>Ga0316600_10000100_pt1 | contig 61469 bp, 49 predicted proteins | sample OWC_soil_day5_CT_FD_207652 | JGI IMG/M metagenome (GOLD analysis project Ga0316600, IMG submission 207652) | Wetland soil microbial communities from Old Woman Creek delta, Ohio, United States - OWC_soil_day5_CT | ecosystem: Environmental > Terrestrial > Soil > Wetlands | place: USA: Ohio... | reverse complement strand
GACTTACCTCTAAGCTGCACCATGATCAGAATCACTTTTTGGATCCCTTACGTGGATCGTTTCGCCTGCAACTGGCATCGACTTACAACCACGGACCTAAGCAATAAGTTCTTAACTCTAAGTATAATTTTCTCTAGGCAAAAAAGCAAGAAAATTTTATCATTATTACACTTTTACCCCGTAAATTTTTCCAAGACAAAAAAAGTTCCTCGCGCCTTGGCATAGATTTCGCCTTTTTCCCCCATAATGTCTGCTTCTACGACAACAGTACGGGCTCCATTATGTACCACTTTCCCCGTTGCAATCACTAAGCAATTACAGGGTGCCCCTTTGATACAATTGATATTAAAATCAAGCGTCACCACTTTTTTATTTAAGGTCAAACAGGTTGCTCCCATCGCAGTATCAGCAAGCGACATCAAGGCTCCGCCATGTGCAATTCCATAAGCATTTATATGAAAATCTCCAACAATTGGCATCTTAAGTTCAACCCGCCCTACCTGCACATCAATCAATTGAATTTTTAGTTGCTTAACAAATGGATTGTCTTCATAAAAAGACAGCATCAAATTTTTCACACGTTCTGGTAGTTCAGCCACGATAAATTCCTCCTATTACAGAAAAACACTGAGCCTAAGTAAATAAGCCCAGTGTCATATTTTATTATGCACTTATATCAACATTAGAACCAAGATTCGGCTCTGCGGCTAGTTCCATAGATTTTGTATCACCCATCATTTCAGCTAACGCATCCCCTTGGTCGCTCATTTGATCCATCGCCATTTTCATCACTGAAATTCCAAGATCTTGCTGCAATTTATTTTGGCTCATCCCAACTGACAAAGCTGCTATATCCATATGAAATACCTCCTTGTTAGTATCTTTTTCTAAATAAATCCTATACAGTCATTATACAAATTTATCCTCTATTTATCAACAAAAGAATCGTTAATAATTCATCATCTTTCTTGTTTTATAAAATTAACATATTATTAACATATTATTAACATGTAAATTTTACTTAAAATTATAATAAACAGAACCTCCGAAAGGTACTTATCAACCTTTTTATCCACAGCTGTTAATAACTCTGTTTTTTTATCTGTGGATAACTGCTATATAGTTGTTAATAATTCTTGATGAAAATTATGAATTACCATAAAAACATTCTAACTAGCACTTTATCATTTTTCTAAACGTACTTCCACCCACTTAATCATTTCTTTTATGTGTGGCATAATCTCCATTGCAATACATTCGCTGGCCTTTGCCCCTTGCCTTGATTTACATAATTGCCTAGCTTTATTACTTTTTTTTATTACACATAAAATTGTTTCTGTATTACTATTCATTCCTTGCAAGGCAATCTGAATATTTTTAAAGGCATATGCAGTATCATCAAATATTTGTACAATCACTTCAGATAAATCCCCAAGTACTAATCTGCCATGTAGATAAACTAGCCCTTCTTCTACCGTCCGCAATAAAATGCTTACTTCTTTTAAAATTTTTTCTGTTTGCACTTCATCCACGATACTTTTCCAAACTTTTTTATAAAGGCGTTCCACATTTGCAACATAGCGCTTCTCATCCATTAAAGGAGACTTTAGCATACGTTCTCTTAAATTTTTATGTAAATTCATGACTTTGTACTGATTATTCGCAAGCATAATCGCTTTATCGATGTATTCATCCGTATTTTGTGCAATACATTCCTCTAATCCAATATTTTTTAAAATACTAAACCCTAGTCTCGAACTATGACGAATTCCAGCTGTTACAATCACTGGCACTCCCATATAAAGAGCATCACAAGTAGTACTCGCCCCTTGATATGGGCAGGTATCTAGCAGAATATCCACATCACGATAATCCTCCATATCATCACTACGCATCGGTCGAAGTTCTACACGATTTAAATCAAAGCCAAGCCTTTTTAAGCGAAAACGTGTTTCTTGACAACCATAACCACTGCCAAAAATCCGACTCTTTATAATGAATCGCGCATTCGGAACCTGAGCAATAATTGCCTGCCAAATCAATAAAAATTCATCAGTAACATGCGTAAAATGATGAAAACAGCCAAATGTTACATAGCCATTTTTACTTATAGGAGCTTCTTCATAGGCCGCGATTTCAGTACTAGGATGATAACAAAAATGACTATGTGGAATCAATAAAGGCTCTTCAACAAAATAATCCTGTTCTTGCTCTTCTGGACTGCAATATTTATCAGTCAATAGATATTCTACTGTTTTTAACCCTGTCGTATTGAAATACCCTATACTACTCATTTGAACAACCGCTGGATTTCGCGACAAAATTGGTAAACAATTACTCGAAGTATGACTAGACAAATCAACTAAAATATCAATTTTATCTTTCTGAATACCCCGTACCGCCAATTCCACACTAATTCCCGCAATATTGCGCCACAAGATATTGGGGTTGCCAACTCTCTCCCGTATCTCTTTCACATCGCTATTGGCATAGCAAAAAACATTAAATTCTCCCTCGTTAAAAGACATTAACAAAGGATAACTAATACAAGCTACTTCATGCTGCCTAAAATCGGGTAATATGTAACCAATATTCAATTTTTCTTTTTCTTTTATATCTTTATGCTTATACATATGCTACACTCACAAAATTTTCATATTTTATGTTTTATTATACAATATTCCGACAATTTTAGCGATAAGTAAAAAAAGACAGGTAATTGAAGTGTATGAACTCCAATTACCTGTCTAAAAAAGCTTCTTTATAATAGTACTATTTCTTTATAATAATACAGCTTTCTCTAATAAACGAAATCATTTCAACTTGTTTACCTATTTCTTCAATAGGAACTTGAAATTCCCTTGGAATTTTTAACTTTTGTCCCCCCGCACACACTTCAGCAATTTGCGAAAGCACATCATAAGCACTAACTGAGATATCATTATATTCTGCATAAAGATCTTGGTCTAACGATGTTCCTATATCCTCCATTATATAAACCCCACCACTTGGTAAACAGGAAAATAATTCAAACAACGCACTAATCTGATGACTGCAAATATGAGATGCATCATCAATAATTACCTTCGGCTTTAAAGAAGTTAATATTTGCAAGTTTCTAATACTGGATAAATCTGCTGTCAATATGTTTATTCGTTCGTTGGCGTATTCTTTGCATTTCGGATCAATATCAACACCAATAATTTTTGCTTTTCTAAAATAATCGTTCCACATTTTCACACTAGAACCATGAAAAACGCCTAATTCTAAGAAGACAAATTCCTCTTGGCATAAATGTTTTAAGAACATATCATATTTATTCAAGTAATTATGTACTAAAGCACTTTTATCCGTGGCTCTTTTTAACCCCAGTTGCTCAAGTTCTGTATAACGACTAAAATATCCTGCGTTTTCTTTTTCTGCATAAGCAGTGTTCTCCTCAATCAGGGAAAGCATTGATTCTAATACTTTCCCCTTTCCTAGGATTCTTCTATTAAGTATAGAACTATATAATTCAATATGCTCGTAATTAATTTCAATAACGTCTTGTGGTTTTATTATTTTGAAAAATATTTCTGTAAAATTACTATCATTAGCTTTCATTACAATATTGCAATCAGCAAATAATGTTTGAATATCATCTTCCTCATATCGCCAATATTCATTCCGCTGTAGATCTTTAGGATGCCTTCCCGTTCTAGCTGTTAAGATCATAATACCATTTTTCTTACACAATCTTTTAGCGGCGGAAATTGCACTTTGATAATCTTTCGTTACTTCTAGCATTGCCGTCATCAAAATAATATCAAATTTTTCTTCACCATACTCTACCAAAAGATCCTCTATACAACAGACTTTGTCGACTCCCACACCAGAGATAGTATCTATTCCAATATATTCTTTAGGCTCATATGGAGCAACAATAAAGCGAGCCGATCTACTATTTATAACCAATGATCCAATATCAAGTATCGCTTTATCCTTAACCTCTTCCTCCTTTAAAAATGCATTAACCACACTATTATAATGTACCCCAAACATAGTACATTCACCCCATTCAATAAATTACGTATCAGTTTTTAATAAAACAATAATATTTTCATCTTTATTTTTAATTCTACTTAAATACTTTTTTGCTAATTCTTTCTCACCAAAATTATATAAAACAATTCCTAAGTTACTCAACGTAACATCATGATCTGCATCTAAAGAAAGGGCGGTGTCTAATAAAGGTATCACATTATCAAACTGATTGCTCTCATAAAACTTCACAGCAACGACATTCAAAAGCTCAACTTTCTCATCAGTATGGGGCGAAATCTTCATTACTTCTTCAGTTATCTCTTCTACTGTATATGCACTTGCTATAGCAAAATTTTGTTCCAATTGATCATTTTTAGAAATACGATTCAATGCATCCTCTAACGTTATTTTATTAGGAATATCGTTAGAATGCTTACCAATGAAATTATTCCATATTTCTTGATATGCCTGTTCTAATTCATACATGTAGCGCTTATCATCCATCAATGGTGACTCTAGCATTTTTTTGCGTAATAGTCCTTTATGCAGATCATTTAACCCACTTATATCGTTTGCTAGCGCTACAGCTTTTTCTATATACTGCTCTTCACTATAAGCAATACATTTCTCTAAATCTATATTTTTAAGCATGCTATAGCCAAAGCGCGAACCGTGACGAGCACCTACTAAAGTGATTACGGGCACTCCCATATACAAAGCTTCACAGGTTGTCGCGCCTCCTACATAAGGATAGGTATCCAATGCAATATCCATATCTAAATATTCTTGCATATGCTTGTTAGTCGATGGTCTAAACTCTATTTGCGACAAGCTAAAGCCAAGTTGCAAGAGCCTCTGGGAAATTTGCTCGCAGCCATATTCACTTTCAAAAACTTTGTTCTTTAGCACTAATTTTGAATTTGGAACTCGCATTAAAATTTCTTTCCAGAGCATTAACATTTGATCTGTTATTTTAGCAAAATTATTAAAACTACAAAATGTAATATAATGATTTTTTAAATAAGCAGTTTCTTGACAATCAGGTTCATTCAAACGATTGGTATAACACCAATGCGTCATTGGCAAACGTAAAAGCTTTTCTGTAAAGTAAGCATCATTTTTTCCAATTGGATCAACATAATGATCCGTTAAAAAATAATCCACCGCATCTAACCCGGTCGTATTGAAATAACCAATACCGCATAGCTGAATTGGCGCTGGTTTATAGGCTAAAACCGGTAAACAATTATGTGCAGTATGTCCAGCCAGTTCAACTAAAATATCAATTTTATCTTCATAAATGAGTTGTGCTGCCTCAGCTTCGCTCAAACCATTAATATCACGCCAAGCCGTCCCAAAGGATTTTAGTTGCTCCGTCGTCATATCCGATTTTCCTTTATGATAACAAACGACTTCAAATTTTTCCTTATCATAACTACGTAATAATGGATGGCAATAAAAGACTACGGCATGATAGGAAAAATCAGGGGATATGTAACCAATCCGCAACTTTACTTTAGACTGAAAATCAGTATGCTTATATTGCGGTATTTCAGTAAAAAACGCATTGAATTTTTTATGTTCCGCGAACATTTCTTGTTCTGACATACTCAAATCATAATTGGTACACATTAGATAGCCACTATATTCTGCACTTTTTCCAATCAAATCATTTTTTATTTCACTAGCTTTTAAGTAAGCTTTCTTTGTTTCAGCAATATTGCCTAATAATAAGTTAGATGCCCCCAATTGTTGCCAAGCCTGACTAAAAAGATCATATTCCATACTTCGTAAACCATTTTTACTTTTTCGTCCAATCAAAGAAACCACTTTTAGTAACGTGTCGATATTTTCTTTCAGCAGCAATTTTTTATCATAATAAAATGCCATTGCCATATAGGCACCGATATAATCTTTTTTAATTTCAGTTACCTTTTTCGCTAAATGAAACGCCTGTTCATCCTCATCTAAATATAAATGAGCCGCTGAAGCCATATACATCGCTTCATAATCGAACTTGTCTAACTGAATCATCTTATCTGTAATTTCAAGCACTTTTTCATATTCTTTACTCATCATATACAAATTTGCTAAACGCTTTAAGGCAGTTTTATCTTTAGGCTTTACCTTGATATATTGATTTAATACCATGACTTCCTTTGCTGCTTCATGATCCATTCCATTCATACCTTTTTCCTGCTTACGATTGACAAACTCACGCCACATTTCTTGATATGCATGTTCCACATCTAGCAAATACTGTTTTCCATCCATTAATGGGGACTGTAGCATGCGTGCGCGTAAAATTTGATGCAATTCATTTAATCGTGATTTGTTTCTTGCTAAGCTTACTGCCTTCTCTATATATTCTTCTGTCGTTGTAGCGATACACTCATCCAATTCAATATTTTTCAAAATGCTATAGCCAAACCTAGCACCATGACGCTCACCGACTAAAGTTATCACTGGTACGCCCATATATAAAGCATCAAAAGTCGTACCACCACCTGGATAGGGAAAAGTATCTAACGCAACATCCATCGCTAAATAGTCATCCATATACTGATGACTACCTTCTTGAAGTTCTACTTGCTCCATTGGAAAAGCAAAATACTCTAAACGAGTTCTAAAGCTACGCTTTGCCGATTCGCTAATAAATAGCTTATCTTTAAAGACTAGCTTTGCTCCTTGTACCTTCACTAAAATTTTTTGCCATACTACTAATATCTCATTGGTGATTTTTGCAATACGATTAAAACTGCAAAAAGTGACAAACCTCTTTATTATACAAGGTGCATTTTTGCACTCAGCTAAATCCGCGCGACCTTTATAACAAAAATGACTATGTGGTAAACGCATTAATTTTTCGGTAAATAAAGTATCATGCTGCCCCACTGGATCGACATATGCATCGGTAAAAAAATAATCTACCGTATTCAGCCCCGTTGTATTAAAATAACCAAGCCCTGACACCTGAATTGGCGCGGGCTTATAAGCCAAAACCGCCAATCCACTATTTACAGAATGCCCCGCTAAATCAACTAAAATATCAATATGATCTTCATAAATTATTTTTGCAATCTCATGATATTCCCTATCTCGGACATCCCGCCAACAATCTACCATTGCCTTAAGCTCTTCTGTATAAACATCCGTATCACCTAAAGAATAACAAGTAATATGAAACTTCTGTTTATCATAGCACGCTAATAGTTGATAATAAAAAGATAACATGACATGTTGGCGGAAATCAGGGGAAATATACCCAAGCTTAATTTTCGCTTTTTGTTTTACTTCATTATGCTGATAAGGATTAACCTGCTCAAAAAAATGTTGGAATTTTTTATGTTCTTGAAAAATAAATTCATCAGATGACAATAAATCATAATGTAAGCATAATAAATATGAGCTAAAATTATTAATAATTTCTATTTGCTTTGTCTTTACCTTACTCGCATTTAAATAAGCTGCTCTAGCATCTGAAACATTACCGACATTCATATAATAACTTGCTAATGTTTGATGAACCATGCCTATAAAGTCATTACGTTGTGGCTCATCATTATGATCATTGCGTATGTCAGCCACACCTAGTAAATATTTCAGGCTATCAATTGCGGATTCATAATCAAAAATCCCAGCATACGCATACGCTAAAATTAGATATGTTTCTAAATGATATCGTTCATTCGTAACAAGCTTTAAATTTGCATACTGAATTGCATGGTCATACTGTTCAAGTTGCAAATAAGCCGCTGCCATCATATACATAGCCTCAGCATCTATGGAATCTACGACTAATATTTTTTCAACACACTGAATAACGGCAACGTAATTGCGTTCTTTCATGTGTTGATTGGCCACTAATTTTAGCTGATTGTTATCCTGATTCATAAAATTACTCCATTTATAACCTTAATTTTATTCACTACAAAACTTTTCCCACATCGCATGATATACCTGTTCAACCTCTTGAATATACTGTCTCTGGCTCATCAATGAAGATTTTTTCATTAACGTTCTTAGATTTTTATGTAATACATCCAACAGTTCTTTATCACTAGCAAAAGCAACCGCTTTTTTTATATAGTCCTCACCACTGAAAGCGATACACTCCTCTATTCCAAGATTTTTTAAAATACTATAGCCAAATCGTGAACCATGACGATCGCCAACAAGTGAAAGCACAGGCACTCCCATATATAAAGCTTCACAAGTCGTTGCTCCACCCGGATATGGATAGGTATCAAGAGCAATATCGACTTCATGATACTCCTCTAAATAATTTGAACTAAAAGGTCGTAACTCCACTCGCTCTATAGCAATGCCGATCTCTTTCATCCTATTTTCTGCAGTCTTCTTGCCAAACTCGCTGGCAAAGACACGACTTTTTAAGATTAATTTTGAGTTTGGTACCTCTGATAAAATTTCTTTCCATAAAACTAATAATTCATCCGTTATCTTAGAATAATTATTAAAGCAGCCAAATGTAATAAAATTATTTTCTTTACAAGGTGCCCCCTGACATTCTGGCATAACTGCGTTCGCTGTGTAACAAAAATGACTATATGGCAATCGTACGAGTTCCTCGCTAAAATAACTGTTATTTTTCTTGATCGGATCACAATGAATATCAGTAAAAAAATAATCCATTTCTTTTAAACCAGTAGTATTAAAATAGCCAATACCACTTACCTGAATAGGTGCGGGTTTACGAGCAAAAATAGGCAGACAATTGTTGGCAGTATGTCCTGCTAAATCGACTAAGATATCAATTTCATCATCATAAATTAGCTTGGCAGCCCCATCTGGATTAAATCCTCTGATATCACGCCAAGCAGATACATAAGTTTTTAAATGCTCCGTTACGCCATCTTCTAGCCCATTGGAATAGCAGACGACTTCAAATGCATCTTTATTAAAATTAGCAATTAAAGGATAACTAAAAAACACAACTGCATGTTGATGAAAATCCGGTGATACATAACCAATTCTCAGCTTATTTTTTCTGCGCCTAGAACTATGTTCATAACGATTGATATCCGTTAAAAACGCATTGTACTTAATATGGTCTTCTAACATTTCGTCATTGCTAATATCAAGTACGTAGTTTGTTGCAAAAAGATAATTGCTATACTCCACAAGTTTTTGATTATTATTTTTTTCCAGCAAACAAGCTTGCAGAAAGCATTCCATTGATTTTTTATGATAGCCTAGCAAGCTATAAACTGAACCAAGCATGCTATAAATTTCACTACTAAAAATTGATCCATCAGCTATTTCCAGTGCCTTGTTTAGTAAAGCAATTTCTTCGTCTATCTTAAATTGTCTTTTATAGCAATGCGCCAAAACAACATAAATCGCAATATATTGATCATTGATTGCCAATAGCTTATTTCCCATCTCAATCGCCTTCTCATACGCATTGTTGTTCATATACGAAGCGGCAGCCATATACATTACATCCAGATCATTTTCGTCTTCAGACAAAATCTCTTCTGCGCAGCGAATTGCTCCTTGATAATCCCCCTCAACAATACAACGATTCCCCGATGCTTTTAACGCATTTTTCTCCTTGACCATGATTTTTCCCCGCTCAATTTATCAAATTTATTCGCCTTTGATACGATTTATGAAATCAATTACCGCAATATCTTTTTGTGACACTTTGTCCAAATATTGCAAAGCCAGCTCTTGTTCACCGATATTAAATAATAAGACGCCCAAATTTTTTAAGCTATTGTTGTCCTGCCCGTCTAGTTCAAGTGCTTTCACAAGAATAGGTAGCACTTTATCAAGGTTATGATATTCATAAAATTTCACAGCTACCGCATTTAATAACTCCACTTTATGATGATCGGTTTCTGAATGCTCGCTAATTTCAGTAATTACTTGGTCAATAGCTTCCACTTTGAGTTTTTCGGCCGTTTGATCTGTTAAACCATTTTCAAAAGCATCCTCTATCATATTAGCTAAAGTATTTTCTTGTTTTTTCCCTAGCCCTAAGCCTTGCAGTAAATTTTTCAAATTACTTAAATCAGTTTTCGTCACTTGTGGCTTCTTTTCCACTAGTTGAACTTCGTTTACAGATGCAACTGGTATCGCTTGTTCTCTTCTCTTAGCAATATATTGAGAAAGGTTTTTATAATTTTTCGCAATTTCCATTTGATAATCTGATAAATCTATTGTATTTAATAGCTCCTCAACTTTATGTTTGATATTGTCAAAATTTTTTTCTAAAAGTTTATTTAGAATTGGCCATAATTCAAATGCAGCATTTTGTTTTCGATATACTTTTGCTAATAATAGATAAGCTTCCGCATGATTTTTATCAAAAGAAATTACTTTTTTACTCCATACTTCAGCTCTTTCTAGATCATCTGTTATGTAATAAATATCTGCCAACTCACTCATAACATCGATGCCGTAATATTCCATCGTAAATATGTCACTGATAATATTCTTAGCAGCTTCATAGTTTCCTTGCAATTTATATTGTAATACTTCTTGCTTTAGTTGATTGATTTTATTTATATCAAATTCTTTGGTATCGGTTTTACTTACTACATTCGTTTTATTAATCTTGTTCCTATTGTTTTTCTTAATTTTCATATCGACTACCTCATCCCATATTTTTCTATATGCATTTTCCATGTCATGCACGTACTGTTTACCATTCATCAGTGGTGAATTTAACATTCTTACCCTTAATGTTTTATGCAATTCATTAAGTTTAGCTTTATCCTGCGCTAATAATATTGCTTTTTCTACATATTCAGCTTCATCATAAGCAATGCCTTCTTCGAAATCTAAATTTTTCAGTATACTATAACCAAAGCGCGATACATGTTGCTCTCCTGCTAAAGTTACTACAGGAACCCCCATATAAAGTGCTTCAAAGGTAGTTGTGCCACCCGCACAAGGATAGGTATCTAACGCAATATCAATATCATTATATTGCTCCATATAGTCCAAACTACTAGGGCGAAGCTCAAGTTGCTCTTCTTTAATACCAGAGTTCATTAATTTATTTTTGGCTAACTTTGTTCCATATTCATTGGCAAAAGCCGCCGCTTTGATAACTAATTTAGAATTAGGCACACGATTTAATATACTTGCCCATAAGGCCAAGGTTTTATCAGTAACTTTTTTAAATTTATTGAAACTACCAAACGTGATAAGCCCATTTTTATTTGAAGGTGCCTCTTTGCATAAAGGAGCTTCAGAATTACCAGTATAACAAAAATGAGTCTTCGGCAAACGAAGTAATTTTTCTGTAAAATATCTATCATTCAGGCCTTCTGGATCACAATAGTTATCTGTAATAAAATAATCAACTGTTTTTAATCCAGTGGTATTCACATAGCCAATTCCACTCATTTGAATCGGTGCTGGCTTATAAGCAAGCACTGGTAATACCGTGTGTGCAGTATGTCCAGATAAATCTACTAAAATATCGATTTCATCTTCGTAAATAAGTTTCGCTGCATCTTGATAGGTTGTATTGCTAATATCTTGCCATTTTGTCACCAATGTTTTTAAACGTTCCGTAACCTCGTCTGGTTTTTTCGTACTAGAATAGCAATATATTTCAAATTTTTCTTTATTGTATTCTAATAACAATTGCAACGAAAAATAAGTAACTGGATGCACACGAAAATCAGGAGATATGTAACCTATTCTCAACTTTTCCTTTTTCTTTATATTGTTGTGTTCATGTGGCATAATATCAGTAAAAAGTTTATTATATTTTATATGCTCTTGAAATATTTCTTCTTTAGTAAAGGTTAAGCTATGGTTCATTTCGAATAAATAATCACTATAAAAACTGCTTTTTCTATTAATATTCGGTTCTATATCAAAAGATTTTTTTTGGTACTCTATGCATTTATCAATGTCTTCTATTTCCCAATAAACTCCTGACAAAGCAGCATATGCTCGACTTTGATATTCTGTCTCTAAAGAATCCATATTTAGCTGGAACATCTTTTCAAAAGTTGTAATTACTTTTTCAGGATATAGATTGTTATCTTTCTGTAACGAATAAATCATACCCAATAGATAATAAGCTTTTACATAATCATCTTTTGCAGCAATTGTTCTTTTAGCAAATTTTTGTGCTCTGACAAAATCATTCTCATTATAATATATTTCTGATAAAACATATAAAATTTCATGATCATTTGGATTAATTTTTAGTACTTCCCTGCCCAATTGAATCACTTGTTCATTATTTGAATCTTCCCAAGCATGAAGCAACTTAAGTTTCAATTGATCGATTTCGGCTATTTTTTTTGCATCTAAAACTTTATTGAGACCGCCTCTATGATTTAGATACATTAAATCTTCCCACATTTCTTCATAACAAATTTCAACTTCTGAAACATACTGTGGACCATTCATAACAGCAGAACTTACAATTTTTTGTCGTAATATTTGATGCAATTCATTCAATTTTTCTCGATTGTCTGCAAGTGCTATTGCTTTTTCTACATACTCAGTTTCACTGAAAGCAATACAATCATCTAGTCCAACATTTTTTAAAATACTGTAGCCAAATCTTGAACCGTGCCGAGCTCCTGATAAGGTTATCACCGGAACTCCCATATAAAGTGCTTCGCAAGTGGTTCCACCGCCCGGATAAGGGAAAGTGTCCAAGGCAATATCTAAATCTTGATATTGTGATAAATAATCCATACTTGCAGGTCTAAATTCCACGCGATCTTCATCAAAGCCCAGTTTAACAAATCTTTTTTTAATTTCTTGGCAAGCATATTTGCTACCAAAAACTTTACTTTTTAAGACTAGTTTGGAATTTTCCACGTTATCTAATATACTTTTCCACAAGAGCAATGTAGCATCTGTTACCTTGGTAAAATTATTAAAGCTACCAAACGTAATAAATCCATTTTTATTTATTGGTGCTGCCACACACTTTCCAACCTCAGCTCGTGCTGTATAACAGAGGTGGCTATGCGGTAGTCTAACAAGTTTCTCGACAAACAAATCATCATTTTTCCCTATTGGATCACAATATTTGTCCGTAAGAAAATAATCAACTGCCTTTAATCCAGTCGTATTAAAATAGCCAATACCACTTACCTGAATCGGGGCTGGTTTTCTGGCAAGAATCTGCAAACAATTATTATCCGTATGTCCAGATAAATCAACTAAGATATCTATACCATCTTGATAAATGACCTTTGCCGCTTCATCAGGATTCATTTTCCTGATATCACGCCATTCTGAAACTAGGCTTTTTAATTGAGCCGTAACTCCATCCTCTAGCCCTTTCGAATAACAAGTAATATTATATCTTTTTTTATTGTATCTAGATAATAATTCATAGCAAAAAAACACCACCACATGATATCTAAAATCAGGTGAGATATAACCAATATTAATTTTTTCTTTATCAACTCTTGCTCTGTGAGTAAATTGTTTTACCTTCTTAAATAAGTCATTGTATTTTGCGTGTTCAGCAAAAATATCAGCCTCTTTACTATCATCACTATAATTGGTTGACAGTAAATATTTACTATATTCCACTATTTTCGTATTAACGTCTTCCGCTACTTTACTTGCTTGCAAAAAACTTTGACAGCTTTTTTTAGGCTCACCCATCACATTATAAATATTGCCTAACAAACTATAAGCAAGTTGTTTTATCATGTTAGGCATTTGTTTCTCATATTGTAAAAATAAATTTTGCAAAACTTCAATCGTTTTATTATATTCTAAACGCAAGTAATGAATTTTCGCTAAAACAATATGACCATAAATATAATCTTTTTTAACTTCCAACATTCTTGTGGCAAATAGCAATGCTTCCTCATGATTACAAATTTCCATACAAGCCGTCGCTGCTGTACACATTGTATCATAGTCTATAGAATCCATTGCTAATACTTTTTTTGCCCCATCAATCACTGCTTGATAGTCTCTATTATCATACTGGACTTTAAACTGTTTCTTGATCTGCGCGATTTCTTTTTTTATATCATGAGTCATTCTAACTACCAATCCTTATATTGTTATGAAAAACAAATTCTACCCGATTGTAAAATCCACTATCTATAGTATCGTAAAGAAACAAAAAATTCTTAAGATAATGTCATGTTTTATCTTATTATTTACTATTTAGCAAAAAAAAACAATTCTCCTGCCTACATTTAAACACGAGAACTGTTTTTACCGTTTTATTTATTATTATATTGTTCAATCTGGCTGAATGTGATCTTCTGCATATCTTCACCTTTGCGATATGCTTGAAACCAATCCATAATGTATTGTAAACTTTCATCCATACTCAACTTCGGTTGCCAATTTAATCTCATATCAGCTTTTGAACAATCCAGTTTTAAATATTTAGCCTCATGCAAAGCATCACTTTGTTGTATTTCATAATCAGCATGTAAACTATTACATAACTTTTCAACTAAATCACCGACACAAAGCACCGAATGATCACGCGGCCCAAAATTCCAGCTTTCCGCCCACCGATCACCTTCTTCATATAGTTTTTCCGCTAACATCATATAACCATTCAAAGGTTCTAATACATGCTGCCATGGACGAATCGCCTGTGGACTACGAATCATGATTTTCTCATTGTTTTCAATTGCTCGCAGGCAATCTGGAATCAAGCGATCTTTCGCCCAATCGCCACCACCGATCACATTTCCCGCCCTGACCGTAGCAACTGAAATTCCCGCTTCTTTAAAAAAGGACTGACGATAGGCCGCGGTCAAAATTTCTGCACAAGCTTTACTGCTTGAATACGGATCATAACCGCCCAAGGCTTCATTTTCACGATAGCCCCAATACCATTCCTTATTCTCGTAACATTTGTCCGTCGTAACCACAACAACAGCTTTTATATTTTTGCATTGCCTTGTGCTCTCTAATACATTTGCCGTTCCCATTACATTTGTTTGATAGGTCTGTAATGGAGTATGATAAGAATCCCGAACCAAAGCCTGCGCTGCCATATGAATCACAATATCAGGATTCGCTTTTTTCATACTTTCGCTTAAATACGAATAATCACAAATATCACCAATCTTAGAATCAACGAAAGAATCTACTCTTGCTATTTCAAATAAACTTGGTTTTGTTGGTGCTTCTAAAGCAAAGCCCACTACTTTCGCCCCTAAGCTACTAAGCCATAAGCTCAGCCATGCACCTTTAAACCCAGTATGTCCCGTTAAAAAAACTTTTTTATCTTTCCAAAACGATTGCACCATCATTTTCACCATCTTTATCATATTCTCTTTATATAGCTTATCATAATATTACATTTACAGGAATAACGAATATTTTTGTCGAATAAGAGAAAGATGCAATATTCAAAATTTTTATTGAAGGGGTTTATGATATGAAAGTTGTTATTTTAGCAGGCGGACTAGGTACAAGAATTAGTGAAGAATCACATTTAAAACCAAAACCAATGATCGAAATCGGTGGCAACCCGATTCTTTGGCATATCATGAAAATTTACTCTCACTACGGATTTAATGATTTTATTATTTGTCTTGGCTATAAAGGCTATGTCATCAAAGAGTTTTTTGCTGATTACTTTTTACATACTTCTGATATTACATTTGACTTTCGCGATAATAATAAAATGATCGTACATAATAATGTAGCTGAACCGTGGAAAGTCACGCTTGTTGATACCGGACAAAATACTGCTACTGGTGGTCGAATAAAACGAGTTCGAGATTATATTGGTAATGAGCCGTTTATGCTCACTTATGGTGATGGTGTGAGTAATGTAAACATTACTCAACTGCTTGAATATCATCAAACACACAAACCAATTGCCACCATGACAGCAATCCAACCAGGTGGGCGTTTTGGCGTTTTAGATATTAACAAAAACAATAGCGTTAACAAATTTGTGGAAAAAGCAAAAGAAGACGGCGGTTGGATTAACTCTGGATTTATGGTTTTAGATCCTAAAATATTTGATTATATTGATGGAGATAATACTATTTTTGAAAAAGAACCACTTGAAAAACTTGCTAGTGAAGGAAAGCTACAAGCTTTTAAACATTCTGGGTTTTGGCAATGCATGGATACACAACGTGACAAAAATCTTTTAGAAAGTTTATGGCAAGAAAATAAATCTCCTTGGAAACTATGGTAAATATAAACAACAATTATTGTAATAATTTCTAAAATATGTCTTATAAAGAGAACACTTAAAAAAAGCAGTTTTTGGCAAAGTGTTGGGGTATTAATAAAACAAACTGCTTTTGAGAATCTCGATCCTTTTTCTCATATATAAAAGCAACTCCTATCTATGAAAATTAATAGATAGGAGTTGTTCTGTCATATAGGTCTATCGACAATCTGAATTTCTCTGACCTGCCTACTTGTTTTTCCATTTTAGAATATTGGCACATCTACACCTGATATTATTTTAACATTATTCTCATCAGCATAACATGAACGAAGGATTGTATCCCTACTTCTGTTGGCTATAAAATAATCTATACTTTTAAATATAGCTCTCTCATTTTCTTTAGTGTCTGTGCAAATAGCAATACTACAAACGGCATTTTCATTAATCAATTTCTCATCAATATATTGATTAAATTCACTCATTATCTGCTGATTAGTATTAGCAAACTCCTCTTCGATATATATAATAAGTAAATAATCTGCTTCTTGTTTAAACTTAGTCATAAATTCATCTAGGACACGTTTCCAAACATTATAAGGCTCAGAGAAGTCTTGAAAGAATAAATATGTATGTTTTAATTTTTCAAACTCTATTTCCTTTATCTTTGCTTTTTGTTGTATAGCTTCATCGTAAAATTTATTGCAAAACTCATCAATATTTTCCTTGTAAAAAAAATCTTTATTATCTTGTATTTTTTCTTCGCTCCAGTTCCACCATTGAATAGTAAGAAGTTTGTCTATTATTTCCTTGCTAAATCTGTATTTTATTATTTTTGCTGGATTTCCTCCAACAATGGCATATGGCGGTACATCTTTAACAACATGTGAATTAGCTGCTACTACCGCTCCGTTGTGAATTATTACTCCAGGCATTACAGTTACATCATGCCCGAACCAAACATCATTTTGAATTAAAATCTGTCCCTTTTGTCTATATTTAAAATTACCCGTAACATTTTTTTCAAATAAGTCAGAAACCCCCATTGCTAAACTTAAGAAGTTATGACCTACGCCCATACAAAATTCAGCACCATTAGCAATTGCTACAAATTTTCCAAAATGCAAATTATGAATTGCAAATCCGTTTTGAATTGTAAACGGTATTCCAGTATTAACTTTTCCATTCCAAATATAACTATCTCTGCCTATACAGAGTACTGGAAAATTAATAGTATCATCAATACGGGAAAATAATGTAGTATTTTCCTTTATTGTTCTATCCCCAACTGAAAAATCAATATACATTCTTTATTTTTCACCCCTTAAATTAATTCGATAGACTGAAATTATTTGTTATCACGCTCTAAAATCCCTTGTCATTCTCTAGTACAATGACTATCGCGATATTTCACTCCTTAGATTTTGTCTAGCAACTCTATTTAAAGAAAAAATTTACTTTATGTTTCATTTTTTTCAAGTAATATTGGGGTAATCAGCTTTCACTGATTACCCCAATATTTATTCCAATATTTATTATAGAAACAAAACCCCAAAATACTTTTCAGTATTTTTTATTTTGGCATAAAAAATAAGACATTTTATTCTTACGTAATCGTTATCTTTGATTCTCTACAAATACATGAATCTTTGCCAGCATAAACTCAATCATTGCTTCACTCATGCCAGGATAAACCCCAATCCAAAATGTATGATTCATAATCTTATCCGTATTTGTAAGCTCACCAACTACGCGATAGCCCGTACCACTTTCACGCATTTCATCAAAACATGGATGTTTAACTAAATTTCCAGCAAAGAGCATCCGCGTCTGTATTTTATTTTTCTCTAAAAATTTTACCAATTCATCTCGTGTAAAATTAACCTTTTCTTTTACAGTTAGCAAAAATCCAAACCAACTTGGATCAGCGTTTTTAGCTGCTTCTGGTAAAATAAAGAGCTCTGCTAAATCAGCTAAGCCCTCACGAAGCTTTTGCCAATTTTCCCGTCTTGTATCAATAATATTTGGTAATTTTTCTAACTGTGCACAGCCAATTGCCGCCTGCATATCAGTAACTTTTAAATTGTAGCCTAAATGCGAATAAACATATTTATGATCATAGCCTACTGGCAGTTCCCCAAATTGCTGCGTAAACCGATGTTTACAAGTATCATCACGACCAGATGGACACCAACAATCTCTACCCCAATCACGGAAAGATTCAACTAAACGTTTGAGCATCGTATCATTGGTATAAACTGCGCCACCTTCCCCCATAGTAATATGATGTGGCGGATAGAAACTAGACGTTCCAATATGTCCAATTGTACCTGTATACTTCCATTCACCATCAATAAAATACTTACTACCTAGCGCATCACAATTATCTTCAATTAGCCATAAATTATGTAAATCACAAAAATCTCTTACCGCTTGCAGATCAAATGGATTACCTAATGTATGAGCTATCATAACTGCTTTGGTTTTATCTGTTAATGCTTCTTCTAATTTACTCACATCTATATTATAGCTAGGTAGTATTACATCGACAAAAACAGGAATCGCTCCATATTGTACGATGGGAGCAACTGTTGTAGGAAACCCTGCGGCAACAGTAATAACTTCATCATTTTTTTTTATTCTTCGTTCCCCTAATTTATATGAAGTTAAAGCCATAAATGCCAAAAGATTTGCTGATGATCCTGAATTCGTCAATGAACAATGTTTCACCCCTAAAAACTCAGAAAAATTCTTCTCAAATTTTTCTGCATAACGCCCTGTAGTCAACCAAAAATCTAAAGCTGAATCCACTAAATTACTTATTTCTTTTTCATCAAAAAATCGTCCGCCGTAGGAAATGCGATCTCCTTCAGCAAAATCTTTTTTATTCGCATGTTTAAATTGATAGTATTCTTTGGTTGCATCAATGACTTTTTGACGCAAGTGTTTATCGCACATTGAATTTTCCAAAAAACTCTCTCCCTACTTTATAAATTCATTGATGAATCTCTTAACTTTTCCACCGGAAATCCATCAATATTATCCCGTGTGTAATAATTACTTTTGTAAAACTCGCAATTTCTACAACTAATATTTTCTTTTTTTCGATCTGTTAATTGTAATACACGCATTTGATAAAGATTTTCTCCATTCCAAATCTCTGATAATGTTCTATTGTAAATATTACCAATATTTGTCCCACCATACCAATCAATACAACATGGTGCAACATCGCCATTTGATCGCACAGCTAGTGTTGTAAATGGCATTGTGCAAGCAATTCTTTTGCTTTTTTGCAAAGTAGGTACTTCATCATAAAGTTTATCAATGAAACCTTCTTTACTAGGCTGCACCCAATTATGTGGCTGGTCAAGATAAATTTCATCAGCTACGCTTTGATACATTTTTTGAAAAACTTGATTTTCATCCGAATATGTATCCAACATTTTCACTGCAACAAAAGGCTTGTCTGATTTCATCTCTTTTTTTATTCGTTTTAGCATTTCTAAGTTATCATAAATTTTTTGCATAGGTATATTGGAATGCGTTATCTCTGCATGTTTTTCAGGAATAGCTGAGTAAATTGAGACTCTAAGATAATCAAGTCCATATAAAACCAGTTCACGACAAAGGTCTTCAGTTAATAAAGATGCATTTGATGTTGTTTCAATACGTTCAGCGATATTAGTTTCTTTCGCTATATGAAGCATTTTTGAAAATGCTGAATTTATAAATGGCTCACCATAAATACATAGCTTTAAAACTTTAAATTTATCGCCCTGCCAAGCTTTTACCTGCTCAACAATTTTTTCAAAACATTCTATAGTCATATTAGAACGTTTATTTTTAAATTCGCCTTGTTCCTTTGCACTTTGAAAGCACATTTTACAACGAAAATTACACAGACTGGATGGTTCTATCAATAATGTAAATGGTTTCGCTAATGGAATAACATCTCGAAGTACTTTTCTGCTTGTTTCTTTTAACTCCGTAAATTTAATCATCGCTCCCGCCACCTGGTAATTTATTTAAAGGGAACCCATCTACATTATCTTCGGGCGGAAAAAGCCTAAACCATTCGCAATTCTTGCAAAGTCTATTTTCATGTTTATTTCCCGTTAAAAGCATTTTTCTAAATTTATATAAAGATTCTCCATCCCAAATCTCTTTTAGCCCCTGCTCCTTCACGCTTGCAATTTTCGTCGCTCTTGGAGCATCATGTGTACACATAACGACATCGCCATTTGCACATATAACCATTGCCATGAACGGACGTGGGCATGTTTTAAAATCATTTAAACTATTTGCAAATTCTTCTCTCGTACGATTTGCATCATCTGGATTAGTATAATAAGAACCTACTAAATCTGAATCGTTATATTTTGTAGCATCATGCACTTTTTCAAAACCAAATTCATCAGCAATATCTTTATACATTGCAGTAAAAACATCATTTTCATAACTATATGTATCAAACATTTTTATTTGAATATATGGTTTCGTTTTTTTTGCTTGATCTCTTATTTGACGCAGCATCGCAATGTTTTCACGTATCTTTTGAATACTAATATTATTTCTCGTTACGTCTTTATGATGATCTGGCAACACTGCATAAATAGAAATACGTATATGGTCGAGTCCACTATCAACAATATCTTCACAAATTTCTTTTGTTAACAAACTGCCATTAGAAAATAAATCTACTCGTTCTGCTATATCTGCTTTTTTAGCTAAGCGAATCATATCGCACATTTTAGGGTTCATAAAAGGTTCACCAAGTGCAGTCAAACGCAGTAATTTTAATTTGGCCCCTTGCCATTCTTTTAATTCATTAATCATTCTTCTATATAAATCATAATCTAAATGCATAAACGGTTTTAAATCTTCGCGATTTTTTTCTTGACCATGTGCACAAGGTTTACATTGAAAATTGCACATGTTTGTTGGTTCAATAAATAATGCCAACGGTTTCTTTAATGGTAATAACTCACGCAATATTTGACGCTTTTCTTTTGTAATAATAGTAAAATTCTTATTATGATCCATTTTATTCATTCCTCTTTGATAAAATCTTCTTTCGTAAATACTTCCCTATAATCTACCGGCAATGGCTTACCATAAAATTTTGACATATAATTGCGAATAAAATGACGATCTTCACCAGATAAGCACTTTGGATTTTTCTGTGCAAAATGCTTAATATGAATGCCCCGCTCAATAATATCTTTTAATGACTCCTCAAAAATATTACCTATCCCAATATGAATAAAACCACAAGGTAATACATCACCATATTTTGTCACAAACAATAAACGTTTCACTGTTCCACAACTGCCTTGACAATCATTATATGTTGGAAATACATCCCTATGTACAACAGGATACTTTTCATGTAGCTTCACAAGATGCTCTGCATCTGATTCATCAACTAAAACATCTTCTTTTCCTTCCCATCGTCCAATAGCTCTTGCTACTAATATATCCATATTAAATCCATTTTCCTGACAAAATTGCGCAAGTTTTTCCGTTTCTTTTGTTTTGCAATTTTGATGCGTAATCACAGTTTGTACAACAGCCTGAAGACCCGCTTCCTGAGCATTAAAAAGTGCCTGAAACGCTTTACTATAACTTTCTGTTTGCAAACGAGTTTCAGCATAAATTTTTTCGTCGATACTATCAACGCTTATTTTAACTTTATCTACACCAATACTTTTTAAATGTTTTGCTTTTGCTAAATCAAGAAAAAATCCATTTGTACTAATAGAAATATGGAATCTTTTCGGATCAATAGCAGCAACTACTTCATCCAAATCATCAAACAACAATGGTTCGCCACCGGAAATTGAAAATTGCGCCAATCCAAGTTCATCCGCTTGTCTTGCTATATTTGCAACATCATTAGGCGTCAAAGCTCTATCCTTTTTTTCATAGCACGCATTAGAACAATGTGTACAATTCATATTACATTTATGATCATAAATGATTTCAACTAAAGGAACACATTCTCCCCGCGCTTCTTTTTCTTTATACTTAAATATTTTTTCCATAACATATGGTTTTTCTCTAATCAATTTTTCTCTTCGCATTTGTTCTATTTTTAATTGCTCTGGTGATTTTTCCATTATTATATTCACGCCTTTCACTGCGTTCAGGGCACAAAATGTCATAAAAATTCGTGCCAAATCGCCTTATTTTTTTCTATGCTACTCTATATACTACAAATCACGGGGAGGCGAGTGGGATGCTTCTAGTTGCGAAGTTACTGCATTATTATATGTGTAGGATGTCTTTTCAAGCACAAATAATAATGCTGTGGGCAAGAGCGAAAAACATCCTGAAATTCGTAACCGCTACCTTCGTCTTAAGAAGCGTCGCGGTCATAAGATTGCTATTATTGCTATTGCCAGAATGCTGCTAACAGCAATCTATGACATTCTCAAAATCAATGTTCCGTACAAAACAGAGCTCTACCGTAATGTGAATTTCATCCTGTTAATCGTGAAATTACCGTTAAGCAAGCCATTTTATTAGCACAATCTCAAAGATATTGAATAAAAACTATTTCTTCTTTAATTTCTGTTAAATAATCCACACATGTAACAATTACCGTAGTAAAATTTTTATCTGCAATATTTCTATAATCAAACTACTTAACTCTAATATAAAAATAATATTTTATTTTGCAATTTCATCTCATCTCTTATTTTACGAATCATTTCTTCTTTATATCGAATGGTTGAAAGTAATATAACTGCGTATTTATATTCTTTTAAACAGATCGGTGATTTAATAGTTAAATTTTTCCATGTACCATTAACATATCTAGGATTCGAATCCACTAAGGCAACTATATTACACTTTTTCAAATTACTTTGTTCCAACATTCTTAATGTATGTGTTCCCACCCCCCATACAACAACAGGCTCTTGCGTTTCTACCATTTTAATTAATACTTCATTCACTTTATTATGTATTTTATAAGAATCGACTATATATTTTTTTACTGCATCTTTACCTAAACAATCTTTTTTTATCTCATACTGACAGTTTGCTTTTTTTATAAAACTCGCATGAATACAAGACGCAGTTAAACAATCAAAATATTTGTCTTCAATATAATATTTGTCTAAAAATAAGTTTTGAAGTGACAATAAATTTTTTAAAGATTCTATGGAAAAAAAGTTTACATGCTCAACACTAAACTCTTGAAATGGCATATCCTTTTCCGTTGAAAAATTCATAATATCTGGAAGTTCCAAATACAATACACCATGATCTTTCAACAAACTGCTCATCACTTGAATTAAATTTTTCAAATCAACAATATGTTCTAAAACTCCAACTAACATAATTAAATCAAATTTCTTATTTGATTGCAGTTTTGAAATAACCCCAACTTCTGCATCTATTCTATGTTTTTTTTTCATATATTCTACACACTTCGGTGAGGGATCAATTCCTTTTACATTCTGAAAACCTTTATCTTTTAATACTTTCAAAAAAGTTCCTGTTGCGCATCCAATTTCTAGAATATCACTATCGTTATCAATGTACTCCCTTATTTTATCAAATCTGCTAGAAAAACGTTCTTGTAATACAGGTGATTGCAGTTCATCTAAATCATTGCAATCATTTTTTTCATACTTTGACATACTCGTATAATATTCTTCAAACTTTGCTTGTGACGGAATATGATCAGCAAATATAAACCCACAATCTTCACAGTTAACAACATCATATCCATCTTTTAAAAAAGTTACTCTTTGAATATTTGCAAATTCTTGTTTATATAATTGCATTTTATTTTCACTATTGCATATAGGACATTTTCTTTCATATGTCAAGTTTATTCATCCCCTTATTATAAAACTATTTAATTACTGCATAACATACCGTTTCACTAGAATCTTTGCTATGATGTCGTATATATATTTTATATTCTGGAACTATTTTTTTCAGATAAAGAGGAATTTCCCACAAATGTTCAGGTAAATGATAAATGCAAATAGCAAGTTTAGGCTTATTTTGAATAATGATTTTTTTTGTCCCCTCTAAAGCTTTCATTTCGGCTCCTTCAATGTCCATTTTTAAAAATGTCACCTTTTTATCTTGCAAAATATGATCAAGCGTATCCACCTTTATACTATTTTCTCCGCTCTCATCAATTTTAGATGAAGATAGATTCTTACTATACTGAAATGTACTTTCGCAGTTCCATATTCCCATTTGATATAGATGAATTTTTTCTTTTATTTTCTGGTCTATGTTATTTACTTTGTCTGATAAAATCTTATATATATTTTGATCCATCTCAAAAGCATATATATCACTAAATGTATACTTGCTTTCTTGTAAAAAAGTTTCAATTGTATCCCCATCAAAAGCACCAACGTCTACAAAACTTTCATCCTCATTTAATTGAATTATATCATCAACAAAATATTGCTTATCGAAATACGAAACCTCTTCACAATGATTATCAAACCAACGTTTAACCGTTTCAAAACAAATTTTCTTTGATCTCTTATCCGCACAAAGTTCAATAACTCGGGAAATTTTTTCTTTTAATAACATCAATTCTTTTTTATTGCCAGCATATGCCATATTACTTTTAAAATAAAATAAATCAATCGGTGCAACATAAAACAAATTTAACCCCACTTGCATCAATTGTTTACAAATTGGATCAAAGTTACGAATTGCTATAATTATACTTACATTATCTTTATAATTTTTCAATTCGGATGGTGAAATACACTTAACATCTTCAAATAATCTTCGATTCCATTTACTTTCATCATTATCACATATAAAATCAACTTTAATATTAAGTTCTTTTAAATAATTAAACCAATTAAAACCATGCTGTCCACCACCAAAAATACAAATATATTTATTTTTGGTTATTTCTTTTATCCATTCTTTCGCATAACCATTCTGATTTTCCATTTCTTTATCAATAATTTCAGCAATTGCTTTTTTATAATTCAATTGAATCGCTCCTACAGCATATTTCCCCTTATCTCTTTTTCATCCAAATATGGCCACATATCTTCCAATGATTTCGATATCATATTTCCATTCGGCAATTTCATTGCTTTTACTCTTGGTGAAGTAATCTGATCTGGCGATACCTTAATTTCACAAAGCACAGGTCCTTCGGTATTCAACACAGTAGTAATTGTAAATTTTAAATCTGCACTTTTATCTAACTGAAACGTCTTAAAACCATAGGCTTCTGCTACTTTACTTATGTTAGGCAAATAAAGTTTGCTGTCTTCATTACTAGCCACATAGTTACCCTCAAAGAAATTACGTTGTGTACTCATAATGCTTGCATAACCGTTATTATTCCAGATAAAGATTTTAATTGGAAGATTATGCTGCGCAATTGTTGCAAGCTCCTGAATATTAAGCTGGAATGCACCATCGCCATTGATTAGAATGGTTCTTTTTTTATCATTTGCAAAGCATGCTCCAAGCGCATAGGGAACACCAAATCCCATCGAACCAAGACCTGCTGCATTTTTTACTTTTTGTCCCAGTTTAATTCTTAATGCCTGATATGTGATTTCACCTGCACCGCCAGAACTTTCTGGAACGATAATATCTTCCTCTGTCAATTGCTTACATAGTTCATCAACAAAAGCATATGCATTCACATACTCTTGATCTTCGTAATACTCCGGTAAAACAACTGGATATTTTTCTTTCACTTTACGACAATAGGTAAGCCACTCACGATTAACATTTACATCTATTTCATAACTTTTTTCATTCAACTCTTCTAATACTATTTTAATATCTGCTATGATTTTTACTTCGATGGACATTTGCATCTTATCAATTTCTGTATGATCAATATCTACCATTACTTTTCTAGCTTTTGGTGCAAAATTTTCATGATTAAACGCTGTTAAGCTGCAATCCAACCTACTGCCAAGTACAATCAATAAATCTGCATTTTGCAAAATAAAATTTGCATAACGATGTCCCATTCCGCCTGGACAGCCAAAATAATTTGGATAATCGTCTGAAAGCATATCGATAGATTTCCAAGTCAACAGAACTGGTATCTGCGTTTTATCAGCAAATACTTTAAAGATATCCACTGCATTTGCAAGTTTTATTCCGTTTCCTGCTAAAATCAACGGTCGTTTTGCTGTTTTGATCATTTCAGTAATTTTGCAGATACTTTCGCCAGAAACAACTGTTTTTTCATTCTCTACACCAAAGCCTTGTAACGTGTCTACATCAATTTCAGCCGCTTGAACATCAAGAGGAACATCAATCCAGACAGGACCTTTGCGACCTGTCATGGCAAAATGATATGCCTTTTCTAAAACATATTTTATATTTTGAGGTTCCATCACTGTTTCTGCATATTTCGTTACTGATTCTACAATCGGCACAATATTTACTTCCTGTGGCCCCATCTGTCTTACCCCACTCGTCCCCATTAAATCACTACGTTTTACCTGTCCAGAAATAAACATTACTGGAGTCGAATCAATCCATGCAGCGGTAAGACCTGTAATGGCATTTGTCCCCCCTGGTCCAGTTGTTACCAGCACTGCGCCGAGATCATTTGTATGCTGTGCATAGCTTTCAGCCGCAATAGCTGCAGCCTGTTCATGTAAACAGCATACATATTCTAAATCTTTATTTTTTCCCAGTGAATCCGCCAAATGCATACAGCCACCACCCGGCAGCATAAACACATTTTTTACTCCCTTGTCAGCTAAAAACTGCATAACGTAATCAGATAGTTTCATGATATTAGTCCCTTCTATATACAATACCCTCAATAATATTCTCTACAACTTCAAATAAAACGCCTGACCCGCCAACGGAATCTGAGATAAAATCAGCAGCTTCACGGGCTTTTTTCGAACCATCTTTGGGCGCAATACCAAGTCCAACATACCCAATTGCCGAAGCATCACGATCAGAATCACCAATATAACAGATACACTCTTTATCTATTTTCATTGTATCAATTAAATTTTTGATTGCCGATAGTTTATCTTTCGCACCAAATACTGCTGGCTCTACTTTAAAACGTCTGGCTATTTCCCGCGCAAGTGCTGTATTTTCACCAGTAACAAAAACAAATTCCAATCCTGCTTTTCTACCAATAGCAATTGAATCTAAATCTCGGTAGCAGATTGGTTTATTTTCATTTCCCTGTGCATCAATCCATACTTTCCCATCAGTAAGTACACCATCAATATCTGCAAAAATATATTTTATTTCTTTTGTCACAAATTTAACCTCGTAATTTCTTTCTCATTGCCATTTCCGCTTCGCTCAATGTCTTTTCCCCATCACCGATCGCACTTTCCATCAAGCGAATATTTTTTACAAGTTCGATTAATTCTTGCGGTTCAATGGATGCCTTTTGATCAGAACCATACATTGCTCTGTCCAAAGTAATATGTCGCTCTATTGATGTCGCCCCAAGAGCCACAGCACCTAATGTAGCGACATAACCAACTTCATGACTGCTAAATCCAACATTCACTTTATAGCGTTCTCTTAAAGCGGGAATCAGAAGTAAATTTGCATCTTCAATCGCCATTGGATATGTACTATTACAATGTAGAAGCTCAAATGGGCATTTATATTTTTTAAATAAATCAACGATTTCGTCAATCTCTTCATATATACTCATTCCAGTTGAAATATAGGTATAACGACCTTCTTTTGCAATTTCCGTCAACATTTCAACATCACCGAGCATTGCCGAAGCCACTTTATTATATTTCAAATCAAACTGTTGTAAAAATTTTTGTGAATCTACATCCCATGCAGAAGCCAACCATTCAATTTTCTTTTCTTTACAATAACGATCAATTTCCAGATATTCTTCTTTACTTAGTTCAAGGCCTTCTTTTTGTTCACGCTGTGTTGCTCCCCAAGGGCTTTCACGATGGTCATTAAGATATTCTTCCGTATAAACTTTGTCTATCGTACGTTTCTGAAATTTTACAGCATCGCAGCCTGCATTTACTGCAATATCAATCAACTCTTTTACAATTTTCATATCTCCGTTATGGTTGATTCCAATTTCTGCAATAATAGTTGTTTTATTTTGTTTTTGTATTGTCATGCTGCACCTCTATAAATTATTTTATATTTTGAAAAATTTTTGTTCTAACATCAGACATAATAAATGGTAAATCGGCAAATGATATTCTTGTATTTTATAAGTTACTGTTTCTGGTACACAAATTGTCATATCTGTAAGCTCTTTTAATTTACCCCCATTTTTCCCTGTTAAAGTAATACTTTTTAGTCCTATACTTCTTGCAACTTTTGCCGCATTTACTACATTTTTCGAATTACCTGACGTACTAATACAAATTAATACATCTTCCTTATTCCCATAAGCAAATACTTGCTGAGCAAATACCATTTCTGCACCATTGTCATTACTAAGTGCTGTTACTAGCTCGCTTTGCGCAGCAAGAGATATTGCTGGCAGTCCGTATTGCAACCTTTTGGCAATATACTGATCTTCCTCGCTGAATTTTTCGAGGTCTTCTTTCTTTAATGCTCTCGGAAGCAAAAAACCTTTCATCAATTCCGCAGTAATATGTCCAGAATCCGCCGCACTACCACCATTGCCACATACCAAAACTTTACCTTTTTTCATATAGCATTCCGATAAAATTTGATAAGACGCTAATATATTTACTTTTTCTGATTTTAAGTTAGGATATCTAATAAAGATTTCGTTAAATATTTGTTCTGCTTTTACATCCATGTGAATAAATTTTCCTTCCTATAAATAAAAGATTTAAAAATTCCTATCTTTCATTATATCGGAAATTCCGTCAAAAAACTTAAATTGGGGTTGCCAATTTGTGTCTCTTTGCATTTTTTGAATTGCTGGCTTTAGTGAAACAACACGATTTACTTGTTCTCCATAAATGATTTCTTGCTGCGGAGCAACAATATCTCTTACTTGCTCAATAAAATATCGTAGTGGATGAACGTCACCGCTAGCGATATTATATATTTCTCCATTCGTACCTTGTTCACTTACTGCAATTAATGCATTTGCAACATCTGCTGCATAAACATAATCCCAGTTTTGCAATCCTTTGGTCAAATTCGGTGTTTCACCTTTTTTCAAATAACGAATAAGATAAGGAATTAACGCATTTGGATTATCATATTTGCCGTACGCGCTAAAAATTCTTGTCCATATCCACTCAATGCCGGCTTGCATTGCACGAAATCTTGACAAATAACAGGCTGATAATTTTGCACTCCCATAAGCCGTATTGGGCTTTGGTAAAACTTCTTCTGTTATCAACTGATCTTGAAGACCATATTCTGCTTGAGAACCACTACAAATAAATCTCCTACAACCTATTTTTATTGCTGTTTCAAGTGCATCTAATGTATAGGTAATATTTTTATTCTGCATTTGAAAATTATTGCGTTCACCTTCCCAAGCAATATGATAAAAGCAGTCGCAATGATTTTGAATCAAATCCACTAAATAAACTATATCTTGCATTGCCAGTTCAATAATTTTAATATTAGAAAACTGATATAATCTTTCTTTATTTTTAGAATTTGGTCTAATAATTGCATATACAAAGATATCCTGTTCAAGCAGCGCATTAACCAAATGATATCCAATAAATCCACTTGCACCTGTTACAATTACACTTTTTTTATTTTTCATCAACATCTCCAATTTTACGATCTCATTCATGATAAAATTAATCATTTATGAATTTTGACTATTGTACAAACTAATTTTTTCTTCGGCCTCTTTTATACAAGCTTTCAAAATATCTGAATTTTCACAATCGTTTAAAATAACACCATTTATAATTTTAGATTCTTCAAAATCATTAGTATGTAAATCACATTTTAAATAATTTACCGTTTTTAACCACAGCTTTAAAGTATTACAAACCTCTTCACTACTTGTCAAATATAAATTGGCTTCATATGAATCATTAATTATTCGAAACCAGTCTATTAGACATAATATCCTAATGGATATATCTTGTTGGCACTGTCCACTATGCATACGAAAATAGTTTAAAGTATCTCGGATATAGACCGCATTGCCTTTATATAAAACATCTAGCCAAGTAACAATATCTACAAGTCCACGATATTTCCATTTTTCTTCATTTCTCCTATTTTCAAAATAATTTGCCCTTTTTTTATTTGTTAAAAATTTTCCTTTTAATAGAACTGTGGATAACTCTCCAATAAAATTTAACATATTCATTAAAATATTTTTTCCTATATATTCTCCTGAAATAATTGAAGTAGTATCACAAATAGGTTTCGTTGCACCTATATCCATGCATTCTTCTCCAAAATTATTAATAATTCGCCGATGCGAAGTAACCAAAACAATATTTTCATACTCTAAATAATATGTCATCATTCTGCTAATTTTATCTTCATGTATTATATCATCATCTAATAGCCAACTTATATATTCTCCACTAGCATCATCCTCTAATTTGATCCATCTTCTATTCATAGACATATCTTTAAAATATTTTATCCCTTGATTTTCTAAATAAGGCTGTATTAATTCTTCTGTTCGATTATCAGTGCTGCCATCACCAACAATAATTTCAATATTGCGATATGTCTGATTAACCGCACTTTCTAAAGCAATTTTAAAATATTCTGGTCTATTATACGTTGGGATTAATATACTAACTAATGGATAAATATCTTTTGAATATTCATCTAAAAACACATTGCGATATATCTCATAACTATTATTTCTTTTAAAATCACTACAATTATATATACACCAAGGCTCACCTTGTCTTGCTACAACTATTTGATAATCTTTACGCGCAAATTCTACGCATTGGGCTAAATCATAAAAGTTTTCGCCAGCAAAAATATCTTCTCTCCAAGGAATATCATATTGGGTTATCATTAAAAAGCCATCTACGGCCTGTACCTTTTCATACCAGTTCTCAGGATTTTTCCATGATAACATTTTCCCACTGTTGCTAACTTGTATTTTCCCCGTACGTTTTTGCGCCTGCTCACAAATTGCACTAGTCGGAATGACTTCTGTCCCTAACGCGCCAATCATTCCAATTGCTTGATCTTGATTAAATATTCTAATAATATCACGAATAAAATATCTATTCGTAATAAATGTATCTTCTTTAATATATACTTTGTATTTTGCATCACTTGATTTCATTCCTTGGTTATAGCCAGCGGTCATACTGCGCATATCGGTAATCGTAACAACTTCAGCTTCAATACCTTGCGGTACCACTAAATTTGCGAGATAGCCTAACATTTCTTGATATTTTGCTTCATTCCTTACACAGGTGATAAAACAAATTTTATTCTCATTCATATCAGCACTCAATCCTATTCCTTAAAAAGTAACACTTTACTTTTTCAATTATTTTTATAGCCTAACTGCAGAACTTTTATATTGCATAATTTCAAAACGCCCATTCACTATACTCTTCCAAAAATACATTTCGATATTTTTCATATAATTCGCCAATTGGTGTGATTCCACAATCATGAATGCACCATGGCTCTACTTGTTTTGGAACAACTATTTGATAGCCTTTTTTCGCAAATTCTATGCTTTGTGAAATATCATAAAAATGCCAACCCTTAAATATATCCTCTCGCCAAGGAATATCATATTGTGTCACTATCAAGATGCCATCAATGGCTTGAACAGAAATTGAATCATTGCTAAAATCATTAAAGCTATCTCTATCCATATACCCTTTATGGCTATCATATACATTGCCATATCTATTTTTCGCTTCCCACCAACAGGCATTGATTGGTAGCTTATCCGCACCTACTATACCAATCATCCCAATCTTTTTATCTCGTTGGAAGATATGAATAATATCTATAATAAAATTCTTATTCACAATAAAAACATCTTGATGTAAATACACCTTATATTTGGCATCACTGGATTGCATAGCTTCATTATAAGCTTTCGTTAAATAACTTGCGCCACGAATTGCAACCAATTCTATTTCAAAACCTACTGGAACAGTTAAATGTTTGATATAATACACAGATTCTTTATAAAAATCTTCATCATTTACACAAGTAATAAAACAAATTTTATTTTCATTCATAACATCCATCCTGTTCTCCTATAATTTTTAGCCAAATTAACATTACTTAATTTTTCTGCACAGCTATTTTTGCTTCAAGTAACATTTTCGAATATTGGTCATGTAAATTTATATCGATTTCATCTTCGGCATTTTTTAGAAATTGATGTAACCAATTCGCATCATTAATAAATTGCAATAAACACTGTTTATATTCCTGCGTATTTTCAATAAAATAACCATTTTCATAAGCTTCTTTTGCTAACACATACCATTCAATTCGACTTAGAATAACCACATTGATTCCAGCTTGTTCTTGTTCAGCATGTCTTCTAAATGAACTTAAAGATTCGACAATATATGCCATTTTTCCTTTAGATAATAGCTCTAGCCACATCGCAACATCTGAAATTGTCTTATAACCACGACAATCGGCATTCCAATAATGATGCTTAAGCAGGTTACGTTTGATCAATACTGTCGTAGGTTCCCCAACAATATTCGACATACGAAAAAGCATTTTTTTACCAATTTCTCTACCATCAAATATTTCTGATTTTTCGCATTTAAATGGTGTTAAACTTTCAATTGGATTTCCATCGGCATCGATCCACTGACGATAAGAAGTAACCAAGCTTACTTCTTCATGTTCCAAATAAATATGCATCATGTAGGTAATCTTATCTACATGAAGTACATCATCATCCATCAACCAGTTAATATACTCACCGCTCGTAATATCTTTAAATTTTTGGAAATTGGCCTCTTTCGTCTTCACATCTTTGTTCCGTAAATATCTCATTCTTGGATTGTTTAAATATGGCTCTATAATTTTCGCCGTCTCTTCATTCGTACTATTATCACAGACAATCACTTCAAGATTACGATAAGTTTGATTTATCGCACTTTCAAAGGCAATTCTAAAATATTTCGGTCGATTATATGTAGGAATTAAAATACTTACTAAAGGAAACAAATATGTTGAATATTCATCCAAAAAAATATTACGATATTTATCATACTCTTTGTCATGTTCCATAGGCCCACAATCATGAATACACCAAGGTTCTGCTTGTTGGGGAACAACAATTTGATAGCTATTTTTGGAAAATTCCACACATTGCGACACATCATAAAAATGCCACCCTGTAAAAATATCATCCCGCCACTTAATATCATATTGTGTTACCATAAGTAAACCATCAATGGCAGCAACTTTTGTATAATCTTCTGTGAATGCTATACTATTAGCCCTATTCATTTTCCCTGTGGTATTATCATAGACACAGATGTATTTTTTATCAGCTTTCCACCAACATGCAACAGGTGGAATTTTTTTTGCACCCGCAACGCCAAGCATACCAATCTGCGGATCACTTTTGAAAATTTTTAAAACATCATGAATAAAATTTTTATTAATAATAAAAAGATCTTGATGCAGATATACTTTATATTTAGCATCACTAGCTGACATCGCTTGATTATAGCCTTCGGTCAAACAGTTAGCATCACGAATTCCAATAAATTCTATGTTAAACCCTTTTGGCACTACTAAGTGGTTGATATACAAAACCGATTCTCGATACATTTCTTCATTATTCACACAAGTAATAAAACAAATTTTATTAGCATCCATTTATTTACCACCACATATTTTTGCTTTCAATTCTACAACTCTTTTATCTTTGCCTGGAAAATTCTCCAATACAAATAAAGCTTTTTCTTTTTCTTTTAATAGATATAAAATAGACGCCACAGCATATACAACAGCTACATCCTCTGAATATACTTGATAAGCAGCCTCTGCAAAATTTAGCGTATCTGTTTTATTGCTTTTTTCATAAATTGCTGTTATTAAATACGCAATAACCTTTGACTTTTTAAAAATATCTTTCTCTATTGATTCTATAATCTGTTCATAATCATATTGTTTTTGTTTAATAGCTGTTACTAATTCATTGAGATTTTGCTTTAAATCAATATCATTTTCAATTCGTCTCAGGATAAACTTTAACTGTTGTATATCAAGTTTATCCTGGGCAATTTCTTTTTCAATCATTGTTTCATTTGCAGATTTTTGCGTTTTTCCAGCTTTCACTAAGTACTGATAAACTTTCAATTGTTCTTCGTCTTGTACTAAATCTAGTGTTTTTAATTTTTTAATAAATTCTTCTGGATTTTCATTTTGATTCGTAATATGATGTACACCACCATAAGTTAGCTCAGAAAATCCACTTGCACGGAACATTTTATCAATCTCTTTTAAGGTAAAAAATCTAATATGCGTTCTATCTAAAATACCAGCATCTTCGTAGGTCCAACTTCCTGCTAATAAACTCTTTACAACACTATAGTGCATCACATTGGGAACACTTGCTACAATATAGCCATCTGCTTTTAAATATTTTTGTATTTTTTGCAAAACAGTAAGCGGGTCATATAAATGTTCTAATACATCAGCAAAAATAATATAGTCAAAGAATCCTTCTTCATATGCTAGATCAACATTTTCAATATTTTCCGCTGTAACTGTTGCAAACTGTTTTGCAATTGCTGCTGGTTCGGGGCAAAGCTCAATACCATATATTTCTGCCGTTTTATTTAAATGTTTAATTTTAAGCAAAGTTGTCCCACAGGCACAACCAACTTCTAGCACTTTCATATTGGTTTTATTGATATCCATTAAATTAATAATTTCATTACGACAGAAAGTAGAATATCGTGCATCAAAGCCCCATTTTTCTTTAAATTTAAGTGCATTTTTATTTAGAAGCTCATGATAATTTTGCGGTTTTTCTTTAAATGATATACTGCCAAAATGATGAATAAAGGTATCATGACATAATAATAAGCGATACCCCGCACGAATCATTCTAAAAGAATAATCATCATCTTCGAAATTTCCTGGTGTAAATACTTCATCCAAAGCACCAATTTCATCAACAACAGAACGTTTAATTAGCATACAAAAACCTACTAATTTAATTTTTTCTTCCCATGTTGCTGCAGTTGAAACATTATATTTTTGCGCAAATACTTGCAATTCATTAGTGTCTTTGTAATCTACTTTGATTGCTTGATAGTTTGAACAATTATTCGTGAGCGGCCCTACCGCACCAATATTTTTCCCACTATATAAAGCTGTTTTTAAATTAGCCAGCCAGTTGCTGGTAACAATTGTATCATTATTTAGTAATAGAATTTCTGACCCACATGCAATTTCAATTCCCTGATTACAACCCTTTGGAAAACCATTATTTCGCTCATTAAAAATACATGTAATATCAGCTTGATTTTTTAACCAATTTACCGTTTCATCTGTTGAATGATTATCTACGACAATAATCTCATAGGTTCCCGGTTCAGTATAGTTCCGTATACTTTCAATACATAACTTGGTATAGTCTAATTGGTTGTACGTCAAAATAACAATGCTAGTTTTATCTTTTTTCTCCATGAAACCTGTTTGTCTATTATTTATACTTGATGATACTTCATATAAATTATTTAAACTATACTGATATAATTTTTCATATTTTTTTAAGCTCAGTAATTGATATGGTATTGTTAGATCATTTTCCACACCAAAGTCTTTTTGTAAAACATTTGTATAATAAACATATACTTTATTCAGTACTGTCTTGCTTAAATTATCTACCACAAAAGAAATATCTTCTTTTGTCCTATGATAAATAGAATTTAACAATTCGATAATTTGCACTTCTGGATACTTAGAAATAATCATATAAAATTTTTGAAAAGCATAGGAATTCCATTTATCCGCGATTAATGCTTCACAAAAATAATTCATTGCTGATTCAGACTCATTTTTCAGGGAAAACAGCCTTCCCAAATTGCAATATATTGCTGATAGTTTACCATTAAAAGCACTTGCCATTTGTGTATTGGCATTTTTTTTATAGACCTCAATCGCTTTCAAGTAATACGTAATTGCCATCGTATACAATTTTTGATCAAGTAGAAAATTGGCATATTGCGCATAAAAATCTGGTATCTGAGGGAAAATTTTTATGGTACTTTCAAATTCATTTTGAATGGTTTCACGTGATGCATTGGTTTGCGTCATAGCATACAGCATTTTCAAATAAACAATACTTTCACTATGCAAGGAGGTCTTATTAGAGGCAATATGTAGCTTTGCATACTTTACGGCTTGATCGTATTTCTTTAAACCGTGATAACAATCACACAAATAGCGATAATATTTTTCTTCTTTGCCATTTTTATTGATATCAGCTAAAATAATTTCTAAATTTCTTTTTAATTTTCCTTCAACAATGCTAGATGAATATCCTGTATGATAAATTTTTATTTCATCAGTCAATACCGCTAATCGTAATTTATTATTTTTTTTATTTACCAATTCTTCATGAATTGCATTTATATAACCAATTTCTGGGGCATTGCGAAAAATCCGAATCGCCGAAAACGTATCTTTCACTCTATTATCATTGTCGATATCAATATTGACTAATTGACACATTATAGCATCAATCGCTTGCTTTTTTATCTTTAACAAACAATCCTTTATTTGTGGAATACTTTCTTCACTGACATATTCATCGGCATCGAGAAAAATGATCCAATCTCCTTTTGCCTTGTTAATGGCAAAATTCTTTGCTGCGGCAAAATCATTTTGCCATTCGGAAGAGTACACCACTGCCCCACAACTTCTTGCCGCCGCAGCGGTCTGATCAGTTGAACCAGTATCAACAACAATGATTTCATCGACAATTGGTTTCATGCTATTTAAACATTTTACAATGTTACTTTCTTCATTTTTGGCGATGATACAAGCAGAAATTCTCATAATTTTTCTACACTCCAAGATAAAAATTCTTTAACATCATTCTCTTTATACCCCAACTTCAAAGCTTTTTCAAAACACGCAACGACTCGTGTATAATCTGCTAATTGATAGGCACAGAAGCCTAATTGAAAATAAAGATCGGCTGCATTTTCATCCGTATCATGCTTTAAAAGATATTCATATAAGAATGATGCTTGTACAAAACATTGCCTTTCTTGTAAAAGCTGCGCAATCTCCAAGTTTTTTTGTTTACTAAAATCTGTGCTTAAAGTTATATACTTATTTAGTGTTTCCTTTTCATCTGTAAGTAACAATTCTAATACTATATTTTTGTATGCTACAAAATCGTCGTCACTTAGCTTTACATCAGTTATTTGCTCATAGCGATACAGTATATTCTGATAAGGCAATGGCAAAATTGTTTCTAACTGTTCTACCTTATTCTTATCATTGATTAATATCAAAGACAGTGTCAGCAACATACTTTGCCTCAATTGCTCATAGCTATCCACTTTTTTTTCCTCACCTTTTTGTATTAAATTTCTCTTACTATAATAATAATAAACTTTTCCTTGCTGAATTGCCCCAATATGATTCACTAGGAAATCTAAATCATTTTGATTTTGCTGATCATAGATCGTATTTAAAAATCCTACCACATAAACTTCTTCTTGATTTTGCAGTAATCGGAATAGCGATACGAATGCCTCTGGATAATATTTATCAAGTTTTAATGTTTTTTCATAATAATCAATTGCCTTTGCAAAATCATTTTTATGTTCATGTAATAGGCCAAAAAGCAAATAAGTAGTCGGCATCTTACTCTCAAACAAACTAGTTTCCATATCGTGATAATTTTCATTTAACAGCATCGCCTTTGTTAGTAGTGTAAATGCCTCATCATATTCTTGATGATTATATTTCAGTAAAGCATATTCTGCATAAAAATCTGGCAACTTTGGAAATGCTTCAATAGATTTGATTAAATAGTGTTCTATATCACTTCTAGATGCATTCATTTTAAGCAGTGCATTATTGATTACTCGATAGGAACGACTTGCATAGGATATTTCTTTTTTACCAGTTTCAATATCCAATTTGGCATACTTTACTGCATTTTCATAATCATTCAGTCCATTGTAAACATCAGCCAAATAACGATATAAATTAATATTTTCCGGATTCTCACGTAGCTCTTCTAAGAGAATTTTTAAGTTTCTTTGACATTTTAATTGCATTCTTTTTTGAGAATAACCAGTATGGTAGAGAACGATTTCTTTTGCGTCTACTTGATATAGCGCTTTCCTTTTGCCATTTAAAAAGCGAAGTTCCTCATGAACTTTGCCTAAAAACCGTAATTCTTTAGAATTTTTGAAAATACGCATTGCAAAAAAATCATCTAAATGCTTATTATTATTATCCACATCAATATTAATCATTTTTAATAAATAAGCATCACATTGCTGTGCATATTTAGCAATAACATTTTTTACGTTTCCAATTGTTTCTGGTGAAAAATATTCATCGGCATCAAGAAAAATAATCCAATTACCTGTTGCCTTTTCCAGCGCAAAATTTTTGGCCGCAGCAAAATCATTTTCCCAAGCATAAGAATAAACATTTGCTTTTAATTGCTTTGCAATAGTCATTGTATTATCCGTAGAGCCAGTATCAACAACGATGATTTCATCGGCGATCTTCTGTAAACTTTCTAGACAGACAGTTAAATTTTCTTCTTCATTTTTCGCAATGACACAAGCAGATATTTTCATTTATCTTTTACCTCACGTTATAAATAATTAGTAATTGAAAATAGACAATACTACGATGATCTACTTTCAATTACTGATTATTTTAATAAAAAAGAGGATGGTTTATGCCATCCTCTTTTTTCAAATACCACGTATCTTGTTTACAACAAATTATTTTAATAAGCTTAACACGCCAGAACCTGATTGGTTAGCTTGTGCAAGCATTGATTGAGCAGCCTGTTGTAACACGCTGTTTTTGCTGTATTCAGTCATTTCTTTTGCCATGTCAGCATCAGCAATTGTGGATTGAGCATCTGTTACATTTTCACTTGAAGTTGTCAAGTTTTGTGAAGTGTAGTCTAAGCGACTTTGAGCTGCACCGATTTTTGTTTGTTCGGATAATGCTCTTTGTAATGCTGCATCAAGTGTGTTGATTGCTGCATTTGCATTTTCTTTTGTCGATACATCAAGATTAACATCACCTGTTGCTGAATCTTGTCCTTGTAAGCCCAATGCCTTTGCGCTCATATCAGATAAAGATACTTTGATTGTTTGGTTAGATTTTGTACCAACTTGTAAACTCAATGCACTATCTACCGCTATAGTATCTGCTGCAGTAATTTTTTCATTAAATGCATCTAATTTCGTATCAACAGATTTTTTCTCATTTCCTGAGCTATCTGTTACCCCAATACTGAAGCCAGAAATGGATGAAGTTACGCCTGCAGTTTTAGCAGAAAGTGTAACTACATTTTGTTTATCTGCTGTAGAAATAGAATTAGAGCCAGAATCTACACCAATATCACTAGTATAATTAGTAGTAGCAGCACTAGCATCAGCACCTGTAATCTTAGTAAGTATGTCGTCTAAAGTACTACTAGTACCAACTTGGAAACTAGTTGTTGTTGTTGTACCATTTGAAACATATGATACTGTTACAGTATCTGTAGAAACAAGACCCAAAGTTTTACCATTACGATCTGTCAAAGCTGTCAATACAGTAGTACCAAGAGTATCTGTGCTCAACGAACTATTTACATAAGCAGATGTTGTTGCAGAGCCTTTTCCGCTTCTAGACCCATTACTTAAATATTGATTATTAAATGTTACATTAGAATTGTCGTTGATTTGGTCAATTGATTGATCCATTTCATCTTGGATTGCTTTTAAATCACTATCAGTGTTTGTACCATTTGCTGCACTGATTACTTTTTCTTTCAATGTTTTTAAGATTTCTACTGTAGAATCAACACCACCAGCAGCTGTACTTAATAACGAAGAACCATTTTGTGTATTTTGGTTTGCTTGGTCAAGAGAACGAATTTGCACTTTCATTCTTTCAGAAATTTGGTATCCTGAAGAATCATCGGCTGCATTTCTAATTTTTAAACCTGAAGATACTTTCGACATGCTTTTATTCAAAGCAGACGTGTTTTTGTTCATGGTATTTAATGTGTTTAACGCGGATAAATTGTTTTTTACTACTAAACCTGATGACATAATAATATTCCTCCCTGATTTTGCTTTTATTTTTTTTATTTGCTGAGCATCCCTGCCCAGAAAATTATAAGTATCGTCACCGCCGATCGCTCGGTGACTGATTACTTTTTTTAACTACTTCATTTATTATATCGTAAAAATTTTGTAATACTTAAGTACTTTTTGAAAAATTATAAAATAATTTTTATAATCTTCCATCAACCTGCATTCCACTTATATTAAGCCCTAAAGATTCATAAGAACGGCTAACATTACGATTCATTCGTGAATCATTTAACCACATCTGTCCTGCGACATAGATTTCTTTTTGTAAAGCGATGAGTCGTTTTAGCAAAACTTGACCTTCTTCCGATTGAATAAAGGACATGTCGGTTTGATTTTTAATCATCTTTTCAAATTGATCACGTTGATCATTTAGCTCTAAAAATTGATCAATATCATTTTTTTCGATAAATTTTTTCATTTCATCGGTTAACATGGCAAATTTTTGCCAAAGCTCTTTTTCAGTGTATGTTGGTAGCTTTTCCATCATCTTGCTATCCCTGCTGTACCAGCTTTAATGGCAGCTTCCGCTTTATTGGCTTTATCTATTTTCATTACTTCATGCCAAGTATTACGAAACTCTGTAATTAAATTTTTTGCTTCTTCCAGCTTCGCCATATCATTGTGGACATTTCCTTCAAACAAACATTTTTTTATATAGTCATAAAGCGCCATCCAAGTTGTACAAAAATCATAATCCATTTTTAACGTGACTTGAAACTCTGATATGATATTTTGGGCCTTAATGCAAAGCGTATTTTTTTCTTCATAATTTTTTTCTTCTAGTGCTTTCATAGCTTCATTCGTAAATTTAATGGCTCCATTATAAAGCATCAGCGTCAGTTCTGCTGGAGATGCTGTCATAATTTGCTGCGTACGATAAGCCTCAGCACTCTGTGCAGTATTTTTATACATATCGATATCCCCTTATGTCAAAGCAATTTTACAATACCATCAACTGCTCTTGCCAAGATAACTACTTAAAGTACTCGTCGTTGATGAATTCTTGGACATTGCTTCTTCCATTTTATTATACTTATTGTAGTAATAGGTTTCTTTCGCACTTAAAATCGCTTGTAGCGATTTTAAATCACTCGTCATTTTTGTTATTTTCACACCTAATGCACTTTGGTCATCGGTTTTACTAGAAATACCAGCTTCATTGGAAATTTTCGTCAAGCTATCGGAAGTAACAGCAGACAAGCGATAGGCTACCCCACTAGTTTCATCAGTAGATCCCTTGCTAGCAAATAAATTGTATACACAGTTCGGATCATCGGCAATAGCTTTTGTTAATTTATCTGTATCAAGATGTAATGTACCATGCTCAAGATAATCTGTTGTGGTGATCCCAATTGATGACAAGGTATCATACTTGCCCGACACACTATCAACCTTATCAGAAATTGCACTACGCATTTCATTTACAGTGTTAGAAAGGATCGTATTCTTGCTTAACAAGCCAGTCTTTGCTTTCGTTTCCCAGTCTGTTACTTGCGTATCTGACATTTCTTTTTTTTCAGCATCTGTTAATGGTCCATAATTACTATCTTTTGTTTCATAAATTTTTGTATTTAATTTACTAAGCAGTGCATTATAGCTATCAACAAATTTTTGCACTTTTGCTACCAAGGCAGTAGAATCTGTACCAATCGTTACTTTACCTGTTGTACTAGTTATGTCATTAAAAGTATAAGTAACACCATTAATTGTATTTACATTAGAATCTTTTGTGTAACTTTTCCCATCGACTGTAAACGTTGCATCTGTTCCTTTAATTGTTCCGTCATATAATGACAATGTCGTCGACCCACTTAATGCTGTCGTCGCCTTCGTCGAACTATCATAAGACGACAAATTGAATGCAGTAAATAAACTTTTGGCGTTCGTTCCTGCAGTAGTTGTAGTTCCTGAAGTATCCTGATCTAAAGTAATTTCAACTGTGTTAGCAGACCCACTTTTAGAGTTATATAAGCTAAACGAGTCGTTGACTGAGTCGTAGCTTGCCCCAACATTAAGTCCAGCTGCCTTGATATCAGAAGCAAAATCATTTAAAGTTTTAGCTGCCACGGTATTACCACTTGCATCAGTTCCACCCTTCAATTGAAGATAGGTATACGATATGGTTTTCGTCGAACTACCATCACCAATTGTGAAAGATAACGCCGTATCAGTATCGGCCCCCGTTGAGGTATCTATTCCTGCAACATCGGCTAGCTTAATACTCGTAGTAGTCGATGTACCGCTAGTTATGCTTTTACTTACTTTTGATCCCGATGCTGTTTGCAACATCGCACTTGATGCGAGCTTCGATACCGTCACATCATGCGTCATCGTAACTGCATCAGCATTTGCAGTGGCAGTAATCGCTGATAATGTACTAGTTGCAGTACGCGCAACTGTATTTGATGATAGTTTATAATCGGAGGCTGTTCCGGTACGAAAATCTTTTAACGCACTGTAAATATCTGAATAAGCAGATTTTGTCCATTCGGCAGACACTTTAGCCTTATATTTCTTATCATAATTTGTTTGATATTTCGCTACCGAATTCGTTACCAAAGTATCAATATCTAAACCTGAAGAACCTAGTGATACACCTTTTGATGTCATTTTTCACCACTCCTAATTCTAATTAAATTTCTCACACTTTTTTATCAAGTAGAACACCAACCCACTCACGAATACCAATTAACACATCTAACATCTTCTTTGGGGGAAATTCCTTTATTACTTCATTTGTCTTTTTATCGACAACTTGCATTGTCATACGATCCAATTCCTTACAATAATCGAACCTGATATTACAGTCTTTTGACTGTTCCATAAATTTGTTTAGAGCATCACTCATTTTGCTGACATCATCTTCTGATAATTCTTTGCCATCATTTTGGTCTTGTTTGCCTAAACTGACATTGCTTGTGGAACTATCATTAGATGTTAACTTGTTTTCATCTGCCACACTTGTAGATTTACTTGTTTGTACAGCTGTAGTCACATCACTTCCTACACCACTTGTACCGCTAATCACAAGACATCCCTCCCTAGAATATTTATTCAATCCTTTGATTTGATGACAAGCACACCCTATTATAAAATTTGATCAAAAAACTTTTTATTTGTCATCAATGATAAAGATCGTAAATAAAATTTATTTTTTATTTATATGTGGTAATTCGATCTTTTCTGTGGAACTTTCCATTGCACGTTTATTTTCAGCAATAATTGCCGCATATAGCTCACCGCGATAAATCTTAATATGCTTTGGAGCATCAATTGCCACACGAACGCTATCGCCTTGAACATCAACAAAATTAATCACAATATCCTCACCGATCATAATTTGCTGACCTGGTTTACGAGTAAGGGCTAACATCGATTATTTGCCCCCTTCGCTAGCAACTGTGTCCGTAAACAAACGATGTTTTGTCGTATATTTACTTTTTTCCAAAACAATTTGTTTACCTGCTTTGTTATTGATATTGATAACTACTGGTGCAACTAAGTTAGTAGTCATTTCTCTCACTTTACCTATTGGCACCGTAACCATCGTATACACTGCGATATCTTTTTCTTCTTTAACTTCTAAACTATTCATATTCTCTTGATCAATTTCAAATTGATAATCATTAAAAAACAAAAACGGATCCGTCATTAGAAATGCTAAGTAATCTTCTGTTGCCGATTGCAATAAGACAAATGGGCTTTCGTCATCATACGGCAAAATAACATATTGACACTCCTCGGGAAATCCAGGCAAACCATCACTAAAGGTTATAATATCGGTTTGATCTATTTCAATTGTACCAAATCTTGTTGTTTTAACTTGCAAAATTTAACCACCTTTCAGGCATATATATCGTATTTATCCTCACTTACCCACATTCTCACATCTGATTTTTGTTTCACATAAGTATTTACTTGAGGTCGTGTATAGTTGATTTCCACCGGCGGAGCATCGACTTTTGATGATGCTGGTCTAATCTTCGGTGTAAATTCAACCTCACTTGGCGTATAGTTAATTGTCGGTGGCGTCACTTGACACAATTTTACTTGCATGGTTGGCATCTCAGAAAGTTTCGATTTTTCTCGATTTGCAATAACATTTTTAGGACTAGACGTTTCTAAAAATGCTGTGCCTTCCTGCGCTCTTCTTGCAATTCCTTCAGCGGCGTCTTGCTTAGCCTCCTGACTACTCTGCCTAACTTGGTCTGCTGTTGATAATAGTCCATAGGAAGCACGAGAAGGATATGAATCAATTTCTAAAGTTGCATGCGTGGTATGTATATCCACTGTAGCTGAACCATTGTCGATGTCAAGCTTAACCGGTGGCGTTCTCATATCCAGCTTTCCTCTTTGAATATTTAAATCAATGCGCGGCTGTTGTGTCCTAATATTAAGAAATTCCATTTAAATCAAATCCTTTGACCTATGATAGGTAATCAGCAAGCGACTGTGGTAATATCTTAGAACCAAATTGAAGTGACATATTATACAAGGTTTGCGCTGTTTGCAGGTTCACAATCAATTCTGCAACATCCGCAGCACTAGTATTAGTAATATCCGTTTGAATCTGTGTACTTTGATTTTCCATCGTTGTTTTAGCCAAATCATAACTTTCTAAGCGCGAGGCAAGTGATGTTTGGGCATTTAGCACTTGGGAATGGGCATCATTGGCAAGCGTAATTCCATCTGATGACAACCACTTTGTATCACCATTTTTCATATGTGCACTTATCTCATACAAATTATTGATGAGCGCTGTACCCGAGCCACCAAAAATATCAGTTCCAAAGATATCACTACCAGTTGAATTTACACTATCACTACTTGGTGTTGCGACACCATTTTGGATTGGCATCGATATTTTTACATTATCCCCAGCATACGTAACTACACTTTTATCGCTAGTAGTGAAAGTTAAAGTAGTTGATACTCCATTTATATTTTGTGTAAATGAGTTGGTTACATTTAGCTGCCCTTTACTATTAAAGGTAGTCCCTGTACCACCATTTGCTGTTGTAGTGAAAATTGTACTGGCATTAAAACCGCTAAGTGTGCCAACTGTATTAGCCGCAACTGCTGCCTTAATAGCAGTTGTCGTTGCTGTTGAGTTATTAGCTAGCGTAGCCTTATAGCCATTGTCAACATAATCTTTAGTAAATAAATTACCGTTTGTCGTATCTAAATAATAGGTATTTGACGAACTATCTGTTAGTGTAAGCATTTGACTTGTTCCAAAGGCATCCGTTTGTTTGTCATCTAGTGTTTTTACATCAGCCTTAGCAGTCACCGTCCCAGTTACATACGGCTGTGTTTTATCTGCTTGCCCTGAGAAAACATATCGACCACCAAGTTGCGAGTTTCCATCTGAAACCAGCTGATCAATCAAGGCATCAAGTTCTTTACCAGTCGCTTGTATATCCTCTGTTGTATTCGTACCATTAGCAGCTGCTGTTGTTTTTTCTACAATGGATTTTAAAATATCAGTCATACTTGTCAGTGCATTATCTGATGTTGTCATCCAAGATACTGCATCCTCTAAATTGCTAGTGTACTGCTCATTTTCAGCCAAACTGAATTTAGATGTCATCGTTTTCACAAACGCAACTGGATCATCAGATGGTCGATGGATCGAGTTGCCATCGCTTTGTTCCATTAGATCAGATTGTCTTTTATATTGACTATTCAACTGTGCTAAATAGTTGTTCGTCATCATTCCACTACTAACGCGCATTGATTCTCTCCTACCTTCCTACTGTTCCAGTACTATTGATTAACTTATCCAACATTTCGTCCATTGTCGTTAAACATCTTGACGATGCACTATAACCTTGTTGGAATTTAATCATGTTAGTTAGCTCTTCATTGGTATTCACCCCAGCAGTAGATTCTCTAGAATTTTCCACTTGTGTCATAATTGCATCTTGTGTTGTTACTTTTCGATCTACAGCTTGTGCATCCACTCCAAGTTTCCCCATTACCCCACTATAATAAGAAGTTAACGTCACATTGCCCAACATCGTGCTAGCAGTACTACCAATTAAATTTCCTAAAATTGTTGCATTATCACCACTTGCTGTGTCTTGTCCTGTACTTGTTCCACTCGTAGTTGACTTCTTGGCAGTTTTTGCTGCAATTAAATCCGTACCGCCTGTTGCATCAAAATCACTATTTACATTTAAGTAATTATTTAAAATATCCGTACGATTTACATCTGTCGTCACTCCGCTTACAGTCATTTGCCATGTACCAGAAGTCGAATTATAAGCTAAAGAACTGTAATCTGTGGTGCTGCCACTAGTACCACAGAAAAAATTAAGTCCCGTAGTCTCACTAGAATCAATACCATAACCAGCTTTATGCGCGGTATTAAAAGTTGTAAGTAAATAAGATGACATCGTCGTTAAGTTATCAATATAGCTTTTTGCCTCAGTCGTAGAATCCTGTAGCCCTTTTAGTTCACCACTTGTAGCAGAGTAGGTTGTCCCCGTGCTTTTTACAATAATTGTAATATCTTGTACTCCATAGTCATTATTTGCGGTCGTCGTTGTGTCTAAATCGGTATGACCATCCTCATCAACTAATGTATTCCCATTAGATGTAATAGAATAACTGCCATTGTTTTTTTCTGTCACACTGACATTGACTAGAGCAGACAGCTTATCAACCAGAGCATCTCGACTATCACGCATATCATTTGCTGTTCCGCCAGTAGCTTCCGCTCTTACGATTTGCTTGTTTAAATCGTAAATAGCGCTCGTCAATTGATTTACACTCTCAACTTTTAGCTTAATGGAATCATTGTTATTCGTAATTGCATCTTGTAACTGTGATGTACTATCTTGAATCTTAGTTACCAATTCTTTACCCGCATCACGAAGAACAACACGTGTACTATAATCACTAGCATTCGTCGATAAATTTTTGCAATCCTTCCAAAAAGCACTTAAAACTGTTGACAATCCCGAACTGTCGTTTTCATCAAAAATCGCTTCTATAGAATCATACGAAGTCTGCTTTGCCTTGTTATACTCAGTATTAGAGTTTTCTTGCCAATATTGTCGATCAGCATAAATATCACGTGCCCTAGTAATTGATTTTGTATCAACACCTGTACCTACTTGTAAAGTACCGCTGCTACCATAAATCGTCTGTGAAGGCGTAGCTACTGTATTTGCCGTTTGTCTGGAATAACCTGTCGTATCGGCATTGGTAATATTATGACCTACCGTATCCAATTGTAGCTGACTGGTATTTAATCCACGTACCATCGTATTGATTCCCGCAAATGTAGATCTCATTTATTATCACTCTCATTTCACTATATTGATTGGTCAAACATTTTCTTTTTACTAGTCACACAGCCTTCTTGGCCTTGAGGTGCATAAGTGTCACTAGCGGTGGTACTTGTAATCACATTTATATTAAAATCAATAAATTGCATTGCCTTTGCCAGCAAAAGCTTATTTTGTTGAATATACGCCTTTAATTCATCGGCAACCTTTCCTAAAGCACTGATTAAATCTAGTAAAGACACCTTAACTGTTGAATCAATTGATTCAATTGATTCAATTAATCTCACTAAAGAAACAGGATCATTTATGCTATGGGCTTGCTTTATCCCCTCGACAACAACTTGCCTTCTATGATCTAGCAAAAAAAGACGCTTCATTTTTTCCGATATCGCATTCGTAATCTTCTTAACTTTGATTGCATTACCGTTAACAAGTTCTTGACTCTGAGACTTACTTAAGTCTAACAATTGCTCACAAAGCGTAATTTGCTCTTTTAAAATGATAATTAATTGTTCCATAAAACGATTCTCCTTTTCTATGCCTGATAGTCAAATCGTTTTATTTTTGACACTTGTTCTTGCCCCTGAGAAGCATAAGTCGGCCCAACACTAGTCTCTGATAATACATTCAAATTGTAATTCACTACTGATAAAGCTTGCTTAATCAAATGGTTATTCATTTTATTATTTGTTTCAAGCTCCGCTAGAGTTTCTTTAAACTGCCTATGAATTTCCGTAATTTTTTTCCCCATATCTTTATCACAAAACATTACTAAATCCAGCAATTCTTTATTGGGAGTAGAAATATTTTCTGATACCAATAAGCTAGTAAGAACAACTTCTCGTTGTTGTTCTAATTTTCCTATTGTCGCAACCATAATCTGTTCTTGGCGCACAATTTTTTCCAGTTCAATCATTTTTACACTTACGATGACCATGCGTTTTTCTTTACTTAGAATCAATAGCTGCTTATATACATCCAATATTTTGGTTAATACGGAAATCAATTCTTTCCACATCTTTTTTATTCCTTCCTAGCACTTTCAATTTAATACCTTGCGCTTAACATTTTCTCCGCAATATTTCTTGCATCAATCCCATATGCGCCTGAATCAACCTCTGCTGATAGAGTTTTTACTTTGTCAGCTCTGACATCAGACATGTTTTTAGCCTTTTGTAATATCTGGCTGAATGACTGTGCCTGAGAAGATAATACAACTTCATCTTGCTTGCTAATGTTCGTTGCTTTATTTTCTGATTTGACCGTTTTCACACTTTTATTTTCACCATACGTTTTTAAAATACTTTGAATATTATTGTTAATAATCATACTCTTACACCCGCCTCTTGGGATTTTCTTATTCAATATATATTATCGAAAAAAAAAGCAAGGATATTAATCCTTGCTTTTGCTTTATTTTCATTGTATTACTATTAAATAGTCTTATTTTCTTCCATTTTCTCTAATATACGTCTTTTAAAGGTTTCACATATATTTTTAATTGAGTTTATCTTATCATATTTTTCGTATACATGCCTCGGCCACGACGGCGTTCTTCGTCCTCTTTTGCTTTTGCTGCTCGCGCAGCATCAGATTCTTTGACTTGATTAACAAAGTTCGTATTACACTTATCACATAAACGTCCCTCATAAATCGGCTTTCCGCAACTTTCACACGCATAGGAGATTTCCCCATCATTCATAAAACGCCCGTTTTTAATCATACGAAAAATCGTTTTTTCTTTGATACCAGTCGCTTCGTGAATCACTTCAACCGAACATCTAGGATGGTCGCGTACATATTCAGCAACGATCTTTTCGTTTTCTTCTTCTACTCTATAACAGTCATTACACATACCTAATGCTGTTTTCATATATAACCTTCCACACTCAGGACAATTTCCTACATTCATTTTACACACTTCCTTCTCCTAGAAATCCCTATTTACCTTATATTATAATTGCATCCATTAAAATTTTAAAGTATTATTTTTTAAAATTTTCCATCTATTAAGCATCACTAGCAAGTGCCAAACCAATCACCCTATTTGCTCCAGCACTTTTTAAGACTTTGGCACATTCATTCATCGTCGCCCCGGTCGTAAAAATATCATCGACAAGCAAAATGGTTTTCCCTTGAATATCACACTGCTTTGTTATACAAAAGGCATCTTTAATATTTTGTTTACGCTGAGCAATCGTTAGATTGTGTTGCTTTAAAGTAGCTTTTTTTCTTCGTAGAATGCTTTGCCATTCTGTCCCTTGCTGCGCAGCCCAAGGTTTAAAAATTTTTTCAGTTTGATTAAAACCGCGTTCTTCTAGCCTATCTTTATGAAGTGGTACAGGTACGACGATGTCAATTTCCTGCAGACTTTCCAGAGAAACTTTGTGATTAAGCAGCCAGACAAGTGACGCAATATAGTACAATTTTTTATAATATTTAACTGCATGAATAATTTGCTTCATCCCTGCTTTGTAATGACCTAATACGATACAACGATCAAGAAATTTCATATTTTTTATATCTAAGGGAGCATAATGTTTGGCTACAACTTGGCATAAGCATAGTGTGCACCAAGCTCCTCGCTCATCAATATAGTTATGGCAAATCGGACACTTCGGTGGAAATACGATATCTAAAATCGCTTGATACATTTGCCTTATCATCACATTAACAACCTACTTCTTGCCGCAATCGTTCAGCCAATAAAGAATAACGTTTTTTCGTGCGATCATTCATGACAGCCGTATTGAGTGCTGATTTGGCACCAATAAGAATAACCTGTGTTTTAGCTCGTGTTACTGCTGTATATAGTAGATTGCGCTGTAGCATAATATGATGTCCAGGGATAAGCGGCATAATGACGATTGGATATTCACTGCCCTGGCTTTTATGTACACTCATCGCATAAGCAAGGTGAAGTTCCGCTAACTCATTTTTTTCATAAACAGCATCGTTATCAGGATAATGCACCTTCGTTTTTTCAGCATCAATTTCAACAATAAAGCCAATATCACCATTAAATACATTTTTCGTATAATTATTACGCATCTGCATAACCTTATCGCCAAGCCTAAAAGTTTCATTTCGATTGCTAATGGTAGGTTTGCTTTGTGATTCTGGGTTTAATGCATTTTGTAACAATCTATTTAAATTTTCTACACCACAATCTAGGCGATGCATCGGGGCAAGGACTTGTACATCCCTCTGTATATCAACACCCCTTTGTCTTAATTCACTGGTACAAAGCATCACGATGGCAGTTGCAACGTCATTACTTTCATTGATCTCTCTGAATTGAAATTCCCCACTGGTCTTATAATCAGGCAGTAAGCCACGATTAATTGAATGGGCATTCATAACAATCATACTTTGACCAGCCTGACGAAATACTTCTGTCAATCGCACTACAGGAACCGTATCTGATCGTAAAATATCTTTTAAAACTGCTCCCGGTCCAACTGCTGGTAATTGATCAACATCACCAACTAAGATAACGCGACAACCTTTAGCAATTGCTTCTAGAAAATGATTCATGAGGGATATATCCATCATCGAGACTTCATCAAGAATTACGACATCTGCTTCAAGTGGTTCATCTGAGTCGCGCGCAAATACCTGCAAACCACCATCGCCACCGGTTGATTCTAATAAACGATGCACCGTAACTGCTTTTCTGCCGGTTGCTTCACTAAGCCGCTTTGCCGCCCGCCCTGTCGGCGCACCAAGTAATATTTGTAGACCTTGCTGTTCTAATACAGCAATAATTCCTTTAACTACAGTAGTTTTCCCCGTCCCAGGTCCTCCAGTTAGCACCAATACTCCATGCTCTAATGCCGAAATAACTGCCTGCCTTTGCTGATTTGCAAGCGTAATTCCTGCTGTTTCTTCCCAATCACGAACTTGCTGCATAGCATCTTCACTAGCAATTTGCTGTGCTTTATCTTTTAAATATAATAAACGTTTGGCAACATTTTTTTCTGCATGATACAAATTACGGGGATAAATAAGCGTCGTTCCACCTATTTCTTCAGTGCAGAGGCGGTCTTCCTTGAGCAAATTTTTTAAAGTGATCGCCACTTCATTATGATTTACTAGAATGAGCTTCGCTGTTTGTTCAATCAAAATTTGTTCTGGTACACAACAATGCCCAGCATTGGCAATTTGCAATAGTGCAAAATCAATTCCCGCACTAATACGATCTGCAGAAAATTTTTCAATTCCAATCGATGCAGCAATTTGATCAGCTGTCCGAAAGCCGATGCCATCTACTTCGCGTGCGAGACGATAAGGATCTTTTTCAATCACTTCAATAGAAAATGAGCTGTACTTGGCAAATATTTTTGCTGCATATGCCCCAGATACTCCATGTGTTTCCAAAAACAACATAACTTCTCTAAGCTCTGACTGTACGCTATAGGCTTCATGTATATCATTGGATTTTTTCCTGCCTATACCACTGATTTCTTGCAATCGTTTTGGGTTATTTTCGATTACTTCTAACGTTTCTAAACCAAATTTATCTACCAAACGTTTTGCCATTGCCGTGCCAATTCCCTTGATCACTCCAGAGGCTAAAAACCGTTCAATCCCACTGAGACTGGTCGGTGCAACATGCCGCATCAGCTGTGCCTTGAACTGGTCACCAAATTTCGCGTGCGTTACCCACTCGCCCTCAAGTTCTACCTGCTCACCAACCAGTGGCGCGGCCGCATTTGCCGTTACATTGATTAACGCCCGTTCTTTACCTGGCCTAATCTTAAACACAGTAAAACTACCTTCGCTATTTTCAAAAATAATCGTCTCAACAACGCCTTCTACCTTTTCTAATCCAGCTTCCACAAATAAATCCTCCGCACTTATGTTCTGTACCTATTAGTATTCCATTTTCCTTCTAGAAATCCTTGTAAAATAAATATTTTTTTGAAATATATTAACTTGTAGACAAACTATGGACAGATAGGCCGCGGGTCGGCGATAAGCACTTATCTGCGGCGTTGCAGTAAGGTACTGCTCGTCGATGTACACAAGTACGACTCCTTCGCAATTCGTCATTTGCCGACTTGCTATTTTTCGTTGCAATTCATCGGATAAGTTAATAACCTCCTTCCTTATATAAAGCCTGCATTTGCTTAATCCCACGATTTTTTAGACTATAAATAGCTTGTGGTGTTACCCCTAGCAAGCTAGCAGTTTCGGTTAAGCTTTTCCCCGAAACAATCGTAAGTAGAATCACTTGTCTTTGTTTTGCTGGTAACTTCTCCATACAATGAAGTAAGTCATTACTTAAAATTTTCAGCTCGATTTGTTTTTCAATATTCATATCATCAGCCAAGGTATCTAATACAGTACTCCCTTCACCCAACTCCGCCTCTAGCGTAAATTCATTCTGCCAACGGCTGCGTTCCTTCTTAAACAAATTCCATATCGCAAATTTAATTTTACTTTGGGCGTACCCAGCAAATTTTATTTCTAAACTACGATCAAAAGTTTTTATTGCCTCGACCAGTGCCAAATAACCTACCGAAACGGCTTCCTCGCAAATCGGTCTGATATGTGCTTGATATGCTGACTTTTTCACTAATCCCGTAAACTGTTTGCAAATAACTTCAAATGCTACCGCATTACCTTTTTGAGCTTCAATGACCATTTTTTCTAATTCCAATTTATTCTCACCTTTTGGTGAGAAACCGGCTTCTCTTTTATATTAGCGCTTGTCTTTACTATAAAATTGAATGCCATATATAACAAAAGCCGACTTAACGCAACTCAATGCGCCAGTCGGCTTTTATCCTTATTATTTTTGGTCGAGTTATTCGCTATCTTCAGTGTACTCGGCCCAAAGATCATATTTTTCCGCAAGTTCGCTTGATACTCGCTCATATTCATTGGCGAGTGCCTGACTTGCCTTTGTATCAGCATGACTTTCTGGATTATTTAATTGAAACTCGATACCTTTCAGTTCCATTTCCAGCATAGCAATCTCGCCTTCATATTTTTGAGCGAGTTTCGCTCTATCTTGTGGCTTTGTTTCACGCGTTTTAGATTTTTTTGGTGTTTGCGCTTTTTCTACCGCAACTTTTGGGTTTATTTTTTCGATTTCAGCCAATTCCTTAGCTGCCGCTTTTGCCGCTTCAATTTTTTTATCATGATAATAACTATAATTGCCATTGTATTCAGTCAATCTTCCATCTGCCAGTTCACAAGTGCAATTGGTTACTTTATCAAGGAAATAACGGTCATGCGATACTGTAATAAACGTCCCCGGAAATGCCATTAGAGCCTCTTCAACAGCTTCTTTTGCAGGAATGTCTAAATGATTCGTCGGTTCATCCAGTACAAGAAAATTTGCACCCGTAAGCAAAAGTTTTAAGAACGCCAAACGTGACTTTTCCCCACCACTGAGTTCCCCGATTATTTTATAAACATCATCGCCTCGAAATAAGAATGCCCCTAAATAATGACGTGCTTGTTCTTCTGTAATTCCATATTCATAAATCAGTTCATCCATCAAACGATTGTCCAAATTTAAACCTTCATGTTGCTGTGAAAAATAACCAATTTTCACTCGACTACCAATTTTCACTTTACCAGCACTTGCTTCAAGTTCACCAATCAATAATTTCAACAAGGTTGTCTTGCCTGCCCCATTCGGACCAACAAGTGCAACACCATCGCCATTTCTAACGAGCAGAGATAGATTACTAAAAATTTTATGCTCCCCATAAGAAATTGCAACTTCTTCTAGTTCAGCCACACGCTGCGCGCATTCACTCGGTGGATTAAAGGAAAAATAATTAAAGCCCACACTATTAGGTGGCAAAATAATGCGTTCCAAACGATTTAACTGCTTTTCACGCCCACGGGCTTGCTTCGATTTAATCCCAGCTTTGTATTTACGAATATATTCTTCAGTTTTCTGAATATGAACTTGTTGTTTTTCATACGCACTTTCAAGCGCAGCAAGTCGATCGGCTTTCACCTGCGTAAACCGACTATAGTTTCCAGTATAAGCAATCACTGTTTTATTTTCTAATTCAATGATACGATTGGCAACACGATCAAGGAAAAACCGGTCATGTGAAATAATCAGCACCCCGCCAGAATAGCCAATTAAAAAATCCTCCAGCCATTCAACCATTTCAATATCTAAATGGTTTGTCGGTTCATCCAAAAATAAAAAATCTGGTTGACGAATCAAAGCTTTTGCTAAACAAATTCTCGTTTTTTGTCCCCCAGAAAAATCATTTACATGCTTAATAAAATCATTCTCGTTAAATCCAAGTCCAAAAGCTACTCGTTTGATCGCACTTTCATAGTCATAACCACCAGCGCGTTCAAATTTATCAACAACACTTGCATAAGCCTTCATCAATTCTTCAACAATCGCTTCGTCTTTTTCTATCTCGATTTTTTTTTCTAATGCTTTCATCTCTGCTTGCCAGTTCAGCACATCAGCAAAGGCGTGGCTAAGTTCCTCTTTGAGCGTCCAATCTCCTAGCTTTGCTTCTTGCTCTACATAGCCAACAGTATCGGTTACTGCTAAATTGACTTGTCCTTGATCCGTTTCTTCCAGCCCCATCAAACAACGCATCAAGGTACTTTTCCCTGTTCCATTTGCCCCAACAAAACCTACTTTATCACCCGCTGCAACATCGAAGCTAACATCATGGAATAGTTCTTCTATGCCAAAAGCTTTGCTCAAATTATGAATTCGTAAAATTCCCATCAATTCACCCCAAAATTTTTGTTTCTATATTAAATGCTCGGCACCAAAATGTGCGATTGATTAAATAATAAAATTATGTCTGTAAAGAAATAGACTTTAAAATTAGTAACAAATATTTATAATTTTTATAAATATTTTATGCAAAATTCATCCATTCATAAGAAAGACGTTAACCTCTCCGCCTCCTTCGTCGGCACCTCTCCTATTAGGAGAGGCTTTCACGGTGGGCATAACCACATAATAAAAATATATACATCAATAAAATTCAGCTTCTCCAAAGGCTCTCCTAATAGGAGAGCTCAGACTGTCGACAAAATAAAATATTTATGTCGATAGATTAAAAAATAGCTAAATCCGTTCCACTTATAAACTAGTACGAAGATAGGTTGCCGGTTGGTGAGAAGTGCTCAGATGCTAGACGCAGTAAGGGGATGTGAAGGAGTCGTACTCTTGTACGTCGACGAGCAGCACCTTACTGTAACGACGCAGATGGGTGCTTATCGCCGACCCGCAGCCTATCTGTCCATAGTTTGCCTACAAGCTGGGCTCTCCTAATAGGAGAGCTGACGCGCAGCGACTGAGAGGTTAATGTAATTATACCAGAACCTCAACAAATTTAAAAATAACAATCAATTATTCTATTCTAGACGCGTTTGCTATTTTTACTTCCACTTGCCAAATTTTTAAATATTTGTTATATTAATAAATATTAAATAGAACGTATGTTCTTTAAATAAAGGAGGTTTTCCCTTGCATTACACATTACCAGAAAACACTAAAATTGCCGCAATCATACCAGAATACACAGAAACCGGCGATCAGACGATTCTCTTTTTGACTGATGGCACGAAGATCCCCATCAATCTAAAAGTCGCCACCGTTGTTCGTCGGTTAGCCAATCGTCAAACAATTGACTTATGTAGTTTAAAAAACAAAACTGCCAAAATTACCAAATGTGCACTTTGGCATCCCCTAGTACTGGCCCCTGATCTGGTACTAGTTCCTGTAAAAATTAGAAAGCCAAAAATCAGTGGCGATGCGACGGGTGGTTATTTCAACTTTCATCATATTATAACCGTTCAAGAAGCAACGAATAGCACATGTATCAAACTCATTGGCAATCATGACATCTACGCTCTTTGGAAAATAACTACGGTTTACGAGCATATTCAAAGAGCTCACTTTACTTTACTAGCGACAAATAAACAAAATTTTGTTTTAGAAAATTTTGCAAAGTATTTACTGATGGGTAGTCTTATAAACTGACCTATTGCTATTTTATTTATAGATAATATCTAGGTAATACAGTCTTTTCACTCGCCTGCTCAATGAGCCAGCAAATAACAGCAATAAATTGGCTTACCTCGACTCGATTTACAGTATCAATGATATGGACAACTGTTCCTGTACAGCAAGGCAGTGCATCTTCCACTGCAATTGTTACTTTACTAGATTGCACTGCCGTAATTTGGTCAAATTCTTTACTTATACGCTCAATAATCGGATAAGTCAAATCGCTGGAATTACAATCTAAAATAACTACCTCACATTCTAGATCAGCAAGCTCGATCTCTAACACAAGGTGTCTAAGCATTTCCTCAATATCATGCTCAATATTTTTAACTACGATAAGAAAACTAATCCTTGGTACCAAACCAAGGTAAGGCGCAATAAACCAAGACCATAGGTCTTTACTAAAACACCATACACCGAAAATAGCAAAAGATATTAAAATAATACTCATCTCATAGTTCAAAACCACAGGATCGCCCCCTTCTGCTAGAGTTATGATATTTTATGCTAAAACTATTTAAATGCTACTATTTCTTTTATCCACATAAAAAAACAAGCTATCCACAAATTCTTGTGAATAGCTCATTTTCTATTTCGCGTAATCTTTGCCGATAATCACTGTCGCCTGGCTGCCATCCCCAGAGTTATTCGCCTGCAATGTATAAGCAAACGGCAATGCACTAAATTTACTTGTCACCGCTTCATTAGAAGTGTTAGCCATGACTACCGTATTTTTATACGGGGCAGTTAAAGTTGATACTCCAGTTACAACAAACCCTTGCCGTTGTAATATAGCTTTAACTTCAGCTCCAGCACCGTCGATTCCACTAGCATTCACAACTTCCACTTTAATTGTAGAAGGTGCTTTACTTACTGATTTCTTTTCAGTTGCAGCATCTTTTGTGGGCTTATCTTTATTGGCATCCTTTTTCGCAGTATCTTGTTCTGTCGTTTTCTTGACTTCTTTCGGCTTATCCAAAACTTTCATTTCTTTTGGTATGGATGTTTCATATTCGACAGCTTCTTGCTTCATTGCTTTGGCAATTTTTTCATCCATTTTCACATCAAGGGTTTCCGCTAATGCTTGCCGCAACGCGACAACATCTGGTAACCAATAACTAATATCATCAATATAAGCTGGCTTACCAGGAACCATACTTGTTTTCAACCCTTTTTCCTTGGCATCCTTTAATATACTCGCCATGCTGATCATCTTGCTAACTGACATATCAGTTTTAATGGCCGAACTCACTTCTTGAATGATAGCTGGCAATTTAGTGATAATACTTGGCGTTGCAAGTTTTTCTAACACAGCCTTCATAAATTTTTGTTGCCGACCGATACGTCCAATATCGCCCTCTTCATCACGATATCTTACATATTGAATCGCCGTTTCCCCATTCATATGCTGCATTCCTGGACGTAGATTAATAACAAGTGGATGACCATCACTATCATCATAAGGATCTTCATAATACATACGCTTTTCAACATCAATATCAATGCCACCAATAGCATCAATAATTCGCGAAAACGCTTTTATATCAATTAAAACATAATAATCAATTGGTACCCCGATTAATCCTTCTACTGAATCTTTCGTTAGCTTGTGTCCACCAAAAGCGTATGCATGATTGATTTTATCATAGCCATGTCCTGCTATTTTTACCCGTGTATCACGCGGCACTGATAGTATTGCTGCTTCCTTTTTATTAGGATCTACCGTTGCCACCATTAGTGTATCAGATCGCCCTACATCGTCAGAACGGCTATCTACCCCCATAATCATAATGGTCATTTTATCTTGCGCTACCATCATACCACTATCGGCATTACGTTTATTGCCAAAAAACTTTGAATCAAACCAATAATAAGATGCTCCTACAGTAGCCATGAATACAAACAAAACTAGCACTATAGTGAGTATACGCCTACTACGATTTTTTCTTTGCTTTTCAACGCGTTCTTGCAAAGAACTCAATAAGCGCACCTCCTTTTATCATAAGATTTTCGTTATAAATAAAACAAACAAAGCCCCTATGCTTGGGGCTTTGCTTAGTATATCAAATATTTACTTGCTTCGTCAATCTTTTTATGCAATAATATTTATTACTTTTTTTACTAGTTTACCATTACATTTTAGGGAAAATTTCATCTATTTGCTGCCAAACTTCTGGTTGTTCCTGACCTAATCGCCAAATAGCAATACCAGCTGGATTATACTTAGCTACAACTTTTAACTTAGCTGCTGTACTTTTAGCATTTTCAAACCAAACCTCATGACCATCATATTTAAAATAAGGCGCCTGCACAGTTTCATCATATTTTACCTGTGCACCTTTTTCTTCAGCTAAAGCCATTGCACTTCCATAGGTAATTGTTTCACCCTTATTATTTGCATCCCAATCATAACCGTAAGCACTAACACCAACTAAAACTTTATTTGCACCACCACATTTTTCAATTGCATATTGAATGTTTTTTTCATACCAATCAATTGGCGCAATAGCGCCTGGCTCAGAGGTTGACCAATGCTTATCATACGTCATAATCTGTATATAATCGGCATTCTTCGCCAATTGGGGATAATCATAAGCACCTGAAACTGATTCATGTACTTCAACCTGTGGAAAAACTGAGATAATCACAGTCTTGTTGATTGCTTTTAATTTTGGATATAACTCTTCCATAAAAGCTGTTAAATCTTTTCGATGAATCGGATCCAGTAATTCAAAATCAATATTAATTCCATCATAACCATTTTCTTTAACAAGTTTCACAATATTATCTGTTGAAATAGTTCGAATATCTGCATCCCCAAGAATGTTATCTGTAGCTTCACTTTTATTCGTTACGAGTGGATAGACCTTTAATCCAAGCTGATGCATCTTATCGTAAACTGTTTTACTATCTTTAGCTTCAATAGAGCCATCTTTTGCTATCTTATACCAGAAAGGCCCTACAGCTGAAAGGCTACTAGAAAATGACTGTAAACTAGGGTAAGATCCCGTAACGTCGCTTGCTCCCTTCCATGGATTCTCATAATACCCCAGCACGATTCGTTTCTGTGGTTTTAAATCATTGACGATTCCTTTTAGCCATTGCGATGCTTGATCTGGCTCACTTTTTGGATTTTGTGTATTTAAATCACAACCAATCATCGTAATTAAAAGAAATAAATTGAGCATCAAAACGATAAATACATTTGATTTTTTCCTATAATACATAGTGCCACCTCTCCTTATATTGATATTTCTATTATTACCGACGGCTTATTTTTTATGTGAAATATAAAAATAGAATTTCTTGCTAAAATAACAACTTTCATAATATAATGTGATGAGAAACGTTAATTTTTAGGAATTCTTGTCATGAAGGTGTTAATTGAATGCAAAAAATATCTATTGGGAACTTAAAAACTGGCATGAAAATTGCCAGAAGTATTTATGACGGTGATGGACAGCTACTATTAAGCAAAGGTATGCTTTTAACTGATATCTATATTAAACGTTTAACAGAATTGCAAATTCCTAGCGTTTATATAGAAAGAAATATGCCCCATTTCAATATTAATTATTCAAATGATAAAATGATTGATGAAGATATTAATAATGAAAAAATTAGAGTATCTGCGATTCAAAATTTATCTTCAGCTTTTGATAAATGTCAATTAACAGGTTCTTTAGATACGGCAGTCATTGTTAATACAACACAAGAAATTGTAAATAATATATTGAGCAACCCATTTTACCTTGTACAAGCTACGGATATTCGAAAGTATGATGATTATACTTTTGCACATTCGGTTAATGTCTGTGCACTTTCCACAGTGTTAGGTATCATGTGTCAATATCCAAGGCAACAACTTGATGAACTAGCTTTAGGCGCATTACTACACGATATCGGTAAGATTAAAATTTCGTTAGATATTTTAAACAAACCAAGTCAATTAGACGATAACGAATTCGAAATTATGAAAACACATTCAGAGATTGGTTTTGAATTATTAAGAAAAACAACACAGCTCTCTGTCGTACCTATGCACGTGGCATACCAGCATCATGAAAAATACGATGGCAGCGGATATCCACGTGGACTTGTTGGCGATAACATACACGAATATGCTCGTATTGTTGCCATTGCCGATGTATTTGATGCATTGACAAGCGATCGGATTTATCAAGAAGCTTGTCTACCGCATATCGCCTATGAGATTATGATGGACGAAGGAGAAAAACACTTTGATAAAACTCTCCTAAATCTTTTCTTTGACAATGTAGCTATATATCCATTGGGTACAGCAGTACAATTAAGCAGTGGTGAATATGCTATAGTAACCGATATACAAAAAGGATTTACCTTAAAACCCCAGTTACAGCTAATCGCCAATTCCAATAAAACATTAATTTCACCAACTGAGATTTTAGACTTACAAAAAATTGATACTATATCTATAAAACGCGTTCTTAGTGAAGATGAATTATTAGAGCTATTTTCAGTCGATTGGATGAAATACTGAATCTCATCTACAAATGAAATAAAGCAAGAAAATAAATGCCAATAAAAATGAAAATTTTTATTGGCATTTATTTATCGCTGAAATAAAATTTCGTTTATTTTTTCTAAAATTTCCACTTTAAACACAACGAAAAAAGCACCCACAAAAGTGAGTGCTTTTCATCTTAACCAGCAACTACCTACTTTCCCAGGGCGTTTCCACCCAAGTATCATCGGCGTGTATAGGCTTAACTACTGTGTTC
>Ga0316600_10000096_pt1 | contig 63863 bp, 124 predicted proteins | sample OWC_soil_day5_CT_FD_207652 | JGI IMG/M metagenome (GOLD analysis project Ga0316600, IMG submission 207652) | Wetland soil microbial communities from Old Woman Creek delta, Ohio, United States - OWC_soil_day5_CT | ecosystem: Environmental > Terrestrial > Soil > Wetlands | place: USA: Ohio... | reverse complement strand
GCGTTAGTCTCATCTGCGGCATGAACGGGTGGCAAACGAACGGGGTCAGCGTGCTATGCGACGCGTGCAGAGGCGAACCGTCGAAGAAAGGGAAGGTGCGCAAGTGACGAAGCCGAAGCGGTGTTGCGGGACGTGCAAGCACTGGCCGGAAGACGCGAAGCTTGGTGAAAGCAGGAGATGCCGCGTGCTTACCACCTTGTGGAGAACTGCAGTAAACGGCGCCATGTGTGCGGCGTGGAAGTCCAAGCGCACCGCGCGCAAGCCGGCGCCGAAGTGGCGCAGGATCGCCGGAGACAGGCTTGTCTGCACGAATGAAACGTGTTTCAGGCAAGCCACGTGGAGATCCCCGGCGGGTTCTTTTCGCTGCGACGAACACGCAAGAGAGGAAAAGCGCAAGCCGGCGCCGTTCAGGCGGTGGAGGGTTCATGCGCGCGATGGGTACGCCGATGCTATTACGTTCGATGATATCTGCGTGCTTGTGCTTCACCTGGCTGCTGAGGCAAATAGAGCCGAGGACATCGTGCGAGAACTCAACCGCAGGCGCGTCGTGCTGCAGAAGGGGACGAAGTGAAGCGTTACACCGCGATGGTCTGCCTGTTCTTCGGAATCGTCTTTCGCAGATGGGAAGGCGTCATGCTGTGGCCATGGACGGCGTGGGGGATCTGCCGAGCGGCTCACCCGCGATGGGCATACGAGGGCGATGGGCACTGGCATCAAGGGGCTCGCGAATGAAACTGCCAGAGAAATTCCACGAGGGCGCGGTGTTCGAGCGAGCCGACGGCGCTCTCCTGCGCATCGACATGGTGTCCGATGAGCAGGTGTACTTCGTGTCGTGGCGTCCAGGGCACGAATGGGGCTCGATGATCCGCATGACACACGACGAGTTCTTGGCAGCGTGGGCTCACGACTGGACGGAGGATAAGACGTGACGAGGTTTCTAGGCCGCAAGCACGGACGCCTGCGTTTCTCAGAAGGCCAAGGTCCTGAGCATGAATGGTCAGCGCCAGATCCTGTGATCGGCTACGATGAAGAGAGGTTCGGGAAGGACTTTGGCGGGATGTATGAATATCTGGCCGGATGTTGCCCGACAACGGAACTCGCCATCGCTAAGCTGCGAGCGATTCGAGCTGCGAGCAAGCAATGCAACGGGAGGGATACGAATGCGCAAGGCTGACCGCGATGCGCTGCTCGCCCGAATCCGCGCGACCGACTGGGAGGCGAGCAACGAGGGAGTTTGCAAGCTAGTAGCAAGAGAGGTCGACAGGGCGGTGCGACGGGAGCGGGCGCGACCGCTGGTACTCGGCATCTGTTTTGATTGTTGCAGTGAAATGCTGCACGGTGTAGATAATCCATTACTGTGCAAACAGTGCATGCAAAGGCGCGGAGGGTGGTGAATATGTTTGTGTTTCAAGAGATGATTAACGGAAGATGGAAGAATCTTTTGGAGTCTATTGAGTGTGACACTCTGTCGGAGGCGGAAGAAATATTAGCAAATTCGGCGAAGGAGTTTGGATCTCCGATGTTTGATCGAGGAAAAGGAAGGATATTATTTGTGAAACGCGAAGGTGCCGAGTGAAGCGCGCTGACCGCGAGGCGCTGCGGAAGCGGCTGTGCGCGAGGGGCTGGCCAGTGCAGGACTGGGAGCTTGACCACATCGTCCGCGAGATCGACCGCGCCGTCAGCCGGGAGCGGGAGCGCGCGCTCGGGTTCTGCCACGATTGCGGCGGTGAGGTCGCGCGCGGCCCGGTGCTGTGCACGGGATGCTTTCGGCAGCGGCAAGACGAGGGAATGGACACCGACGACATGATGACGATTCAGCAATGGAGAAGAACGTGAAAGGACGGACACGATGAACGAGCGAGGAGAGGTGCGACTGCTGGCCGAAGGTGAACAGCCGAGAGACGGGGAAATTCTGGCACCCGCCAACTACGAAGACCTGAGCATCCGCGCCCGGCGTGAGTACTACCGAACGATCAAGCAGGGCGGCTCTGTCGAGTTCGCCATGGCATGCGCTCAAGCAGAGCAGCGAAGGGAGCAAGCCCGATGACCACCAAGAAGACGAAGCGAGAGAAGACGTCCGCCATGGACGAGCGGCAACAGGCAGAACGCGAGCGACGATGGCGGTGCGAGTCCGCGCTGCTTGTTCTCGTCGCAACCCAGCTCAAGGCGGAAGCTGCTCGCATCCTGGTAGGGAGTCCGCAGCAGGGAGAGGATTCGTTCGTGGCCCAGGCGCGTTCAGCATGGCGGCAGGCCGTCGCCGAGACGGATGCACAGGTCGAGAGATTCCGAAATTTGTCAGTAACGGCGAAGGGGGACAGCAAGTGACCACCGAGAAGACCGAGGGACAGCAGATGAGCGACAAGGAGATTGGACGCGAACTGCGCAAAGCATGGGATGGATCTTGGTTCGGAGACGTCGAAGCCGCGCGGCTTGGGAGCAAGGCCCGCGAGCTGCTCTGTCCGCAAATCGCCGTCGCCGACTACGCGCACATGTCGCCCGCCGCCCCCGACATCGACGGCCAGGCGGGACAGATGGCCGGCGTGTGGTCCAGCAGCGCGAGTACGCAGAATCCACATCCCGGAGAGGCGAATCAGTGGCGCGAGGTGGTCAGGTGGGTGCACGCCAAGCTGCTGCCCGCCGCAAAGCTGGAGGGGCGGCGCGAGGCGCTGGCAGAATTGCTGGAGTTCGCCAAAGGAAAACGCGCCGCCAGGTGGACGTCTGTAGATCAGGTTTTGGCCTGGGCGCCGGTGGAGGATTGGGCGTGCCAGCAGCTCTCCGCCTGCGGCCCCGGCGCGAAGGCGGAAGCGAAGCCTGACGAGCAGCTGATAGCTCCTGCCATGCAGGCAGTCGAGCGCAAGGCCGCGGATGAAGTTCGCCGGCACACCGAGGCGATAAGTGAGCAGCCATCCCCCGCGCTGGCCGTCGAGCCGCTGAGCGAGGCGGAGATCGACAAGGTGTTGGCCGATTGGAGAATTTCGGATAGCTACGGACGCCCGCAACCAAGGAAGCTTGTCGAAATGGTTATCAAACGACAGCGCGAGAAGGTGAAGCCCGCGAAGCTGCCGACGGTGGAGGAGCTGGCGAAGGTAATCGAGCCGCTGTGCTCAGAGGTGTACGGCGTAATCTATCCGGCGCCAGGACGAGTTGGCGAATGGGCCAAGGTCGACGCGGTCAGGTACTCCAGCGCCGTCCTCGCCCACCTCGGCGCGCATCCGACAGCCAGCGAGGACGTCAGCCACACGAGCTGGCATGGAACGGCCAAGCGGCTGCAGGCGGAGGTCGAGCGACTGAAAACCAAGCTAGGCAGCGCAGAGCACGTCGCCAAGGAAGCGAACAAGCTAGCCGTCGACTACCAGGTGGAGATCCGCGACCTCAAGCAGCAGGTCGAGCGCCTGACCCGCGAGCGAGACGAATGGAAGCAGTGGGCGGACAAGAAGCTCGACGAGCAGGCAGGTCGCATACACGACCTTGAATTGACAGTTGAAATGAAGATGGACGAGTCTGACGAGCAGCGAGAGCGCATCGAACAACTCACCGTGCAGCTCGCAGGATGTAGCGTCGTGGCCAACGGAGGGGACTCGAAAGAGCCGGCGAAGCAGGGTGATTACGGGTGGTCGGTGGCCTACCAGGACGTGCTCGACCTGCGCCGAAAGAGCGACGAGCAGGCGGCGGAGATCGCGCGGCTGAAGGCTGAGCGTGACTCGTCCGATTCGGCTCTCGCCGTAGCGCTTGGAACATGCGGAAGCAAGCAGGCAGAGGGGACGGCAGCGCGCGAACTGGCGGAGCTGCGACGGCTGGCGTGGGACCATTTACCGCTGCCTCATAGCAAAAGTTGTTTGACGTGCAACACCATGCGCGCCATCCTTCACCTCGACCAGCCAGCCGACCCGCACGCCGGCCACGACGACGGCCGCGTTGCTATCGGCGAGCAGGTCGAGGTCGAGCCGGACGATGATGCTCCATGGGTACTGGCGAAAGTGGAAGCGTTCAACACGGTTGGGAAACACCGGTTCTTCTTCGTGCGCACCGAAGGAATACCAGATCGCCTTGGGCCGTACTTCTGCGACCATGTGAACCGGAACTGGCGACGATCGGTGAAGTCAAACCAGCACGCCGGCCACGAGCAGGACGAGCGCGGGAACTGCTACACGTGCCTGGACGCGAAGAACGCGGGGAAGGACGGTGCCAAGTGAGCGACGGTAGAGTGGAACGTCGAGAGATCACTATCCCGATAGTGTGCGGAAACGACACGTGCGATGTCTGCAGGTGGTTGAACATCGAGATCACATGGGCCATCGAGTACCGCACCGACGATGACAGCTCGTGGAAACACTACAGCTACCCTTGTGCTCCGACGGAGGCATTCCTAGCGGCTACGACATCACCGGAGCGAGACCAGCAGATGAATCGTTCCATCGTCGAGTGGCGCCTGGTCAAGACGACGCGCGAGGTGGTGCGCACGAAACGAAGGGACAGCGAGGAAGGAGATGCAGGTGGAAGAAACGATCAAACGGGCGGAAGCGGTAGCGGCTAGGCTGGCCAGAACCATCGAGGAACTCCAGCGAATCGTGGACGGGAGCGAATGGCGTGACGTGCCGACAACGCCGATACCGCCGGAGATGCTCGAAGACATCAGGCGGATGTAGCATCGGATGAAGTGGCCAGCGACGGGAAGTGGAGTAGAATAGACGTCGTGACAACCAACTTCGTCGAGCTTTCGCGTGTGCCCGTCGTATCGGCAAACAACGGACGCGCTCTCAAAGTGTATGCGCTAGTTGACCCGCGCGATCTCACCGTCCGCTACGTCGGCGTCACCAACAAGTCGCTGCAATTCAGGCTTGATTGGCATCTTCGCAGGCCAACGAATTCGCGAACGAGAGCATGGTTTTCCGACCTGCGCAGGTGCGGATTGCGTCCCGAGATCGTGAAGCTGCAGAACGTGGTTAGAGACTGGCAGGTCTGCGAAATGCAGTGGATAGCGTGGTTCCGTGCCCGTGGCGATCTTCTCAACATCGATGCCGGTGGAGAACGCGCCGAACTCGGCACAGGGTGGGACGACATCAAGCGAGCCAAAGCGGCGTTATTGGCGTCAACGATTGCTCACGATGCATGGGATGACTTCCCTCCACCGTGTGCGTTAGCTGCTTCGCAATTCAGAGGCAGGAGTAAGCCGAGATCTTCTGCACGCGCACGTGGGAAAATTACACGCACCGTTCCATCTTGGTGTCAAGAGAAATCTGTTGATCCGACGGTGAGGCGAAATGGCAAGATTGTAAGCGTGCCTACTTTGATGCCAAACGGTGACGCGAGTTCCGTAAGCGAGGATACCGAGAACACCGCGAAAGCGCACCTCGGCAAGAAACCGCGTTATTGCTGGTAGTCCCAATACGTAAGCTATCGCTTGTCACATGGCACAGTGTTGACTAGGCGTGGCAGATGGGGGACGGTAGTGGTGTGGCAGAAGACGAATTGCACCCAAGCAGCGACGGGGTTGCTGACACTTCTGGCCGAGGCAACCATCCAGCAACACGTGAGGCTCTCAGGCGCAACGCGTTCAAGCCAGGTGAGACCGGAAACAGGGAAGGCGTCAACGGATGGCGTCGCGCCCAGTCGCTGATCGCTGCTTTTCTGGACGAACCTGCCGAGGCTGGAAAGCCTCAGACGAGATTCCAGAACGTCTTGATGGCCGCGTATCAGACCGCGCTGATTCCCGGCATCAAGGGGGCTGGCGATCGTAAGCTGCTCGTCGAGCAGAAGGCTGGGAAGGCAAAGCAGCAAGTTGAACTAAGCGGGCAGGATGGGGCTCCACTGCGCGTTGTTGCGTACCTTCCAGACAACGGCAGGGGTCCAGACGACCCGGACCCAGACGATGGCGAGCCAAGCGACAGCTCGAAGTGACGACGGAGAGATCGTCGTCGGCCCACAGCCAGGGTTTCAGACTCGATTTCTGTCATCTCCAGCAGACATCACGATAGGAGGTGGCGCCGGCGGTTCTGGCAAGTCGTACGCCGAGCTCCTCGCCCCGGTGAAGTGGGTGCACCTGCCAGACTTCCGCTGCACGTTCTTCCGGCGCTCGATGGAAGAAATTCGCGACCAGGGCGGCTTGTGGGATGAAAGCGTCAAGTTGTACCTGCCCATGGGCGCGAAGCCGCTTGAGCACACGGCCGAGTGGCGATGGCCATCGGGTGCGCGCATCTCGATGGATCACCTGCAGTATGAGAACACGGTCTATCACAAGCAGGGGTCGCAGATAGCGCTGCTCATCTTCGACGAGCTGACGCACTTCTTGGATTCTCAGTTCTGGTACCTGCAATCGCGCAACCGCTCAGGCTGCGGCATCAAGCCCTACACGCTCGCGACGTGCAACCCTGACCCTGACTCGTGGGTGGCGAAGCTGATCGAGTGGTGGATTGACCAAGAGACTGGCTTCCCCATCAAGGAACGAGCCGGGAAGCTGCGCTACTTCACGCGCATCGACGGCGAAATGGTGTGGGGGAGCAGCAGGCGCGAGGTGCTCGCCACCGTTCCGCCTGGAAGCGGGCTGACGGCGATGGACGTGCAGAGTCTGACCTTCATCCCGGGCACCCTCGACGACAACCCGCGTATGGTGGACAAAGATCCGCGCTACCGCGGGAAGCTGCTCGCAATGACTCGCGTCAATCGAGCGCGCCTACTCGAAGGCAACTGGAAGGTGCGCGCTTCGTCGGGCAGCTACTTCAAGAAGAGCGACGTCCACATGCTCGACGTGGCTCCCTCAAACGTCGTGGCGTCAACTCGACGGTGGGACTTGGCTGCCAGCGAGCCGACCGAGACGAACAAGAATCCGGACTGGACATGCGGCGTGAAGCTTGGGCGCTATCCTGATGGGCGATTCGTGGTGCTGCATGCCGAGTTCGCACGGAAGCGATCTGGAGAAGTGCGCGCACTCATCCAGCGGGTTGCCAAGGACGATGGCGAAAGGTGTTCCGTCGGTGTCCCCCAGGACCCAGCCCAGGCCGGCAAGGACCAGGCAGACAGCTACATTCTTGATCTTGCCGGCAGCGACGTCTATGCAGAGCGCGAGACTGGCGACAAGGAAACCCGGGCGGAACCTTGTGCGGCCCAGTGGCAGCACCAGCACATCGACGTCGTTAGGGGGCCATGGAATGACCAGTTCTTCGGTCAGCTTGAGGCGTTCCCAGATCCGAAGGTGCACGACGATGCCGTAGATGCGCTATCAGGAGCCTTCCGACACCTGCTCGAAGAACCCGGCCCCGCCAGCTACTTCCGCAAGAGGTGACCCATGTGGATTCCGCGATTCCTACGACGCAAGCAAGAGACAGTTACCGATGTGCCAGCGCCGACGGTAACGCGCGATGAGTCCGCATCATCCGAGCCATGCTACGGCCCAGGCGGCAAGGTTGCTTTCGACGGCATCGTCAACTGGATGACCGGCCAGGGCGGCGCGAACGATCCGACGACGGCCACGGAGTGGATGGTTGCGCTCACCGAGAACTGGCAATCGCTGATGAACGTTCACCGGTCGAGCTGGCTGGCGAAAAAGATCATCGACAAGAAGCCGCACGACATGTTGAGAGCGGGTTGGGACCCGATTTGGGAGGGGATGGGCGAGAAGAAAGGCGACGAGCAGACCCAGGCCGACCAGCTACGGCAGAGCGCCTTGCGGTTCAAGGTCGACGAGAAGATCTTGGAGGCGCTCAAGTGGTCGCGGCTCTTTGGCGGTAGCGTCATCGTGATCGGCATCAAGGGGCAGCTGCTCACCGACCCGTTGCCGATCAAGGACGGAGCGATCGACTACTCTGGCATCAAGAAAGGCGGGCTTGCGTTCCTGCGCGTCTACGACCGTTGGCGGGCTGCTCACGACGGCGTGATGGATGAGCAGCTGATGGCCCCAGACGGGAGCGAAAACCCGAACTGCGGCAGCCCAGAATTTCACATCCTGTCCAGCGACGGCGGGCTGATGGGCCAACGTGTGCACTGGTCGCGCTGCGTGCGCTTCGACGGCGCGAAGATTCCGTGGTGGACCTGGCGCGCGAATGGCGGCTGGCACGACAGTATCCTGCAGGTGCTCGTGGACTCACTCAAGCAGTACGAATCGATGACCGGGGCGATCTCGGCGCTCATTCCGAAGGCTCGGCAAGACGTCGTGATGGCCAAGGGAGCGGCGCGGGAGCTAGCCGACTCGGAAGGCGCGGCAGCGATGGGCGCACGGTACGCCGCATCTGCGCGCCTCGCCTCGATGTACAACCTCTGGGTATTCGACAAGGACACCGAGGAGCACAAGCAGCTGACTTTTTCGTTCGCCGGCCTGGACAAGATTTGGGAGAAGGCCATGAAGGAAGTCGCCGGCTCGACGGGCTACCCCGTCTCGGTGCTGTTCGGCGATGAGCCGTCCGGCCTGAACGCCACCGGAGACGCGAGCCAACGCAACTACTACGATGACATCTCGGCGGCGCGTGAGACGGAGCTCAAGCCGAACCACCTTGCCCTGCTTGAATGCGTCGCCCGCCACGAGTTCGGCTACTTGCCGCCTGGGTTCACGATCCAGTATCGCCCGCTCTGGCAGGCGTCGGACGTGGAGAAGAGCACGATCAACCTGAACCGGGCCAATGCCGACCACATTCGGCTGCAGGATGGCATCGTGTCACCCGCTACCGTCGCGCGCGAGAACAAGGAACTCAACGTCTACACGACGGTCACACAGGAAGAGGTGGACCAGGTTGCCGAGCTGGCCGAGGCCGCGCAGGAGCAGGAAGACGCGAATGCAGAGGCCATGGCCGCGCAGGGCGGGCAATTCGGCAAGCCGGCTAAGGCGATCCAACCTATCGAGGAAGAGATCGCACCAGCCGCCAAGGGTTCCGCGTAGTACAAGCAGCAGTACGAAACCTGCTCGGTGCAGGTGACATGTGTAGGGAGGTTTTCGATGGGAATCGCTGGTGTACCTGTACGCAATGCGTGGACCCCGAGAGTAGGGGAGTTCTACAGCGCTGCCCGCTCCTATGCTTTCGGCATCGTCGTAAAGGACGTGTGGCACGGGTTGATGTCCCCGTCGGCAGACGACATCCTGCCCGGGACGCTGGTAGGATGGACGTTCAACCCAGGTAGGATCTGCGCAAACGTGGCCAGCGAGGCAAACGGAGCACCACGTCTGCGGGTGAACTGCTCCACCGCTCACCTACTCATCGATGGCGATCTTGTGATGCTCGTGAACATGAACAGCGCGTTGCATGACAAGCCGACTCGGGTCACTCGGATCAGCGAGACGGATTTCTTCTGCGACGACATCCCGTACGCGGCGGGCGCGGGGGCATCGTCTGGGCTGGTGAAGGTACCTGCTCACCTTCGAGCTGGCGAGGGCTCAGACGGAATCTATGAGGCGCAGTTCCGAATTTGCGCCACCGCATCGGCATCGGCGAAGCTGTTCCAGTTCGTGATCAGCGTCGAGACGACAGAGGCCATAAACACACTGTCATCCATCGAGATCGCAGGGGCAACCGCAGCGCCCATCGCGAACGGGCCGATCACGGTAACCGCAGGAGATCGCGTCTGGGCTAAGGTCGCGAACAAGACGAACAAAACCGACATCACCGTGCTCGACTGCAACTTCCGCCTGCACAAGATCGCAAACGTCTAGACGAGCGAAATCCCCAGGGTTCTGCGCCTTAGGTGACTCTCGCGAATCACACCGGGCTAAGCCGGTCCTGGGATGGCGCCCGCGTGATGGAGCCAAGGAAGGGAGGAACACATGCGATCGAGCTTGTTAGCGGGGTCACAAGTTGGAACACCTGAAATCGTATCACCCGATGGCCGTCTTGGCTAGCTGATTCTCGATGTCACCTGTGACGTGCGTGTAGCGCTGCCACTTGCTCTCCCAGGCACGATCGAAGGGCAAGGCGAGGACGCTGCACAACCATTCCAGCGTGAAGCCTGGGCGCTCTAGGAAGCGTTCGTATGTGGTGCCTGGCACGTCCATCCAAGAGAATTCGACCAGCCCGCGGGCGAAGGCAAGCGCGCCGCATGGCTCGCCGAACTTCTCTAGGCTAGCAAGCTGGGCGAGTCGGTCTTCGCGCTCGACCTTGGCGCGCAGCAATGAGAAGCGTGCGTCTAGCGCGTCAACGATTGTGGAACGCATGGCCGGAGTCTGGTTGTGGCTGCTCGGCACGAAGTCGACGTGGTCCCACGAGCGCAGGACAAGCGTCATCCCGCGCGAGCGGAATGCTTCCTCAAGAGCAGCGATCGTGTCGACGAAAGGCAGACCAGCTGGCACCTCGACGCCGTACCAGTCGCGCGCCTGCGTGCTGGCATCGTTCCATGGGCCGCCTAGCGTCGGGTGGACCTCCGACAGCAACGCCACGCCATCCATGCAGGCGAGGCACCTAGAGATGATGGTGCCGCCCGTGCGGGCTAGGTTGTGCAGGATGCGGAGTGTTTGCACCTACCGCTTCCTCGCCAGCGCATTGCGCAGTCCTGGCGTTGCCTTGGGTGGCTGGACGGTCTTCGCGAGCTTCTTCCAGTTCTTAGGCAAGAGCGTCTGCGCGCATTCCCAGGCACTCTCATCCTTCACGCTGGACACCCACGCGTAGTCACGCGCGAGCGTCTTGAACACAGACATGCTCAAGTCGTGGGCCCCGTACAGGTTGCAGACACCAGGAGATCGTCCAGCCTCGCCAAGCAGGACCTGACCATGGAAGCAGTCCCATGCCTGGTTGCCAGGGCACCGGTGGAGGCTTGGGTAGTCTGGCCACGCGCTCATGTGCATGCAGAGCGAGCCGTTGATGTGCGGTGGGTAGTCTCGGCTTCCCTCCATGCGATAGCCGGTGATCCTGCTGCCGGAGTCCAGGTTTTTCTGGTGCAGCGACTTGAACCAGTCGATCCAATCGAAGCGCGTCGGCACGCCGTCTGCCTCGACGAAAAGCACGTTTTCTAGCGGCCATCCCTTCTCGGAATAGAGCTCGTAGCAACGCTCCGCCGTGCCAGCCCAAAGGCCGAAGCAGCCGGCCGGGTGGCCCTCGGCGATGCGCCCGCTGCGCAGGTGCGTGGTAGCGAACTTGCGCCCGCAGTAGAAAGCAGCGTCGCGCACGTCCTGGTCGGTCTCTGGGATGTCGAATCGGCTGGCCAGGATGAGCAGCACATCTCCTCGGTGATGCGGCTCAAGGTCGGCGAGGAATCTAGCCAGCCTGAGCGCTTCCGCCTTGTCGCCCTTCCAGAACTGGATCGCAATGCCGAGCTTCATCGGGTGGTGTTCGAGCACCATGCGCCTGCGAGCATCCTCGATCGCCATGTTGGCCGCTACCGTCACGCCCATGGGGTGGTTTTCGATCATGTGCTTGTGCCGACGTCCTTTGCTCAGGACGGGCGGGAGTGGGATTGGTTTGAGTGGGCGTGGCTTGGTCATTTGTCACCGAGACGTTGGACGGAAAGCAAGCATGCAGCGATGAGGGCAGAGATACCAGTGATCCAACAGAAAAACGCAACGCCAGTCGGGCTAAAGAATGCAACCGTGACGTACCATGCCCAAAGCGATAGCATGGCACCGAATCGGAGTTGGGTCACAGTCCCATCCTTCCCAGTTCCTCAATCACGGCAGTCGTGAACCCGCCCCAGCTCCAGAACTGCTTGATCACCGAAGGCGGCATGCCCGGGCCCGTCGGCACGATCCAAAAGCGCTCTGGGCACCGCATGACGGCGTAGTTCCCAAGGGCGTCGAACTCGATGATCGGGTGATGCCCAGGACGTAGCACCCACGCATCGATCATCCTGACGAGGCGCTCGACTCCACCGACGTGCGCCATCACCTCGGCGATGAAATCGCTCGGGTAGGAGAACGGGAACCCGCGCATCGTCTCGAACGGCGACACGAAGCCGAGCATCGTCTCAACGGCGCTTTTCCAGCAGATGGCCGATCCGACTTCATCCCATGGCGTGGTGAGGAGCGGCGCCTTCCACGTCTGGAAGTCCACCGGACAGATGAAGACGCAATCGCTGTCCAGGTACACGACCTCGTCCGCATCCGTGTACTCGGCAGCGCGCATCTTCGTGATCATCTGGCCGTAGTAGTCGTTCGAGTACGTCCTATCCTCGGCGACGATGACGTGCGGGAACGGTGGCGGCTCAGGCGCGTACTGCCCGGGCGGGTGCACGATGACGATTCGGCGGAACCCGGTCACGCCGTGCTTGAGCATCGAGCGCCATAGGTAGCGCAGCCACGCGTAGTCCTTGATGTACGTGCGGACGAAGATGTCGACGGTTTTGGCCATGGTTACCCAGCGAGAATGGTCAGCAGCGCAATCCCGGCGAGCACGCCAAGCGCCATACCTGCAAGCAGGCCAATCAGTTTCTCGGTTCGTTCGGAATTGTACACGATCACGTCATTTCCTTTCACACTCTACCAGTAGTTCGCAGACACGCGAATCTCGAAGGTGCACTTGTGTCGCTCGCAGATGCCACGGCACCATGCTTCGAGCGCCTCTTTCTTGGCCGACAGCTCATCCCAGCTAAGAGACTCGCCATAGCCGTAGGTAACCAGGTCGTGGAAGACTAGGCATCCTTCCTTTGCGCCAATCTGCCAGCCTTCGTCATAGTCTTCTTCCATGACGAGTGGAACGACGGCAAGCAGCACCTTGTCTCCGAGAGACACCCGTCGCTTCCCGGTGATGACGTCGATCTCGTCTCCTTCACCGCATCCAGCCTCGTCGAGGATTGACCGCATCGTCTTGCGAGCAGTCCCGTCAACGGTTACGACAGCGTACAGGATCACATTCGGGTGTGTGCTCATTCGTTCCTTTCAGAGTTTCCACGGAGTAGCCAAGAAGTCGCAGCACGCAACGTCGTTGTTCGGGCGCCACGTTTCGCCGGTGTAGAAGTCCACCATGTGGTAGCCGAAGCCTACCATCAACCCGTGCAGTTCCTGCAGGCTCGAACCTGCGCGCTCAAGCGCGGCGCGGTTGGCCTCGCACAGGATGACGGGCCGGTGGGCGCGGATGGTTTCCGCGGCGCCGAGCAAGGCGCGAACCTCCCATCCCTCGATGTCCAGCTTGATGAATGTGGGCGGTGGTATTTCCGGCTTCCACTTGAGCAAGTCGTCGATGCGAAGCGTGTAGACTGGCTCTCCTGGTATCCAGCGATCGCACATAACAATGCTGCGCGAAGCCTTGTTCTCTTCCTCGCGCTTCTCCGGCATGCTCGGATAGTTCTTGTACTCATCGGCCATTGTTGGCTCATCGTTGCCGACTGGCCTACGGACGATGAACACCTGAGAATTTCCTCGTTCGATGTATGGTGCCATGTTGTGGTCGAGACACTCGCATGCGTCGCCGTACGCCTCGAACGCCACCACGGCATTTGCCCGCGCCGCATACCAGGCCGTGCAGTCGCCAACGTAGGCGCCGAGATCGTACACCACTGACTCGCGGTTGATGAGCCCGAGCTGCTCCATGCGCGGCCACATGTTGGCGTCCTGGTCGAGCCTGCCGTGCTCGGCAATCCACTTGCAGATGTGGGTGTCGCCTTCGAGGACGGCGATATCGTGCTGTCCTTCGAGGCCGGGAAGAGTGCCGCGAATGAACTTCATCGTCTTCTCCTCCACTGCTTGAAATCTGCCCATGCAGCACCAAAGAAGCCGCGTAGGAACAAAAGCACAACTTGGGCAACGCATGCAGTTACGAATCCGGTTGTGAAACTGTCCCACTTCATGTCGTCTCCTCAAGGCGCGCGATGAGGACTGGCGTTTCCTCATCAAACAGAGTTCTTGCATCCTTCAAGGCGCGGAAGAAATCATTTGCTTTTTCATTGTCCCATGCGACTACCAACTTCTCCAAGTAACCAAACACCTTTGGCGCGTTCAGTATCTGGTTGCGCGCATCATCGCTCCCGAATTCCAGCACAGCCCGTCCGCCCTCAAGCGGCCTCGCCTGCACGACGATGTCGCCGTTGCCGTCAAGGATTGCCTCGGTTCGCTCGCCGCCGAATACCTTCCACGGGCCTGGATGCTTTGTCGCCATGTCTACAGCACCTCGACGGTCACGCGCAGCCGCTGACCCGCGCCGGCCTTGAGCCCTAGCGCTCGCAGTCCCTCGCAGAATTCGCGGCAGAATCTCAACTCTAAAGACTCGTGCGAACCATGTTGGCAATTGTCCATCGCTGCCACGCTCCACCCGAATCCGTGTGGATCTTTCCTGATCGCCTGACCGTCAAGGTCGTCGAGCTTGCCCTCGAAGCAGATATTCTTTCTATGGCAGTTTGTCAGCATGGTTACTCATCCTCCTTTGACTGTTTCATGTGATGATTCCGTCCTTCCTGAGTTGAGCCTGAATCTCTGGATCTTTCGGATCGCGCTTCATCCAGTAGTGGCGTACCACCGGGCGCGGTATCTTGTCGCGCAGCTTCTGGGTGGCTCCGCTGTACGCTTGCATCTTGCCAGGGAAGAACTTGAGTGCCACGGTCCCCAGGATGTCGTGCTGGTTGATCGAGCCGTGCACCCTTGAATACTCGCGCAGTGGATGCTCTCCACCAACTTGATCCCACGCCTTCTCAACCACGCACCTAGGGTACACGAACGGAGGCCACAGCGTGGTGTGCACCTTCGCCTTCAGCCCGGTGAGCAGCTCTGTGCGCTCCCGCCAGATGGTAGCGCCAGGGTCGCCGAGCCCGCTCTTCTCAGGCCCGAGTTTGTCCCAGGGCAGGTACACCAACGGAGGCTTGCGCGTCGGCCACGCCGACATGTACCGGATGAATGGCGTGTCAGCCTCGGCGAACCAGATTACGTCGGCATCCGTGCGCTCGTGAGCGCGTAGGCACTCGATGGCCTGGCCGGCGTACCCGGCAACGTCGGTTCCGCGGTAGTTGCGGCATCGCTCGATGCGGACGTAGCCCGGCAACTTCTTGGGCGGAGGGTCCTGTTCCTCGATGACGAGCACCAGTTCGCGGAAGAACACGCGCGCGTACTTGTCGACTGATCGCAGGTAGTACGTCAGCCATGGGTAGTCGCGTGGGAAGCACAACATGTAGAGATCGACGGCCATTGCTACGGGTTCCCCGCCAAGCCTCTCCGAATCATCAGCACGCTACCGTCGCGCAATCCGAGCCCGCCGATCGCGCGCAGGAGAACATGATAGCTGACACGTATCCTGCGCGCCGTTTTGGCGTAGCCGCTCTGGGCGACGAGCGCCTTGATTGCTTCGTGCTCTTCGGTGGTCAGTGGAGGGACATGCTGCGTTTCGTCCATGCGACGAAAGTGGCACGACTTTATCGCAATGTCAATACCTTATATCTCATGTCCTAATGCAGTGTATTGCCGTGGCAACCTGTACGTGTCCATTATCTGTGCGTGGCGCTACATATCGCCCTCTTGGCATCTGCAAACCGCGGTCATCGAAAACGCCACGGGAATGCACGCCAGCAGAGGCGACTTCGGCCGGTAGTCCCGAACGCTCGGGCAGAGCTCGGGTACAAGGCTGCGCTTCTCTCGCTCGTGCGTCACTGCCGGCGGCTGGTCGATGCCGCCATGGCCGACGTCAAGGTTCATTGGCGGGCGCCGACGTCCGATGGTTTCATTACCGACTCGGCCCCGCCTGATATCTTCGCGCACCTGCGCGCGGCTGCTCGCAAGCTTGGCAACCTAGATGTCTGGGCCAAGAAGATGGCCGGCATCGCAGCAGAGGCCAACCGGGACAGCGTGGACGCACGTCTGGCGCGAGTCATCCGCGAGGCGGTGGGCGTCGATGTCTCGCGCGTCCTACACGCCAACGGGCCCCTGCTGCATTCCATGCGCGAGGCTATCCAGGCCAACGTTGCGCTGATCAAGTCTATCACTGAGCAGTACTTCGGCCGCGTGATCGAGACGGTGTCAAACAGCTGGACGGAGGGCGTGCGCTGGGAGTCGCTCGTCGAGCAGATTCAGCATGACGGGGACGTCACCGAAAGCCGCGCGAAGCTCATCGCCCGCGATCAGACGGCGAAGATGAACTCGGCGTTCAACCAGGAGCGCCAGCAGCAGGTTGGCATCGAGAAGTACGAATGGAGCACGAGCCAGGATGAGCGCGTGCGGGAGAGCCACGCGGCGGTTGATGGGAAAGAGTTCCGTTGGGATGACCCGCCAATCATCGACGATGAGCCGGTGAACCCAGGCGAGGCAATCAACTGCCGGTGCGTTGCCATCCCAGTCATCGACATGGAAGCGCTCGAACTGGAAGCCGTGCAAGCCGAGCAGCAAGCAGACAAGGAGAATGCCGCATGAAAAACGAACTCTACCGACGGCTTGCCGCCGACGGAAACGCGAACGCGAAGAACCTCTTGGGCGCCTTCCCGGTGCACGCCATCGACCAGGAAGATTCCGAGGAGGAAGAGCTGGAAGACCTCGAAGAGCTGGGCACGATGGTTGCCGTCCTCACCGCCAAGGCCCAGGCGCACGCGCTCACGCGCAATCACGCCCTCGCGGCAGACGCGCACATGCAGCGCGGGCAGATGCTCGAAGGCGCTGGCCGTCACCAGGAAGCCATGGACGCCTACAAGAGCGGCGCGATGTCGTTGTACCAGCACATGAACGACGGCGGTGGCTGCGCTGGCATGCCGCTCCCGCAGATTCAAGCCATCCACGCGCGGATGAACGCCGAGGGGAAGTAACCCATGGACGTCTCATTCTACAAGCGACTAGCAAGGGACGGGGTGCCGCGTGCTGGGCATCTCGCGAAAGCGCTGGACTGGAATCCAGATCAGCCGAGAGACCCAGACGGGAAGTTTGGGAGCGGTGGAGGTGGGGCAGGGAGTAGCGGAGGCGGCTCTGGAAGTTCGAGTGGGTGGGGAAAACTTCCAGAAGCAGGGAAGGAATTCGCTCACGAACTGTCGCAAAGGGCGGAAAGTCTGGAGAAATCGAACGCAGAACCGGATCGGATTTATCACGCGCACATGGAGGCAGCTGCTAGCCACAGAAACGTATCCGCGTTCACTCAGTTGTCACCTGCTCAAAGATCAGAATCCGCAGAACTTGCAAGCAAACATGAGGGCGCGGCAAAGCAACTGGTGAAGCAGGGGAAGGTGTCTAGGTATGCGCAAGCCTGGCATGACCCGAAGATAGCGGCAGAGCACAACGCCGAAATCATGGGGAAGAAATGAGTCAACGTTGTGTCGTTCACGATCTGCTCGCCGTCACGAAGCGCGAGATCACCAACCAAGGGTATCTTCGCGCTCCGGCGGTCATCGGACGCACCGGCGTGCAGACGTACACACGCGGTGAGCTTGGCTTGGACGGAGATCCGAAGGCAATCGTCCGCCTCATGCGCACGGCCGACGAGGTGTTCCGTCCTGAGACGGTGGCAAGCTTCGAGAATGTCCCGGTTACCGACGGCCACCCGACCGAAGGCGTGACGGCGCGCAACTGGGCGCTCGTGGCCAAGGGCGAAGTGCGTGACATCGGCAAGCAAGACGGTGAGCTGCTCGGTGGCCACACGATCATCAAAGACGGCCGCATGGTCGAGAAGGTGGTCAAGGGCAAGGGCGCGCTGTCCTGCGGCTACAGCTTCTCCCTCGACTTGACTCCCGGCGAGGGATTCGACGGCTACCAACGAGACATTTTGGGCGACCACGTCGCAATCGTGGACGTTCCCAGGGGCGGCCCTGTTTGCCGCATTGGAGATGAACAGGAGAACCACATGAGCACAAGGAAACTCGCAGTGGACGGCCTGCCCCGGTACGAGCTCGAAGAGACCGCGGCAGACGTCATCGAAAACCACATCACCCGCTTGGCGGCGGACCGCGACCAGGTGGTCAAGGACTTCGACGAGGAAGTGGACAAGGCCAAGGCGCGGCTCGCGGCCAAGGACGCCGAGTTGACCACCGTCAAAGCGGCAATCGCTGCCAAGGACGCTCAGATCGCCGACCTGACGACGAAGATCGCCAAGGTGACAGCCGTCGACGTTGACGCCCTCGTGGCCGAGCGGCAGCAGGTGCTGGACGGCGCGAAGAAGCTGGCGCCCTCGATCGAGCTGAAGGGCAGCTCTGCCGACATCCGCAAGGCTGCGATCGTTGCGGCTTGTGGCGACGAGTTGAACAAGGTCGTTTGCGCTGGCATCTTCGGCGCCGACGGCATCGAGAAGGCAAGCGACGCGCAGATCATCGGCGCCTTCACTACTCTGCTTGCTCTCCCGCGGCAGCGCGAACTCGCGGCCCAAGATGCGGCGGTTGCCCGCACCCTGACCGGCAATGATAGCGCCCTCGGTGGCGACGGTGAAGTTTTCGGCGACGACGTCGCCAGCGACGCCCAGGCGGACGCGTAACACAGGAAAAGGAAAAACATCATGAGTATTCTTGACACCACTGGCGGCTACGAACTCGATGCAGGTCTGCCCGGTACGCGCCACGGGGATGGGGCTTTCGCCCTCACGACCTTCGTCAATGCTGGCACTGCTGGGACCGTGAACGCGGCCGGCGGCGTCGATGGCCTCGGCACCGTTGACTTCGGCGTTGCCGTCGCTGACGGCTCCGTTGAGCAAACGATCGTCCCCTTCTCGGCGACGAACGGCTCGCAGACCATCCGCGGCATCACCTCGCGCTTGCCCCAGATGAGCGCCACCCTGCCGACGAACGTGATCGGCTACAAGTCCGGCGAGGAGCTGGGCATCTACGTGCTCGGCGAGGTCAACGTGGTTGCGGCCGAAGATGTGCGCAAGGATGACGCTGTCTTGGCGCTCTCGACTCCGTACGCGTGGGCGCACGGGACCACGAACCTGGGCGGCACCAAGGGCGGAATTGCCAACGGCACGACCCGTATCCTGATGACCGGCCACAAGTGGAAGTTTGCCTGCCTGCAAGGTGCAGTAGGCGTTGTTCAAATCATTGGGCAGCAGCCCACCGCAACGCTGACTTCCTAGTCGGCAACACGGAAAAAGGAGAAACATCATGTTGCTCAAGAGGAAGACAGTCACCGATGCCAAGACCGGACAGGTGGAGGATGCCGTCGTCATCCGCGTTTGCGGTTCCGATGGCCACCCCAAGAACGTGACCCTGACCGGAAGCAAGGCAACTCGCTACAACCAGATCGACGCGGCTCTGAAGGCCTACGGCGGTCTGTTCCCCCAGCCGCGCAAGGGCGCATTCGACAGCACCGACCCGCTCGCGTGGAACGTCAGCCAGCTGGCGTACACGGAAGCCAACATGCTGAAGAAGCACCGTAACCCGGTCATCTACGAAAAGGTGATGCCGCTGTCATTCGAGGCTCCACCGTGGGCGACCACCGTCGAGACCCAGGTCTACGACGATGTTGGTGTTGCTGACATCGCTGCCCCCGATTCGACCGACATGCCGTTCGCGGATGCGCGATTCGACCGTGTCGTGATCGAAGTCAAGGGCGGGAAGATCGGCTACCACTACGACATCCAAGAGCTGATCGAGAGCGCACAGCTCAAGCGTCCTCTCTCGGAAATGCGTATGGCCGCCGCGCTGAACGCGTACAAGCGTCACCTGAACATGGTGGCTCTCAAGGGAGACACCCGCACCGGTCAGAAAGGCCTATGGAATCAGGCTGGCGTGACTCCCGTAGCGGCTACTACTGGCGCGTGGAACTACGACGGCACCAGCGTGCTCGGTATCATCGACGACATCACCAAGCCGATCGCAGCGGTGTACGAAAACACCGGAACCAACGACTTCGTGACTGACATCGCGATGCCGTTGAAGCTCCTCAGCTACCTGTCGAGCCGCATGGTCACTGTCACCACGGGTGGCGTGACGATCGCAACGCCGATGACGGTTCTGGAGTACGTCAAGGCAAACAACGTCAGCAAGCTGGTCGGTGGAATCGACATTCAGTTCCACGGCATCCCCGACGATCTGACGACTGCCGGCGCCGTGAACACGGCCGCGGGAAGCTCGCTCAGCTACGCCGGTGTTCTCACGCACGCAGGGACCAACGTGGGAACGACCAGTTCGCGCGTGGTGTTCTACTCGAAGAATCCTGAGCGGCTCGTGATGCACATCCCGCTGCCTCTGACGTTCCTCGCTCCCCAGCCGCGCAACACCGACATTGTGGTGCCTGGCCGGTACCGCTACACCGCTCCGAAGCTGCTCTTCGCCAAGTCGATGTACTACCTCGACAACTGCGCCTACGGGGACCCAGCCTCCTAGGACATCACGTGACCCCTACCGAGTTCAAAGCGTTTTGGCCCGACGGCGACTTCGATGCGCTTGACGGCAGCTATATCCAGAAGTTCTTGGATGCTGCTGTCACTCACTTCGATGTCGTCCGTTGGGGGACTCGGTACCTTGAAGGGCTGGCCTGCTTCGTCGCGCACAAGATCGTCATCAGCAAGGCGAGGCAGGCCAAGGGGCTGCAGGTTGATACCGGAAACGTCAGCGAGAAGCACGTGGGCCCCGTCGGGATGGGATTCGACGGGCAGATTCTCAACAAGCAGGCCGAGGACCCGTACTTGCTCACGAGCTACGGGCGAGAGTACGCGGCCCTGCGCGACCGCATTGGTTTGGGCGGAGCGGTTGGCGTATGAAGAAGAAGACGCGCAAAGAACGACGGCTCGAAGCATCGGAAACGCTACCCTGCGCTACCCCTCCTCCGGTGATTCAAGCTGCGCCAGCCGCTCCGCCTTGTTCGCAGTTCATCGGCTCTGCGCGCGTGTCGAATGGAATCGTGCAGATTGGTTCGGCGGTGATCGGATGAAGCCAACAGTCATCGGCGGAGACTTCCCCGGGCTGAAGGCACTGCGTGAGCGAATGCAGGACGCCAACCGAGCCGTCATGGTGGGGGTTCCTGCTGGCAAGACTGAGCCTGACGGGACGTCGCTGGCGATGATCGCGGCCGTCCACGAGTTCGGCTCGCCCGAGAACAACATCCCCGAGCGTTCGTTCATCCGGGCTGGCATTCGGCGAGGCATGCCGAAGTTCGAGCGGTTGAATGCCGCCAACTTGAGGCTCGTCGTGCTCGGGCAGAAAACAGTCGAGCAGGCGATTGAGCAGCTTGGCGTGGTAGCGGCTGGCGAAGTCAAGCGGGAGTTCACCGTCGGAACCTTCGAGCCGCTGAAGCCCGCGACGATCGCGCGCAAGGGAAGCTCTAAGCCGCTGCTGGATAGCGGAAACCTCAGACAGGCCGTGACGTACGTCATCGAGCCTGCCGGCGGGAAGGTGGCCTGATGCGAATCGACGTCACCGACCTGATGAGTGACTACGACTTGGGCGGCACCACGTTCACCCGCAAGCGCCCAGCCGTCACGCTAGCCAACGCTGGCCTTGCGACGCCGACCTATACCGATCTGGTGATGACTGGCATCGTACAGCCGGCGGCAACGGCAGATGCGAACCTGCTCCCAGAGGGAACGCGCCTTGCCGACGTGCAGGCGTTCTTCACGGCCGGCGAGATCAGCGTTGGCACGACCTCGACCTTGCCCGATCTGCTCGTCGACTCAGCTGGCGCTCATTACCGCGTGCTGCACGTCCAGGCGTTCGGCCTGCACGGCATGACGAAGGCGCTGGCCCAGAGAATTCACAACAGGGTGGGAACGTAATGGCATACCTTCCCCCGTCCTTCGGTGATGCCTGCTCGTACCTCGTGCGGGTGCTCGTCGGCACGGCCTACAGCATGGCGGCCAACAGCGTGCGGCCGGCTGGGCAGGCGTATCCTACGGGCGACGAGATGAGCGAGTTTGCGACGGTCAAGATCATCGCTGGGCCGACGTCGGACTTCGGTGCATGGTCGGTAACCTACGAGGACGATCCGACGGTGAACAGCACGAAGGTGCTGGAAGACGTCGAGAACGTCTACAAGTTCACGGCGTCGATCCAGTTCTTTCGGCACGCATCGCCGGCCAAGGATGCTGCTGGGCATGCCAAGTTTGGGCTCTCCGCCGTCGACAAGGCGGCGCGCCTCGACACCGTGCTTGCGTCCAGCGCCATGATGGAGTTGATGGAGCGCATGGGGCTTGGCCTGGAGGATTCCGCCGCTCCCCGCGACGTCGGCGCGCTCGTCGACAGCGCCGTATGGGAAGACCGTGGCGGAGTCGACATGACTTTCGTGATTGTGAACCGCGAGCAGTTCCTGCTCGAATCGTTCGGATCTCTGGCTGCCGAGGTTCGAGCTGCGCAACCCGGGCAGACGACACCAGACATTTTCCCAATTGAGGTGACACAATGAGTACTCTCTCACTCAACAACATCGCTCCGATCACTCTGGTGCTCACGGCAACCCCGCAAGCAGCGCCGAATTTCAGCATCGGGCTGGTTCTCACCCATGAGACGGCGATCCCCGGCAACGGGCGCGTCCAAGAGTTCACGAACTACACCGACCTGGCAGCGGAGTACACGACGGACACCGTCCTCAAGGCGTTCGCGGCGATGTACTTCGGCCAGAACGACTTCACCCCGGCATCGCTCAAGGTCGGCGTGAAGGCGGACACCGAGACCTACGCCGAGGCCATCGCGGCCTGCGTGGATGAAGACCCCGCGTTCTACGGCGTGGCCACCGTCTCCGACGTGTCGGCGGCGAATCAGCAGATCATCAACGGCTGGTGCCAGTCGGTTGGCCGTCGCTTCTTCTTCTGCACCCAGGAAGCAGACTGCCTGTCCCCGGCGGGAACCCCGACGAACATGCTGTATGAGGCGAGCGCCGTCAACTACGCGCGCAGCTTCGGCCTGTACAGCGACGCTGCCAGCGACTCCGGCGCCAACATCCACGCCGCTGCTATGGCGTTCTACCTGACGACTCAGTACGACCAGCCGAACTCTCTCAAGACGGCGCTGATGGCCAACTTCACCGGGATCGGCTCATCGACGCTCACGCAGACGCAGTTTGACCGCATCTGCGGCAAGACCGATGGCAGCACGGTTGGGTGGAACGGCAACGTCTACACGACATTTGGCACCACCGAGATGCTCCAGCGTGGACTTGCCTCGGATGGCCGCTTCCAAGACGAGGGCATGGCGCTTGACTGGCTCGTCGCCAACATGCAGGTGGACTACCTCAACTGCATCCGCTCGCAGCGCATTCCCGCCACGGATAAGGGCAGCCAGATCTTGGTGAACGCAGCCAAGTCGACGCTCAACAAGGCAGTGCGCAACGGGCTCATCGCCCCTGGCTACTGGAATTTCCCAGGCTTTGGGACGCTTGTGATGGGCGATTGGGTGGACAAGGGCTGGTACTCCTACGCTCAGCCCGTCTCGACCATGACGGTTGCCGACCGAGCCGCCCGCAAAGCCCCCGCCATCACCACGGCAATCGTCGGCGCAGGTGCTCTCCAGTACCTGGCCCCGACTATCATCTTCCAGCGCTAACCGAGAAGGAGAAAGCACCCATGAAATTCTATGACTGGCGCAAGAGTCTGACGACGGTCAACAACGTTCCGCTGACGAACTTCGCACCGGGTGACGATGCCTTCAAGGTGTCGCGCCGAGTGGACAATGCGAGCGACGAGGTTGGCGTTGACGGCCACATGGCCATCAGCCTGAGCGCTGACAAGTCCGTCGAGGTGACGATCAAGCTGCAGCAGACCAGCCCGAGCAACGGCTACCTGAACAAGATCACCTCGGCTGAGGACTTCTTGGAGAGCTTCGTCCCGGTGACCGTCGAGCAGGCGGATACCTACCGGCTTGACTCGGTGGGCACGACCGTCGGCTACGTCAAGAAGCATCCGGACTATGTCCGCGGCGCCAAGGCGGGCGTGGTCGAGTGGGTCTTCGTGCTAGAAAACGGGACGTTCATCCTCGGCGATCCTCCCTTCACCGGCATGGCGACGTCGCTGGCTGAGGCGTTGGGCTAACCATGATCTCCAAGACGGAAATCAGCATCGGCAGTCGCACGATCGAGATTCACCGCTGCGCGGCGACGGAGGCTCTCGACCTGGAGCTCTCCATCGCTCGCGTTGCTGGCAACATCGACATTTCGGCCATCACCGCGGCTGGCGCTGGGAAGCTCGCTGAGGCCGTGGCGCTTGGCTTGGCCGACGTCGTAGGCGGCATCGCCAAAAACCTCACCCACGCAGAGCTGCTACGTCTGATGAACATGCTGTTCCAGTATGTCCGCATCGACGGGAAGCCGTTCCGAGACATCAACGAGGACTTCGCCGATCGTCCCAAGGACATCTGGGAGGTCTTCATCGCCGCGATCAAGCATAACCTCGGCCCTTTAGGAGAAGGGCTCCTTCAAAAGTCCCAGCCCCAGAGCAAGACCTGAACGGTGTACAACCCGTCACGTCGGACAACGTGAACGGGTGGATTTGGAGGCCCATCTTGAGAAACCCGCCCCTCTGCCAGCTTTGGCAACTCACCCAGACGGGGCCAGGGACGTACGACGTGTGTCAGCTGATGGACATGCACGAGGCCCTAGACATGGAAGCCGAGATGCTTCGGCGCTTCGAGGCCGCTCGGCCAAAGCCAGAGGAGTAGCATGCCGACCCTGCTCGACAGCCTGATGATCCGCCTCGGATTTTCGATCGATCCGAAAGGCCTGGAAGGCTTCGCCAAGATGGCGGAGCAGGCCAAGGGCATGGCCCTGGGAATCACCGGTGCCATCTCTGGCGCCGTCTACGGCATCGAGCACATGGTCAAGAGCGCCGCCGAGCGCATGGGTGGAATCCAGAATTTCAGCGAGCAAATGGGCATCTCAGCTCGATCCGTGGATGCCTTGGGCAAGGTTGCGAGAGAGAACGATTCCTCGCTGGAAGCGATGGAAGGAGCCCTGCGATCGCTGACCAGCATGGCCGGGCAGGCCGCCATGGGCGTCGGCCGTGGGCGCATGCTCTTCCAGAAGTTCGGTATCTCGGTGAAGGACGCGAACGGGAACGTCAAGACGACTGAGCAGCTGCTCGGCGATGTTGCCGACCGTATGGCGAAGCTGCCGACCATCGCACAGCGCAACGCTCTGGGCGGTCGGCTAGGCTTCGACCCGGCGACGATCTACCTGCTTTCCCAAGGTCGCGCCAACTTCGAGCGACTGCGCGCCGAGGCGATGGCGGCCAATCCATTCGCCGAGCAGGACTATGCGAACGCCGACGCGACCGAGAAGCTGTTCCGCAAGGCCGGCGACTCGGTGACGAAGCTCAAGACTCGCATTGCCGTGGCGCTCATGCCGACGGTGAATGATCTGCTCAAGCGGTTCATCGAGTGGACGAAGAACAGCGACAACATCGCCAAGATTCAGCACGCGATCACGAAGGTGGTTGAAGTCGCCAAGCTGCTATGGGAGCACTCCGGGAAGATCCTCGCGATCTTTGGTGTCTTCTACGCGCACAAATATGGCGCGATGTTCATGGAATGGGGCGCGCAGATCGGGAACGTGGCCGCCAAGCTCAAGACGGGGGCGGGAGCAGCCGAGGCGTTGAAGGCTGGCCTTGGTGGCATCCGTGGAATCCTCACCGGTGGGCTCATCGCCGCGTTCGCGCTCGTCGCAGAAGACCTCTGGATCTTCTACCAGGGCGGAACGAGCGTCACGGGCTGGCTGCTCACGAAGTTCCCCTATGCCGTTGAAGTGGCAAAGGGAGCGCTTGCCGTCCTGGGATCCTCGGCAGTAGCTCTGGCGACTGGCAGCGGGCCGCTTGGCCTGCTCGTCGCTGGCATCGGTGGACTCGTCATCGCAGCGCAGAGCCTGCGTGATGCGTGGAACCCTCTCAAGCAGTGGTGGGAAGAGCTGTGGAATGGGTTCTATGACACGGTGGCGAACTGGTACAACGATCTCCCTCTACCCGTACGCGTGGCGCTGGGATGGACTACCGGTGGGCAGGTATTCGGCGGGATGACCGGCGGGAAGATGGCCACGTCCAAGAGCATCCGCGAGCAGCAGCAGCGGGTGAACGAAGGGTTCGGCAAGCCATGGCTCGGGCTCGAAGACGAGACGAATCCATCCTGGCTTGCCAGGAAGCCTGCTCCGTCGGCTGTCACCGTTCCGCCTGGCATGTACCAGCGGCCGGAGGGCGTCGGCACGTGGGGAACAGGCGTAGGCTTGGAAAAGAACGAATTTCACTTCGGCGACATTCACTTCAACGCAGCCGGGAACCTTGATTCGCCGGAAGTCGCGCGCAAGCACAGCGAGTTGCTCATCAAGGAGATCCAGCGGCAGACGCGCGGGAAGTCGCGAGATCAGACACGCAACGGCCAGTCGGGGGTGCGGTGATGGCCCAGACTGCAATCATCCAACGCGCGTTCAACTTCGGCACCGACGAGCTGACGGGGCTTGCCGAGGTGGCGGTGTTCGATGCCGTGATCAAGGAGAGCCATCACATCGAGATCGCTATCACGGAGAACCCCGTCGAGACTGGCGTCAGCATGGCCGATCACGCGTATGCCAAGCCTGACACCCTCCAGATGGAGGTCACCGTCAGCGATACGCCGCTCCTCATGGACGCTGAGGGAACGCCTGCCTACCAGCTCGCCACGACGTGGACGGGGGCAGGCTCGGGCAACGTTCGCCGCAGCGTCAACGCTTGGGCGTACATCGTCGAGAAGGCGAAGTCGTTCGCCGTGTTTGACGTCGTTACCGGGCTCAAGACGTACGTCAACATGATGATCGCGTCTGGCGACGTCGAGCAAACGAAGGACACGGCCGGCGTGCTGCGCGCGAAGCTCCAACTTCGGCAAGTCCAGTTTGCCACCACGGCATCCGTCATCTACCCGCCGCGCGGGAACAAGGCGAAGAAGCATCAGGCAGCGCCGAAGAACGACGCGGGAAAGAAGGACGCACAGGAGCCAGACGCGAACAAGACGAAGGCGATCAAGTCCACGCTGTCGAGCATGTTCGGAGTAGGTGCGTGATGCAGATCGTACCATTCACATCAGACCCGAACACGCAGTTCACCGCGATGTTGGACGGGGTGGAATACGAGTTCCTCACCAACTGGAATGAGCGCAACCTGACGTGGTCCTTCGATCTGTCGCTGGCCGATACCGGGGAAGTTCTCGTCGCTGGGGTTCCCGTGCTCGTCGGATGCGATCTGCTCGCGCCATGGGGACTCGGCATCGGCTCGATGTACGCCGTTGACTTGACGGCTACGGCAGCCGAAGAGGCAGAGGGCAGGCTGCTGCAATCGGTGGACGCTGGCCCGGACGACTTCGGCGTGCGTGTGGTTGTTGTATTCCTTGCACCCGGGGAGTCGTACATATGACGCTCACCTGGACAGGCACCCAGTCACCGAAGTGGCTGCGCACGTGCCAGTTGCTCATTGGCAAGAACGGCGATGGCAACGTGTCTCCGTCTACGGGCCTGCTCATTGAGCAGCAGGTGGGTGCAGAGGCAGGCCTGCGAATCAAGTTCGACATCACAAAAACGTCGTATAGAACGCCGAACGTCGCCAGCATCACCATCTACAACATGAACGAGCAGCACGAGCGGATGGTGATGAAGGAGTTCAACGACGTCATCCTGCAGGGTGGCTACCAGGGAAACACGCGGCTGTTTTTCAGGGGAAACATCAAGTACGCCAACGCATACCGCGACGGCAACGATCGCCTCGTGGTGCTCGAATGCGGCGACGGTGACAAGGACTTCCACGGAGCCCTCGTCAACTTCACCTTGGCAGCCGGGGCCAGCGATGCGGACGCCATCCGCAAGATGTTGACCACCTTCCAGGCCACGACGCTCGGGCATGTCTCTGGCAAGACGATAAACAAGAAGCACGGACGAGCCCGCACCTTCTCGGGCAACGCGCGTGACTTCTTCGATCGCGTCGCAAAGAACAACGACGCCGAGTGGTCCATCCAAGACGGCAAACTCATCATGGTTCCCGTCGACTCCACGCTGCCCAACGAGGCGCTCATGGTGTCGTCGGAAACGGGGCTTCTCGGTGCGCCAGAGGTGAACGACAAGGGCATCGGCATGAAGGTGATGTTTGACCCGCGCATCATCCCGGGCTCGAAGCTATGGCTTCTCAACAACGAGGTGAAAATGAAGCACCTCAAGGCGCAGTTGACAAGCCAGAAGCGCAAGCTGCATGGGCCGAAGCGCCCGGTGCGGACAGACCCAGACGGAATCTACAAGGTGTATGCTGTCCACATCGTCGGAGACACGCGCGGGCAGGACTGGACGTCCGAAATCAAGTGCGTCGCGCTCGACTCTCCTATCCCGAGCATCAAGGGATTGCCTCAGTCAACCACGCCAGACGGCGATATCTTGTAGGAATGCATCATGACCATGGACCTTCTTTCCCGCCGCCAGTTCGAGGAAGCCGCAGCCGGTGACGATGACGCCGGCATCCGCGCGCACATCGAGAGCAGCCGGAACGAAATCCATACGTCCATGCCTGGAATCATCAAAAGTTTCGACGCCGCCAACCAGACGGCCTCGGTCCAGCCATGCATCCAGCGGTTCTTCCGCGGCGAAGGATTCAAGGAGTTGCCCAGGCTGTTCGATGTGCCGGTGGTCTTTCCACGCGGGGGCGGGTTCGTCCTGACGTTCCCGATCGCGGTTGGCGACGAGTGCCTTCTGCACTTCTCGGAACGCGCGATCGACAACTGGCACGCCAAGGGAGGGACGCAGCCGCCGTCCGAGTTCCGCACGCACGATCTCTCGGATGCGTTTGCTCAGGTTGGCGCCGCTTCCCTCGGGAAAGTGGTGGCAAACCTAGCCACCGATGCGGTAGAGTTGAGATCGCTGGACGGCAAATCAGTGGTCAAGATTGACACCTCGGGCGACATCGCGGTGACTTCCCAAGAGGGAAGCATCGCCGCTACGGCTTCGGGTGACATCACGGCTACGTCTCAGACAGGGAACATCGAGGTGATGGCCACATCCGGCAAGGTTACGCTGAATGTTCCCGGTGGAGCGGCTGCGGCTGTCCAGATGACAACTGGAGTGGTTACCGCTGCTGACGCATGCCCCATACTCGGACTGACGCATGGATTCCTTGGTTGCGGCAGCGCTAGCGTGCATGCTGGAAAATTCTGATGGCTCTCATCTGCAGACGACTCGACGCTGACGACGACATCACCGGGGGGCACGGCATGGCCGACTTCCTCACCGGAGACGATGCCACCGTGCAGACGATTCGCTGTGAGCTTCGCTTTCAGCTTGGCGAGTGGTTCCTCGACGCCACCAAAGGCGTCCCCTGGGTGCGCAACTCCAACACCGGCGAGAAGCCCATCCTCGGCCCGATGCCGGCCGATCTGCCCTACGCCGAGGCCATGGTCAAGGCGGCCATCCTGCGCGTCGACGGCGTGCACTCGCTGACGTCCTTCACGATCAGTTTCAATCACACCACGCGCGCAGCCACTTGCACCGTCAAGGGCAGGCTTGACACCGGAACCACCTTCACCATTTCGGAAGGGATCATCTGATGAGCACCCTATTCAGCAGCCAGATCGCGTCGGCTGGGTTCACGCGCGCGCCCATGACTTCCATCATCGCGGAGCTCAACACGCTTTGGCAATCGGTGTTCGGCTCGGACATCGACATCGACCCTCGCAGCCCGGATGGCCAGATGATCGGCGGGATCGCCGAGATGTTCGACGACCTGAACGCGATCGCATACGACACATATCAGGGAATCGCAAACCCCAACGCAGCTACCGGTGCGATGCTGTCAGCGCTGATGTACCTAACCGGCATCTCTCGCAACCCAGCGAGCTACAGCTCAGCGCCCGCCACGTTCACCGGCTCGAATGGCACTGTCATCCCGATCACCTCGGTGGTGCGCTCAACGCTCGATGCTACTCTGTGGTCGCCCATCGCGGAAATCACGATCGGCGGCACCGGGACGGCTACGGGAACGCTCCGCTGCCAGACCATCGGGCCAGCCGCAAGCGGGACGGTGCCAGCGGCTACCCTCACCGAGATCATCACGCCGATCACGACACCAGACGATGGCTGGACGGCCGTCACGAACGCGGTGGGCGTGTCTGGTTACCTAGTCGAGGGAGACCCCAACGGGCGTATCAGGCGGCAGCAGAGCGTCGCCATCGCATCGCAGGGCATGACCGATGGCATGCAGGCTGCGCTCAAGGCGCTCACCGGAGTGCTCGACTGCGTCGTCTACGAGAACAACCTACCGCAAGCCGTCTCTTCCCCTGGCGTCATCGCTGCCAACAGCATTCGAGCGATCCTCAAGGTGACCCCAGGCGGAGCAGCCGACCCAGCCGAAACCGGAGACGACGACGATCCGGTTGCCAACATGATTTTCACTCTGAAGGGCAACGGCTGCGGCACCGTCGGGACCACGACGAAGTACCCAGTTGACTCGGTTGGAATCTCCCACACGATCAACTACGACCTCGCCACGGCCACCGACGTGATGATTCGGATCAACGTGGCCAGGCGCTACAACTGGCCTGCCGACGGTGCGGACCAGATCGAGGCGGCGATCACGGCATGGGCGGCTGGCACCAACGCGGACACAGGGAAACCGAACATCGCGATCGGTGGCGACGATAACGGGACCCTTTCTTGGACTGACGTTGTCGCTTCGTTCATCAACACAGTGCCAGGGTTCGACCTTGTCTGGCTCGAATTCAGCGCTGACGCAGGCTCGAACTGGACCGTTTCGCCCGCAAGCCTGCCTATCCCGTTCGCGACCTATGCCAACATCACGGACATCACCATAGCGGTGACTGGATAACATGACGTCCACGACGATCGACTACATCGGCACGGTTGCGGACACGGCCACGCAGGGGCTTGGGCGTCTGATCGGCCAGTACGTCAACAGCCCGAAGTTCATCGCGCTTCTGACGGGAATCTACGACCTCGCCAACGACATGGAGTTGATGTTTCAGAAGATCGCACGTTTCTACAACATCGACGACGACTGCTCAGCGAACACGCCGAACACTTCGGGGGCCACCGGTGCGCAGCTCCTCGGCATCGGGCGTCTCGTCGGGATGACGAACAAGGTGCCTGCTGCCGATGGATCTTCCATCGACTTGGCCGATGCGCAGTTCATCCGCTTGATTCGTGCGAAGATCTATCGCAACACCGTGAAGGGCGGGACCATCCCGCAACTTCTGTACGCGATCCAGCTCGTGATGCCTGACCTCGTGACGGTGCCTCCGGCAGACCCACTCATCATCATCAGCGAAGTCCAGCCGATGACTGTATTGATCGCGATCGGTCGAGCGATGTACTCGTGGGAAGAGGGTGCATTCGCCATCACCGGCGGCATCTCGATGATCAAGGGAGCCTTGCTACCTCGCCCGGATGGCGTCCTGCTCGCGACGTACTGGTTCGACACGGGAAGCTTTTGCTTCAGCTCATCGGATGACCCTGGCGTTGCGCTCGTGACGGGCGGACTCGGGTTCAACGAAGACCCAGCATCCACAACCGGCCACTGGGCCAGGAGTTTTTGACATGAGTAGCCTCAAACCAGCAATCTCGGCCGTCTGGGCGTCAACCGCTCCAGCAGGGCCTACGGGAATCGAAGATCCCGGAGCCGTCAAGCTAAACGGATGGACGGCCGCGAGTGCCTGCCCGCCGTTCTCGTGGATGAATTGGATCTTGAACAAATGCGATGCCATCGCCAGCTACCTCATCGCGCGCGGGATTCCTGACTACGACGCCACCGAGACCTACCGACTTGGCGATACGGTGCAGTGGACTGACGCTCTCGTATACCGACGCATTGGCGCCAACAACAGCACGGGTATCGCCCCGTCGAACGCTTCCTACTGGCAGCAGTGGGGCGGCGAAGGAGCCGATACGCCTGCCGGTAGCATTACCCCTGGGCGAGGAACGATCGGCGCCGCTACCGTCGAATACGTCGGCGGGAAAAAACACGTGCATTTCGTGCTGTCCGGGGTCGATATCTCATCTGCCGGCGATGTGCAGGTGACGCTAGCAGGTGCTACTGCGTTCGTGACAACCGCTCAACACATGCAGGCGCTCTCTACCACCGTCGGAGGTGCAGGCCTGTCGCCAAGTCTCACAGGACGCATCGTCAGTGCCAACGTCATCGAGCTAACCTTCGCTGAAAGCGTCGACGACTACGGCGCGGCGCACGTGACCATCATCGGAATTTAGGGATGAGCGATCGTGGTGACCTGATAGGCGACGCTGTAGCGGATGCGCTGAACAGCCCGCCATTGGACGTCACCACCGGAACGCTCGATGAGCGGAAGCACCGGATTTGGCGGGCCATCTGCAACGCTCTCGATCCGTACTACGAGCAGCACTGGGTGGACTTCTACGATGACCCGACGGTGAACCCGCACTACATCACGGGTTCGACACCGTACCCAATGCAGTCGATCGCGTGGCAGCTCACTCCGACAACCGAGGTCCCCGTCGCCATCTGGATCAAAAACGGCGATGGGCTAAACGACTGGTCACGCATGTGGCCGTCGACTGGCGGTGGGAGCGTCACCAGCAGCGGGCTAGTTTGGCGGACAGCCTACGAATGCAACTTCGCCGCGCTTGACCCGATGGACTTCGACGACGACGGCTGGTATGACATTGGCGACGGTGCAGGATCGGTTTGGGGCCTGATGAACTATGACAACGCCCAAGTCTCCCAGATCACCGCTGGTGAGGGTATTCAACTCCAGCCGAACAAGGCGACGTACGACGCCGGAACGCTGCTGTCGGCCCCGGCGCTGTCGGCATATATCGACAGGCTCACGGACGTCTTCGCCCCGGATTCGTACAGCCAGCTCGACATGTGGATCTGGGTGCGGGCAACGTGGGACTCGTTCCAGAGCGGAAGCTACGATCGAATCATCGTCGGGTTCGTGTACTCAGCAACCGTTACGGGAGCCATCTACCCATTGCTTAACTGGCGTTGCCGGCAGTTCAGCGGCTACAACAACACGGCCACGTTCGAGCAGCACATGCAGCACAACACGAGCCCAAACAACGGCACCGAGTCCTGGCACTCGTGGAACCACGACGAGTCGCCACAACATGACGTGTTCGTGTTCCACGTTCGCCCTGGTTACCAAGTCGACAACTACTTTGGAGACAGCGTGGACGGCGCATTCCCCGCTCGGTCAGCTCTGACGTTCGCCGGTTCGAGCATCCTGCAATCCGGCGTCGACTTGGCTGGCGGCATGATTTCGACAGCCTTCTACCCGACGATCTACTTCGCCTGCGCTGGCAACGGCAACGTCGGTCCTATCACCGTCCACCGGATGCGCATCGACTACCTCGGCGTTGATGAGACAACCATCGGGACCGGCGGAGCCGGGTTCACAGACGTGGCAATTGCCGACGGTGAGATCACCGGGTTCGGGGCATATCGCAACCTGCGCGCGACTGGAGCAGGCCCGCTTGTCGGCATCCAGAACACGGGATTTGCCGACGGCGAGCCGATGTCGATCACGTTCGTAGCTGAAACCGAAGTGACGGGGCTCGGCGCCACCGGGCTGGTCCCCATCCGCGGGCCATACAGCGAGGGAAGCTACCTCGACTCGTTCACCATTCCAGCAGGCGAAGAGCTGCAGTTGAAGTACATCGCCAACAGCGGAGGGACTCCATATTTCCGCTACACAGGAGGATCGGTAGTATGAGATCTCTCAGGATCTTGGTTTTGATTGCACTGCTTGTGCTCGTTGCGCTGGTTGCGCTCATGGCGCGAGACGCGATCGCGGCGGCCTGCATTCCAGAGGTGGTGCGCGTATCCTGTCCGTCTGGAAAGATCAGCTCGAATCTCATCCCGACCAGCACGGCGACTTCGACCTCCACCGGCGTAGCTACCCTAACGCTCGTCACCCCAGGCGGCACCCTGACATGGGTCTCGACCGACACCAACACGCTCACGCAGACGCATCTATGTGCAACGTCGAGCGGTGGCGGGCTCATCCCATGCGCTGGTACGGACGGCAAGATCGACACGGGCTGGCTCCCGACGCTTACCGCCTACTCGGCCAACACGCACACGCACCTGGACACTACCGTGATGCCTGGTGGGACGAAGACCCACGCCATTTCTGGATCCTGGACGCTGACCCAGACCGACCTATGCACCACCGCCGCAGCATCTGGTGCCATCCCGTGCGCCGGGACGGACTCAAAGATCGGCACCGACTGGCTAGCGAGCCACGCGGCTTCCCACTACACGGGCGGAGACCAGATCGCAGACGCCGTCACCGGCACCCATGGGCTGATGTCCGTTGACGATAAGGCGAAGCTGGACTCGCTCACCGTCGGAAGCGGGAATCTGTATCTAGACGATGGCGTGGACAGCGGCGGCTCAGGATACAACAGACTCCTGCAGATTCCAGACACGGGAGTAGTTGAGCAGATCGACTCAAAGAGCGTCGTGGTAGGGGACGGTGAGGTTCTCATCGAAGGCTACATCACGCTGCCCGGCTACCCTGGCACCACCTACTGGGCCGAGGGGGACTGGTACTTCGATCTCTGGCGGTACGCCAGCAGCACGGCAGGCGTCAACGAGATCGTGGTGCGCGTGTACAAGCGGACATCCGGTGGATCGGAGACTGAGCTTTTCAACACTACCACGGGCGACATCGACGATACTACTGTGACTGCCCAGCAGCTGTCGGTTACCCAATCGGCATTCATCGTAAACTCGACAGATAGGCTAGTGGTCAAGTACTTCGCCAAGACGGATTCAGCGGCTTCCAGGACGCTCTATTTTACCCACAACGGGACGGCCCACTATTCGCACGTCCACACCCCGCTGACTATTGGATCGCTGTCCAGCAGCTACGTGCCTTGGACGGCAGTCGAGGGAACGGGGACAGACACCAGCACGTCCTCAAGCAAGATCGTCAATGCGGCAGACCCGCGCCTCAGCGACTCCCGGACGCCGACAGGGACCATTGCCGTTGACCCGGCAAACGGCAACTTCACGACCGGCACGGCCACGGCCACGGCGACGTCTGTCAACCTAGCGGATGGGCCAGTCCTGCACGTGACGACCGCTGGCTCAGCGGCTACTGCCACGCTCGCCGACACGGCCACGACCCAGCTTTGGACCACGCTATACGAGGTCGACTACACGGCCCTGGACAACTCCTCGGCATCCAACGGTGCATGGTCGCTAGACAGCAAGTATTGCTACGTCAGCAACGCTGCGAACGCTACGACATTCGCGATCCAGAACGGGACAGGGCTAGTCATCACGACGAACACGACCAATGTCAACGACTCGGGTAACACCCTGACGGCTCCGCTCGTCGGCTGCGCGTTAGACACCAACTATGGCGGTGGGTATGGCCTCGTGGCAATGGCGCCAGCGTCGAACGCCTACGAGATGATGATCTGGGTGCGCGCCTATCCGGCTGCCACGTTCGCGGCGGAGAACGAGCGGGCGATCGTCGGGTTCTCCTTCAATGCCAACGACTACGGCGGAGTCTCGACGCTCGGATTCCGCATACGCCAGCAGTTCATCTACACGAGCAGTTGCACCAGCAACTACTGCCAGCATCGTCAGATGAACACGGCTCCGAACACGGCGGATGCGACGGCCAAGAACTGGCAGACCGGCGGTGCCGGCGGCGCGTGGACCGATGTCTCCGTCTTCCACGTCCGAAGCCGCCACGTCGAGAACTACTATGGCAGCTGGTCCAGCGGGTGGCCTGCGACGAGCGGTCTCACCTATGCTGGTTCGACCAGCGCAGACGAATCGGGCCTTTCTGGCGGCATCGCCGCCACGGATTTCTACCCCACGATCTGGTACGCAACGGCCAACCAAAGCACGACCGCGCGGGCCGGCATCGTAGTAACGCATCTGCGCATCCAAGCGCTAAAGAAACAGTAGGAGAACCATCATGCCAACGACTCAAGCACAAGTAGACGCAGCACGGGCCGAGATGTTCGCGACCGGGACCACCAAGCGCACGGGGGCAGCCCAGCTGCAAGCAGCGAACGATGCCGCCGGGCAGGCGACGGTTGCCCACGCGACCGCCGTCACCAACTACGAGACGCTGACCAATTCTCCGAACGCTCCCCAGGCGCAGGTCGATGCTGCTATGGCTGCCGTCCAGACCACGGAAGCGGCGCGGGTTTTGGCGTGTCAGGCAGCGCTTGCCATGCAGTCTACGGTGGCGGGGGCACCGGCCGCCTTTCTGGCGGCCAAAAGCGCCTACGTGACCCTAGTAAACAGCCTGTGCGCAGGCACTTAGCCCATCGTTTTCGACTGCCATCGTGGTATGATTCACCAACCCGTAACCGAAAGGTCTTGTCATGAGCACCCAAACAAAGATGGAATTCTACGACCCGGCGACCGGGCTGGCGTCTGCCACGATGGCTGGCACCCGCGTGACTCAGTGGTTTCGCACGTGCCCAGGCGCAAAAGTGTCGTTCCAGTTCGCATGGGACGGTAACGTTACCGGGACGTGGACCGTCGAGGGAACCAACGATCGCAACCCGACCACCGGAGTTGACACCGGGAATATCGACACCTACCCGAGTTCGGCCTACTCAGCGCCATCGCAACCGGCAGGATCGGCAAACTCGACTACCATCTACTTTGAGGCTGCCAACAGCTACCAGCGTGGCCGATTCGCGAACAGTGCAGGCGGGACTGCGGTGGTTCCATCCGGAACAGCTGACACGCCATAGGGAGGCACCATGGGAACCGCAGGCGTAATCATCCATGGGACATCCGATGCTGTGTTGGCCGGCAAGGTCGACGCGTCGAACGGATCAGCGACTGGACTCGCGCTCACCACCCCGACGATTGACGGCGAGCTCAGCAGCGCGACGAAGCAGCAGGCGCTATCTGCGCTAGCATCTGTCGGCATCGGCTGGGACGGTCTGCAAATCGAGCGCATGCAGGCCCTTGACTCTGCGTTGACTGGTGCTCGTCGGGTGTCGCTGCAAGCCCTCGCACACGCCGATCCAACTGGAGTAGCGCCAGCCGCGATCGAAGGCGGAGGGTTGCGGCTCACCGACGGTGACCACGATTCGTTTCTGTGGGTCAGCGATCCAATCATCCAAGCGCCAAAAACTAGCCATTGGGCCATCGCTTGGCGTGCAGCGTATCTCACCCCGAGCGGTACGGACACCTACCGAATGGGGCTTTTCGGCTTGGTAAACGACGCTGCAACAGAGAATTTGATGCTCGGGGAGTACTACTCGTATGGCGACCACGCGAACATGGTCGTCATGCAGAACGGGTTGAACAACCCGATCGTCACATCTGTTGCTGTTGCCAACGGAGTCATGCATGACTGGTTGATGGTGTTCGACGGAACAACGTTCACAGTTCAGCGCGATGGCGCTACCATTGCCCAGACGACGACAACGACGTATTTCCCGGCGACAGCGTGCAGGCTAGGCGTTCGCGGCGTCCTCACCCACTACGTGGACGTGACGCTGGACGATCCGATCGTTGGATTCGTGAGGACATGATCGGCCGCGAGCCAAATCAATCTTACTGGGCAGCCAAGCACGTCGACTTGGCAGCAGAACTCGCGGTAAACAACCCATACGCGAGAGGGTTCGAGCGTCTGTCTGACAACTATGTAGTTGGGCCGGTAGACGCGTGGGAGGGGACAGGGCCAGAAGGCGGATCGCTTGTTGTCCATGGCGGCTACGTCTACATGTTTTATGCGGCGTTCACTAGCGCCATGAACTTGCAGATCGGCTGGATGCGCTGGCCGCGCGCGCAGTTTCCGCTCGGGACTCCAGAACGGTGCGGAGACAATCCTATTTTCGCGCCGGGTAAGCAGGAGGGAGTGGACGATCTGATCGTAGCCACGCCACGGGTACAGCAGCTTGCCAATCTGTCATGGCGCATGGACTACCACTCGCTGGCGAGCGGTCTGAGCGATCTCGGTTGCGTGGCGTTCTGCTCGGCCGCCAACTTCCCGGGTGGTCCTGGCGACTGGGTGCCGTATGCCGGAAATCCGATCATTCCGCTGGGTACTGCTGGCGAATTCGACGATCTGTCAATCCACAACGAGATCACCGTCTACCCAGACAAGACGCCAGACGGACTAGGGCATTGCTTCTACGGTGGGGCAAAGACCGGTATCACGGGAGAGTATTGGAGGTGCGGCCACAAGACGTCGACCGACATGCTCTCATGGACAAATCGTGGAATGTGCATGGTTCCGCATCCTGGCAGCACGTGGCGTCCGCTCGGCATCCACCCGACGAGCGGCATTGTTCAGCGCGGCTCTGGATACTACATGCTCACCCAGGGATTCACGGGGAGCACCTGGCATATCGGCGCGTTCGGTTCGCTCGACTACTTCACTTGGGTTGAGATGCCTGGGAACCCAGTGCTTTCTCCGAGGCCTGGCAAATGGGATGCCGGTGCTGTCGAAGATCCGTACCTGCTCGAAGAGGATGACGGACGGGTGACGATCTTGCACATCTCCGCAGACACGTACCTATCGACCAACTACCGGCTTGGCGCTGCGAGGACGCTATGATAGGTGCAGGAAGCTACGAGCCGAACGCAGCCTACTGGGCCGCCAAGAAGATCACGCATCCGAGGTTCGAGTATCTCGGCTACATCACAACGAGCGGTGAGACGGCTAGGTTTGCTGCTGCACAGCTCGAAGACATGAAGCTGTTTGACTGGGGCGGCGCGTACGTCTACGCCACGATCACGCGCGATCCGGGCCCGGGCCCATATCCGGCTGGATCATTCGAGATTGACCTGTACCGATGTTTGCGCGCAAATCTTCCGCTAGGCCCGTGGGAAATTGTCAGCGATACGTCGCTGGCGTACACCGGCTCGCAGGGAACCATCAATGATATGTGGGTGGCGGCGGGGAACATCATCCGCATGCCGGACGGCTCGACGAGGCTATATCGCTACGGCGCTGGGACAGCGACGAGCAAGTGCTCAATGCTCGTGAGCATCGCTCCCATCGGCACGGCGATCGAAGATTTGCCAAGCGCGCTCGTTCCGTACGCTGGAAACCCGATCTTGGTAGACCCTGCCGGTGAGTGGCTCAACGATGCGCTCATCTGGACGCCGGAGGACACGGGCGCAGGCTGGCGAGCTCTCTACATCAACGGCGTCCACGGAGATGGATACTATGGGGTTTGGGCAGATTCGGTGGATGGGCTCGCATGGACGATACCGACGGGCGCGCATGCGCTCGACATCGGAGCGGATGGAGAGTGGGACAGCAAATGCGTGCTGCCGATCGGCCAGAAGATCTACCGAAACGGGCGGTGGGAGTTCCCATACCAGGCCGCAAGCGGAAACCGTTTCAGCGTCGGTTGGGCATGGACCTATGACATCGAAACCATCCACAAGGACCCAGACAACCCGGTGCTTGTGGCTGGCGTTGATGGCACCGTTTGCCGAGAGAACCCAGGCGTGCTCGTCATCGACGGTAAGGTGCATCTGTTCAGCGTCGACGCCAACAGCTGGGGCGGAGATTTGCTTTCTGGCGGGCAGGGTAGCTACACGAAGATCCATGTCTCACGGGAAATATAGGAGGTACACGCAATGAACCTGACACGATTCCGACCAACCAAGGCCCGTCTTCACGCGCTCGTCACCGTCGTTGGCGTCGTCTTCGCTGCGCTGGCAATCGTGCTGACGTGGTGGGGGACGCTCGGGCTTTCTACCGAGGGGAAGGTCGGGGCGACGATCGGCATGCTGACCACGCTGGCCGCTGGTTGGAATCGTGCACGGCCGAAGCTCGATGCTGGGATCGATGCTCTGCCCATACCTGAGACTGACGAGCCGAAGGATGCGGGCAAGTGAACCTGCTCAGGGAGATCGACGAGGCAATCGCCGAACTGCGCAACCCGCCGTACACGAAGCGGCTCGGGGACAGGGCGCGTGAGCTGCTCGTGGCCGAGATCCTACGCCTGCGAGCCGAGGTGTCGGTTGTCGATAGGATGAAGGTTGAGATCGCCGAGCTGAGGAAGCGTATCGCCGAACTCGGGGGTTCGCCGTGAAGCGCCTCTTCGTCGTCATAGCCGTCATGGCGGTGGCCGTCCCGCTCGGCGCAGCGATGGCATGGTTCGCCGCTGCGATGGAGAAACGCCGGTATGAGTAGGTTCCCAGTCCTCAAGCAAGGGACCCGCGCAGAGATGCCACGTTCGGTCCCCTGGGCATTTGCCGAGCGCTTCCGAGCGCAGGCGGAAGACAACCACGGGCAGACGTTGGAGCGACTCGCCGAGCGTGGCGGACTCTGCCCGCAAGAGATGTGGGTGGCGGCTCATGGAAAGCGGCTCCGTGAGATTGGGCAGGTCACGGAGCAGAACGCCATCGCTTGGCTGCGAGCAGAGACGGCTCAACGCCTGCACTTCCCTGAAGGTGAGCAATGAAGATCGAAAGGAGCGCGACCAAAATGAACACCCGAAAGTCCATCCTGCTGGGCACGCTGCTCGGCCTGCTCGTCACGCTCGACTACGCATGCTCCACGCCCGTCCCGGTTCCCGACCCGCCGGGGCCATCGCCGACCGACGTCTTCGACGGTGCCGTAATCAACTGCGAACTTCCAGCGGTAGAATCCGAGGCATCTCAGCTCATCACGCCGGTGAGGAGATGCCTCGTGGGCGAAGCGACGTCATCTTGCCTCGTGGGGCTGACGAATAGCTACCATGTCGACTCGGTGGCGTGCGAGGTGAGGCTACAGGGGCATCTCGCGAATCGTCGCGTGCTGGCCGGCCAGCCTGGGCCAGATGACGTCACGGTAGACGAAGCGGCCAGGACGTGGTTGGCCTCCAAGAAAGTAGGGTACAGGTGATGATCGGCAAGCTCGGCAAACTTCCCGCGAAGGTCGACGGAAGAACGCTGCGCCTAGAGCGCTACCTTGTCACCGAGGCGCTACCCAAGGTTCCCGCCGCTGTCGACTGGCAGGACGGCTTGCACTCGTGGGACGGTGACCCGCTCGGCAACGACAACTTCGGCGACTGCGCGTACGCGGCCCCAGGGCACGCCATCACGTTGGCGAGCAAGCTGGCCGGCATTCCCTCGCCCGTCACGGCCGCCGGAATTCTCGACGCCTACGGAGCCACGGGATGGAGGCCAGACGACCCTAGCACCGACCAGGGCGCCTACCTGCTCGACGTCCTCAAGCAGTGGCGCAACGATGGGATCTGCCGGGTGCGCATAGAGGCGTTCGTCAGCGTCGCGGTCGAGCACATCGACGCCGCGGTGGCGCTCTTCGGCGGGGTGATTCTCGGATTCCGTCTTCCGGCTACGATCGAGGGGCAGGACATCTGGGATGCCACGAATCCGCAGGCTCCAATGCTTGGCGGCCACGCCGTCTACCAGTTCGCGACGTCGCCCGGGCTTGGAGTGGTGAACACCTGGGGGATTCGGCAGGCATTCACGCCGGCATTCCGTGCGCGCTACTGCGACGAGGCCTATGCTGTGCTGATGCCAGATCGGCCAGCGCCGTGCGGACTTGACTTGGCTAAGCTGAGGAGCGACCTGGCTTTGATTTCGTAACCAACCGTAGCACGGCCCTGGACGGGCCGAGGAGTACCTGACAACATGAGCACCAACCACCGAGACTCGTATTCCGGCGAAGCAGACGCTGAGCACATGCGATTCTGCGAAAACGATCCGAGCGGTCCCGCGTGCAAGGTGCGCAAGGAAATAGAAGAAATGAGGGCCGAGATGGAAACGATCAAGATCGAGCAGGTGAAACAAACTGCCGTGCTTGGGTTCTGGAAGTGGGCGCTTCCCGTCATGGTGTCGATTGCGTCAGTCCTGGCGTCGTTGCTTGGCTCATGGATCAAGGCAAGGCACGGATGACCACCGCCAAGCACGCCAAGCCGGTGCCCGTTTCTGGGAAATGGGAGCACTGCCCGAAGTGCGAGCAGGTTCGCGCCGTCGGCGGAAAGTGGAAGCGCGCGTGCCTGCCGGACAAGAAGGCCACGCATTACATGGGGGTGTAGATGCACGCCAGTTTCGCTCGCAGACAAAAGCGCGACGCCACCCACGGTGAGGTGGCCAAGACGCTCGAAGCGTTCGGTTTCTCGGTGCTCGACATGTCAGCGGTGGGCGGCGGGATGAGCGATCTGCTCGTCGGGCTTTGGGGAGTCACCGACTTGATCGAAGTCAAGAGCGACGCCAAGGCGACGTACACGCCGGCACAGCTTGAGCTGCGAGCGCGCTGGCGCGGCTCTCCGATCGTCCGCTTGGAAAACCGAGCGCAGGCCGAGGAGTGGGCGAGAAGGACACGTGCATCTCGAAGCCGTGCGTCGGTTCGGGACGTGATTCCATCGGAGGTAGCATGAGCGAGGTTGACTACTGGCAGGACAAGCTACGCAAGAAGTTCGCGAAGATTCTCACCCACGACGAGGAGCCGCCCAAGCCAGCTGACGTCGATCGTGGTTGGCGCAAGCTCGTCGAGGAGCACCGCCAGGCGTTGCTTGCATGCGATCACGAAGGCGCCCACAAGCACAACGAAGACGGCGATACGTGGTGCGCCCGGTGCGGGTCGCGGTTGCCATAGAACGGTTGATGGGATAGAATATCCGCATGCTGATCGAAATTCACGCGGCCGAAGGTGGTGACGACGCCAAGGGACTGGTTCGCGAGCAGCTAGGCATCTACCTGCGCCTGGCCGCCAAGAGGTGTCTTTGACGCAGCGATCGTCAGCGACCGGCCTGGGGTAATCGTCGCGCAGTTCACTGGCACAGGATCCGATCAGGTATTCCGCGACGAAGCCGGCGGCCACCGATGGCAGCGAGTTCCTCCGAACGAGAAACGTGGGAGGATTCACACGAGCACCGTCACGGTAGCAGTCCTACGCGAGCCTAGTCCGACGGAGGTGGTACTTCGCGACAGCGACCTAGACTGGCAGGCATGCCGTGGGAGTGGCCCCGGTGGGCAGAACCGGAACAAGGTCAACAGCGCCGTGCAGATTTGGCACCGACCGAGCGGAATCATGGTCAGGTGCGAGTCTGAGCGATCGCAGACGCAGAACCGAGCCACCGCGATTGCTCTCCTGCGAGCGCGACTGCTCGACGCCAAGGAATCCGCAGCGGCAGGCGGAGAGGCGGCAACCCGCAAAGCACAACTCGGATGCGGAGCCCGCGGAGACAAGCGGCGAACCATCCGCGAGCAGGACGGGCAGGTCACAGATCACGTCACAGGACGGCGCTGGCGTCTCAAGGAATACTTGCGCGGAGAATGGTAGCTAGCACACCGTCGGATTGCAGACACGCCCGCAGACGGCGAGCTGGACGCGGTCCCCGTAGGCGCGAGACTCGCGTTCTCGTGCCGGAGAAAGCAGGCACCTGCGCAGCACGTCGAACGCGTTGGCGATGGCCTGCTGGTCGACTCGGCTAACCGGTGCGCGTGCTCCGCACTGGCAGATCATCCAGCCTCGCCCGAATCGTGTCAGGTGAGGACATTTCCCGGCGTGCGCCGCGTGTCCGCAGGCCTGGCAGGTTGCTACCTTCGCCATCCCGTCAGCCGCCCTTGCGGAATCGCTACCCGCCAGCACTCGTCTCCGGTGCCACGCTTGAGCCGCACCCAGATGGCCTTCTCCTCGGCGTAGCGGCAGACTTTCAGCTTGCCGGCGGCGATGTCGTCCATGGTTCGCGCCAGCCGAACACGCTCTCGGCAGTTCTTCCCGCACTCGATCACCGTCTCGGGCATGCGGTAGACGCCAAGGATCGGCGGACGGGCGAAAGCGGTACCTGCGCTCAGAAGAACGATCGCGAATGCAACGGCTCGGGACATGCGGACACTCCTCCGCAGCGCCTTTCGCCCGGGATGGGCTCGTCTTTTGTTGTCAGCACTGCACCGTAATCGTGGGCACAGTTTCTTGCGCTGTCAAGACCCAGAAAAGACAAAAGCCCCGGATTTCTCCGAGGCCCGTGACTTAGCGGCTTTCGCCATCTAGAGGTTTTGTCTCCTGAGCCAGCCGAAGCCTCCCAGGGTGAGATTAGATGGTGCCATGATGCAAGGATTCAGTCAACGACTATTCTTTGACGGTCGGCAGCGAGTAGACTTCGTCCCGTACCTTCCCGATCTTCAGGTGCCGCTCGCAGCACCGATCGCACAGCGCCTCGGACAGCCCCAGGCACGCCCGGGCGACGCGACCGCATTCGGTGCAGGTGAGTCCGTCCATGTCGGCGCTCACCAAGGTTGACGTTTCGCCGAACATGTTGCCGATGCGGATGGACCAGATCACCGGCCGTCCTCGCCCTTGCGGAGGCCCCAGAGGTTCGTCGGCGTCCCGCGCCAGTCTCGCGCCCAGCGGTTTCCCGGGCTGTCGGGCGGGAGCGGCTCGCGCGGCTTCGGTGGAACGGGCTTCGGATCGGTGAACAGGTCGGTCATGCCTTCATCCTACCACGAACCCCTAGGGCCGGTCGCCTAGAGCGACTCGGCAAGTGCTTGACTCGTTCTCGGATCCCTCGGAGATCGTAGTAATCCATAGATCCCATATCTGCCGATCTATAGCATTGCGGCGCGTTGAGAAAGTCGGTGAGATTCCGATCGTTGCGTAGGACGTTGGCCCAAGTTCTTGTAGGACAAGCGCTTGCCTGGATGTAGGACGATTTCTCGCAACCTTGTAGGACAAATTCCCATGGTTGCGTAGGACGGAGTCCTACAATTGCGTCATAGACACCAGCCATAAAAAGTTTCTTGAAACTCAAATCTAGGCGTGCTACCGTCCGCGTGAATGGAGGAAGCATGGGACACAGAACGTTGAAGCGTGTACCGATGGATTTCGCTTGGCCGATGAACAAGGTGTGGGAAGGATACCTGAATCCGTACTACCGCAAGTGCCCTGACTGCGAGAATGGGCAGACGGCTGCGGGGAGTGCTCTAGAGCATCTTGTTCACCTAATTCTAATAGCGGGTGATGACTCCGTGAGAGGGACGGTGCATCCGTGGTTGATAGAGGCAGGCGTGTCATCCTTGTCATCCGACATGTCAGAGTTGTCGGTTGGGTTAGCAGGACGTAGCCCTTCTCCATTCGGCGGACATGATGCATGCGATCGTTGGTCGGCTACCAAGGCAATCGTCAAGGCGGCTGGACTAGATCCTGAGAAGTGGGGCATCTGCAAGACGTGCGGAGGCGACGCAATCGATCCGGCGGTGAAGGGTGAATATAAGGCATGGACGGAACAGGAACCTCCAACGGGCGATGGCTTCCAGCTCTGGGAGACATGCAGCGAAGGAAGCCCGGTGTCTCCCGTGTTCGCAACCGCAGATGCTCTAGCCGAGTGGTGCTCCAAGAAAGCGACGACGTTCGCCAGCCTTACGGCCACCAAGGACCAATGGCTCAAGATGTTCGTCAACGATAGCACCGACGTGGGAACGATGTTCGTCGTCAGCGAGGACGGAAGGAACGGTGCCCTTCACGAGTTCGAGGTGAAAGCATGACCAAGAAAATCGGCCGTCCCCGCAAGCCAGCATCGACGATTCTTTCCCGCACCCACTCGGTGAGGTTCACGCCAACCGAAGACGCCATGATCCGCAAGGCCGCCCGCCGCGCAAAGGAGCGTCCAGCCACGTGGATCGCCCTCTATGCGGTGTCGTCGGCTCGCAAGGTGCTCTTGCCGGCCGAGGACAAGCTTGCGTAGGGGGAAGCCGTGAGCATCCTGCACGGCGACTGCCTGGCCGTCCTGCCGACGTTCGCTGGCGACTACTTCGACGCCATCGTGACCGACCCACCGGCAGGGATCGCCTTCATGAACAAATCCTGGGACAAGGACAAGGGAGGGCGCGACAACTGGATCGCGTGGATGGCGCAGGTTGCGTCCGAGTGTCTTCGAGTGGTAAAGCCTGGGGCCCATGCGCTGGTTTGGGCGCTGCCTCGCACGTCGCACTGGACTGCGACAGCTTGGGAGAATGGCGGATGGGAGGTGCGAGACCGCGTCTCGTTCATCTTCGGAACCGGGTTTCCGAAGTCGCTCAACCTTGATGGCGGGATTGGAACCGCGCTCAAGCCTGCGTTGGAAGACTGGTGGCTCCTGCGCAAGCCGATCGTCGGTACCGTCGCGGCGAACATCAAGCGGTTCGCGACAGGAGCGCTCAACATCGACGCGTGTCGCATTGATCCTGGAACTACCGTTCCTGGCGGTGGCAATGGAAAGGCGAGCAATGGTGGCCGATACGGATCAGGGGAAACCAATGGAAGCCGTCCCGTTGTTGCCGAACACGATCGTGGCCGCTGGCCAGCCAACCTCATCACCGACGGCAGCGACGAGATCGCGGCGTTGTTTCCGGAGAGCGATGGATCCGACAGCATCAGGCACAACGGCGCGTTCAAATCGTGCGCAAAGGGAGAGGAGACTGAGCGCGACAGTTTCGGCTTTGGCGACACCGGCAGCGCCTCCCGTTTCTTCTACGGCGTCAAGGCGACGCGCGCAGATCGTGAGGAAGGGCTTGACAGATATCTACAAGTTTCATATGCTGATCCGTCATGGGTAAACGAGGTCCTATCTCATCGGCTCCTGGCGGTTACGGGACTGTCTCCGCAAAGGGTTACAGAAGGGTCTACGATCCGAGACAGAGAAGGGTCCGCATGGAGCATGTGCTGGTGTGGGAGTCTTTCAACGGACCCGTTCCATCCGGCTATTCAATCCATCACATCAACGGTGACAAGCTTGACAACAGGGTTGGAAACCTGCAAGCGATCAGCGCGACGGCACACAAACGGATGCATGGCGGATGTGTTTGGAAGGGCGGGGAATGGTGGAAGCCATGTGGTCTGTGTGGCCAATTCAAGCCCGTGGGAACTCAGGACTGGTATCTCAGCAAGCAGGGGTGGCCACTGTACGGAAGGTGCAGACCTTGCCACGTGCGTAGAGTCGTGGCTGAGGGAAAGGAGCGCCGAAGAGTGCGCGCCGAAACGCCAAGACCCATCCCGTGATCCAGACGCTCCCGGTGGGAACAACCCAAGAAACCGTGGAGCGAAAGAGAGACTCAATCATCACTGTTGCGTAAAGCCCACGTCGCTCATGCGCTACCTGTGCAAGCTCATCACGCCGGCCGGCGGGCACATCCTGGACCCGTTCGCGGGCAGCGGATCGACGGGAAAGGCGGCGGCTCTAGAACGTTACTCATTCATCGGCATCGAGCAGGATCCCGACTTCTGCGAGATCGCGCGTGCCCGCATCGCATGGGCCGAGGCGCACCGGTCTCCTGAGCAACTTTCGCTCTTGGGGGAAGCAATATGAACACGCACCCATACCGCGCGACGTGCCCGCTAGGGCGCAAGATGAGCGAGCAGTGTCCGTGCCAGCGTCATCAGGAAGCGATGATCGAATGTGCATCGTGCCTAGCCGAGTGGGAGGAACGCGCCGCCCTCATCGCCGACGTCTGCAGGCTCACGCAACCGCTGTCCGAGGCCGAGGCTACCCGGCAGCTTCGGGCCGCTGTCGCGGCGGCGGAGAGCAAGCAAGGGAGGCTGTTCTGATGGCCACTGTTCTGGTTCGTCCCGAAGATTTCGATCGTCTGGCCAAGGAAGCGACGGCAACTAAGGGGCCGCTGCTGCCGCTCTTCGACATCGTGCCAGATCGCTTCGGCGTGGTTCCCGAAGGACGCGCCATTATGGTGCAGGTTCCAGCCGCCGAGGTGTCGTTGCTGTCGGCGCCGTACCTGCGTGACCACGTCGAGCAGTCAGATGACAGAATAGACGCCATGCGCTACAGCTACGAAATGAGATTGCCAAAGCCTACGATCATCGGCATGGACTTCGGGATCGGCGATTATTCGTGCTCCGTGCTCAGCCCGCGTGAAATCTGGATGGCGACGTGGAGGTGGTCCACGCAGAGTGCGCAAGCCAGGATGCAGCGACGGCTTGATCGATCGTCGAATGTGCGCAGGCGGAAGCGAGCCGCGGAACTACAGCGAAGAAAGTCGCGCTGATGTCCACCCTCTACCTAGCCGCCCGCTTCGAGCGCCAGGCCGAGCTCCGCGGCTACGCAGACAGACTGTGTGCCTCCGGGCATGTCGTGACCTCAACGTGGCTTGAGCAGGAAGGGCTTGCTATCGGAAAGCATCCAGCTAGATGCGCGGAGCAGGACCTTGTCGACATCGAACACGCCGGATGGTTCGTGCTCTTCACCGACGACGAGCCGGGCCGCGGTGGCAAGGACTTCGAAACGGGGTGGGCCATGCACCACGGGCTGCACCTGCGGCTCGTCGGACCGCGCATCAACGTGTTCCACTACCTTCCGGCGATCACCTGCTACGATACGGTGGACGAGTTCATGGCCGCGATGGGGGCGTGATGGCGTGGTTGCTATCGTCATCGTCTGACCGTCGAGCACTCGACGTCGTGGACGGCATGGGAAAGCACGCTGGGAAGGGGCCGCACTATTCCAGGCGCACCCCGGGATCGAAGACATTCACCGGTGTGGGCAGAGAGATCGTCCTTGTCACCGACGATGGAAACGCTGTGTGGGCCGTGGTGCTGCAGAAGACTCCTGCTCGACGTGGGACAGGCGCCAGCCGAGGACGCACCGGAAGCGATGACTCTGGGACGCGGTGGGTATGGCGAAACATGCTCTTTCGCAATCTCGGAGCAGGGCTATCGTCTGAGTTGATTCGCGATGCACTTGCTTCCACCTATCGCGAGTGGACACGACGGTACGGCAATTTGCCAGACGTCGAGCTTCGCACCGAGATCGACACGCGCAAGGTGCAATCACGCAACCCGGGCTACTGCTACCTAATGGCAGGATGGACGCGTCAGAAAGTCGTGAGGGGGAAGCTATACCTTGCTGCTCCGCGACGCGATCAGTAAACCCAGAGGCAGGCCCCGAAGACCTGCTCCTGGAGTTCGAGCAGAGACACCGCCTGGCGAACGGGCTTGCGCTCTGGCACGCGTTCGGCCGCCGGCTGGACGGTGGGCGCCTGCTCGTCGTCCGCGTGGCAAATGTCACAAGAGCAGCACGCGCACCCGTCCCCGGGCGGTTGCGCCCAGGAGCGGACGGTTGACGTTGTGCGGCCCATAGACAAAGTGTGGGCATAGGAAACGTAACGTGTCAAGCAGTTTTCTATTGACATGACGCGCCCGCAACCAAGCCGTTGACTCGGAGTGAACTATTTTCGTTGTCATGTTGATTTATCTTGAATCGCGGAATGGACGGGCTAGAATGAATCTCATGACGACGCAAAACACGGTTCGCTTCATTCGACTTTCGCGAATCGCTCCTGCGCACCTGGACGAGGCACGCCGCATTCTGTCGGACGATTGGGATGGAGTGGCCCCCGAGATTTTTGGCGCTGACCCGATCATCATCTCGCAGTCTTGCTACATCCTGGATGGATTCCACCGCGTTGCGGCTGCGATCGGTCACGGCGAGAAGAGCATCAGCGCGATAATCGCGACAGAGGAAGAGCGAGCTACACACGTCGGAGCAGGCGAGGACGGAGAGGACGAATGGATCGCGATGGTATTGAGTAACCACGTCACGGAGGCGCGCTAGCCATGCATCCCACCGTCATTATCCAGTCCACCGTCACCGAGTTCCGCGCCTTCGGCCGCACCGTCCGCGTGCGCCAGATGGGCCGCTTGCACCAAGTCCTGGGCATCTACCGCACCACCGAGCACGGTAGCTATCAGCAGGCCGAGGTTGAGGCAATCGCCCGTCTGGAGCGAGCTGAGGCGCAATCGAGACACATGGCCGCCACATCGTGCGACGGCCTGCTCCCGGAGGTGCTGTAATGTTCGCTCCTGCCGTTGATTGCTGCGGCCATCAGCTGTCCCCTGGCGACCGCGTCAGCTTCAAGAAGTACCCGCGCGGAACGGCGCGTGGTACCGTTGTCATCAGCGAACGCGCCTTCGAGCCGCAGCCTGACGGCTCGCGGCTGCCAGTGCTGGCCATCCGCTGCGCTGACGACTGCGTGTATTCGTTGCATTCGCGCGGGGTGCGCAAGCTGGGGGTGTCACGATGACCTGCGGAACCATCACCTTCACCGAGGCGGAGTGCATCCGGTGCGCCGCGGTTGACCTGCACACGCTCGACGCCAAGGAGATCGACACGACGGCGGTCGATGCCGTTCGGCTCGGGCTCACCGGTGGGCACGCAGAGATGATCCTGCGCCAGGCCAGGAGGGAAACCGGCGTAACCTACACGCACGCCGACGTCCTGGCGCTGGAGAGAGCGATCGATGAGCAGCGCACAGATCCAGACGACGATCGCGATGATGCGCCGCTCGCATGCCGGCCAGTAGCGGTGCTGACCCCGCAGACCTGGCTAACGCGGTTTGGCAGATGAACCGCCAGCGCCTCGCGCGCGGCAGCTCGCCGACGACTCGGCGGCCTGCTGGGCGCGACGCCCGAAGGAGACAACATGGCGACGAAGCGATTCCACCTAGGCCACGTACTCACGGTAACGACCGGAAGGATGCTGATTCCAGATGGATTCAAGGGAGTATATGACGTGCTTAACCATCTCACCGGAGATTCACTGTTCACGCACCAGCTTCCGCGGGCATTCGACGAATGTGGGCCGGTTTTGCTTGCGCGATTCCCGGAGCTTGGTGGCCAGGGCGTCACCGACGCTTTGGCCAAGCTCGACGAACTGCTAGCGGTTACGGCTCGCGCAGACGTGCAGATGCTCATCACCGGGTGGCTTGCCGTACTGTCCGGGAAGCTGCGAGAATACTACGACCTTGAGCCGATTCCTAGGGCCGCTCATGCGCGGATTGATCCAATGGTGGAAGCCGCGACGATGAACCCGAACGTTATCGAGGTGCGACGATGAGCCACAGCCGCCGAGAGCAGACGTACCGCGACCTGCGCGACAGCCGGCCTACCCAGGCCGAGCGCGACCGGGAGGCAACCGAGATCATCCGCGAGATCGCCGATGACGAAGGCGCGATCGTCGAGTCAGTGATTGACGACGACACCACCGGCAGGGTGCAGATCGCGAGCATGGACGCGCGCCTTGCCGAACTCGTGGACGCGCACGACGCCTCGGAGCCTCCGTTCCCGGAGTTTGCGAGACGAGATAGACCGTGCCCATGTGACGCGTGCGAAATTCGACGAGAAGAGGACCTACTAGAGTTTGAGTCAATGACCGTGAGACGGCGCATGGACGGAGAATACGACATCGACGACTTCCGCGCCGGGCTCGACGTCACGCAGACGGACCTGCCGGCGCTTCCGGCTCAAGAGCCGACGTGGGGGCAGGTGCTGCGCATGGGAATCGTTGACGTAGCGAAGGAGGTGCTCTGATGCCGCTCAAGTCTGCCGACGAGACAGAAGCTAAGGCTCCAGGGTGCACGGTGTACGTATGGGCGACGACGGAGAAAGAGGCCTGCGAGATAGCCGCAAAGGCGATCGAAGTCGCTGGCGTGAACGAATGCAGGAAAACCTGGACGGGATACACGAAATACGCCGTCAAGCTGACGGCAAAGGAGGTGATGCCGTGACGTTCACCTTTGGCGATCGGGTATCTCTGCAGATGGCGCGCAAGCTTGTGACCAGGAAGCTGCGCAAGGAATTCTCCAATCGGTACGCGTTCGAGGTTCTGCTGTGCGGATGCCGCCCGGAGATCGCTGTCCGCCATGCACTGATTGAGATGGGCCTACGCTACCATGCGCTCGACATCTCCGACGTGCTCAAGGACATCAAGTGACTCTCCTCTGCGCGTGCGGCCGGCCGGCTGTTGTCGTCGCTGACATCAGCACAATGACCACCTACCAGCGCATGCCGATGTGCGCACGATGTCTCGGCCAGGCGCGTCTGCGTGCTGGCAAACTGCTGCACTCTGTGGACGTCGTCATAGACTCCGATATGATGCAGATGCTTGAAGGCCTGAAGGGGTCCGTGTGCTGGTGCGGCCCAAAAGGCCTGCGCGTAGCATGGTGTCCCACACACGGGACGCTGACAAATCCCGTCACTTCGCCGGCAAAGGCTGACGAAAATTGCCCCCGCAAAATCAAGCACTTGCGCCAACTCCGCTCGAAGGGATGACAATCCTCGGAACCGATCAGAATCGTGACAAGGGAAACCCAATGAAACCGACTACTTTCGAGATGCTTGGAACTGGGCCCGGGCTTGCATTACTCCAAGTCATGACCAACACGATGCTTCGCCAGACACAGACAGTCCCCGCCCTCACATCGCTCGACGACGAGTGGACCGAGCGCACGGTAGTCGAGCCGCGCAGCCGACGCCGGGTGCTCCGCGCGATGCGCGCCCGCGAAGCCGCCCTCAGGCTCTCCCTACGCATCCAGGCCGTGATCGGCGACATGCTGGCCTGCGACCTGTACGGCGAGACCGAGTCGGTGCTGGTCGCGGTATCGGCTGAGGTGTCGTCGTGACTAAGAGCATGGTCGAGATGAAAGACGGGACGTGGTCGATCCGACTGTCTGCTGACGAATCCGTGCCTGAGCCTGGTTCGATCTTAGAGTATCAGTTCCCGTCGATGCGGTTCGTCGTGCTATCTGCTCACGCTCGTCCAGGACGAGATGTCGGGATGGGATGCTGGGAACCCGCGTGCGTCGGCGTATGGGCCAAGGTGGCGTCATGATGCGCGACGACTGGACCGCCTCGTTTGTCGGCGCTGCTCTGTTTCCGCAGCCGATAGGCGCGCTTGAACACGTGCTCATCCGCTGCCCGCACTGCCAGCACGGCCACATATCCTTCGGCCGCTACTGCCCGGACTGCGGAGGCAAGAGCAAGATCGTCGTCCTTCGCTCGTGGGCCGAGGCGCGCGGGTACGCAATCTTGGAGGTGGTTCGGTGACAAAGTCAGAGGCGCGTGAAGTGCTGGAATTCTTGATTGCATCATCTGTCAGCGATGCGGAAATGCGCGTTGTCATCGACGCATTCGAGCTGGCGGTAGCCTCGGAAGCGGTGGGGCCAGCGATGAAGGCGTACAATGACGGGCACAGCGCCGCTAAGATGGCGGCTCTGCTTCGTCAAGTGAGGGACGGCAAGTGATCATCCTAGACGTCGGAGACGACTTTCTGCACCTGCTGCTGGCTTACCGGCTCGTTGAACGCCGTCGGTGCAAGTGCGGGCGTGAGGTGTTCGACAAGCCGCACGCGTCCTTGCACGACCACCGGAGCGGCCCGAGTCGGTGCGACGCCTGCCACGATCTAGGTTACGGAGTCGATCCGTGCCCGGCCTGCCACGCTTGGGCCAACGACGCTGCCGAGAACACGATGATCGATTTGCTCATGGAGGAAGCATCATGACGAGGCTCATCAGTCGCAACGCGCGCTACCTCATTCGGCGCGACGAGTCTTCGTTCTGGTACATCGAAGACCGCACTACAGGGAAAGTGGTGTCCGATCACGACGGCGATCCTATCGTGTTCATCGAAGCATCCGAGGCCGAGGACTGGATCGCAACTCACGAGGCCCCGGGCTGGGGCGCGAGAAAGGAAACGACATGAAACACGAATTTGACGGTGCGTGTGCTCCGGGTCATGCTATCCACTCCGCAACGTGGAAGACGTTTTCTGTCGGTTGTTACGAAATAGTACCACGCAAGTCCGTTACAGGTACCAAGCGCGGCCCGGTGAAGGTGCGCGTGATCGGCCCGGTGTCTCGTCCGCATGACGTCTACACTAAGGCAAGCGAAATCTGCGGGAAACTCGACGACGGAACCTACTGGGGCCCCAAGACAGTGAGGGTGAAGTGACCCGCCTCGACTGGCTCGCGTGCGCGTTCGGCCTGGCGCTGCTGCTGGCGGTGTCGCTGTGAGGCTTCCTGCTGGCATTCATCTCGGCGTCGGCCACGACGACTACCACGCCGATCCGTGCGAAGCCCCGTCGCTGTCGAGTCACATGGCTGGCATCCTGCTTGGAAAGTCTCCGCAGCACGCGTGGCGCGCGCATCCTCGGCTGGGCGCCAAGGCCAAGAGCAAGGACAGCGACGCAAAGGACGCTGGCTCGATTCGCCACAAGCTGATCTATGGGGTTGGGCCAGAGATCGTCGAGGTGGACGCGAATGACTGGACTACGAAAGCCGCGCAGACGGCGCGCAAGGAAGCGAGAGCGCGCGGAGCAATACCGGTGCTTGCTCGAAAAATGCGCGATGCCGAGGACGAGGCGGCCGTCATCATCGACGGCTTCCAGGTGCCGCTCAACGAGTGCGACTGCGAGCTGACCGTCATCTGGTTTGACGCTGAGATAGGCATCTGGTGCCGCGCTAGGGTGGACGCGTGGCACTCGGCAACGTCGACGATCTACGACCTCAAAACCTGCGAGAACGTCATCGCGGCGACGAGCGGAACCGTGTGCATCAGATACGGCTACGACATCCAGGCAGCCGCGTATCTCGAAGGCATCGAAACATGCTTGCCGTCGCTGGCCGGTCGAGTAGAATTCAAATTCCACTTTGTCGAGCAAGGAATCACGCCGGTTACCGCTCCGTTGTCTGGGGAGTTAATGGAGCTCGGCCGCCGCAAGTGGCGACGCGCGAAGGAGACTTGGGCGCAGTGCCTGAAGTCTGGCAAGTGGCCGGGGCCGCAGATTACACGCATCGAGGCGCCACCGTGGGCAATCGCCAACGACATGGAACAGCAACTAAAGCAGATCGAAGGAGGTTCAAGTGACGTCAGCTTCTGATAGCCGAAAGTCGATGACAATTCGACAACTGATCAATACCCTGGAAGCCAAGATAGCTTCAGGGATACCCGAGACCATGGAAGTGTGGACAGAGGGTTGCGCAGACGTTGGGGAATGCGCGAGGGTGATGCTGTGGTCACAGTTTTGGCAGGGGCCACGCAAGGTTGATCCGGAACACGATTTCCTTCTGCTAGCGAGGGACGAGTGATGTCAGCTTCTAGAACGTTTGAAATGCGCCAGGCCGTCAGGACGAAGACGCCACTGTGGATAGCCTTGGGAGGGCCTAGCGGAGGGGGGAAGACCCTGAGCGCCCTTCGCCTGGCGACGGGAATCACGAAGGTGTTCGGCGGTAAGATCGGAGTCATCGACACCGAGGCGGAGCGCGCGAGGCATTATGCTCCAGTGCCTGGCGCAAAGGCAGATCCGCCCAGGACATTCGACTTCCTGCACATACCATTCGGGGCACCGTTCGGAAGCCTCGATTACTTGGCGGCTGTCGAGCACTGCGCGGCGAACGGTGTCACCGTGGCTATCGTCGATTCGTTCTCGCATGAACACGAGTCAATTGGAGGCGTGCTCGAACAGTTCGAGGAAGAGCTGGAGCGGTTGTCCAAGGGCGACCAGGGAAAGGCAGAGCGAGTGAAGATGCTGGCGTGGAAGAAACCGAAGATGAACCGACGGCGCATGATCAACGGCATGCTGCAAATGCCGATCTCAATCATCGGCTGCTTCCGCACGAAGGACAAGCTGAAGCTTCAGCGAGGTCAGGACCCGATGCACCTTGGCTACATGCCAATCACCGGCGACGAGATGATCTTCGAGTTCCCGACGAGGTGCCTGCTCAAGCCACGCAGCGACGGGCGCCCATGCCTCAACACCGATGAGCCTGGCGAAAAGGAATGGACGCGCATCCCAGAACAATTCCGGAAGCTACTTGCGGGTGACAAGTCGCTTGACGAAAGCATTGGTGAAGAGATGGCCAAATGGGCCGCCGGCGACTCCGCTGTCACGCCGAAGCCAACCGTCAACAAGCTCGTCGCACGCCTGGTAGGGCTCTCCACTGGCATCGACGCCGTCGAGGCCGAGACGCGCATTCTCGCCCGCAACCTGAGCGACGCAGACCTTACGAAAGCAGGACTCGCCATCAAGGCCGGCGCCAAGTTCGACGAGGAGTTCCCTCCGCTGCCGGCCGGAGAGGACGCGGCCAAGTGATTTCGCTAAAGCGTCCATTGTTCGAGGCTGCCTTAGCCCAGGGACACAGGATCATGGTGACCGCCATCTTGTCGCCTGGGCTCGACCTTCCATCGGAACACCTGCGTTCCGATGGAGTCCTATTGGAGTACGGAGACAACATGCCTACTCCTATCCCGGACCTAGAGGTAACCGACGAGGGCATCTCGGCTACACTGTCATTCGAACGGCAGCCGAGGAAGACCTTCGTGCCGTGGTCATCGGTGATTCGGATGCACGTCTACGGAGACGTGATGGCCACGTTCCCGATCGACGTCGATGCGATTGCGGAGAAACCAAAGAAGCCGACGCTGAAGGCGGTGCAATAACCAGAATACTTCCGCCTGACACCCAGGCAAACGGCGACCACGGCCGGCATGGTGCGAACGGTGGGGACCTTCTGACGAAGTCGCTTCAACACACGACTAGTGATCCACAGAAGGTTACTGGACTCGCAGCCTGAAATGGAAAGTGCAAGCCGGGGCGGTTCCGGCGGAGTCCTCGGAGGTAAGCGAAGCATGACACGATTCCACATGGACGCACCGAACGAGAACGACGCTGTTACGCGCATCCAGAGCGTGAAGACGCTCACCGGCTACATCGTCATCTTGGCCAGCGACGGCCGCAAGAACGTAGCGAGGTGCGGAGGCATTGACCGCCATCTCTGGCGAGCCGAGACCAGCCACGGAACGCGCTGGGCGGAGTGGCGCCAGGGAATCGGATGGACCGTCACGAGGGAGGAACCGCGGTGACCTCCAAGAAAGCTCCCCCTGGCTCAGACTGGAGAATCCTGCACTACAGCCCGCGCGGCTACCGCAAAGGCGAGGTAGTCAGCCTAGACTGCACGTCGACATCGCAGAAGGAGAACCGTCTATCTCATCGCTCCGTGTTCGATGAGCTGGTGATCTCTCCGTGGCTACACGTCGAGCAGATGGACTCACGCGGATGGTTTGTCCAGGTCTGCGATCGCGCCTTCTGGGTGTGCATCGGACGAGACGGGAAGGCCAAGATCACGTATGAGGAGGTGCGCTAATGTCCACGAAACGATGGCTGCTAACCCTCTTGGAGGAGAAGCTGGACAACGCTCGCGAAAGCTTGAAACAGCGCAAGCACAGTGACCAACTATGGGTTATCCGAATGGACGATCTGTGCCACACGATCGAAAGGGCAATCCTGCTCGTCGAGCAGGCGCCAGAGGAGCCGCGGAAATGACCTCCACTCCCGCGCAGCTCGCGCACCTTCGCCGCTACTGGCGACGACGAATGAAGGCGTGCCGCGCCCTCGGCCTGTGCATACGCTGCCGTCGCAACCGTGTCGGGCCAGGCCAGGCGTCCTGCGCGCGGTGCAAGCTTCTGCGCAAGATTGCTTGGTGCACGAGGGGTGACTCGTGATAAAGCCGTACTACGACCATGCCGGGATTGTCATCTACCACGCTGACTGCCGGGAAGTGCTGCCGACGCTTACGAAGGTTTCGTTAGTTGTCACCGATCCTCCATACAACGGAGTCCTAGACGAGGAGTGGGACAACCAGTGGTCTAGCGACTCCGACTTTTTGGAATGGCTTGATGGAGTATTCGCTTTCGTCGATCCGGTCGTGTCCGATAATGGAACTCTCTACACGTTCGCATCGCCCAGGCTTTCGTCTCGTGTAGAAGGAGTGATCGCGAAGCGATTTTCGGTCATCGCTTCGGCGGTATGGGACAAGGGCGATGGTCGAAAAGGGGCGGCTGGGTCAGGCATCGATGTTACCGCGCTTCGTACATACTGGCCTAGCAACACAGAGCGCGTTGTCGTTGCTGAGAAGAAAGAAGCAGACGAAAAGGCCAAGGGTGCTTGTGGATATTGGAATAAGTGCGAAGACACCAAGCGCACGATCATCGGTGATTATTTGCGTGAAGAATTCGCGCGCGCCGACGTGACGAACAAACAGATCGCTTCCCTGTTTCCGTCGAAGACCGGAGGGCTAACCGGTTGCGTGAGTAATTGGCTTCTTGGGTTCAACATCCCAACAGCAGAGCAATACGCCACCATGCGCGAGTTCCTTGGATCAACCATGTACCTGCGCCGAGAGTACGAAGACCTGCGCCGAGAGTACGAAGACCTGCGCCGCCCGTTCTTCCTGTCGATAAACGACCAATGGGGGGACGTGTGGCGCTTCGCGATTGAGCGCAACAGATTCCACCCAGCACAGAAGCCAATCGGATTGATTTCTCAAATGGTGCGCGTTAGTTCTCGTCCGCTGGACACGGTGCTCGACTTGTTCATGGGCAGCGGCACGACGCTCGTCGCCGCCAAGAACCTAGGACGTCGCGCCATCGGCATCGAGATAGAAGAAAAATATTGTGCCATCGCCGCCAAGCGACTGAGCCAGGAAATACTGCCGGGGGTGCGGTGATGATGCGCGGCCCGTGGATATGGTCCTACGTCGTGTCAGACAATCTTGCCGCCAAACTCCAGCGCATGCTAGACCGCGCCAGCCGCTGCCGGCGTGCCAAGCGCCTGCAAGAGTGCGCACAGAGACGGGAACGCGCCCGTCGGCTGGCGCGCGATTCCCGGTTGACGAAGCGGCCGTGATGTGCTTGAATCGTCCTTGCGAGCGACCATGAACATCGTCCACCATCGAAAGCATCCGCGCCCCTCCCCTCGTGGTCGCTCGCACCTTCCCCTGGGTGCTGTGTGCGCGGATGCTTTGGGGGGTGGATGGTGACGACCGTTCCTTGGATCCGACTTTACACGTCGTGGCCACGTCACAGGAAAACGATGGCGCTGCGTCGGATGCTCGGGACCGGTGAACCTGTGCTTGCGCTGTGGTGCTGGGCGGCAGAAAACGCACCGGACGGAAACCTTGGGAAGATGACTCCTGACGAAATAGAGTTCGCGGCAGAGTGGAGGGGAGAACGCGGGAAGTGTTTCGATGCACTGTTAGCAGTCGGTTACGTCGATGTTAGCGCTAACGGCGAACACGTGTTGCACGAATGGGTGGAAGGCTCTGGTGCAGGTGTAGCCGCGTATCGTAGGCGCAACGAGAAGCAACGCGACTTGATGCGGAAGGTTCGCGAGAAGGCTTCCGGATCCGGATCCAGAGAAGAAGAAGAAGTAGAAGAAGAAGTAGATCGGCACGCCAACGTTGGCGCTAACGTTAGCGCTAACAGAAAGAAGCGGGCTGCGCCAGCGGTTGGTTCTGACGCATTCGAAGCGTTCTGGGTTGCCTTCCCGGCTCACCGAAGGGTGAACAAGCCGGAGGCAATCAAGGCATGGCCAGGTGATGAATACGCTCCTGCCATCATGGCTCACGTCGAATCCGTGAAGCGCAAGGACGGCGGGGAGTTCATCCAGCAGGCGCCGCGGTACTTGCGCAAGGACTTCTGGAAAGTGCCGGTTTTCGAGAAGCAGCTACAGACACGCGACGTTTCCCACGGCCACTACCGCGCCACGACAGAGCAACCGAAGGTGACAGGAGAAGTAAAGCTGTGAGCCAACGAGACGACGAGCTAGAGGCCTATCTGCTTTCCGTGGGTGTTCCTGCCAGGACGCTGGAGAACGCGCAGCAGCCGCAAGCTACGGCAGCGCTAGAGGATATCTACAGGCCGGTGGATATGCTCTGTCTATCCGGCCCTCCCGGGGTTGGGAAGTCTATCGCAGCCGCGATCTGGCTGGCCATGCACGGAAGTCGCGACGGCTATCGGATGTGGATTCAGGCCGCAGAACTCGCCCGCGGGTACGCCTATGACCAAGAGCAATACTGGAAGGCGGCAAGGGCCTATGCGTTAGTGATCGATGACCTCGGGTTGGAGTACCTGGACAACAGCGATCGATACCTGGCCACGTTCGAGGAACTCGTCAGCAAGCGATTTGCCTGCAAGCGCAAGACGTGCTTGACGACGAACCTTGGGCCGGCCGAATTCAAGGCGCGTTACGGGGAGCGTATCGCCAGCCGGATTAACGAAGATGGCGCCTTCATCGTGTGCGGAGGGCCAGACATGCGAAGGGAACACGCATGAGCGCCTTCTCGGTTGCCTACGAGCAGGCCATCCTGTCCGGCATGTCCGAAGACTCGGCCAAAGCGGAAGCTGATCACGTGGCGCGCGTCTACGAGCTCGCCAAGACGGAGGAGCGCGAGCAGCCAGAGGCGCCGCATACTCACAGATACCGCAAGCGCCCGAACCAGTTCAGTGGGGCTTGGAAGGCACCGGCCAACTGGGTTGAGGTCCTGCATGCCGCGCGAACCTGGGCATGCACGCGCCGACACGTCGACTACACCGAGTTCTACGATCGCAACCACGAGTCGGCGAAGGTTCGCTACCTGGCGTGGGCGGTGCTGATCCGAATCGTTCCACGTGCTGTGCTCGCTCGCGAGTTCGGGCTGACGGTGCAGGCAATTTTCTACGGGCTGCGGAAGGTGTCGGAGATCGACAACCTGTCGGCGCGACGACTGGCTGACAGTCTCACCAACGAAACGAAAGGGAACCGATGAGCAACACGAATACATTCACGATTCGAGGAACCTACGAGCGAACCGACACCTTCGTCACGAAGAACGGGAAGGAGATCGTCACGCTGATTCTAGGGACGGACGGGCAGTATCCCCAGCTCGTACCCATCAAAGCCTTCGGGCGTCTGGTCGAGACGGCGAAGGAATGCGGGAAAGGCGACATGGTGGAAGTTACCGGTAGGCTCGGTGGCCGCGACTGGAACGGCAAGGTTTTCGGCGAGGCGGTGGCTGAAACGATCGAGATTGTGGGCGGGAAGCATGCGGCGAAGCAGCCAGAGCTTCCGAGTGAGAACGACGAGCCACCGTTCTAGGCCCGCGCCGCGCAGGACTTCGGATCGAAACTGACCGCAGAATGGACAACCAACGAAAGGCACAATCCATGAAAGGCAAACCCTATCGTGTTTGGATCGCGCAGGTTAATCAGACCTACCTAGACGTCACCGCCACAGACGTTGATGATGCAATCGACAAAGCTGCTCGGCTATGGAGAAGAGACTGGGCGCTGCCTAGGGCAACGGAGATCAAAGCGCTCGAAGAAACAACCAACGAAAGGACCCAACCATGACCACGACAGAACGAATCCTCGACAAGCTGGCCGGCGTCTGTGCCGGAGCACTCATCCTCGGCGTCTCTACCGCAGCGTGGACGGCAGCAGGATGGCTTGCTCTGCAGGCCCACCGAATCGACGCCTACGCGGGTTCGACGCTTACCGTCCCGGTGGCGATCGTGGCGGCACTTGGCGCGGCGAAGGTCACCAAGGAAGCTTTCAAGGCGTGGTGGTAGGCATGAAAGACGCCGGATTCTCAGCGGTGCTCAAGTCGGCCATTTTGCGCGCTCGCAAGAGTCCAGACGATCCGAGCACGATTCTCAGGCGCGTGCGGTTCGAGCTGGTTAAGCCGTTCGACATCGAATCGGCTGAATGGCTCGGAGACTCGGCGATGAAGCAGTGGCATATGATGGCTGCCAGAGACATCAAGAAGTGCGTAATCCCCATCGACGCGTACCACGCCAAGGCGGAGCTGTCCGGCACTGGCAATGCGGAGATTCTGGACTGCGAGGGCGTGCAGGCAACGGCCGCCGTCAAGGGCAAGGACGACAAGGAGCACGAGGAGTTGACGCTCGTCTTCGAGGCCTTCCCGGACGCGCGTCTGGTGACGTTCCTAGCGGCTTCGCTCGGGTGCGAGATAACGTGCTCGTTCAAGGCGCTGCAGCTGGAAATCAGCGCTTGACATCCACCCCAACTTGATTCATCATGGGTGACATGCGAAAGAAAAAGTTCACGTTTGTGGTGCCGCAGCGGCTCACAGCAGCAGAGCGCAACGCCATCGCTGGGGAGTCCAGGGTTGCGCCGAACACGGTGCGCAGGTGGGAGACTGGCCAGCCGATCAGGCCGGTGAGCCGTGCGAGAATCGAAGAGGCGATCGAGGAGATCGCGAAAGGCAAGCGGCCATGAAGGCGCTCACGCGGGCCGAGATGAAGCGCGCGGCGATGGCGTTAGTAATGGCTGAAGAAACATGCGCGTCTATTGGCGCGGCGTCGCTCATGTTCGGTGTTCGCTTCGACGTCGTCAGCGTGGACAATCCTCGGTACAGGTGGGCATATGGATTGGGAGACGGACACTCGCATTGTGACTTCATCGTCGAAGCCTCCATGCTCCTATCCGAGGCGCACCGTCCAGCCGGCCACGACGGCGACGGGAGGGACGACTAGCATGCTGACCATGGCAGACATCGAGCGCATGGAGCAAAACATGAACGACACCGTTGCGCCGGGAGAGGACTGCGTGGTGTCGGAGGAGACCATGCGTGAGCTTCTGGCGCGGGCGAAGGCGTGGGAACGGGTGCTTGACAGCGACACAAAGACGGTCGCAACGCAGGAATTCGGTGACGCTGTCGTTCGGATCACCGACGAATTCAACGCCGCCGCCGCGAAGGGGTTCCGGCCATGACCCCAAACCAACTGCACATCCTGCAGCACTCGCTAGGCGTCGACCAGCACGGGCAAGGAGACCAGTACCGAAACCGCTACGTGTGCGACAAGGGAAACGTCGACATTGACGCTCTGATTGCAGACGGTCTGATGGTCGATCGCGGAAGCATGGGCGATCTGACCGGAGGCATGCATGTATACATGGTCACAGAGTCCGGCAAGCTGGCGATGCGCGAGTCCAGTCCACCACCACCGAGGCTCACGCGCAGCCAGAAGCGATACCAGGCGTATCTCAACGAAGACCCGCCGATGAAGTTCGGCGAATGGCTGCGCGATCAGAAGGCACGTCGCGAGGAAGGATATCGTGTCCCATGAAGCTGTTCCTCATCATCCTGGCCATCTTCTGGTCCGCGCTGATGGTTGTGCTGCCGGTGCGGCCTGGGAACGCTGCCACCACGACTGAGCGCGCGCTGTCTGCGCTCTGCCCGGGGAGTGAAAGCTTAGCGTCGCACGTGGACGCGTCGGCACGGAGGTACCTGCAGCATCCTGTCAGACTGGTGGCAATCATGCGCGTTGAGAGCCACTGCCGAATGGACGTGCGAGGAGCCGCCGGAGAGTCGTGCGCCTTCCAGCTGCATGGTGTAGCGCGGAACGGACGGACGCGCGCGCAGCTTCGAGACCCGGCAACCTGCATCGACACTGGGGCGCGCTGGCTCGCGCTCTGCGAGGTTTGGTGCAGCGGCCTTGTCAGCGGCCTTGGCGCGTACAACTCGGGCCACTGCGGGCGAAGCAAGCGCTACGCGCGCAAGGTTCTGGCCATGGTGGCGAAGGCGTGGAAGGCGATCGAAGCGAAAGGCGGCAGGTCATGACCGAGACGATGGCGATCTTCGCCGTGACTGCCCTGTTGTGTTGGATCGTTGAGATTCGCGCGAATCGTATTCTGCTCAAACTGAAGGACGAAAGTGCCGAGATGTGGAAGGCGGCGTATGAGGACGTCAGCCGAGAACTGAAGGAGATTTACAGAAAGGCGAGGGACTGCAAATGACGAAGGCCGAGGCGCGGAAGGCGCTGTTGTTTGCTCCAGACGTGCAGAGCGTGAAATCCGAGGCCATCGACGCATTCGAGCGAGCGGCGGTTGCGGAGGCCCTCCAACCGCGCGACCCCGAGCCTGGGCTGGCTGATGTTGAGGCGTTCATTCGTCGTCTTTCCGCAGAGGACTGGGGAACTGGCGCGCTATGCCCGGATGACTTAGCAGCCATCGCCGACGAGCTTGACCGGCTCCGCGCCCTCGTTAGGAAGCTGGGAGGTGAGCCGTGACTGCGAAAGAGATTGCCTTAGACGCCGAACTAGCCGAGACGCAACGGCAGCTAGAACAGGCACAGCGCGAAGTCGCCGACCTGCGCCGGCAGCTCGCCGAGTCCCAGGGCGAGGCGCAGCGGACGGTGTACGTCAACGCAAACGATGCGCGCGATGCAATCGGGCTCACACAGAGGAACTGCGCAGCTGCAAACGAACGCGTCGCATCGGACCTTAGCAGATCTGGGCAATCGGTCTACGCCGTCAGGCTGACGGCGAGGAAGGTGATCAAGTGATCGTCGAGGTGACTGCCTACCGGATCGTGTGCGATCGATGCAGCAGGGAAATCCCCGGGGCGCATCCTTTCACGCGCGTTAGTCTCATCTGCGGCATGAACGGGTGGCAAACGAACGGGGTCAGCGTGCTATGCGACGCGTGCAGAGGCGAACCGTCGAAGAAAGGGAAGGTGCGCAAGTGACGAAGCCGAAGCGGTGTTGCTGGACGTGCAAGCACTGGCCGGAAGACGCGAAGCTTGGTGAAAGCAGGAGATGCCGCGTGCTTACCACCTTGTGGAGAACTGCAGTAAACGGCGCCATGTGTGCGGCGTGGAAGTCCAAGC
>Ga0316600_10000093_pt1 | contig 66147 bp, 57 predicted proteins | sample OWC_soil_day5_CT_FD_207652 | JGI IMG/M metagenome (GOLD analysis project Ga0316600, IMG submission 207652) | Wetland soil microbial communities from Old Woman Creek delta, Ohio, United States - OWC_soil_day5_CT | ecosystem: Environmental > Terrestrial > Soil > Wetlands | place: USA: Ohio... | reverse complement strand
TAATTCAACGGCCTGCTAGGAGATTTTGAGTGAACCCAACATTCCTGCGCGGTGCCGTCACCGCGTCGATTCTTGCGTTGAGCGCTTCTGCCGCTCTCGCCCAAGGCACTTCGGCTGCCGCGCCAGCGTCGGCGCCCGCGGCGGCAGCCACCCCGGCCGCCTCCGCGGCCGCCGAATCGGGCAAGCTCGCCTGGTACGGCAAGAAGTTCGCGGGTCGCAAGACCGCCAGCGGCGAGCGCTACAACCCCGAGGCGATGACCATGGCACACAAGACGCTGCCCTTCGGCACACGTGTCAAGGTCACCAATTTGGCGAACAAGAAGAGCGTCACGCTACGTGTCAACGACCGCGGCCCCACCCAGGCCGACCGCGTCGGCGACGTGTCGCTGGCCGCCGCACGCCAGCTCGGCATGGTCAAGGCGGGGGTGATCGACGCCGAACTCACGGTCGTCGGCGCCGCACCGGCCAAGAAGCCGTAGCCCGGCCCCATACCGCGAATCGGGCATCAGACCCCGAACACCCCACACCAAACCACAGGAGGATCGACATGAACGCCAATCTGCTTTCGCTCGCCCAGCAAGCCCTGGGAGGAGATTTCTCGAAGCTCGCCGGGCAATTCCTCGGCGAATCGCCAGGCTCGACCCAGACCGCGCTGAGCTCGCTGCTGCCGGCCGTGATCGGCGGCATCGCGCAGAAAGGCGCCACGCCACAGGGTGCCTCGAGCCTGATGTCGCTGATCAACGGCGCCAATCTCGATGTCTCCACGCTGGGTAACATCGCCGGCCTCTTTGGGGGTGGCGGCTCAGGCGTGAACGCCCTGCTCAAGGCCGGTACCGGCAGCCTTGTTCCGGGGTTGTTCGGTGACAAGGGCGGTGCGATCGTGAACGCGCTGTCCTCGTACAGCGGCATCAAGAGTTCGTCGGCGACGAGCCTGCTCGCCATGGTCGTGCCCTTGGTCCTGACCTTCCTGAAGAAGTTCATGGGCGACAAGAGCATGGACGCCAACTCTCTGGCTTCGCTGCTGTCCGGCCAGGGGCCGAACCTGCAGGGTGTGCTCGACAGCCGCATGAGTTCGGCGCTGGGCTTCGCCAGCCCCTCCGCTTTCCTGGGCGGCCTGGGTGGCCAGGCGGCCGACACGGCCAAGCGTGCCGGGGCGGCCGTGGCCAGCGGCGCGGGCATGGCCGACAGCGCTGCCGCCGCTGCGACGACCGCCACCAAGTCCGGGCTGATGCGCTGGCTGCCGTGGGTCATCGGCGCGGCGGTGCTGCTGTACCTGTGGAACCTGATGTCCGGCGGGTCGACCCCGACCCCGACCCCGGCGCCGGCCCCCACGGCGGCGGTCACCGCACCGGCCCCCGCACCGGCTGTGGCGCCGGCTGCGATGGCCCTGTCGCTGCCGGCCAAGGTCTACTTCGAGGTCGGCTCCGCCGCCATCGGCGCGGACGGCAGCAAGACCATCGGCGCGGCGGCCGACATGATCAAGAAGGACGGCCTGAAGGTGGCGGTCACCGGCTACACCGACAAGACCGGCGACGTGGCGAAGAACGAGGAACTCGCCAAGAGCCGCGCCTCGGCGGTGCGCGATGCGCTGAAGGCTGCGGGCGTGGCCGAGGCCAGCGTCGAGATGAAGCCGCCGATGTTCGTCGAAGCCGGCGCTGGCGGCAGCGATGCCGAAGCGCGTCGCGTCGAGATCAACAAGCAGTAAATCCGAAGGGAAACGATCATGGCCAAGCAGGACACTTTCACCGCTGAGGAATGGACGTTGCTGCGGTTGACGCCGTCGCTCGTCGCGGGCGGCACGGCCGCCGCCGATCCGTCGGGACTGTTCTCGTCAGTCAAGGAAAGCCTTGCCGGGGCGAAGAGCATGGCCGAGGCGCTCAAGACGAACAGCGGGCTGGAGCTGTTTTCGGCGCTGGCGGCCGACCGCAGCATTCCTGGCATGCCCGATCCGAAGTCGATGTTGGGCGAAGGCTCGCGCGAGCAGCAGATGACCAACCTGAAGACTGCCGTGCTCGAGCGGGTCAAATCGACTGCCGCCCTGGTCGCCGCCAAGGCCACGCCGGCCGAGGCTCAGGCCTACAAGTCGATGCTCGTGAGCGTCGCCGAGCAGGCCGCCAACGCATCGAAGGAAGGCGGCTTCCTGGGCTTTGGTGGCGTGCGCGTCAGCGACAAGGAGCAGGCGTTCATCGCGGAAGTCAGGGCGGCCGCGGGAATCGCCTGAGCCCGAAGCGAACCACAAGCTGCACTGTTTCCGCGAGCGCCACGGATACACGCAGCCGTACAGCCGAGTCCAGCCGGAACCATGAACGCAGTTGGCGACACATTGCAGGCGGGTCAGCAGGCGGCAGCGCTGGCGGCGGACCCGCTCTTTCTTTGTGTCACCCGGGTCTCGACCTTCTGGCAGGGCAGCGCGCTGACGAATGCCAGCGGGTTCTTCTTCGAGCGCGGCGCACGGCTGTATCTGGTGACCAGCCGGCACGTGTTGATCGACGAGTCCACCCACCACCGTCCCGATCGCCTGGAAATCGAATTGCATACCGACGCCGAGAACCTGGCGCTGTCCGTGGTTTTTTCGGTGCCTTTGTACGCTTGGGGCCAACCCGTGTGGCGCCAGGGCTGTGACGCGGGGGGTGGCATCGACGTGGCCGTGGTCGAACTCGATCGCAGCCGGTTGCCGCCCGGCGTCGTGCTGCGCGCCTTCACGCCGGCGCACCTGTGCGGGACCTTCAGCGACGTGCGCGCCGGCGAGCCGCTGCTGGTGGCGGGTTTCCCCTTGGGTTTCCATGACACCTTGCATCACCTGCCGGTGGTGCGGCATGCGGCCATGGCCTCCTGCTACGGCATGCGCTTCGGTGGCGAGGGCTACTTCCTCACCGATGCGCGCACGCATCGAGGCACCAGCGGCGCCCCCGTGGTGATGCACCGCGCCGACGATGGCCACGCCACATGGGCACTGCCTTGGCGGCTGCTGGGCGTGCACTCGGTGCGGCTGGACGTCGGCCACCGCGATCTGCTGCGAGACGAATCGCTGGGCCTGAACTGCGCCTGGTACGCCGACATCTTGCTGACACTGACGCAGGAGGCCGGGCCATAGCCGACGGAAGGCTGCGCTGCGTCCACTTGCATCTACGGAGACGGGCCAACGAGCGTGGCTGTGGCATGTGCGGCAGCCAACAGGTTTTGCGCTATCGTGCATCGACCAATTTGGGAGGACATCCATGAGTGAACTGACTGCAGGCGCGAAGAGTGAATTGATGAGCGATCTGAACGCGGTGATCCAGGACACCGAGGATCTGCTGAAGTTGAGCGCGAATCAGGCGGGAGAAGGCGCCACGGCGCTGCGCGAGCGTGCCCGCTTGCGCTTGACCAAGGCCAAGGACAGCCTGCACGACCTGCAGCACTGGTCGATCGACAAAGCCAAGGCCGTAGGCCACAAGACCGACGACTACGTGCTCGGCCACCCGTGGCAATCGGTCGGCATCGCCGCCGGCATCGGCCTGCTGCTGGGCATGCTGATTTCGCGCCGCTGACGCAGCCGCCGCCATGCTCGCGACGATGACTGCCGGACGAGGCGGTGGGCGATTCGCGCCCTCGGTCAACCTCCGGCCCCTGGGAGCCGAGTGATGGATCAGCCGTTGCGACGACAGGGACTCATGGTGTCGCTCAAGCGTCTGCTGGCGACGCTGCTGGAGCTCGCGCATGTGCGGCTGCAGCTGGTGCTCAATGAGCTCGATCAGCAGAAGCTGCGCCTGTTCGACGCCTTGCTGATCGCGGCTGCTTCGCTGGTGGCGCTTGCCTTGGGGCTGGTGCTGCTGGTTGCGTTCTTGGTCTCGCTTTTCCCGGAACCACAGCGGCCCATCGTGCTGGGGGTCCTGATGCTGCTGTTCATCGGCGCGAGCGTAGGGGGATTGCTCGCCGCGCGCGCGCAGTTGCGCGCCGCGGGCCGGTCTCTCGAAGCCAGCCTGGCCGAGCTGCGGCGCGATGCCGCCGACCTGGCCGAGCCTCGCTGAGTGGCTCATGGCCGATCGCTACCGCGAACTCGAACTCGAGCGGGCGGGCTTGTTGGCCCGCAGCGCCCAACTGCGCGCCGAACTGGGCGAACAGGCCACCGTGATGCGCACCCCGTTGGCCGTGGTCGACCAGGTGCGCGCCGGGGCGCAATGGCTGCGCAGCCACCCCGAGTGGCCACTCGGTACGCTGCTGGTGCTGCTGCTGCTGCGGCCGCGGCGCGTGGTTCGCTGGTCGGTGCGCCTGTTCTGGGGCTGGCGGATGTGGCGCCGTGCACAGCCGGCCCTGAGGTGGATCGGCGCACGCAGCCCGCGCTGAGGGCGCTGCCAGCGAGCGCCTGAAATCACTCGCTCGGCAACCGATCTCGATACAGCCGTGTTGCGTCGAGCAGGTCGGAGATCAGCGCTTCCTGATAGCGGTAGGACATCTCTTCGCCCATGGGGACGAGCACCGACAGGGAGTGCCGACGACAGCGGTCGCGCAGCGCGCCCAGGCGTGCCAGCAGCTGGTCGATCCTGGCTCGCGCCTGCGGCGTCGCATGCCGCGGATCAGCCGGCATCTCGGCAATCGCGTGGACCGTCGTGCCTTCGCCGAAGAGTTCGGCAATCTGGCTCTCCAGCCTAACCCGGTTGGCATCGATGCGCCACAGGCGAAATCGATGGCCCATCGTCATGGCACTGAACAACACCGAGATGGCCACACCGATCTGGATCCAGGTGGGCAGCGGCAGGATGTCCACCGCCCACGGTGCGTAGGTGCCGAGCAGGTCTGGGCCTTCGTCCTTGAAGAAGTTCTGCGCGACGCCGGCCAGCGGCAGTCCGGTCTGGTTGGGCTGGCCCTTGTTGTGGCGCACGAAGTTCGGCGACAGCTCGGCCTGCGCGGCCATGAGGCCCTGAATGGCCCCATCGGATGCACAACCATTGCTGATGATCAGGGTGTCGATCTGCAGCACCGGCTTGGCCACCCGCGGCAGCTGGCGCACGTAGTCGAGCTGTCCGGCCTCGATCACGCCGACGCGAGCAAACGGCAAGCGGCGCGTCAGCGACTCCGCGTTGGGCATCGCCAGGATGTCCAGATTGCGGCGTACCACCGCGTCGGCCAGCAGCCTGGCTTTGTCCGAGATGACCATCGCGCCGAGGTCGAGCTCACCACGCTCGAGCATGGCGAGCTGCACGTCGATCGACGGGGTCGAGACGACGATGTCGAGGCCGGACAGCTCGGCCAGCACGCGCCGCATCAGCTGTTCGGTACCGCTGCCCATCGGACCGATGCCCAGGCGTATGCCCTTCAGGTCGGCCGGCGCCCGAAAGCGATCGAGGTCGCGGCCCAGCAGGACCAGCGATTCCGCCACCGGCAGGCGCCCGATCAGTTGCAGCCCGTGGCCTTCGGGATAGACCATGCCATCCTGCACCAGTGCCAACTGCAGGTCACAGGTCGTGCGCGCAGCGATGAGGCGCTGGATGTTCTCCGCGGATCCGGCCGTAGGAACATTGATCAGTCGCCCGTTGCGGCGCGACACCTCGCCAGCGAAGCCTTCGACCAGGGCGTGGTACTGGCCGGTCGGGCTGCCGGACAGCATGCTGAGCTTGACGTGGCGCAGGCTCGGCCGCGGGTCCAGCCAGGCCACCAGGGCGACCAGCAGGAAGACGACGGCGAAGAAGAGCACCGTCTTCGTGGCCGGGGACAGCGACTCCTCCTGCCCGGGGCGGCCCAGTACGCGCTTCAGGCGGTCGATGGCGATGCGGCTGCCGGGCTTTTCGGCCATGGTCGAAGGGGTTTGGGTGGTTGCAGGTGCAGGGTGAGCGGCGAGTGCGCTCCCCTCGGCGGGAGGCGGGATTGTGACCCATCGGCGACGCCGGAAAGACCCGACCCGGAGGCAAAAGACGGCTCGCGCGTGCGCAGCAGCGTCTACGAAGGACGGGCGAATCCGGTGCCGGCTTCTGCCACCACGTCGATCGTGCGCAGGAAGATGTCCTCCTGCACCGCTAGGAACTCCGCGAAGTCGGCCGTCGCCACGTAGGCCTGCATCTCGACGTTGAGCGCGGAGTCGCCGAAGCCGACGAAGCGCACCCGCGGGGATGCCTCGGTGATGCGCGGATGGGCGGCCAGCATCTCGCGCAGCCGCGTCAGCAGGAAGCGCAACTGGTCCGGCGTGGTCTCGTAGCGAAGGCCAAGCGTGGTGCGTGTCAGCAGGCGGTCGCGGCGCGACAGGTTGACGATCTTCATCTTCGAGAAGTCGGCATTCGGCACCGTGGTCACCGTGCGATCCGAGCCGCGCAGGCGCGTCGAGCGCAGGCCGATCTCCTCGACCGTGCCCACGTCGTCGCCGTAGCGGCAGGTCTCGCCGATGCGCACCGGGCGATCGGCGAACAGGTTCAGGCTGCCGATGAAGTTCTCGACCGTGCCCTGCGCGGCCAGGGCCACCGCCAGACCGCCGATGCTGACGCCGGCGATCAGCCCGTACAGCGGCAGGCCCAGCCGGTTGCCGCCCCACATCAGCACCGCGACGACGCCGATCAGGCCCAGCACCCGGGCCATCAGGCGCAGCAGGTGCGCGTCGAGCCCCTGGTCCGGGATTCGCGGCGAAGAGATGATGAGCTCCGCCGCGAAGATGGCGGCCTGCCAGATCAGCCAGGCCAGCGCCAGATAGGTCAGGCCGGGCACCAGCACCTGTTCGAACTGGGCGCCGAGTCCGGTGACGTTGATGTGTGCGCGCGTGACGTAGGCAAGCAAGGGCACGAGCAGCAGGAAGGCCACCGGCACCACCAGCGCGCGCAGTTGCTCGCGCACCGTGTGGCCCGGCGCCAAGCGGCCGGACCAGCGATACGCTCCCCAGACCAGGGCGAAGACCATGCTCAGCGTGACCAGCTGTGCCAACCACTTCCACACCACCTGGTCACCCTGGCTCGACTTCAGCCAGTCCGGCAAGCCGTCGATCACGCTTGGCGGCAGCAGCCAGCCTCCCCACAGCTGTGCCAGCCGCCATGGCTGCTCGATCGTCATCGGCCGCCGGTACGGTTGATCGGCGACCGCCGCGTGAAACTCGTTGGCTCGCGCCACGGTCGCCGGCGAGAACAGGTATTCGCCGGCACGCTCGCCCTCCTTGACCCGGGCGATCTCGATCTCGGTGTTCGGGATCGCCCAGCGCGGCGGCGCGCCGGCATCGGCACGCAGCTTCATCGCCGCCTCGTCGGGCACACGCTCGGCGGTCGGCAGCTCGATGCGGCCCATCACGTCCATCAGCACCACGACTGCATCCGAACCGGCCTCGCGCTGCGCTGTCGGCGGGACGCCACTGAGATCCAGAAGCCGACGCACACGATGCAATTGCTTGGCCATGCGAGCGTGATGGTCGCGGCTGGGCTGCTCGCGGTAGGCCGCGGCAAGCCGGCCCAGCTCGTCCGTCGCCGACAGGAAGCTACCCAGCGTGGCCCGCGGACTCGAGGTATCGAGCGGCGCGAGCGGATGGCCATCGGCTGCATGCGTGGGCAGCGGCTGCGCCATGCACAGAACGAACCACAGTGCCCACAGCAGGCCGACCCCGGCACGCGCGTACGAGGTTTGAAAGGACGGTCGAGCGCAGGCCCTCGACAAAGCAAGGCAATTCCTCGTCCGGCTAGCAGGCCTGGGCCATGTGCACAACATTGAAATGCTCGCGAGCGTCCAAACTGCGCGAGAGGATTGGTCCGCGCCGCATTGTTTCCACTCTCGTTGCCTGCGTCCAATGCATTGAACGTCGCTCATCGATACTCCGTTCGAATGCGCGGCGCAGTCAAGAGAGCTTCTGCGGCCAGATCACGCCATGGCGATGGCCATCCGGCTTCGCTGACCGGATCGATCGTGTCGACCTCAGTTCGAAGCGAGCAAAGGCTCTCGCGTTGGAGCCGCCGGTGAAGTTGCTGGCCTGAAGCGCTTGTCGCGATTCAATCCAGCGCAATTCCGTTGTCGCGGATGATCGGCCCCCAGCGCCTGGACTCGGCGCGCGCGAAGGCGCGGAACGGCTCCGGCGTGCCCTGCATCGTCTCCATGCCGAAGTCGAGAAAGCGCTTGAGCACGGTGGTGTTGGCCAGCGCCTTGTTCAGCTCGCCGTTCATCCGCTGCACGGTGGCCGGTGCCATGCCCGCCGGGCCGAGCAGGCCCTGGAAGGCGAAGACCTCGACATCGCGCACGTTCTCCTCGATCAGTGTGGGCACGCCCGGCAGCAGCAGCGTGCGCGCCTTGCCGCCGCAGGCGAGCACGCGCACCTTGCCGCTTTGCATGGTCGGCAGGCCCGAGGCCAGGTCCAGGAGCATCACCGGCACCTGGCCGGCCATCACGTCCTGCATGGTCGGCGCGGCACCGCGGTAGGGGACGTGCACCAGGAAGGTCTGGGTGCGGTGCTTGAACATCTCCATCGCCAGGTGGTGCGGCGAGCCGTTGCCCGGCGACGCGTAGTTCACCTGGCCCGGGTGGGCGCGCACGTAGGCCATGAACTCCTTGAAGTTCTTCGCCGGGAAGTCCGGGTGCACCACCAGCGCCAGCGGGAACTTGCCGATGCCACCGATGTAGCTGAAGTCCGTGTCCGGGTCCACCGGCAGCTTCTTGAACAGGTGCTCGTTGAAGGCCATCAGCGCGTTGTCGGCCTGCAGCACGGTGCGGCCGTCGGGTGCGGCGCGGGCCACGTCCTGCGCGGCGATGTTGGTCGATGCGCCCGGCTTGTTCTCCACCACGATGCTGACGCCCAGCGTGCTACGCATGGTTTCGGCCAGAGTGTGCGCCAGCACGTCGGCGCCGCCGCCGGGCGGGTAGGGCGCCACCCAACGCAGAGCGCCGGCCTGGGCCAGGACGTTTAACGTCGGCCACAGCGTCGCGACGGCAGCAAGGAGGGCTCGGCGTGTGGTCGAGATGTTTCTCCGTGGGTTGGAGGGGCTTTCAGTAGGTGGCGTTTGCCGCGGACAGCGAGGGTTCGGGCAGGTTCTTCAGCGCCGCGTCGATGGCGGCGCCGGCCGCGGACTCGTCGCCCAGCCGCTCGCACAACAGCAGCGCCAGCCGCGCCAGGAACAGCGTCTCGCGCGATGCGCCGGCGTCGCTGACGCCCTGCGCCAGCCGGGTGTAGAGCCGGTCGCGGGCGCTGCCGGTACCGGGCGGCGGCGGGGCGTCGAGCGCGGCGCCCTCGAAGCCCTGCGCGCGGCGCAGCGCGGCCTGCAACGCGGTGTCCTGGCAGTGCTTCCAGCGCGCCGCCACATGGCCGTCGGGCCGCAGCAGGTAGGCGCTGCCGTCCTGGGCGTCGAATTCGCGCGCCAGCCGGCCGCCGGCGTCGATCAGGGCCTGCGGCCAGGCGGCGTTGGCCTGCGCCAGCACCGGCAGCATCCGCAGGCCCTGCGTCGACAGCTCGCGCGGCGGCACGCCGAAGTGCAGCAGCACGAAGCCGGGGCCCACCGCCTCGGTGACATGGCTCACGGCTCCGGCCAGCGGCACCTCGGGCAGCACCTCGCCGGGCCGCGGGCCGGCTTGCCAGGCCTCGGCGTCCGGCGTGGACAGCGGCGATCCGGTGTAGGCCACGGCGGCGGTCTGGCGCGGGTTGATCAGCTCGGCGATGCCGCGATGCTCGGCGGCCAGCGACAGCACCGCCTCGCGCAGCACGTCGAAGCCGCGCGACGGCGGCGACATGAACTCGGTGCTGCGCCGCGCGCTCTCGGCGTTGACGTGAAAGGCCTGCACACGCTCGGCGCTGTAGCTGTCCAGCAGAGCCTCGGGCCCGCCCTGCACCAAGGCGGCCAGCTTCCAGGCCAGGTTGTCGGCGTCGTCCAGGCCGGAGTTCAGCCCGCGCACGCCGAAGATCGGCATCGCATGCGCGGCATTGCCGGCAAAGAGCACGCGGCCGTGGCGGTAGCGCTGCAGCGTCATCGCGCCGGCACGATAGATCGAGGTCCAGGCCGGCTCCCACGGCAGGTGGCCTTCGCCGATGGCATCCAGGTGGCGCTGTACGAAGGCGCGCACGTTCTCCGGCTGCATTGCCTCTTCGGTGCTGTCGCCGTGGCGCAGTTGCCAGTCGATGCGCCACAGGTCGTCGGGCTGGCGGTGCATCAGCACCGTGGCGCCGCGGTGCCACGGCGGGTCGAACCAGGCGCGGCGCTCGGTCGGGTAAGCGCTGGGCAGGGTGATGTCGACGATGACGTAGCGGCCGGTGTAGGCCGTGCCTTCTAGCGCCAGGCCCAGCGCGTTGCGCACGAAGCTCTGGCCGCCGTCGCAGGCCACCACCCAGTCGGCCTGCAAGCTGCCGCGGCCCAGCGTGTTGCTCAGGCTCAAGGACACGCCCTGCGCTTGCGGCTCGATCGCCTCCACCGTGGTGGCCCAGCGGATGGCGATGCAGCCGGGGCTTTGGGCGTTGGCGCGGGCCACCGCGGCATGCAGCGCGTCCTCGATGTAGTACTGCTGCAGGTTGATCATCGGCGGCAGGCGCTGGCCTTCGTGCAGCGGCATCGAGAAGCGGAACACCTCGGTGTCCTGCCAGAAGCTGCGCCCGCCCGACCAGGGCAGGCCGCGTTCCATCATCTCCGGCAGCGCGCCCAGGCGGTCGCAGATCTCCAGGCTGCGGCGCGACAGGCAGATGGCACGGCTGCCCACGCAGACGCTGTCGTCGGCCTCGATCACGACGCTGGCCACGCCTTGCCGCGCCAGGCCCAGCGCGGTGGCCAGGCCCACCGGCCCGCCGCCGACGATGGCCACCGTGGCGTGCTGCTGCGCCGGCAGCTGCGGGGGTTGGAAATGGCGGTAGACATGGGGTCCGATGCGTTCGATGGAGTCCTGGTCGGGCATGGCGCGGCGGCGGTGAGGTTGGCGACGGTGTATCTTGCACTGTCTTCACATTCCATTGCTCGCCCCATGCCCCTGCCACCACCCGACTGCGCGCGCGAAGCCTCGCACCAGCGCTCGATCACCATCAACGCCTATGCCCGCAGCGACGGCCTGTGGGACATCGAAGGCCATCTCACCGATGCCTGGACCCAACCGGTGCCCTGTGCCGGCGGCATGCTGCCGCCGGGCCAGCCGATGCATTCGATGCGCCTGCGGCTGACGCTGGACCGCACCGCGACCATCGTCGCCGTGCAGGCCGCCACCGATGCCGGGCCCTATGGCGAAGCCTGCGGCGCGATCACGCCCGACTACGGCCAGCTGGTGGGCGTGCGCGTGGCGCGCGGCTGGCGCGACGCCATCCGCCGGCTGTTCGGCCGCACGGCGGGCTGCACCCACATGAACGAGCTGGCCGGCGTGATGGGCAGCGCGGCGCTGCAGGCGATGTGGGAAGTGATGACGCAGGACCCGGAGGAAAAGCCGTTCAGCATCGACGGCTGCCACGCGCTGAAATCCTCCGGCCCGCAGGTGGCAAAGTTTTTCCCCCGTTGGTACAAACCGGAGACTCCGACATGAAGAAGGCGCAGTACACCCAGCGCGGCCCGGTGCCGCAGGCCTCGATCGAATGCGTGGAGTTTGCCGATCCGGTGCTGGGCGAAGGCCGGGTGCTGCTGCAGGTGCTGGCCGCGCCGATCAATCCGTCCGACGTGCTGACGCTGACGGGTGAGTACGGCCGGCTGCCGCCGCTGCCGGCCATTGGCGGCAACGAGGGCGTGGGCAAGGTGGTGGCACATGGACCCGGTGTCAGCACGCCGCCGCTCGGGCAGACGGTGCTGCTGCCCATCGGCCTGGGCAGCTGGGCCACGCATGTGGTGGCCGACGCGGCGCGCCTGATGCCGCTGCCCAACGACGCCGACCCGCTGCAGCTGGCGATGATGACCGTCAACCCGCCGACCGCGTCGCTGTTGCTCAGCGAGTTCGTGGACCTGCAGCCGGGCGAATGGGTGATCCAGAACGCCGCCAACTCCGGCGTCGGGGAGTACCTGGTGCAACTGGCGCGACGGCGCGGCCTGAAGACCGTGAACGTGGTGCGCCGCGACTCGGCCGTGGCTGCGGTGCAGGCAGCGGGCGGCGATGTGGTGCTGGTCGACGGGCCCGATCTGGGCCGGCGCGTGGCCGCGGCCACCGGTCAGGAGACGATCCGGCTGGCCATCGACGCCATCGGCGGGCAGGCCACCAACCGGCTGGCCGGCTGCGTGGGCGAGGGCGGCACGCTGGTCAACTACGGCATGCTCAGCGGCGAGGACTGCGTGGTGTCGCCGCGCGCCTTCGTCTTCCGCGACGTGTCGCTGCGCGGCTTCTGGCTGGCGCTGTGGTTCCGCAAGGCCACGCCGCCTCAGCAGATGGCGATGTTCGGCGAGATCGGCAAGCTCATCGCCACCGGACAGCTGAAGGCCCGGATCCAGGCCACCTACGACCTGCCGCAGATCAAGCAGGCCGTGGCCGCCGCCGCGGCGGGTGAGCGCGACGGCAAGATCCTGATCGTGCCGAAGGTCTAGCGACGGGCGGCGCCAAGGCAGCGCGGCCATGCGGTGGACGCGGATCTTGGCCGGCACGCTGCTGGTGGCACTGGCAGTGGGGGTCGGTGCGCTGGCGCTCGAGTTCCGGCGCGACCTGTACGCGCAGCAGCAGCGCGTAAAAAGCGGCAGCCGCGTGCTGCACACCGCCTGTGGCGACATCGAGTTCGCGGAGTCCGGCCCAGCAGACGCACCGGCGTTGCTGCTGGTGCACGGCAGCGGCGGCGGTTTCGACCAGGGGCTGGCGCTCGGACAAAGCCTGGCGCCGCAGGGGCTTCGGCTGATCGCGCCCTCGCGCTTCGGCTACCTGCGCAGCCCTCTTCCTGCCGACCCCTCGGGTGAGCGCCAGGCCGACCACCTGGCCTGCCTGCTCGACGCGCTGGGCCTGGCCAATGCGGCCTTGATGGGCGTGTCGGCCGGCGCGGTGTCGGCGCTGCACTTCGCGGTCCGACACCCGCAGCGCACGCGCGCGCTGCTGCTGGTGGTGCCTGCGGTCTACCGACCCGACCCGGCGGTGCCGACGCCGGCCTGGGCGCTGCGCCTGCTGGACGCCATAGTCAGCGCCGACCTGCCGTTGTGGCTGCTGGCGCGCTTGGCGCCGGCGACCGCCCGGCGCCTGGTACTGGCCACGCCGCCCGCAGCCTATGCGGCAGCCGGGCCCGACGAGCAGCGCCGCGCCGATGCGATGCTCGCGATGATCCAGCCGGTGAGCCTGCGCCGGCAGGGGCTGCGCAACGATTCGCGCCTGACCACCGGTGCGGCGCGGGTGGCGCTGGAATCGATCCGCGCGCCCACGCTATGCATCAGTGCGCGCGACGACGGTTTCGGCACCTACGCTTCGGCGCGCTACAGCTGCCAGCACATCCCGGGTGCGCGCTTCCTGGGTTTCGATGCCGGCGGGCACCTGCTGCTGGGCCACCGCGCCGAGGTGATGGCCGCGATCCGGACGTTGCTGCGCTGAGGCGGCAAAATAGCGCGAAGGAACTTGTGGGCGGCCCGGGTGTCGCAGCAGGCGCCGCATCTCTTGGAACATTCGCCGCCATGAAAAACCTGACTGTCAAATTCATTGCCGCACTGGCGGCAACCCTCGGCCTGAGCTTTGCTGCCGTCGCGCAGAACACCGAGCCCAAGGTGCTGAACATCTACAACTGGTCGGACTACATCGCCGAAGACACGATCAAGCACTTCGAGAAGGAAACCGGCATCAAGGTCCGCTACGACAACTACGACACCAACGAGATCCTGCATGCCAAGCTGGTGGCCGGCAAGAGCGGCTACGACATCGTGGTGCCGGGCGCGCCCTTCGCCAAGATGCAGATCGACGGCGGCCTGCTGCAGAAGCTCGACCGCTCGCAGCTGAAGAACTGGAACAACCTCGACCCGGCGCTGCTGGAGCTGCTGGCGCGCGTCGACCCGGGCAACCAGTACCTGGTGGACTGGCTGTGGGGCTACATCACCGTGGGCATCAACGTGCCGCAGGTGAAGAAGGCGCTGGGTGACCTGCCGATGCCGGAGAACCCCTGGTCGCTGATCTTCGACCCCAAGTACGCGGCGAAGCTCAAGTCCTGCGGCATCAGTTTCCTGGATTCGGCCTCCGAGGTGCTGCCGGTGGCCATGCTGCACGTCGGCAAGCCGGCCTACAGCCGCAACCCGGCCGACTACAAGGACGCCGCCGAGATGCTGAAGAAGATCCGGCCCTACGTGGCGCGCTTCTCCTCGTCGGGCTACATCAACGACCTGGCCGGCGGCTCGCTGTGCGTGGTGATGGGCTATTCGGGCGACATCAACATCGCCCGTGCGCGCGCCATCGAGGCTGGCAAGGGCCCGATCATCGAGGCGCTGGTGCCGAAGTCGGGTGCGACCATGTTCTTCGACGTGATGGCCATCCCGGCGGACGCTCCGCACCCGAAGAACGCGCACCTGTTCATCGACTACATCCTGCGCCCGGAGGTGCATGCCTCGCTGACCAACAAGGTGTTCTACGCCAACCCGAACAAGGCCTCGCTGAAGCACGTGAAGCCCGAGGTGGCCAACAACCCCAGTGTCTTCCCCAGCGACGCGGCCAAGGCCGCGATGACCGTGCCCGAGCCGGTGCCGCAGGACATCCGCCGCGTGCAGACGCGCACCTTCACCAGCTTCAAGGCCGGCAAGTAGCCGCCGTCAGCATTCGACGATATTGACCGCCAGGCCGCCCCTGGCGGTCTCCTTGTATTTGGTCATCATGTCCGCGCCAGTCTCGCGCATGGTCTTGATGACCTTGTCCAGGCTCACGAAATGGGTGCCGTCCCCGTGCAGCGCCATGCGCGCGGCGTTGATGGCCTTGACCGAGGCGATCGCATTGCGCTCGATGCATGGGATCTGCACCAGCCCGCCCACCGGGTCGCAGGTCAGGCCCAGGTGGTGCTCCATGCCGATCTCGGCGGCGTTCTCCACCTGCGCTGGTGTGCCGCCCATCACCGCGGCCAGCGCACCGGCGGCCATGCTGCAGGCCACGCCCACCTCGCCCTGGCAGCCGACCTCGGCGCCGGAGAGGCTGGCATTCTCCTTGTAGAGCAGGCCGATGGCCGCGGCCGTGAGCAGGAAGTCGATCACCCCCGCGTCGGTGGCGCCGTAGACGAACCTGGCGTAGTAGTGCAGCACCGCCGGCACGATGCCGGCCGCGCCGTTGGTGGGGGCGGTGACGACCCGGCCGCCGGCAGCGTTCTCCTCGTTCACCGCCAGCGCGTACAGGTTCACCCAGTCCAGCACCTGCAGCGGGTCGCGCAGCGCGGCCTCGGGGTGGCTGGTCAGGTCGCGGTACAGCGCGCTGGCCCGGCGCTTGACCTTGAAGCCGCCCGGCAGCGTGCCGTCGGTACGGCAGCCGCGGCGCACGCAGTCCTGCATCACCTGCCAGATCTGCAGCAGCCCGGCGTCGATCTCGGCATCGCTGCGCCAGTGATGTTCGTTCTTGCGCATCACCTCGGCGATGCTGCAGCCTTCGCGCTGGGTGATGGCCAGCAGGTCCGCGCCGCTGTGGAAGGGCAGCGGCAACACCGTGGTGTCCGGCGCCACGGCCTTGAGCTTGCTGCCGTCGGCCGCGAGTTCCTCGCTGATCACGAAGCCGCCGCCGACCGAGTAGTACACCCGCGCATCGAGTTCGCTGCCGGCGGCATCGAAGGCCGTGAAGCGCATGCCGTTGGCATGCAGCGGCAGCGCTTCGCGGCGGTGGAACTGCAGGTCGCGCTTCTCGGCGAACTCCACCGTATGGACCGCGGCCAGCTTCAGCCGACCGCTGTCGCGCACTGCCTTCAGCAGCGCCGGGATGGCCTCGACCTCGACCGTGTCCGGCTCGTGGCCCAGCAGCCCCAGCAGCACCGCCTTGTCGCTGCCGTGGCCCTTGCCGGTGGCGCCGAGCGAGCCGTACAGGTCGGCCCGCACGCGCTGCACGCGCGCCAGCAGGCCCTCGTGCTGCAGGCGCAGCGTGAACAGCCGCGCCGCGCGCATCGGCCCCACGGTGTGGCTGCTGCTCGGCCCGATGCCGATCTTGAACAGGTCGAATACCGAAACGGCCATGGCGGCCCGGTCAGGCGTAGTCGCTCAGCGGCGGGCAGCTGCACATCAGGTTGCGGTCGCCCCAGACGTTGTCGACGCGGCCCACCGGGCTCCAGTATTTCTGCCGCTTCAGGCCCGGCACCGGGTAGGCTGCCTGCTCGCGGCTGTAGGCATGCGGCCAGTCGGCCTTGAGCAGCGCCGCCGCGGTGTGCGGCGCGTTCTTCAGCGGGTTGTCGTCCTTGGGCCACGCACCGCCTTGCACCTGCGCGATCTCGGCGCGGATGGCGATCATCGCGTCGCAGAAGCGGTCCAGTTCGGCCAGCGGCTCGCTTTCGGTGGGCTCGATCATCAGCGTGCCGGCCACCGGGAAGCTGAGCGTCGGCGCGTGGAAGCCGTAGTCGATCAGCCGCTTGGCCACGTCCTCGGCGCCGATGCCGGTGGCCTTGGCCAGCGGCCGCAGGTCGAGGATGCATTCGTGCGCCACGCCGCCGCCCTTCAGCTCCGGATTGCCGCCGCTGTACAGCACCGGGTAGTGGTCGGACAGCCGCGCCGCGATGTAGTTGGCGCTGAGGATGGCCACCTCGGTGGCCTCGCGCAGGCCTTCGGCACCCATCATGCGGCAGTACATCCAGCTGATCGGCAACACCGCGGCATTGCCCAGCGGCGCGGCGCTGACCGCGCCGACACTCAGCTCGCCGCCGAGTCCGGCCGTGCGGTGCGCCGGCAGGAAGGGCACCAGGTCCGCGACCACCGCCACCGGGCCCACGCCCGGGCCGCCGCCGCCGTGCGGGATGCAGAAGGTCTTGTGCAGGTTGAGGTGGCTGACGTCGCCGCCGAACTCGCCCGGCGCGGCCACGCCGACCAGCGCATTCATGTTGGCGCCGTCCACATACACGCGCCCGCCATGGCGGTGCACCAGTGCGCACAGCTCCTTGACGCGCAGCTCGAACACGCCGTGCGTGCTGGGGTAGGTGATCATCACCGCCGCCAGTTTGGCGCTGTGCTGCTCGCACTTGGCTCGAAGGTCGTCCATGTCGACGTTGCCCATCGCGTCGCACTTGGTGACGACGACGGTCATGCCCGCCATCTGTGCGCTGGCCGGGTTGGTGCCATGGGCACTTTCCGGGATCAGGCAGATGTGGCGGTGGCCTTCGCCGCGGCTGGCGTGCCAGGCCTTGATGACCAGCAGCCCGGCGTATTCACCTTGGCTGCCGGCATTGGGCTGCAGGCTCACGCCGGCATAGCCGGTGGCCTGGCTGAGCCAGGCGCAGAGCTGGTCGTTCATCTCCCAGTAGCCGGCCAGCTGGTCGCGCGGCGCGAACGGGTGCACCTGGGCAAACTCCGGCCAGGTGATCGGAATCATCTCGCTGGTGGCGTTGAGCTTCATCGTGCAGCTGCCCAGCGGGATCATGCTGCGGTCCAGCGCCAGGTCCTTGTCGCTCAAGGACCGGATGTAGCGCAGCATCTCGGTTTCGCTGTGGTGGGTGTTGAACACCGGGTGCGTCAGGAAGGCGCTGCTGCGGCGCATCGACTCCGGAATCATCGGCTCGATTCCCTTGTCGAAGGCGGCGATGTCGGGCAGGGTCTGGCCCGGCTTGGCGAACAGCTGCCACAGCGCGCGGAGGTCGTCGCGCGTGGTGGTTTCGTCCAGCGCGATGCCGATCATCGTGTCGCCCCATTCGGGGAAGCGGCGCAGGTTCATGCCGGCGGCCACGGCGCGCGCGGCGATGTCGGCGGTGGCCGTGCCGGTGTCCAGGCACAGCGTGTCGAAGGCGCTGTCGCTGCGCACGGTGACGCCCAGCTCGCGCAGGCCCTGCGCCAGGATGGCGGTGTAGCTGGCCACCCGCCGGGCGATGCGCCTTAGGCCCTCGGGCCCGTGGTAGACGGCGTACATGCTGGCGATGACGGCCAACAGCACCTGCGCGGTGCAGATGTTCGAGGTGGCCTTCTCGCGCCGGATGTGCTGCTCGCGCGTCTGCAGCGCCAGGCGGTAGGCCGGGTGGCCGTGTACGTCGACGCTGACGCCCACCAGCCGGCCGGGCAGGCTGCGCTTGTACTCGTCGCGGCAGGCCAGGTAGGCGGCATGCGGGCCGCCGCCGCCCATCGGCACGCCAAAGCGCTGGGTGCTGCCCAGCGCGATGTCGGCGCCCAGTTCGCCCGGTGGCGTGATCAGCGTCAGCGCCAGCAGGTCGGCGGCGACGATGAATGCGGCCTGGTGTGCGTGGATGCGCTCGGCATCCTGGCGCAGGTCGTGGACCCCGCCGCTGGTGCTGGGCAGTTGCTCCAGCGCAGCGAAATAGTCGCCGCCGGCGATCAGCGCGTCCCATTCGGCGGCAGAGTTGGCCAGCACCACCTTCAGCCCCAGTGGCGCGGCGCGGGTGCGGATGACCTCGATGGTCTGCGGGTGCGCATCACCGGCGACGATGAAGTTATGACTCGAGTTCTTCACGCTGCGCCGCGCCAGCGTCATCGCTTCGGCCGCGGCGGTGGCTTCGTCCAGCATCGAGGCGTTGGCGATGGCCATGCCGGTCAGGTCGCAGACCATGGTCTGGAAGTTGACCAGCGCCTCCATGCGGCCTTGCGAGATCTCGGCCTGGTAGGGCGTGTAGGCCGTGTACCAGGCCGGGTTCTCGAGGATGTTGCGCAGGATGACGCCGGGCGTGTGCGTGCCGTGGTAGCCCTGGCCGATGAAGCTTTTCAGCACCTGGTTCTTCGCGGCCAAGGCCTTCAACTCGGCCAGTGCCTGCGCTTCGCCCAGCGGCGCGGGCAACTGCATCGGCTGCGTGCGCGCGATGATGCGCGGCACGATGGCCTCGATCAGCGCATGCCGGCTGGCGGCGCCGATCACCGACAGCATGTGCTGCTCGTCGTCGGCATAGGGTCCGATGTGGCGGGCGGTGAACTCGCGATCGTTCTCGAGTTCGTCGAGCGGCTTCAGCGCAGGCATCAACATGGCAGGGCGTCCGTGTGCGGGTTGAGTCAGAGGGTCTTGAGCAGCGCGTCGTAGCCGGGCGGATCCATCAGCTGGTCGAACTCGGCCATGTCGGTGACATGCACCTTGAAGAACCAGCCGTTGCCCATCGGGTCGCTGTTGGCCAGCGAGGGGTCGGCGCGCAGCGCCTCGTTGACCTCGACCACTTCGCCGGTCACCGGCATGTACAGGTCGGCCGCGGCCTTGACCGACTCGACCACGCCGGCGACCTCGCCCTTCTTCAGCGTCTTGCCGACGGCGGGCAGGTCGACGAAGACCACGTCGCCCAGCGCTTCCTGCGCGTGCAGCGTGATGCCGACGACGGCGGCCTCGTGGTCTTCGATGTTGATCCATTCGTGATCGGGCGTGAACATGGTGGTCATCGGTGGGACTCCTGGTGGTGGGTGGAAATCAGCCGCGGAAGTAGCGGTGCGGCACGAAGGGCATCGGCGTCACGCGCATCGGCACCTGCTGGCCGCGCACTTCGGCATAGACCTCGTGCTTCGCTATCGCATGCTCGGCGCTCAGGTAGGCCATCGCGATCGGCTGGTTGATGGTCGGCGCGATGGTGCCGCTGGTCACGGTGCCCAGCTTGTGGCCCTTGGCATCGACCAGCTTGCTGCCTTCGCGCACCGGCACGCGCTCCAGCGCCATCAGGCCGACGCGCTTGTGCGTCACGCCATGGGCAAGCTGGCCTTCGATGGCGGCGGCGCCAGGGTAGTGGCCGGCGCGCTCGCCGCCGGGTCGGCGCACCTTCTGGATCGCCCAGGTCAGCCCTGCCTGGACCGGGCTGGTGCGGGTGTCGATGTCGTGGCCGTACAGGCACAGCCCGGCTTCCAGGCGCAGCGTGTCGCGCGCGCCCAGCCCCGCGGGTTTGACCTCCGGCAGGTTGATCAGCGCACGGGCCAGCGCCACCGCGGCTTCCGCCGGTACCGAGATTTCGAAGCCGTCCTCGCCGGTGTAGCCGGAGCGGGTGACATAACAATCGGCCCCGGCCAGCTTGAAGGCGCCGCCGGTCATGAACACCAGCTTTGACACGGCCGGGTTCAGGTGCGCCAGCGCCTCGGCGGCGCGCGGGCCCTGCAACGCCAGCAAGGCGCGCTCGGGCAGCGGCACCACCTGGCAGCGGTGGCCGATGTGGGTGACCAGGTGGCGGATGTCGGCGTCCTTGCAGCCGGCGTTGACCACCAGCAGCAGGTCGGCCTCACGCCGCGTGACCATCAGGTCGTCGAGGATGCCGCCGCTGGCGTCGGTGAACAGGGCGTAGCGTTGCTGGCCGACGGCCAGGCCGAGCACATCCACCGGCACCAGCGTCTCCAGTGCCCTGGCGGCGTCGTCGCCGACCAGGCGCACCTGACCCATGTGCGAGACGTCGAACAGCGCCGCCGATTCGCGGCACTGCTTGTGCTCGGCAATGATGCCGCCGGGGTAGTTGACCGGCATGTCGTAGCCGGCGAAGGGCACCATGCGGGCACCCAGTTCCAGATGCAGCGCGTGCAGCGGGGTCTTCAGCAGATCAGCGGACATGACAGGCTCCCAGGGCTGTGAACAACCCGATTCTGGTTGTTCCGGGCCCCCGCTGTCCGCTTTACCTGAGAGATTGGCGCTGCATTGAATGCCGCGCTTGCCCCTTCGGTGGGCTGGCTTGGCGCCAACCTCTCTCCAGTGAGGAACGCCCCGTCGCCGGGACGCTTGCCAGTCCTTTTGCCTGAGCGTTCGAAGCGTCTAGCCGCTGCGCCTTCGGCGGCCCCAGCCCGCAAGGGCAGGAGCTCTCTCCTGACGCTGCGCAGTGTAGCCGAGCGCTCAGCGTGTGGATGGCATGCGCCGCCCCTGGTTCCACCACACCAGCGCCACCAGCAGCAGCGCCGGCAGATAGAACCAGTGCGGACTGGGCGCGCCGGTGGGCACCTTGAGCGCGGCCACGTCCCAGCCGGACTCAAAGCCACCGCGCTTGGCGCGGGAGCCGAACTTGACGGCACCCACCTGCACGTTGGCGCCCAGCGGCACCAGCTGCAGGCCGGCGTCGGCCAGGCGCTTGCGGCCATCGGCGCCGGCTTCACCGAGCTGCAGTGCCACCGTCTTGGTGATGTCGTCGCCCTCCAGGGTGGTGCCTTTGATCACCATGGCCAGCGTGGCGTTGTCCGGGGCGCTCTTGGCCAGCTCGAAGACTTCGGCCGCCGGGGCGTCGCGCGTCGGCGGCGTGAGGCGGTCCATGAAGAAGTCGGGCCGGAACAGCAGTACCACGGCCACGGCCAGCAGCGCCGTTTCCCACAGGTGGTTCTTGACGCGGAACCAGTTCATCGTCACCGCCGCGAAGACCAGTGTGGCAATGCTGCAGGCCACGACCACGCGGATCAGCTCGGCGGTGCTGTGGATGTCGATCAGCAGCAGTTGCGGGTTGAAGATCCAGATGAAGGGCAGGATGACCGTACGCAGTGCGTAGATCGATCCCTGGATGCCGGTCTTGATCGCGTCTTCGCCGCTGATGGCGGCCGCCGCGAAGGTCGCTAGCCCCACAGGGGGCGTGATGTCGCCCATGATTCCGTAATAGAAGACGAACAGGTGCACCGCGATCAGCGGGATGATCAGCCCGCTCTGCGCGCCCAGCTCGACCACCACCGGCGCCATCAGCGTGGCCACCAGCACGTAGTTGGCGGTGGTGGGCACGCCCAGGCCGAGCACCAGGCAGACGAAGGCGATGAACAGCAGCATTGCCATGACGTTGCCCTGGCTGACGAATTCGACGAACTCGGTCATGCGCAGGCCCAGGCCGGTGAGCGTGATCGCGCCGACGATGATGCCGGCGGTGGCGGTGGCCACGCCGATGCCGATCATGTTGCGCGAGCCGTCGTTCATGCCGTGCACCACCTCGTGGAAGCCGTTGCGCAGCGTACCGGCGGTGGGCTGGCCGCGGAAGAACTCGATCAGCCAGCGCTGCGTCAGCATCAGCACGATCAGCACCGCGATGGCCCAGAAGGCCGACAGTGAGGGCGACATTTCCTCGACCATCAGGCACCAGATCAGCGTGGCAATGGGCAGCAGGAAATGCAGCCCGGCCTCGACCGTGGGCCAGGTGTCCAGCGCCTTGGGGTTGTCGATGTCGATGTCCTGCGGCAGGTCGGGGCAGCGCGCCGCCTGGCGGATGGCCGCCAGGTACACCGCCGCCATCACCAATGCCACGGCCCAGCCGGCGTTTTCGCCGAGCATCGACTTGATCGCCGACAGCAGGTAGTACATCAGCGCAATGACGATGACCGTGCCCGACAGCCCCAACCCCAGGCGCAGCATGGCGTTGGCCCAGGTGCGTGGCACGCGGTTGATGATCGGCATCATGCCCAGCTTCAGCGCCTCCAGGTGCACGATGTACAGCAGCCCCAGGTAGGACAGCACCGCCGGCAGCAGCGCATGCTTGACGACTTCGGCATAGGAGATGCCGACGTACTCGACCATCAGGAAGGCGGCCGCGCCCATCACCGGCGGCATGATCTGGCCGTTGACCGAGGACATGGTCTCGATCGCGCCGGCCTTGACGCCGCCGTAGCCGGCCTTCTTCATCAGCGGGATGGTGAAGATGCCGCCGCTGACCACGTTGCTGACCGAGCTGCCGCTGATCATGCCGTTCAGCGCCGAGGACACCACCGCCACCTTGGCCGGCCCGCCGCGCAGGTGCCCGAGCGCGGCAAAGCTGACCTGCATCATGTAGTTGCCGCCGCCGGCGCGGTCGAGCAGGCTGCCGAAGAGCACGTAGACGAAGATCGCGCCGGTGGACACGCCCAGCGCGATGCCATACACACCTTCGGTGGTGAGCCACATGTGCGACAGCAGGCGGTTCAGCGACGCGCCCTTGTGCGACAGCACCTCGGGCATGTACGGGCCCAGCAGGCAGTAGGCCAGGAACAGCGCGGCCAGCGCCGCCATCGGCCAGCCCACCGCGCGGCGCGTGGCTTCCAGCAGCAGCAGGATGCCGGCGCTGGCGACCACGATGTCCATGGTCGTCGGCTGGCCCGGTCGCGTGGCCAGTTGCGCATAGAACAGCAGCAGGTAGCCGCCGGCGAAGGCGCCAGCCAGCGCGAAGACGATGTCGAAAAACGGGATGCGATCGCGCGCCGAGCGCTTGAAGGCCGGCCAGGCCATGAAGGCCAGGAACAGCGCGAAGGCCAGGTGGATCGAGCGCGCCTCGGTGTCGTTGAGCACGCCGAAGCGCAGCAAGAAGGGCAGTGGCGAGGCGTACCACAGCTGGAACAGCGCCCAGGCCAGCGCCGTGCCGAAGATCAGCTGCCTGGCGAAACCCTTGGGCTCGCGCCGGCCGGTGTCGACCTCGGCGACCAGTTCCTGCAGCGCGGCGGGTGCCTTCTCGATGTCGGTGGCCATGGCGGTGGTTCTCGCGTGTCAGACAAATGAAAAGGGGCGAAGCCCTGGCTTCGCCCCGCGTGCGTGCGCGAACGCTGGCCCCGGCCTACTTGATCCAGCCCTTTTCCTTGTAGTACTTCAGCGCGCCGTCGTGCAGCGGTGCCGACAGGCCATCCTTGATCATGTTCTCGGGCTTCAGGTTGGCCAGCGCCGGGTGCAGCTTCTTGAACTCCTCGAAGTTGTCGAACACCGCCTTCACCACCTGGTACACCGTCTCGGTCGGCACCTTGCTCGACGACACCACCGTGGCCAGCACGCCATAGGTGTTGGTGGCCTCGGGGTTGTTGGGGTACAGCGCGGCCGGGATCGTGACCTTGGCGTAGTAGGGCCGTTCGGCCACCAGCTTGTCGACCGCCGGCCCGGTCAGCGACACCAGCTTGGCGCCGCAGGAGGTGGTCGGGTCCTGGATGTTGGCAGAAGGGTGGCCCACGCCATAGAAGAAGCCGTCGATCTTGCCGTCGCACAGGGCGGGGCCATGCTCGTCCGCCTTCAGCTCCGAAGCCAGCGAGAAGTCGGTGAGCTTCCAGTTCATCGCCGCGAGCAGCTCTTCCATCGACGCGCGCGTGCCCGAGCCGGGGTTGCCGACGTTGAAGCGCTTGCCCTTGAAGTCATTGAAGCTCTTGACGTTGGCTTCCTTGCGCGCCAGCACCGTGAAGGGCTCGGGGTGCACCGAGAACACCGCGCGCTCATCGGTCCACGGGCCGGCGTCCTTGAAGGCGCCCACGCCCTTGAGGGCGTTGAACTGCACGTCGGACTGCGCAAAGCCCAGGTCCAACTCGCCCGACTTGATGGTGTTGACGTTGAAGACCGAGCCGCCGGTCGATTCCACCGAGCAGCGGATGCCATGCTTGGCGCGGTCCTTGTTGACCAGCCGGCAGATGGCGCCGCCGGCCGCGTAGTACACGCCGGTGACGCCGCCGGTGCCGATGGTGACGAACTTCTGCTGGGCGACGGCCGGCGTCCAGGGCAGGGCCAGGGCCAGGGCGGATGCGGCCAGCGCGGCGCGCAGCGGGGTGATGCTTCGTGTCATCGTCGGACTCCAAATGACGGTTTGATGAAAGGGCGGGGTCGACCAACGATAACGCATGGCCGACCTCCCTGGTACCCGGGTCGTCCTCAGCGCGGCAAGGAGGCCAGCGCCGTGTCGACGGCCCGCGCCAGGCGCTGCACGATCAGGTCGAGCTGCGCGTCGTCGACGATGAAGGGCGGCGCCAGCAATACATGGTCCCCGTGCTGGCCATCGAGGGTGCCGCCCATCGGGTAGACCATCAGGCCTTCGGCCATGGCCTGGGCCTTGATGCGCGCGTGCAGCTTGTACGCCGGATCGAATGGGGCTTTGGTCGCCCGGTCGGCCACCAGCTCGATGGCCTGGAACAGCCCGCGGCCACGGATGTCGCCGACCTGCGGGTGCTTGCCGAAAGCCGAATGCAGCCGCTCGCGCAGGCCGACGCCCTGGCGCTGCACCTGCTGCAGCAGCCCATCGCGCTGGATGACCTTCTGCACCGCCAGCGCCGCCGCGCAGGCCATCGCATGGCCGATGTAGGTGTGGCCGTGCTGGAAGGCACCGCTGCCCCGAGCGAAGGCCTGGACGACCTGCGCTTGCGCCAGCACCGCGCCGATCGGCTGGTAGCCGCCGCCGAGGCCCTTGGCCACCACCAGCAGGTCGGGCACCACGTCCTCGGCCTCGCAGGCATGCAGCGTGCCGCAGCGGCCCATGCCGCACATCACCTCGTCCAGGATCAGCAGGATGCCGTGGCGCGTGCACAGCTCGCGCACGCCGCGCAGGTAGCCCGGCACGGGGGTCACCGCGCCTTGGGTGGCGCCGCCGACCGTTTCGGCCACGAAGGCGATGACGTTCTCGCCGCCCAGGGCATCGATGGCCACCGCCAACTCGGCGACCAGGCGCTGGCCGTAGGCCTCGGCGCTTTCGTCGGCGCGGCGGTCGCGGTACTCGTAGCAGGGCGCGACATGGGACACCTCCACCAACAGGGGCGCGAACTGCCTTCGCCGCCAGGCGTTGCCGCCCACCGCCAGCGCGCCCAGCGTGTTGCCGTGGTAACTCTGCCGACGCGCGATGAAATGGCGGCGCTGCGGCTGACCGATCTCGACGAAATACTGGCGCGCCATCTTCAGCGCCGCCTCCACCGCCTCGGACCCGCCGGACACGAAGTACGCATGGCTGGTGCCGGCCGGCGCGCCCTGCACCAGCAGGTCGGCCAGTTCCTCGGCCACGTCGGTGGTGAAGAAGCCGGTGTGGGCATAGGCCAGCCGGTCGAGCTGGGCATGCATGGCCGCCAGCACCTCGGGGTGGCCATGGCCCAGGCAGGACACGGCCGCGCCGCCGGAGGCGTCGAGGTACTGGCGGCCCTGGCTGTCGGTGATGTAGACGCCCTGGGCACTGGCGGCCACCGGCAGCGTGTGCGCTATCTGGCGGTGCAGGATGTGGGTATCGGGTCGTTGTGCCATGGTCTGACGTGGTCTGCCTGGAAGTGTGTGGCAAGTGTTCCACACACTCACCGTTGGCGATGCGACCTGCGCTTGCCGTCAGAATCGCTCGACCTTCACCGGAGGGCTCGATGATGAACCGACGCCAATCTCTGGCTGGCTTGACCACATTCGCCGGCCTGACGGGCAGCGCGATCGCCAAGGACCAATGCGTGGCCTTCACGCCGCAGATGCAGGAGGCCAAGACGCCCGAGGCGGCGCTGAAGCGGCTGCAGGAAGGCAACGCCCGCTTCGTGGCCGGCCAGGCGCTGAACTGCGACCTGCTGGAGCAGGTGCGCAGCACCGCGGCGCAACAAGCGCCCTTTGCCGCGGTGCTGGGCTGCATCGACAGCCGCGTGCCGCCGGAGCTGGTGTTCGACCAGCAGATCGGCGCGATGTTCGTGGCGCGCATCGCCGGCAACATTGCCAGCACCGACATCATCGGCAGCCTGGAGTTCGCCACCGCGCTGGCTGGGGCGAAGCTGATCGTCGTGCTCGACCACAGCAAATGCGGCGCGGTCAAGGGCGCCATCGACGATGCCAAGCTCGGCAGCCTGACCGGCGTGCTGCTGCAGATCCGCCCGGCACTGACTCAGCTCGACTACAAAGGCGTGCCTTCGTCCAAGGACAAGGCGCTGGTGCAACGCGTGGCCGAGCGCAACGCCAAGGACGCGGCGGCCCAGCTCACCAGCCGCAGCGAGACCATGGCTGGCCTGGTGCGAGAAGGCAAGCTGAAGATCGTCTATGCCATGCACGACGTGGCCTCGGGCAAGGTGGCCTGGTTCGGCTGAGCCTGCTGCGCGGCTGCGGGTTTGTCTGGATATCGATTTTCTAGACCGCTCGCTGCCGCTCCATTGAATTTCACAGCGCCGCGCGTCGTCCGTATCGTGCGGCCCCTGTGCCGTGCCCCAGTGGGGCGCGGTTGTCCACCCCTGCCAGGAGATTGCCCATGACACGCCGCCTTCCGTTGCTGAGCGCCTTTGCCATCGCCGCCGCGGCATTTGCCGTGGCCACGCCCGTCACCGCCCAGAAGGCCGTGCAGAAGCTGGGCAAGGGCGAGGGCCAGGTCGACATCGTGGCCTGGGCCGGCTACATCGAGCGCGGCGCCACCGACAAGAACTTCGACTGGGTGACCGATTTCGAGAAGGCCACCGGCTGCAAGGTCAACGTCAAGACGGCCGGCACCAGCGACGAGATGGTGGCGCTGATGAACGAGGGCGGCTTCGACCTGGTCACCGCCTCGGGCGACGCCAGCACCCGGCTGATCCGCGGCAAGAAGGTGCAGCCCATCAACGTCAACTTGATCCCCAGCTACAAGAACATCGACCCGCGGCTGCAGAAGGCGCCCTGGCACTACGAGAACAACACGCACTACGGCGTGCCCTACCAGTGGGGCTGGAACGTGCTGATGTACAACAAGGATGTCTTCAAGGACAAGCCGCCGACCAGCTGGAACGTGGTCTTCGAGGAGCAGACGCTGCCCGACGGCAAGAGCAACAAGGGCCGGGTGCAGGCCTTCGATGGCCCCATCTACATCGCCGATGCCGCGCTCTACCTGAAGACCAAGAACCCGGCCCTGGGCATCAAGGACCCGTACGAGCTGAACGAGGCGCAGTACAAGGCGGCGCTGGAGCTGCTGCGCGGCCAGCGCAAGATCGTCGGCAAGTACTGGCACGACGCCTTCGTGCAGATCGACGACTTCACCAACGAGGGCGTGGTCGCGTCGTCGAGCTGGCAGTTCCAGGCCAACATCCTGGGCTCGAAGAAGCGGCCCATCGCCACCGTGGTGCCGGTCGAAGGCGCCACCGGCTGGGCCGACAGCACGATGATGCACGTCGATGCCAAGCACCCCAATTGCGCCTACCTGTGGATGGAGCATTCGCTGAATGCCAAGCTGCAGGGCGACCTGGCGGCCTGGTTCGGCTCGGTGCCCGCCGTGCCCGCGGCCTGCAAGGGCAACAAGCTGCTGACCGACGAGGGCTGCAAGCGCCAGGGCTACGAGAGCTTCGACAAGATCGCCTTCTGGAAGACGCCGACGACCAAATGCGCCAGCCACAACGACCAGTGCATTCCGTACCACAAGTGGGTCTCGGACTACATCGCCGTCCTCGGTGGCCGGTAGATGACGGCGGCGGTCACGCTCGACCGCGTCTCCTGCATCTTCGGCAGCGCCGGCCATGAGGTGCGTGCGGTCGACGGCGTCGATCTGACGATCGAGGCCGGCGAGTTCTTCACGCTGCTCGGGCCTTCGGGCTCGGGCAAGACCACCTGCCTGCGCATGATCGGCGGTTTCACGCTGCCGACGGCCGGCCGCGTGCTGATCGGTGGGCAGGACGTGACGATGCAGCCGCCCTACGCACGGCCGGTGAACACCGTGTTCCAGGACTACGCGCTGTTCCCGCACATGAGCATCCGCGACAACGTCGCCTATGCGCTGATGGTGCGCAAGGTGGACAAGGCGGAGCGAGCGCGCCGTGCCGACGAGCTGTTGGCGCTGGTGGAACTGGCCGGCGTCGGCGACCGCCGGCCGGCGCAGCTGTCCGGCGGCCAGCGCCAGCGCGTGGCCTTGGCGCGTGCGCTGATCAGCCAGCCGCAGGTGCTGCTGCTGGACGAACCGCTGGGCGCGCTCGACCTGAAGCTGCGCGAGCAGATGCAAAGCGAGCTCAAGGCGCTGCAGCGTCGGCTGGGCATCACCTTCCTTTTCATCACGCACGACCAGCACGAGGCGCTGTCGATGAGCGACCGCATCGGTGTGTTCAACAAGGGCCGGCTGGAGCAGGTGGGCACGCCACAGCAGGTCTACAACGCCCCGGCCACGCGCTTCGTCGCCAACTTCGTCGGCGCGGCCAACGTGCTGGACGGCGATGCCGCGATGCGCCTGACCGGCCGCAGCAGCGCCATGCTGCGGCCCGAGCGCATCCGCCTCGGCGCGGCCGATGGCGCGCGCGCCATCGGCGCGGTGCGCGAGGTGCAGTACTTCGGCGCCTTCACGCGCCTCAAGGTCGACGTGGCCGGCGCGCTGCTGCAGGCCGACCTGCCCGAAGCCCCAGACACGCGTTGGCCGGCGCCCGGCGAAGCGGTGCAGCTGCACTGGGACGCGGGCGCGGTGCATGCGCTCGACGTGGAGCCGGTGGCGTGAACACCGCGCTGGCCTTGCCCGCGCCGGCCGGCGGCCTGCGGCGCCGCATCTCGGACCTGCTGTACACACGCCGCGGCTTGCTGCTGCTGGCGCTGCTGGCGCCGCCGTTGCTGTGGTTCGGCGTCATCTACCTCGGCTCGCTGTTCGCGCTGCTGGCCAACGCCTTCTTCGGCATCGACGACTTCACCGGACAGGTGGTGCGCGAGTTCACGCTGCGCAACTTCGTCGAGATCGGCAACCCGGCCAACCTGGACGTGGTGCGCCGCTCGGTGACGATGGCCGTCGCCGTGACGCTGGCCTGCGTGGCCATCGCCTTCCCGCTGGCCTACTACATGGCGCGCTACGCCACCGGTGCGCAGAAGGCGCTGCTCTACATCGCGGTGATGCTGCCGCTGTGGTCGAGCTACCTGGTGCGGCTGTATGCGTGGAAGCTGCTGCTGGCACGCGAAGGCGCGATCTCGTGGCTGGCGCACGAGCTGCACCTGGTGTGGCTGCTCGACGCGCTGCTGAGCCTGCCGTCAATCGGCGGGCCGAGCTTGAGCTTCTCGGCCATCGGCACCTTCATCGTCTTCGTCTACATGTGGCTGCCGTTCATGATCCTGCCCGTGCAGGCCGCCATCGAGCGCATTCCGGGTTCGTACATCGAAGCCTCGGGCGACCTGGGTGCGAGCCCTGCATTGACCCTGCGTAAGGTGATCCTGCCGCTGGCGCTGCCGGGCATCGCCGCCGGGTCGATCTTCACCTTCAGCCTGACCTTGGGCGACTACATCATTCCGCAGGTCATCGGCGACAGCACGCGCTACATCGGCCAGGTGGTCTACATGCAGCAGGGCGTGGCCGGCAACCTGCCATTTGCAGCCGCCTTCTCGCTGGTGCCGATCGTCGTGGTCGGTGTCTACCTGTGGCTGGCCAAGCGCATGGGGGCCTTCGATGCGCTCTGAGCCGCGCGCAGGCTGGGGGCTGAAGGCCGCGGCCTGGGGTGCCATCGCCTTCCTGCACATCCCGCTGGCGCTGATCATCCTGTATGCCTTCAGCGCTGAGGACAAGAGTTATGTCTTCCCGCCGCCGGCACTCACGACGCAGTGGTTCGGCGTGGCCTGGCAGCGCGAGGACGTGTGGGCGGCGATCCAGCTCAGCTTCGAGGTGGCTGCCTGGTCCACCGCCATCGCGGTGGTGCTGGGGGCGCTGGCCGCGGCGGCACTGGCGCGCACGACCTTCTTCGGCCGCGATGCGATCTCGCTGCTGCTGATCCTGCCGATCGCCTTGCCCGGTGTCATCACCGGCATCGCGCTGCGTTCGGCCTACGGCACGCTGCACATTCCGTTCTCGTTCTGGACCATCGTCATCGGCCACGCCACCTTCTGCGTGGTGGTGGTGTTCAACAACGCCATCGCGCGGCTGCGGCGCCTGAACCCGAACCTGATCGAAGCCAGCATGGACCTGGGTGCCGACGGCTTCCAGACCGTGCGCCACATCATCCTGCCGCAGCTGGGCTCGGCGTTGCTGGCCGGTGCGCTGCTGGCCTTCGCGCTGAGCTTCGACGAGGTCATCGTCACCACCTTCACCGCCGGCCAGCAGACCACGCTGCCGATCTGGATGCTGCAGGAGCTGATCCGTCCGCGCCAGCGCCCGGTCACCAACGTGGTGGCGGTGGTGATCATCGCGCTGACCTTCATCCCGATCCTCGGCGCCTACTGGCTGACGCGCGCCGACGAGCCGGCGCACCGCTGAACCCTTACCAAGGAGACCCCCATGACCGACATCACGCTGCCTACGCAACTGTTCATCGACGGGGCGTTCGTCGCCGGCGAGGGCGAAGCCGAGAAGGTGCTGAACCCGTCCACCGGCGAACTGCTGGTGGCCCTGCCCGAAGCCTCCGTCGAGCAGGTGCACAAGGCCGTGTCGGCCGCGCACCGCGCCTTCGACGGCTGGAGCGAGAGCACGCCGATGGAGCGCTCGCGGCTGCTGCTGAAGCTGGCCGACGCCATCGAGGCGCGCGGCGAACAGTTCGCCCGGCTGGAGAGCCTGAACTGCGGCAAGCCCTATGCCCGCGCGCTGGGCGACGAGATCCCGGCGGTGGCCGACTGCTTGCGCTACTTTGCTGGCGCGGCGCGCTGTGTCAGCGGCACGGTGGCCAACGAATACCTGGCCGGCCACACCAGCATGATCCGCCGCGACCCGATCGGCGTGGTCGGTTCGATCGCGCCGTGGAACTACCCGCTGATGATGGCGGCATGGAAGATCGCGCCGGCGCTGGCCGCCGGCAACACCGTGGTCATCAAGCCCAGCGAGCAGACGCCGCTGACGACGCTGCTGCTGGCGCAGGTGGCGGCCGACATCTTCCCGAAGGGTGTGCTCAACGTCATCGCCGGCCGCGGCGCCTCGGTGGGCCAGCCGCTGGTCGAACACCCGAAGGTGGCGATGGTCAGCCTGACCGGCGACGTGTCCACCGGCCGAAAGATCCTGCAGGCGGCCACCGGCACCTTGAAGCGCACCCACCTAGAACTGGGCGGCAAGGCGCCGGTGATCGTCTTCGACGATGCCGACATCGGTGCGGTGGTCGAGGGGTTGCGCACCTTCGGCTACTACAACGCCGGGCAGGACTGCACGGCGGCCTGTCGGGTGTACGCCGGCGCCAAGGTCTACGACAAGCTGGTGGCCGACCTGTCCAGCGCGGTCAAGACCATCAAGGCGGGGCTGCAGGACGACCCGGACGCCGAGATCGGCCCGCTGATCAGCGACCGCCAGCGCAACCGCGTGGCCAGCTTCGTCGAGCGTGCGCAGATGAGCGGCCACATGGAGATCACCGCCGGCGGCAAGGCTCGCGCCGGTGCCGGCTTCTTCTACGAACCGACGGTGGTGGCCGGCGCACGCCAGGAGGACGAGATCGTCAAGCGCGAGGTCTTCGGCCCGGTGGTCAGCGTGACGCGCTTCACCGACACCGAGCAGGCCATCGCCTGGGCCAACGACAGCGACTACGGACTGGCCTCATCGGTGTGGACCCAGGACGTAGGCCGCGCCATGCGCGTGGCCAAGAAGCTGCAGTACGGCTGCACCTGGATCAATACCCACTTCATGCTGGTCAACGAGATGCCGCACGGCGGCATGAAGTCATCGGGCTACGGCAAGGATCTGAGCATGTATGCGCTGGAGGACTACACCGTGGCGCGGCACGTGATGGTCAAGCTGTAGCCGCCGGCCGCTATACCCGGCGCGAGCGTGCCAGCTCCCGCGCCAGCTCGATGAACTCGCTGGCCGCCGGCTTCAGGCCTGAACCGCGGCGCCAGACCAGGCCGACATCGATGGTGGGAATCTCGTCGCGCAGCGGCCGCACCTCCACATGCTCTGCATCCAGCGTCCACGGCCGGTACAGGATGTCGGGCAGCACGGCGATGCCGGCGCCGGCGCCGACCAGCGAGCGCACCGCCTCCAGCGACGCGGTGCGCAGGATGCATCGCGGCTTGAGCTGGTGGCGTGCCCAGACGCTGGTCATCAGCTCGTCGATGCGGTCGGCCTCGAGCACGATCTGGTCACAGGCCGCGCAGTCGGCCAGCGACACCTCGTCCTGCGCCGCCAATGCATGGTTGGCCGGCAGCCAGACGCGGTTGCGGCTGCGTGTCAGCGTCTCGCAGACCATGGCCTGCGGCTCGCTCAACGCATTGCTGACCATGATGGCCACGTCGATCTCGCCGTTGATCAGCAGGTGCTCCAGGAAGCGCGGTGCGTCTTCGGTGACGAACACCTCCACGGCGGGGCAGTGGCGGCGGTAGCGGCTGAACAGTTCGCTCAGGTAGTAGCCGGCCACCAGGCTGGTGACTCCCAGCGTGAGCACGCCCGACAGGCCCGAGTCGGCCGCACCGGCATGCAGCCGCATCGCATCGGCCACCGAGCCGATGACCTTGCGCGCGCTGGCCAGGAAGCGGTGGCCCTGCGCCGTCAGCGCCATGCCCCTGGAACTGCGCTCGAACAGCTCGCTGCCGAGTTCGGCCTCCAGCTCCAGCAGGCTCTTGGTCAGCGCGCTCTGCGCGATGCTGAGCATGCGCGAGGCGGCCGCCACCGAGCCGCTCTCGGCCACCGCGATGAAGTAGCGGAACTGGCGCAGCGTGACGTGGCGGTGGTTCATCGGACGCACAAGGGGATGCAGCCGCGGTTGTACCCGATGCGCTATCGTTGTTGGCATCATGAGCGACGACATCAGCACGTTGAGGCGCATCCTGCGCGGCTGCCGTACCGTGGCCATCGTGGGCCTGTCGGCCGACTGGCACCGGCCGAGCAACTTCGTCGGCAAGTACCTGCAGCAGCACGGCTACCGCATCGTGCCGGTCAATCCGCGCTACGACAGCATCCTGGGCGAGCGCAGCTACAAGGCGCTGCAGGACATTCCGTTTCCCGTGGACATGGTGGACGTGTTCCGCCGCACCGAGGACGTGCTGCCCTTTGCGCAGGGCGCCATCGCCATCGGCGCCAAGTGCCTGTGGCAGCAGATCGGCGTGAAGAACCTGCAGGCCGATGCGCTGGTGCGTGGCGCCGGGCTCGATTCGGTGATGGACCGCTGCGTCAAGATCGAGCATGCACGGCTGTTCGGCGGGTTGCACTGGGCCGGCGTCAACACCCGCGTGATCTCCGCCAAGAGGCCCATCTGACATGGCCGACCGCATCTTCCAGCCCGAGACCCTGGCCATCCATGCCGGCCAGATCCCCGACGTGGCCACCGGCGCACGCGCGCTGCCCATCTACCAGACCACCAGCTTCGTCTTCGACAGCGCCGATCACGCGGCCAGCCTGTTCAACCTGCAGACCTTCGGCAACGTCTATTCACGGCTGAGCAACCCGACGGTGGCCGCGCTGGAAGAGCGCGTCGCCGCGCTCGAAGGCGGCCGCGCCGCACTGGCCAGCGCCAGCGGCATGGCGGCCGAGGCGATGGCTTTGATGACGATCCTGCAGCAGGGCGACCATGTGGTCGCGGCCGGCGCGCTGTACGGCGGCTCGGTGTCGATGCTGTCGGTGAACCTGGCCAAGTTCGGCATCACCACCAGCTTCGTCAACGCGACGAAGCCCGAGGCTTTTGCTGCCGCCATCCAGCCAAACACCCGCGCGCTGTTTGCCGAGAGCCTGGGCAACCCGAGCATGCTGCTGCTGGACATCGGCGCGGTGGCCGACGTGGCGCATGCGCACGGCCTGCCGCTGGTGATCGACAACACGGTGCCGTCGCCCTACCTGTGCAACCCGATCGCCTACGGCGCCGACATCGTGGTGCATTCGGCCACCAAGTACCTGGCCGGCCATGGCACCACGCTGGGCGGCGTGATGGTCGAGAGCGGCAGGTTCCCCTGGGACAACGGCAAGTTCCCGGGCATGACCGAGCCTTCGCCCGGCTACCACGGCGTGAAGTTCTACGAGACCTTCGGCGACTTCGGCTTCTGCATGCGCGCACGCATGGAAACGCTGCGCGTCTTCGGCGCGGCTTTGAGCCCGATGAGCGCCTGGCAGATCCTGCAGGGGGTGGAGACGCTGCCCTTGCGCATGGAGCGCCACAGCCGCAACGGCATGGCGGTGGCGCGCTTCCTGCAGAACCACCCGCGAGTGAGCTGGATCAACTATCCCGGACTGCCCGACCACCCGCAGCACGACCTGCTGAAGAAACAAATGCGCGCGTTGGGTGGCGAACCCATGGCCTCGGGCCTGCTGGCCTTCGGCGTCAAGGGTGGCGCGGCGGCGGGCGAGAAGTTCATCGAAAGTGCGCAGTTCATGAGCCACCTGGTGAACATCGGCGACACGCGCACACTGATCAGCCACCCGGCCACCACCACGCATCGCCAGCTGGACGAAGCGCAGCAGCGCGCCGCCGGCGTGCTGCCGGACATGGTGCGCATCTCGGTGGGGCTGGAGCACATCGACGACATCCTGTGGGACATCGACCAGGCACTGGGGCAGACGGCGTGCTGAGTGCGGGCATCGGACCAGACCAGTCGAGAGGGCAAGGATCAGCGCGAACGAGCATCTCGCGCGTCATGCGCCGTGTCGGGCGCTAAGATGGACTCAAGCCTGCAACCGCAAGGAGAGCGCCCGATGAGCATCTACGACCAGGACCTGGGCCGCACGGCCGCGAACTTCGTGGCTCTCAGCCCGGTGAGCTTCGTCGAGCGCAGCGCCGAGGTCTTCGCCGACGCACCGGCCGTGGTCCACGGCGCGCGGCGCTACACCTGGGCCCAATGCCGGGACCGCGCGGCGCGGCTGGCGGCGGCGCTGCGCGCCTTCGGCATCGGGCGCGGCTGCACCGTCACGGTGATGCTGCCCAACACGCCCGAGATGGTCGAGGCGCACTATGCGGTACCGGCGCTGAATGCCGTGCTCAACACCTTGAACACACGGCTCGACGCGCCGCTGCTGGCCTGGCAGATGAACCATTGCGAAGCGCAGGTGGTGGTCACCGACCGCGAGTTTGCACCGGTCATGGGCGAGGCGCTGCGTCTGCTGAAGGCGCAGCATGGACGCGAGCCGATCGTCGTCGACGTCTGCGACAGCGAATTCACCGGCCCCGGCGACCGTGTCGGCACGCACGACTACGAAGCCTTGCTCGCAGCGAACGACCCGCTGGCCAGACTGGAAGGCCCGGTCGACGAATGGGATGCCATCGCCGTTAGCTACACCAGCGGTACCACGGGCGACCCGAAGGGCGTGGTCACGCATCACCGCGGTGCCTACCTCAACGCAGTGAGCAATGCGGCCACCTGGACCATGCCGCACTTCCCGAAGTACCTGTGGACGCTGCCGATGTTCCACTGCAACGGCTGGTGCTTCCCGTGGACGGTGGCGATGCTCGGCGGCACGCACATCTGCCTGCGCCGCGTCGAGGCGGCACCGATCCTGGCGGCGATGCGCGAGCACAAGGCCGATCACTACTGCGCCGCGCCGATCGTGCACAACCTGCTGATCAACGCGCCGGCCGCGCTGCGCCAAGGCATTGACCACCCCGTGCGCGGCATGGTGGCCGGCGCCGCGCCGCCGGCATCGATGATCGAAGGCATGGCCCAACTCGGCTTCGACATCACGCATGTCTATGGCCTGACCGAGGTCTACGGCCCGGCCAGCGTGGCGGTGAAGCGCGAGGACTGGGCGCGCCAAAGCCTTTCGGAGCAGGCCCGGCTGAACGGCCGCCAGGGTGTGCGCTACGCGCTGCAGGAAGGCATGACGGTGCTCGACCCGACGACGATGGCCGAGGTGCCGGCCGACGGCCAGACCATGGGCGAGATCATGTTCCGCGGCAACATCGTGATGAAGGGGTACCTGAAGAACCCGAAGTCCACCGCCAAGGCCTTCGAAGGCGGCTGGTTCCACACCGGCGACTTGGCGGTGATGGAGCCGGACCGCTACGTGAAGATCAAGGACCGCAGCAAGGACATCATCATCAGCGGCGGTGAGAACATCAGCTCCATCGAGGTCGAAGACGCGCTGTACCGCCACCCCGCGGTCATGGCCTGCGCAGTGGTGGCGCGGCCCGATCCGAAGTGGGGCGAGTCGCCGGTGGCCTATGTCGAGACCAAGGCCGACGCGCAGGTGACGGCGGCCGAACTGATCGCCCACTGCAAGGGCCTGCTGGCCGGCTACAAGGTGCCCAAGGAGATCCGCTTCGAGCCGATCCCCAAGACCAGCACCGGCAAGATCCAGAAGTTCCAGCTGCGCGAGCGGGCGAAAAGCTCGTCGGCCATCGGATAAGGAGGCATGTCATGAATACCGAAGCCCTGGTACTGCGCAGCCAGGATGCGCGCGGCGTGGTCACGCTCACGCTGAACCGGCCGATGGCCTTCAACGCGCTGTCCGAGGGAATGATCGAGGCGCTGCACGCCGCGCTCGACAAACTGGCCGGCGACACCATGGTCCGCGCCGTGGTCATCGCCGGCGCAGGCAAGGCCTTCTGCGCCGGGCACGACCTGAAGGAGATGCGCGCCGAACCCTCGCTGGGCTACTACCAGCGGCTGTTCGCGATGTGCGGCCGCATGATGATGGCCGTCCAGAAGCTGCCGGTGCCGGTGATTGCGCGGGTGCACGGTATCGCCACCGCGGCCGGTTGCCAGCTGGTGGCGATGTGCGATCTGGCCGTGGCCGCGCGCGACGCACGCTTTGCCGTCAGCGGCATCAACGTCGGCCTCTTCTGCTCGACGCCCAGCGTGGCCCTGAGCCGCAACCTGGCGCGCAAGGCGGCCTTCGAGATGCTGGTCACCGGCGGTTTCATTGGCGCCGACGAGGCCCAGGCCAAGGGCCTGGTCAACCGCGTCGCCGATGCCGAGCGGCTGGATGCCGAGGTGGATGCGTTGCTGGCGCAGATCGTGGCCAAGCCGCGCGAGGCGCTGGCCATGGGCAAGCAGCTGTTTTACCGGCAGCTGGAGAAGGGCATCGAGGCCGCCTATGCCGATGCCGAAGCGACGATGGCCTGCAACATGATGGAGCCCAGCGCTCTGGAAGGCGTGCAGGCCTTCATCGACAAGCGGCCGCCCAATTGGAAGTAGGGCCGCGCCGCGGCGTGGCCCCGTCGGGGCCTACCTGGTGCGCGTCTTGGTTGCAGCGGCTTTGGGCGACGCGCTGGCCTTGGCAGGTGCGGTGCTTCCGCCGAGTGCATCGCTCATGCCAATCAGCACGCCGCTGACCATCGCGCTGTAGCTGTCCATCAGCGCCTGCGAGGCGCGCAGGCTGGTTGCCCGGCCCTGGCGCAGCGCATTCTGCGTCTGCGCCATCAAGTCCTCGACGGTCTGCGCGGCGCCGGCGCCGGTGGCGGTGCCTTCCAGCTTCATCGCCTTCAGCACCTGTTCCCACGGGCCCTGCAAAGGCGCGCCCACGCCTTGCACCGCCTTGCCCACGGTCTTGAAGAACATGTCCTCCATCTTCTCGACGCCATCCAGCGCGGCTTTGACCTGGGTCTCGCGCAGGCCGGCGCCCTGGTCCACCAGCTGCTGCAGCGCCTTGCGGTTGGCCTCGACGGCCTTCAGCAGCGCCGAATCCATGCCGTCGAAGGCCTTGCGCAGCATGGCCTCGATGTCCACCGCGCTGGCCGGGTTCTTCTCGGCACCGGCCGAGGTGGCCTGGGTGACGGACTTGATCACCTTGCGCACGTTGTCCAGCGTCAGTTCGCGCCCTTGCAGCGCCTTCAGCGTGGCGTCGGCGACGGCCTTGCGCAGCTTCTCGCCCTGCTTGGCCGAAGCCTCGGCGAACATGTCGATGAGGGCGTCCTGGTCGATGCCTGACTTGATCATTTGTCGCTCCTTGTTGAGTCGGCGATGCCGCGGCCCGATTCTGGACCAGTTCGGCGCGCTTGCGTCAGTTGGGAAAGTGGCAGGCCGCCACATGGCCCGGCGCCAGTTCGCGCAGCACGGGCGCGTCGGTCTTGCACTGCGCCTGGGCGCGCGGGCAGCGCGGGTGGAAGTGGCAGCCTTTGGGCGGGTGGATCGGGCTGGGCACGTCGCCTTCGAGCACGATGCGCTTGCGTGCCACCGTCGGGTCGGGGATCGGCACCGCCGACAGCAGTGCTTCGGTGTAGGGGTGCCTGGGCGAGGTGTAGAGATCGCGCGACGGCGCCACTTCGACGATGCGCCCGAGGTACATCACCGCCACGCGGTGGCTGATGTGCTCGACCACGCTCAGGTCGTGGGCGATGAAGATGTAGGTCAGGTTGAACTGCTCGCGCAGGTCTTCGAGCAGGTTGATCACCTGCGCCTGGATCGACACGTCCAGCGCCGACACGGCCTCGTCGCAGACCACCAGCTTCGGGTTCACCGCCAGCGCGCGCGCGATGCCGATGCGCTGGCGCTGCCCGCCCGAGAATTCATGCGGATAGCGGCGCATATGGTCGCTCGACAGGCCCACCGTCTCCAGCAACTGCACGACGCGTTCTTCGATGGCGCGCGGGCCGTCGGCCAACTTGTGGATCACCAGGCCTTCGCCGACGATGGCCGCCACCGTCATGCGCGGGTTCAGGCTGGCGAAGGGATCCTGGAAGATGATCTGCATGTCGCGCGCCAGGCCGCGCAGTTCCTGCGGGCCCATCGCACCGACGTCGCGGCCTTCGAACAGCACCTCGCCGGCGGTCGGTTCGATCAGCCGCAGCACGCAGCGGCCGGTGGTGCTCTTGCCGCAGCCGGATTCGCCGACCACGCCCAGCGTCTCGCCCGCGGCCAGCTCGAAGCTGACGCCGTCCACCGCATGCACGTGGTCGACCACGCGACGCAGCAGCCCGCCGCGGATCGGGAAGTGTTTCTTCAGGCCCTTGACCTGCAGCAGCGGCGGGACGCTCATCTGGCCCCCAAGGCGCTGCGCGCCGTCCCCCCGAGGGGGAGCGAACGCCTGCGGAACAGCCATGCGGCGTTCACGTCGGCAGATCCAGGATGCAGGCCACCCGATGGCCCGATGCGACCTCGCGCAGCGGCGGCGTGGCCTGGCGGCATTCGGTGCGCACATGCTTGCAGCGCGCGGCGAAGCGGCAGCCTTCCGGCGGGTCGATCAGCTTGGGCACGGTGCCGGGGATGGCCTCCAGCCGCACCTTGTGCCGCGCATCGAGGTCGATGCGCGGGATCGAGTGGATCAACCCCTGGGTGTAGGGGTGGCGCGGGTGGGCGAAGAGTTCGCGCACCGGCGCTTCCTCGACCACCTTGCCGGCGTACATGACCACCACGCGCTGTGCCACCTCGGCCACCACGCCCATGGCGTGGGTGATGAGCATGACGGCCATGCCCATCTCGTCCTTCAGCCGGCCCAGCAGGTCGAGGATCTGTGCCTGGATGGTCACGTCCAGCGCGGTGGTGGGTTCGTCGGCAATCACCAGCTGCGGCTTGCAGGCCAGCGCGATGGCGATCATCACGCGCTGGCGCATGCCCCCGGAGAACTGGTGCGGGTAGTCGTTGACACGCCGCTCGGGTGTGGGAATGCGCACCAGCTTCAGCATCTCCACCGCGCGGTCGAGTGCGTCCTTGCGCGACAGGCCTTCGTGCAGACGCAGGCTCTCGGCGATCTGCTCGCCCACCCGGTACACCGGGTTCAGCGAGGTCATCGGCTCCTGGAAGATGATCGAGATTTCCTTGGCGCGGATCTTCTGCATCGCCTCGGGCGGCAGCGGCACCAGGTCGCGGCCCTTCCACAGCACCTTTCCGGCGACGATCTTGCCCGGCGGCATGTCGATCAGCTTCAGCACCGTCTTGGCGGTGACGCTCTTGCCGCAGCCGGATTCGCCGACGATGCCGACGGTCTCGCCCCGGTCGATGGCGATGTCCACACCGTCGACGGCGTGCAGCCAGCCGTCCTCGGTCTTGAAATGGGTCTTCAGCCCCTGGATTTCGAGAAGGGCCATCGACTATGACCCCCAAGACGCCTGCGGCGTCGGCCCCCCAAGGGGGCGCGGTGCGAGCTTGGGACGGCCCGGCGCTCGCATCACATCACCCGTCTCGGGTCGAGTGCATCGCGCAGGCCGTCGCCGATGAAGCTGATCGACAGCACGGTGATGAAGATCGCCAGCCCGGGGAACAGCGACCAGTGCATGGCGATGTCCAGGTAGTCCTTGGCATCGAAGAGGATGCGGCCCCAGGTGGGGATGTCGGGCGGAAAGCCCAGGCCGAGGAAGCTGAGCGTGCTTTCCAGGATGATCGCCGCCGCCACGTCGATGGTGGCCGCCACGATCACCGGCCCCAGCGCATTGGGCAGGATGTGCCTCGCCACCTGGCGTTGCGTGCTGGCGCCGAGCGCGCGCGCGGCTTCGACGAACTCCTTCTCCCGAAGACTGAAGAATTGCGCGCGCACCAGCCGTGCCGCGGGCATCCAGCGGAAGCCACCGATGACCAGCACGATGAGCAGGAAGATGCCGACCTCCGGACCGACGATCGCCTTCAGGCCATCGCGGAAGAAGAAGATCAGCACCAGCAGCATCGGCAATTGCGGCAGGCTCAGGAACAGGTCGGTGACCCACATCAGGACGGCATCGACCCAGCCGCGCGAGATGCCGGCGATGGCGCCGATGGTCACACCCACCAGGATGGCCACCACCATCGAGGCGAAGCCCACCGCCAGCGAGATGCGTCCGCCGTAGAGCGCCCGGGCCAGCAGGTCGCGGCCGAGATCGTCGGTGCCCATCGGGTGCTGCCACGACGGCGGCGCCAGCCGCGCCTTGAAGTCGATGTCGTTGATGCCGACCTTGTAGACGAAGGGCCCGAGCAGCACCGCCAGCACCAGCAGCCCCAGCACCCACAGGCTCAGGTAGGCCAGGCGGTGACGTTTGAAGCGCAGCCAGGACTCGGCCCAAAGCGACGCGCTGGCTGCGGGCTTGCCCAATGGGCTAGCGGTAGCTGATGCGGGGGTCGAGCCAGCCATAGACGATGTCGGCCAACAGGTTGAAGAGGATGACCAGCGCACTGAGCACGAAGGTCACGGCCATGATGACCGGCGTGTCGTTGCGCAGCACCGCGTCGATCAGCAGCGAGCCGATGCCGGGGATACGGAAGATTTGCTCGGTGACGATGGCGCCACCGAACAGCTGCGGCAGCTGCAGTGCCACCAGCGTGACCACCGGGATCAGCGCATTGCGAACTGCATGCTTGAGGATCACCACGCGCTCGGTCAGGCCCTTGGAGCGCGCGGTAGTCACGTAGTCCAGCCGCACCACGTCGAGCACCGAGGAGCGCACGTAGCGCATCCAGCTGGCGGCCAGCGCCAGTCCCAGCACCGACACCGGCATGATGCTCTGCTTGAGGTGCTCCCACCACCACGCCCAGCCGGTGGCCGAGATGTCGGCGCGAAAGACGAAGGGCAGCCAGTCGAGCTTGATCGAGAAGAACAGGATGAACAGCAGCCCGGTGAAGAAGGTCGGCAGCGAAAAGCCGATGAAGGCCAGCGTGCTGGCGATGCGGTCGAACCAGGAATAGGGCTTGACGGCGGCCAGGATGCCCACGGGCAGCGCCACCAGCAGCGCCAGGATCAGCGAACTGCCGATGATCGCGACGGTGACCGGCAGACGCTGCAGGATCAGCTCGTCGACGTCGATGCGGCTGACGAAGGAGAAGCCCCAGTCGCCCTGCAGCATGCTGGCCAGCCAATGCGTGTAGCGCTGCCAGACCGGGTCGTCCAGGCCGAACTGCGCGCGCAGTGCCATGCGCACCTCGGGCGGCACGGCCGGGTTGGTGGCCATCTCCTCGAACGGGTCGCCCGGCGCAAGCGCCAGCACCGTGAACAGGATGATGCTGATGCCGAGCAGACTCGGCACCGCGATCAGCAGGCGGCGCAGGATGTAGTTACCCAAGGGCGACCCAGGTCGTCAGCGGAGGCCGCAGCAGGTACGGACGGGAGGGCGCCGGATCAGGATTCCTTGAACCAGTGGGGCAGGGCCCACATGTCGTTGTCCCAGCCGGACAGCGGTGCCGACAGCTTGTTCACCGCCGCCGACACACGCGGCCGGTACACCACCGGGACAATGTAGTTGTCGCTGCACACCAGGTCGTTCATCTTGATGAACATGGCCGCGCGCTTGATCGGATCCAGTTCCCCCTGCGCCGCTTTGTGCGTGGCGTCGTACTCGTCGTTTCGCCAGCGACTGACATTGCGGCTGGCCCACTTGTTGGCTTTCTGCGCGAATTCCCAGCTGCAATACTGCTCCATGAACAATTGCGGATCGGGTTGCGTCATGGTGGTGGTGTACATCTCCATGTCGGCCCAGTTCTTGGTGTAGGTGTCGGGGTTGGCAAAGTCGCCGCCGAAGAACACCGCCGCGGTGATGGACTTCAGTTCCAGGTCAATGCCGGCCTTGGCGCAGGCGTCCTTGATGATCGCCTGCGTCTTCTGCCGAGGCTGGTTGACCGAGGTCTGGTACACGTACTTGAGCTTGACATTGCCCTTGGCGCGGATGCCGTCGGCACCCTTCTTCCAGCCCGCAGCCTCGAGGATCTGGTTGGCCTTGTCGACGTTGAACTCGAACTTCAGGTTCTTGCTGTTGTAGCGCGGCGGGTTGTTCAGGAAGTTGGCCGTGGCGATGCCGGTGCGGCCGTAGATGAAGTCCTGCACACCCTTGCGGTCGACCAGTAGCGCCATCGCATCGCGCACCGCCTTGTCCTGGAACGACGGATGCCGGCTCTTGGCGCTGGCCCGTTCGCCGTCGATCTCGGTCCAAGGGTCGGAATAGTTGAGGATGATGAACTCGATGTTGCCACCGGGCACGATCGTCACCTTGCCCTTGCCCGAGCCCTCCAGGCGCTTGAGGATCTCGTCCTCGACCTGCAGGTTCCAGGCGTAGTCGTACTCGCCGGTCTGCAGCACCGCGCGCGCCGCCGAGATGGCGTCGCCGCCGCCTTTCATTTCCACCGCATCGAAGTACGGCCGATTGGGCTGGTGGTAGCCGGCATAGGCCTCGCCGCGCAGCATGTCACCCGGCTTGAAGTCGACGAACTTGTAGGGCCCGGTGCCGACCGGCTTGATGTTGGCCGGGTTCTCGCGCGACTTGGCGCCGATGTAGTCGGCAAACAGGTGCTTGGGCACGATCATGCCGGCGGTGCCGACGAAGGGCTCGGCCCAGAAAGGCGTGGGCTTTGGGAACGTGACGCGCACGGTGTGCGTGTCAACCTTCTCCACCTTGATGTCGCGATAGACCGCCACATAGACCGTGGAGGTGGCCGGGTTGGCGTTGTACTCCCAATTGAAGACCACGTCGTCGGCGCTGAAGGGCTTGCCGTCGTGCCAGGTGACGCCCTGCTTGAGCTTCCAGGTGACGACCTTGCCGTCGGCCGACAGGCCGCCGTTGTCTTTGGTCGGGATCTCGGCGGCCAGCGTGGGCACCAGGTTGCCCTCGGCGTCCCAGCTGGCCAGCGGCTCATAAAAGACGCGCGAGCCTTCCTGTTCCTTGGTGCCGCTGGCGAAATGCGGGTTCAGCAGCACCGGTCCCTGCCACCACAGCAGCTTGAGCGTGCCGCCGCCGCCGCGCTTCGTGGGTTTGTAGGGCGGCATCGCGGTCTGTGCCTGCACACCGGCATGCATCAGCATCATCGACGCCATCGGCGCGCTCAGGCCCAGGCCGACCATCTTGTGAATGAAGCTGCGGCGCGGCAGCTTGCCCGACTTGACCTCTTCGATCAGGCCCCTGAGTTGCTGCTCATTCATTGGAACTCTCCTAGACATGTTTCGTTGTATTCAAGCCGGGTGCGCCAAAGCCCCGGCACGACAGCGGCAGAGTAAATCCGAAGCGGGTTGAAGAAACCATCCTCCCAAACCCTAGACGCCGGCATGCCCTTGTCGGGCTGATCGATCGGCACGCACATGCAATTTCGGGGCCATGCGCGGCTTCCGATACAGTGGCGCCCAGTTCGCGGGCCCGGCCCGCCGTCTGCCAACATCATGATCCCCCGACTGCGCCTGCGCCCGACGATGCTGTCCGACCTGGACTTCGTGATCTCGGTCGAGCGCGACAGCCACAACCTGCCCTTCATCACCCCCTGGGAGCGCACCCAGCACGAGGGCGCCGTGCGCTTCCCGGATTTCCGCCACTTCATCGTCGAGGGCGGGGAGGACTACGCCAGCATCGGCTTCGTCATCCTGCAGGGCTGCCGCAACCCGCAGCGCAGTGTGGAGCTCAAGCGCCTGGTGATGCAGACCAAGGGACGCGGCTACGGCCGGGCCTGCGTGCGGCTGCTCAAGCAGATGGCCTTTCGCGACCTGCACGCGCACCGCTTCTGGCTGGACGTGAAGCAGCTCAACACCCGCGCGCTGGCGCTGTATGCCAACGAGGGCTTCGTCGAAGAGGGGCGCTTGCGCGAGAGCGTGCGCGTCTCGATCGACGGTGCCGACGGCTACGACTCCCTGGTGGTCATGAGCATGCTCGACCGCGAGTACCAGGCGCGCCTTGCGCTGGATCAGGAAGCCCTTGCGGCAGACATGACGGACCGCGCGCCACATCCGCCCCACGGAGACAACCGATGATTTCCACGATGATGGACGTGCCGCTGTCGCTGAACCATTTGCTGGAGCGCGCCGGCACCATCTTTGCCGCCAACCCGATCATCTCGCGGCTGCCCGACAAGACGCTGCGCCGCCACACCTATGGCGAGTACTACCGGCGCACACGTGCGCTGGCCTCGGCGCTGCAGCAGCTGGGTCTGCGCAAGGGTGAGCGGGTGGCTACGCTGGCCTGGAATCACCATGCGCACCTGGAGGCCTATTTCGGCATCCCGGCGGCCGGCGGCGTGATGCATACGCTGAACCTGCGCCTGGCACCCGACGAGATCGGCTGGATCGCTGCGGATGCCAAGGACCGTTTCCTGATCGTCGACGACATCCTGCTGCCGTTGTACCGGCAGTTCGCGCACCTGCATGACTTCGAAAAGGTGATCGTGTTTCCCTTCTCCGGCGCGGCGGTGCCGGCGGAGTTCACGAACTATGAAGCGCTGCTGGATGGGGCCGACCCGGACGGCTTCCGGTACGCGGCACACGACGAGCGCGACCCGACCTCGATGTGCTACACCTCGGGCACCACGGGGCGGCCCAAGGGAGTGGTCTATTCGCACCGCTCGACCGTGCTGCACACGCTGGTCGGCTGCCTGGGCGACGTGTGGGACCTGAAGGGCACCGACTGCCTGCTGCCGGTGACGCCGATGTTCCATGCCAACTGCTGGGGCATGCCTTACGGCGCGGTGATGATGGGCGCGAAGATCGTCTTCCCCGGGCCGCACCTGCATGCCGACGACCTGCTCGACCTGATGCAACTGGAGCCGCCGACGCTGTCGCTGGGCGTACCGACCATCTGGATGAGCCTGATCCAGGCCTTCGAGGCGGCGCAGTCCGCCCAGCCCGGCCGCTGGAAGATGCCTGTGGGCATGCGCTCGCTGGTCGGCGGTTCGGCGGTGCCGGAGGCGCTGATCCGCGCCTTCGCCCGCCATGGCATCACCCTCGGCCAGGGCTGGGGAATGACCGAAACCTCGCCGCTGGCCACCGTGTCCTACCCGCGGGCCGAACTGCGCAATGCCGGCGAGGACGAGGGCTTCCGCCGCGCCGCGATGGCCGGCACGCCGGTGCCGCTGGTCGACGTGCGCCTCTGCGACGACGAGGGCCTTGTGGTGCCCCACGACGGCAAGTCGCCCGGCGAGGTGCAGGTGCGCGGGCCCTACATCACCGGCAGCTACCACGAGGTGCCGGTCAGCGCCGAGAAGTTCACCGAGGACGGCTGGCTGCGCACCGGCGACGTGGCGACGATGGACGAACTGGCCTACCTGCGGATCACCGACCGCACCAAGGACCTGATCAAGTCCGGCGGCGAGTGGATCTCTTCAGTGGACCTGGAGAATGCGCTGATGGCGCATCCGGCCATTGCCGAGGCGGCGGTGATCGCCATCCCCGACGAGAAGTGGAGCGAAAGGCCGCTGGCCTGCATCGTGCTCAAACCCGGGCAGACGGTCGATGTCGTCGCGCTGGGCGCACACCTGCTGCAGCACGGATTTGCCAAGTGGCAGCTGCCCGAGCGCTATGAAACCATCGCCGGCGTGCCGCGCACCTCCACCGGCAAGTTCTGGAAACTGAAACTGCGCGAGATGTTCCCGCGCTGACTCCCGACGACACGACTGCATGAGCCTGGAACCCGATCTCTTCGACCCCCCACCCGCGGACCCCGACGACGCCATTCCGCTGGCCGACTACGCCGAACGCGCCTACCTCGAATATGCCTTGAGCGTGGTCAAGGGCCGCGCACTGCCCGACGTGTGCGACGGGCAGAAGCCGGTGCAGCGCCGCATCCTCTATGCGATGCAGCGCATGGGCCTGTCCTTCGGCGCTGGCGCAGCGCCCAAGCCGGTGAAGAGCGCGCGCGTCGTCGGCGACGTGCTCGGCCGCTTCCACCCGCACAGCGACCAGGCGGCCTACGACGCGCTGGTGCGTATGGCGCAGGGCTTTTCGCAGCGCTACCCGCTGATCGACGGCCAGGGCAACTTCGGCAGCCGCGACGGCGACGGCGCCGCGGCCATGCGCTACACCGAGGCACGCCTGGCACCGATCGCCCGGCTGCTGCTGGACGAGATCGACGAGGGCACGGTCGGCTTCGTGCCCAACTACGACGGCTCGACGCAAGAGCCTTCGCTGCTGCCGGCGCGGCTGCCCTTCGTGCTGCTCAACGGCGCCAGCGGCATTGCCGTCGGCCTGGCCACCGAGATCCCGAGCCACAACCTGCGCGAAGTGGCCGCTGCGGCCGTGGCGCTGGTGCGCAACGAGCGGCTGCCGGACGAAGAACTGTTCGCGCTGCTGCCGGCGCCGGACTTCCCCGGTGGGGCGCAGATCATTTCCAGCGCCGCCGACATCCGCGAGGCCTACCGCAGCGGCCGCGGCTCGCTGAAGCTGCGCGCACGCTGGAAGATCGAGGACCTGGCGCGCGGCCAGTGGCAGCTGGTGGTGACCGAGCTGCCGCCCGGCACCAGCGCGCAGAAGGTGCTGGAGGAGATCGAGGAACTCACCAACCCGAAGGTCAAGGCGGGCAAGAAGGCGTTGTCGCAGGAGCAGGTGCAGCTGAAGGCGGCGGTGCTGGCGGTGCTGGACACGGTGCGCGACGAATCCAACAAGGACGCGCCGGTGCGCCTGGTGTTCGAACCGCGCAGTCGCACGGTGGAGCAGGGCGAACTGATCACCGCGCTGCTGGCGCACACCAGCCTGGAAGGCAGCGTGCCGATCAACTTGACGATGGTCGGGCGCGACGGCCGGCCGACGCAGAAGAGTCTGCGCCAGATGCTCACCGAGTGGATCGACTTCCGTCAAGCCACGGTGCAGCGGCGCACCCAGCACCGCCTGGGTCGCGTGCTCGAGCGCATCCACGTGCTCGAAGGCCGGCAGATCGTGCTGCTGAACATCGACGAGGTGATCCGCATCATCCGCAACGCCGACGAGCCGAAGCCGGCGTTGATCGAGCGTTTCAAGCTCAGTGACCGGCAGGCCGAGGACATCCTGGATATCCGGCTGCGGCAATTGGCGCGGCTGGAGGCGATCAAGATCGAGCAGGAGCTGAAGGTCCTGCGCGAGGAGCAGGGCAAGCTGGAGGAGATCCTGGGCAGCCCCGCGGCGCTGAAGCGCACGCTGGTCCGTGAGATCGAAGCCGATGCCAAGGCCCACGGCGACGATCGGCGCACGCTGGTGCAGGAAGAAAAGCGCGCGGTCGCCGAGATCAAGGTGGTCGACGAGCCGGTGACGGTGGTGGTCAGTCTGAAGGGCTGGGTGCGCGCGCTCAAGGGCCACGAGGTCGACCCGGCCACGCTGGGCTTCAAGGCCGGTGACGCGCTCTATGGCACCTTCGCCTGCCGCAGCGTCGACCCGCTGCTGGTCTTCGGCAGCGCCGCCGGCGGCAGCGCGCGGGTGTACAGCGTGGCCGTGGCGGCGCTGCCCGGCGGCCGCGGCGACGGCCAGCCCATCACCTCGCTGATCGACCTGGAGGCCGGCACCCAGCCGGCGCACTACTTCGCCGGTGCGCCCGAGACGATGCTGCTGCTGGCCAACACTGGCGGCTTCGGCCTGCTGGCGAAGGTGGCCGACATGGTGGCGCGCAACCGCAGCGGCAGGAGTTTCTTGAGCGTGGACGATGCACACCAGGTGCTGCCGCCGGTGGCGGTGGCCGCGAGCCACGGCCAGGTCGCCTGCCTGAGTCTGGGTGCGCGGCTGCTGGTCTTCCCGCTCGATGAGCTGAAGCACCAGCCCAACGGCGGGCGTGGCCTGACGTTGATGGACGTGGATGCCAAGGATCCGCTGCTGTCGGTGGCCAGCTTCGCCGACACGCTCAAGCTGATCGGTCAGGGCCGCAGCGGCAAGGCCAAGGAGGAACTGCTGCGCGGGGCTGGGCTGGCCGAACACTTGGGCAAGCGCGCGCGCAAGGGCCGCAAGGCCGCGGGCTTCGTCAAGCTGCTGCGCGTGGCCGCCCAATGAGCCCGGCGCGGCGCCAACATCTCACGCGCGCCGGGGTGGACGCCGATTCACATGCGCCAACCGGCATGCTTAGATAATCACCGAACCAAGAAGGGTGCACCGACGAGCCTGCTCTCCAGGCCGGATGTCGCCCAGGAGACACGAGAGTGCAGCCCACCGATACCCAGGATCCCGCCTACTTTCACAAGGTGGTGGATTGCCAATGGGCCTGCCCGGCCCACACCCCCGTCCCCGAATACATCCGGCTGATCGCGCAGGGCCGCTACGGCGATGCCTACATGGTCAACTGGGTATCGAACGTCTTCCCCGGCATCCTGGGCCGCACCTGCGACCGCCCCTGCGAGCCGGCCTGCCGGCGCGGGCGCGTGGAGGAAGAAAACCTGGCCAAGCCCGAGCCGGTGGCCATCTGTCGGCTCAAGCGCGTGGCCGCCGACCACAAGGAAGACATCCGCTCGCGGCTGCCCAAGGCCGCGCCGCGCAACGGCAAGCGCGTGGCCTGCGTCGGCGCCGGGCCGGCCTCGCTGACGGTGGCGCGCGATCTGGCGCCGCTGGGCTATCACGTCACGGTCTTCGACAGCGAGGCCAAGGCGGGGGGCTTCATGTGGTCGCAGATCCCGCGCTTCCGCCTGCCGGAGAGCGTGATCGACGAGGAGACCGGCTACATCACCGACATGCCGCATGTCGACTTGGTCGCCCACCGCCGCATCGATTCGCTGAAACAGTTGCTGGCCGAGGACTACGACGCGGTCTTCGTCGGCTGCGGCGCGCCGCGCGGGCGCGACCTGGACATCCCCGGGCGCAAGGAGGCGACCGACAGCATCCACATCGGCATCGACTGGCTGGCGTCGGTGTCCTTCGGCCATGCCAAGAGCGTCAAGCCTCGGGTTATCGTGCTCGGTGGCGGCAACACGGCCATGGACTGCTGCCGCTCGGCGCGACGCCTGGGTTCCAGCGACGTCAAGGTCATCGTGCGCAGCGGCTTCGAGGAGATGAAGGCCTCGCCGTGGGAGAAGGAGGATGCCATGCACGAAGGCATCCCGATCATCAACTGCCACGTGCCCAAGGCCTTTGTGGTTGAGGCCGGCAAGCTGGTCGGCATGAACTTCGAGATCGTCGAACCGGTGTACGACGCCAAGGGACGGCGCAGCCTCAAGCCCACCGGCGAGCCGGAGGTCTTCTTTGCCTGCGACGAGGTGCTGATCGCCGTCGGTCAGGAAAACGCCTTTCCCTGGATCGAGCGTGACGCCGGCATCGCGTTCGACGACTGGGGCCTGCCGAAGCTCAACGCCACCACCTTCCAGTCGACGCGCCAGGAGGTCTTCTTCGGCGGTGACGCCGCCTTCGGCCCGAAGAACATCATCACCGCGGTGGCGCAGGGGCATGAGGCCGCGGTGTCGATCGACCTGTTCTTGCGTGGCGAGGATGTGTCCCAGCGCCCGCCGCCGATGACCCAACTGGTGTCGCAGAAGATGGGCATCCACGAGTGGAGCTACGACAACGCGGTGTCGGACGATGCCCGCTTCAAGGTGCCCTGGGCCAAGGCCGAGGCGGCGCTGGCCAGCATCCGCATCGAGGTGGAGCTGGGCTTCGATGCGGCCACCGCGTTCAAGGAAACCCAGCGCTGCCTGAACTGCGACGTGCAGACCAGCTTCACGCAGAAGCTGTGCATCGAATGCGACGCCTGCGTCGACATCTGCCCGACCGACTGCATCACCTTCACCGACAACGGTGACGAGGCCGAGCTGCGCACGCGCCTGAAGGCGCCGTCGACCAACCTGACGCAGGCGCTGTATGTCAGCGGCACGCTGAAGACCGGTCGCGTGATGGTCAAGGACGAGGACGTCTGCCTGCACTGCGGGCTGTGCGCCGAACGCTGCCCCACCGGGGCCTGGGACATGCAGAAGTTCCTGATCCAGATGAGCTATGCCGGCAGCACTGCCCGCGAGGTGGAGACCACGTCATGAAGCGCATCCACGCCGTCAACGACTTCGTCGTCAAGTTCGCCAACGTCAACGGTTCGGGTTCGGCCTCGGCCAACGAGCTGTTCGCCAAGGCCGTCATCCGCATGGGCGTGCCGGTCAGCCCGCGCAACATCTTCCCCAGCAACATCCAGGGCCTGCCCACCTGGTACGAGGCCCGCATCAGCGAGCAGGGCTGGCTGGGCCGGCGCGGCGGCATCGACATGATGGTGGCGATGAACCCGCAGACCTGGGCGCAGGACGTGCGCGAGGTCGAAAGCGGCGGCTATCTCTTCTACGACTCGACGCGCCCGCTGCCGCCCAGCGCCTTCCGCGACGACGTGGTCACGCTCGGCATGCCGATCACCGAGATCTGCAACGCCACCTACGACGACCCGCGGCAGCGCCAGCTGTTCAAGAACATCCTCTACGTCGGCGCGCTGGCGCAACTGCTGGGCATCGAGATGGATGTCATCGAGGCGCTGTTCGGCGAGCAGTTCCGCGGCAAGGAGCGGCTGCTGGCTTCGAACGTGCGCGCGCTGCACCTGGGCCGCGACTTCGCCGCCGAGCACCTGCAGCATGAGAAGGTGGGCCTGCGCGTCGAAAAGCGCGACCTGGTCGGCCAGCGCATCCTGGTCGACGGCAACACCGCCGCGGCGCTGGGCTGCGTCTACGGCGGCGCGAGTGTGTGCGCCTGGTACCCGATCACGCCTTCGTCGTCGGTGGCCGAGGCCTTCCAGAAGTACTGCGCCAAGCTGCGTGTCGACCCGGCGACCGGCGAGCACCGCTATGCCATCGTGCAGGCCGAGGACGAGATCGCCTCGATCGGCATGGTCACGGGGGCCGGCTGGAACGGCGCACGCGCGTTCACCGCGACGTCCGGCCCGGGCGTCAGCCTGATGACCGAATTCATCGGCCTGGCCTACTTTGCCGAGATTCCGGTGACCATCATCAACGTGCAGCGCGGCGGGCCGTCCACCGGCATGCCCACGCGCACGCAGCAGGCCGACATCCTGAGCTGCGCCTACGCCTCGCACGGCGACACCAAGCACGTGCTGCTGTTCCCGCAGGACCCGCACGAGTGCTTCGAACACTCGGCGACCTCGCTGGACCTGGCCGACCGGCTGCAGACCCCGGTGTTCGTGATGACCGATCTGGACATCGGCATGAACCAGCGGCTGTGCGAGCCCTTCGCCTGGGACGATGCGCGATGCTTCGACCGCGGCAAGATCATGACCGCCGAGATGCTCGAGGCGGGCCGCGACTTCGGCCGCTACAAGGACGTCGACGGCGACGGCATCCCCTGGCGCACGCTGCCCGGCACGCACCCCACCAAGGGCAGCTTCTTTACCCGAGGCACGACGCGCGACGAGTACGCACGCTATTCGGAGACCGGGCGCGACTATCTGCGCAACGTGCAGCGGCTGAACGACAAGTTCCAGACTGCGGCGACGCTGGTGCCGCAGCCGGTGCCGCGTGCCGCCGACAAGAAGACGCGCTACGGCGTCATCTACTTTGGCAGCACCAGCCCGGCGATGGACGAGGCGCTGCACAGCCTGGCTGAAGGCCAGATCCATCTCGACGCCCTGCGGCTGCGCGCCTTCCCGTTCCCGGCCAGCGTGCTGGAGTTCATCGAGGCCCACGACGAGGTCTTCGTCGTCGAACAGAACCGCGATGCGCAGATGCGCAGCCTGCTGATCAACGAACTGGCGGTGGCACCGAACCGGCTGTTCGCCGTGCTGCACTACGACGGCACGCCGATCACCGCGCGCTTCATCACCCAGGCCGTCACGCGCCACATGGAGGCGCGTGCGGCCGAACTTCACCGCAAGGCAAGAAGCACATGACCTACCTGACCAAACCGCGGCTGCACCACCCGACGCTGGCCACCAACAAGGTGGGCTACACGCGGCGCGACTACGAAGGCAAGATCAGCACGCTGTGCGCCGGCTGCGGCCACGACAGCATCAGCGCGGCCATCATCCAGGCCTGCTGGGAGCTGGACATCGAACCGCACCGCGTGGCCAAGCTGTCGGGCATCGGCTGCAGCAGCAAGACACCGGACTACTTCCTCGGCGCCAGCCACGGCTTCAACACCGTGCACGGCCGCATGCCCAGCGTGCTCACCGGCGCCAACCTGGCCAACCGCGAGCTGCTCTACCTGGGCGTGTCCGGCGACGGCGATTCCGCTTCGATCGGCCTGGGGCAGTTCGCCCATGCCATGCGGCGCGGCGTGCGCATGGTCTACATCGTCGAGAACAACGGCGTCTACGGGTTGACCAAGGGCCAGTTCAGCGCTACCGCCGACCGCGGCTCCAAGTCGAAGAAGGGCGTGATCAACCCCGATTCGCCGGTCGACCTGATCGGCATGGCGCTGCAGCTCGGCGCCACCTACGTGGCGCGCGGCTTCTCCGGCGACAAGGCGCAGCTGGTGCCGTTGATCGAAGGCGCCATCCGCCACGGCGGCGCGGCCTTCATCGACGTCATCAGCCCCTGCGTCGCCTTCAACAACCATGAAGGCAGCACGCGCAGCTACGACTACGTGCGCGAGCACAACGAGGCCATCAGCCGCATCGACTTCATCGACCTGGCCAAGGAGATCAGGGCAGAACCGCCGCCCGGCGAGGTGCTCGAGCTGCCGCAGCACGACGGCAGCGTGATGCGCCTTCGCAAGCTGCACGCTGACTACGACCCGACCGACCGGGTCAGCGCGATGAACCACGTGCACGCGCTGCAGGCCCGCGGCGAGGTGGTCACCGGGCTGCTCTACGTCGACCCGCAGGCCACCGACCTGCATGCCGCGCTGAACACCGCCGCGACGCCGCTGAACAAGCTGGACGAACGCGCGTTGTGTCCGGGCGCGGCCACCCTGGCGAAGATCAACGCATCGTTTCGATAGGCCACTCGGCGGGTTGCGAAGAACCCGCGTTCCGTCGATCCGCAAGCGAATGCCGGCTGCCGGCGCATGGCCGTCGTTCAATGCGCGCTGTTGAGGCACACGCTGTCTGCCAGCGGGGTGGCCAACTCCGTTCAGCCAAATTCTTACTCACTTGTATGTTCGATCCCGCTGTCGGCCAGATTCCGTGGTCCGCAAAGTCCGCTGAGCGCAGCGGCGTGCGAAGGCTGAGTTCCTGCTGCCGAAGCGCGCTGCGGGTCCCGGCAAAGCCGGCGAGGGGGTGGCCGGCGGAGTGAATTTGGGCTGAACGCAGCCGGCTACCCCCTTGTCGGTTTTGCCTGAAGCGGCGCCAGAACGCAACGAGAACAGCGAGCCTGAAAATGAAGGGCGGCCATGCGCCGCAAGCCGCCTCAGGAGTCTATGCGATTGCCCGCAAGTGCCTACCACGGCAATTTGCCGTCCACCAGGTACATGGCGATCCACGGCTGCCAGGTCACCAGCGCCAGGCAGAACAGCATCAGCCCGATGTAGGGCAGGGCGGACTGCACCAGCAGGCCGAAGGGCTGCTTGAAGGCCGACATGGCGACGATCAGGTTCAGCCCCACTGGCGGCGTGAGGAAGCCGATTTCCAGGTTCAGGATCATGATGATGCCGAAGACCACCTTGTTGTAGCCGTAGGCCTCAGCCACCGGCATCAGCAGCGGCGCCAGGATCAGGATCGCCTCGCCGGTGGTCATCAGGCAACCGACGATCAGCAGCAGCAGGTTGACCAGCAGCATGAACATCAACGGGCTGCTGATGAAGGTCTGCATGAATTCCACCATCTGCCCCGGCACGCGGTGCTCGACCAGCACGATGTTCAGGCTCAGGGCCACCGCCAGCACCGGGAACAACGAGCCACCGAGCTTGGACTGGTCGAGCACCACCTGGTAGAAGTCGCGCGGCTTCATCTCCTTGTGGATCCAGATCTCGATGATTAGCGCGTAGAGCAGGGCCACGGCGGCCGCCTCGGTGGCGGTGAAGTAGCCGCTGTAGATGCCGCCCAACAGGATCACCGGCAGCAGCGCGGCCCAGATGCCTTCGCGGCAGGCGCTGACGAACTCGGCGGCGTCGAAGCTGCGCATCGGCATCTTGCGGTTCATCCACAGCCCGTAGACCGAAAACACCACCAGCATCAGGATGCCCGGGCCGATGCCGGCAGTGAACAGGTCCACCACCGAGGCCTCGGTGACCAGGCCGTAGATGATCATCGGGATCGACGGCGGGATGATGATGCCCAGCGTGCCGCCGGACATGATGGTGCCCAGGGAAAACTTGTTGTCGTAGCCCGCGGCGCGCATCGCCGGGTACATCACCGAGCCGATGGCCAGCATGGTGACGATGCTGGATCCGGAGATGGCGGCAAAGATGCCGCAGCTGAGGACCGCCGCGATGCCCAGGCCTCCGGGCAGCGGCTGCGTCAGCGCGGCCATGATGCGGATCAGCCGCTTGGCCGTCGAGCCCAGCGTCATGACGTTGCCGCACAGGATGAACAGCGGGATCGACAGGATCAGTTCCTTGTCGAGCGCGACCCACATGTCCTCGAGGATGTAGTCGAGCTGGCCCTTGCCCCAGGCGATCTGCACATAGGCCGCCACCGACAGCAGGATCACGACCAACGGCTGGCGCAGCCACAGCAGCAGCAGCACCAGCGCAATCAAGAGCAGCGCGGTCATTCCTGGAACTCTGGCGGCAGCGGGCGCAGCGCCGGCCAGGCGGCAAAGAAGAAGTAGCGGATCGATGCGGACAGGAAGCCCAGCGGGATGGCCAGCTGGATCGGCCAGATCGGCATGTCGAAGGCCTGCATGCGCAGGCCGGCCTGCATCGACGAGGACACGTAGACCCAGCCGAACCATGCCACGCCGATGAAGAACAGGCCGGTCACCAGGTCGGCGATACGGTCCATCGTGGGGCCGAATTCCTTGGGCACCCAGCCGAAGCCGATGCGCGGCAGCAGGTGGCTGCCGGTGGCCGTGGCCACGCCGACGCCGCAGAAGCTGCCGATGACCAAGGCATAGACGCACATCTTCTGCGCCGCGAAGACGCCGGGCGATCCCTTGAGGTCGAAGACCCTGTAGACCGGTGTCAGCAGTTCACGCCCGGCCACGTCGATGATCAGCACCAGAGCGATGAAGCCGAAGGCGGCCACCGCAATCAGGCATTCGAGCCGGTGCCAGGTGTCGACGACCCAGCGCGCGCCGGCCGGAGCCGGCGCGAATTGCGCTGTCATTTGGCGCAGGCTTTGCGGCCGGCTTCCATCGTGGCATAGAACGCAGCCGAGTCACCGCCGGTTTCCTTGACGATCTGCGGGTACACCGGCTCCATGGCCTTGCGCCAGGCGTCGCGCTGCTCCTGCGTGCTTTCGACCACCTGGCCGCCGCCTTGCTTGAGCATGCCGAACAGCGTGCCTTCGAAGCCGCGGATCTCCTCGCGGTACTTGGCCGAGGGATTGCGTGCGCTGGCGCGCATGATCGCTTCCTGGTGCGGTTTGGACAGCCTGTCCCACACGCCCTTGTTCATCAGCGTCAGGCCCGGCGAGTCGTAGGCGTTGACGCGCGACACCACCGGCGCCACCTTGGTCAGACCCGAGGGCAGGCCGTAGGTGATGGTCGTCAGCACCACGTCGGCCATGCCGGTTTGAAACGCCGGAATCCATTCGGGCAGGCCCAGCGGGTTGACGCTGGCACCCATCGAGCTGAAGAACAAGGCCTGCGTCTTGTTGGCATAGATCGCGGCCTTGGCACCCTTCAGGTCGGGCGGCGCCATGAACGGCTTCTTGCCGAACATGTCGATGCTGCCCACCGAGGTCCAGCCGAGAAAGTGCACGCCCTTCTTGGCGAAACCGTCGGTGACGATCTTGGTCATGTGGTTGTCGAGCACGCAATCGACCTCGGCTGCATTGCGGAAGTAGAAGGGCATCAGCAGCAGCGCCACCTCGGGCAGCACCAGCGCGGCCGAGCCACCGGAATAGCCGCCCATGTCGATGCGCCCGCGTGCCACCTGCTGCACCGTGTCCTGCTCGCTGCCCAGTTGCGAAGCCAGGAAGGGCTGGATCTTGATCTCGCCCTTGCTCTCTTCGCCCACCTCCTTGGCGAAGCGCTCGATCTGCATCACCCACGGGTTGCCCTTCGGCGGTGCACCGCTGGAGTAGCGCAGTTCGATCGGCTTGGCCTGGGCCTGCACCAGGGCATGCGGCGCGAGCAGGGCGCCGCCGATGAGCCAGGCCGAGACGAGGGGATTGAGCTTCATGCAGCGGGTCTCCGGATTTGTGTCAACAGGGGTGGCGCGCACGCACTGCGCGGGCGCATGATGGGTGCGAGGCCAGGCCTGGACCATCCTGATTGGCCCTAAGGTCCACGAAGGTGGGGTCGCCTGACCCGCGCCAGGCTCGTCGAGCCCAGCGCCTGCATGCCTTACGCCCGGTTGTCCATCGCCGCGAGGACTTCCTTCGCGCTGCCGCCGATCTGGTCGGCAATGCGTTGCTGGTTCGGCGCCAGTGTCTTCAAACACAGGTCACGTTGCTCCGGGCTCAGGTCGACCACCTGAGCACCGGCCTTTTCGCACATGCCGTAAAGCGTGGCCTCGAAGCCGCGAACCTTGCCACGCAACTGCGCCGAGGTGGAACGCGCGTAGGCGCGCAGCAAGGCCTCCTGGTGCGGGTTGCGCAGCTGGTCGAAGCGGGCCGTGCTTGTCAGGTTGAAGGCGGGCGTGTCGATCTTGGCCCAGCGCGTGGCCATTGGCGCCACCTTGGTCAGCCCCGATGGCAGCGCGTGGGGGATCGGCGTCGTCACCAACTGCGCCATGCCGGTCCGGAACGCCGGAATCCACTCGGGCCGGTCCAGCGGGATGGCGGTGGCGCCAAGCGACCCGCAGGTCACCCTCTGTGCCTTGCTGGCGTAGGCGACGGCCTTGACGCCGTCCAGATCCTTCGGCGTGGCGAAGGGCTTGGTGCCGAACAGGTCGATCGCGCCGATCTCACCCCAGCCAAGGAGTTTGGCGCCCTGCTTGTCGAGAAGCGCGCCGACAATCGCGATCAAATGGCTGTCGAGTACGCAGTCTTGCTGCTGCAGGCTTTCGAAGCAGCCCGGCACCGACAGCAGTGCCATCTCCGGCACGACCAGTGCCACCGAGCCGGTGGAAAGGCCGCCCATGTCGATGCGCTCGCGCGCAACCTGCGGACCGGTGTCCTGCGCGCTGCCCAGCTGCGAGGACAGGAAGGCCTGGATCTTCATCTCTCCCTTGCTCTCCTCGTCCACGGCGGCGACGAGACGCTCGATCCGCATCGCCCATGGGTTGCCCTTCGGTGGGGCGCCGCTGGTGTAGCGCAGTTCGACGACCTTCCTGTCCTGAGCCTGCACCGAGCCTTGCGCGCCGAGCATCGTGATCGCCACCAGGAGCACGCTGAGGCCTTGATGTCTGTGCACGTTTGTCTCCGCGTTGTTGTATGGGCATGATGTGCTCGCGCCACGCACATCGCCACTACACCGCGCCGCGGCCCGGAAGCACCATGTACCCACAGGACCTGCTCGACCCACTGATAGGCAGCCCCGGCACCAAGGGCTACCCGCACCGGGCGGCGCCCATGCGACGTTCTGCCATTGCCGCGCAGCGCTGGAACCTGTTGCGCGGCGACCTGCCGCTGCCGCTGGCGGTGATCCAGCGCGATGCGCTGGCCGGCAACCTGCGCTGGATGCAGCAGTTCGCGCGTGATCGGGGCGTGGACCTGGCGCCGCACGGCAAGACGACGATGTCGCCGCAGCTCTTCGAGGCCCAGTTGCGCGCCGGTGCTTGGGGCATCACCTTCGCGAACGTCACGCAGGCGCGGCTGGGCCTGGCTTCAGGGGTGCGCCGTGCGCTGATTGCCAACCAGGTGGCCGCGAAGGCGGATCTCGATGGTATCGTGCATGCTCTCGGTGAGTACCCGGGCGCGCGGCTGCTGTTCCTGGTCGATTCGCTGCAGCAGCTGGAGTCGATCGAGGCGTGGCACCGCGCGCATGCGGAGCCGCCTGCCGCGCTCGAAGTGCTGCTCGAAGTCGGGCTCGACGGGGGACGCACGGGTTGCCGCAGTCACGGCCTGGCATTGGCGCTGGCGCGGCGTCTGCGCAGCAGCCTCGCACTTCAGTTGGTCGGCATCGAGTGCTACGAAGGCCTTTGGGCGACAGGCCGCAGCGCCGACGACGAGGCGCTGGTGCAGGGACTGCTGCAGCGTGTCGCCGAGGTGGCGCTTGAATGCGACCAGGAGCAGTTGTTCGAAGGTGACGAGGTGCTGGTCAGTGCCGGCGGCTCGGCCATCTTCGACCTGGTGGCACCGCGTCTGAAGCCGGCGCTGTCGAAAGCGGTGCGCGGCGTGCTGCGCTCGGGCTGCTATGTCACGCACGACCATGGCAGCTACAGCCGCTATATGGCGGTGATGGACACGCGCCTGGGCTGCGGGCACGGGCTGCAGGCGGCGCTGCAGGTCTGGGCGATGGTGCAGTCGGTACCGGAGGACGGCTTGGCCATCCTCACCGCCGGCAAGCGCGATTGCTCCTACGACATCGAGATGCCGATTCCGGCCAGCTGGTACCGGCGCGGCCAGGGTCTGCCGCTGCCCGCACCCGCCGAATGGAAGGTCAGCGGGATGAACGACCAGCACGCCTACCTGCGCTTCGGCAACGCTGCGGTGCCGCAGGTCGGCGACCTGGTGGGCCTGGGCATTTCGCACCCCTGCACCACCTTCGACAAGTGGCGCTGGATGGCGGTAGTGGACGAGCGCTTCGACGTGGTCGATGCGATCACCACCTGCTTCTGATCACATCTCGATGACGATCTTGCCGGCCACGCGGCGTTCGGCCATCGCGCGGTAAGCCTCGGGCAAGCACCCGAAGGCAAAGCGCGCGCCAATGTGCGGGCGGAACAGCCCTTGCGCGGCCAGCGCCTCGACCGCCTGGCGGTTCTCGGCGCCGCGCGCCGGGTCGCGCCGGCCGTACTCGCCGGCGCGCACGCCCACCACCGAGAAGCCCTTGATCAACGGCAGGTTGCTGGGCACGCTGGCGATGCGGCCGTTGGCGAAGCCCACCACCAGCAGGCGCCCGCCCCAGGCGGTGCAGTGCACGGAGGCGTCGAACAGGTCGCCGCCCACGGGGTCGAAGACCACGTCGGCACCGCGGCCGCCGGTCAGGGACTTGACGGCATCGCTCAGTTCCCCGGCGCCGGGTTGCACCACCAGCACATGCTGCGCGCCCAGTTCGCGCGCCGCGGCCAGCTTCTGCGTCGAGCTGCCGGTCGCGATGACGGTGGCCCCCAAATGCAGCCCCAGTTGCACCGCCGCCAGCCCGGTGCCGCCACTGGCGCCATGTACCAGCAGCGTCTCCCCACGCTGCAGCGCGCCGCGTCGCACCAGCGCCACCCAGGCCGTCAGCGCCGCCACGCCGTAGGCCGCGCCTTCGGCCATGGTGAAGCCCTTGGGCACCGGCCGCAGCACAGGTGCCGGCGCCACCAGTTCCTCGGTGAAGGCGCCGGCATGCGCGCCGAAGCACACCGCGTCGCCGACCGCCGGCCACGACACGTCGTCGCCGACTTCGACCACCTCGCCGGCGCACTCCATGCCGGCGACGAAGGGCAGCGGCGGGCGGTGCTGGTACTTGCCCTGCGTCATCAGCAGGTCGGGAAAATTCAGTGCCGCGGCGTGCACGCGCACTCGCACCTCCCCGGCGGCGCAGGGCAGGCGAGGGCGCTGCTCCAGGCGCAGGCCGGAGAAGTCGTCGCACAGTTCGTTGCAGATCCAGGCTCGGTGGTTCATGTTTCGATTTGACCATCGGCCGACCGGGCCTGTTCTTTGGCGGGCTTCTGCTAGCCTGCCGCAACCAGCCCTCAGCAAGGAGCCGGAGTCTTGGCCCATGCCCTGCCCGAACACGGGCGCCCGCCCGACGAGATCCTGCAGGACCTGCGCGGCTTTGGCGCGCACGATCCGAACTACAAGGACGCGCGGCTGTGGAGCCTGGTGTACTGGCTCGATGAGCCCTATGCCGATTTCCTGGGCCAGGCCTGGCAGGCCTATTCGTCGGCCAACGGGTTGAACCCCAGCGCCTTCAAGAGCCTGAAGCAGTTCGAGACGCAGATCATTGCCGCCACCGCCGAGCTGCTGCACGGCGGGCCCGAGACCTGCGGCGTCGTCACCTCCGGTGGCACCGAAAGCTGCCTGCTGGCGGTGAAGACCTACCGCGACCGGGCGCGCGCCACGCGCGGCGTGCGCCATCCCGAGATGGTGGTGCCGACCACCGCGCACGTGGCCTGGTTCAAGGCCAGCGAGTACTTCGGCGTCAAGCTGCGGCTGCTGCCGCTGGACGACAAGCTGCATGCCGACGTCTCGAAGCTGGAGTCGATGATCAACCGCCACACGGTGATGGTGCTGGGCTCGGCGCCGGAGTACCCGCACGGCAGCATCGACCCGATCGAGGCCATGGGCGCCGTCGCGCAGAAGCACGGCATCCCGATGCACGTCGATGCCTGCGTCGGCGGCTTCATCCTGCCCTTCATGGCGATGAACGGTGTCGTGCTGCCGCCGTGGGACTACCGCGTGCCGGGTGTCACCTCGATGTCGGCCGACCTGCACAAGTACGGCTTTGCCGCCAAGGGCGCATCGACCATCACCTACCGCAACCTGGAGCTGCTGAAACACCAGATGTTCGTCTGCGAGGACTGGCCCGGCGGCGTGTTCGCTTCGCCGGCGTTGCTGGGCACGCGCCCTGGAGGCGCCTACGCGGCGGCCTGGGCGGCGATGCAGCGCTTCGGCGTCGCCGGCTACCGCGACCTGGCCGCGCGCACGCAGCAGGCTTTCGAGCGCATGCGCGCCGGCATCGAAGCCCAGCCCGAGCTGAAGGTGCTGGGCGAGCCGCACGGCCCGCTGCTGGCCTATGGCTCGGCCACGCCCGAGGTCAACATCTTCGCCGTGGGCGACCAGATGGATGCGAAGGGTTGGCAGGTCAACCGCCTGCAGTTCCCCGACGGGCTGCACGCGATGATCACCGCCAGCCACCTGCCGGTGATCGACGACTACCTGCGCGACCTGCGCGACGCAGCGGCCACCGTGAAGGCCGACCCCAGCCTGGCCGGCAAGGGCCGCGCCGCCACCTACGGCATGATGGCCCACCTGCCGCTGCGCGGCATGGTCCGGCACAAGGTGCTGGATCTGTTTGCCAACAGCTATCGCGCCGGCGGGCCGCCGCTGAATTTGGATGCGCCGGCAAGCGAGGGCGGGGCGCAGCCGCCGCTGTTGGAGCGCTTGGCCGCACGTTACGTGGCCTGGCGGCAGCGGCGCTGACGACATCAGCCGGTGTGCGGCACAGGCACGCCGTCGTCGAAGCGCATCAGCTCGAACACTTCCGCATAAGGCGAGTCCAGGCCCAGGCTTGCGGCCGCGTCGCGGTTCAACTGCAGCACGCGTGCATCGAAGCCAATGTGGCGCGTGCGCAGGTTGCGTTGCTGCTGCGAGCGGTGGTGGCGCAGCAGCTGGGCCTTCCACTCCGCCAGGTCGGCGTCGAAGCTCGTGTACAGGTCGCGGCGCATGGCCAGCGTCTTGGCGTCCTGGTTCAGGCAGGCCTGCAGCGTGAGCCGATCGCCGGCCGCGATGGCGCAGAAGCTCTGGTACGCGCGGCGATGCGTGGCGTTGCTGTCGTTGCCGTGCGGCATGAAGACCAGGTCGGGCCCAAGACCCAGGATGTGCGCGCGCAGCCGGGCGTGGTCCTGCGCGTCGGCGAGCGGGTCGTCCCACAGGCGCAGGAAGCGGCAGCGCGCTGCGGGCAGGCCGAAGAAGCGGCAGCTGTCGGCTTGCTCGGCTTCGCGCAGCGCCGTCTTCTCGTCCCTGCTGCCGCGGCCGTCGACGCCGTTGGCACCAACGGTCAGCACCGCAAGGTGCAGCAGGTGCTGGCGTTCGTGCAGGCGGCGCAGCGTGACGCCGATGGCATCGAAGTCGTCGGGGTGCGGCGCCAGCACCAGCACCGTCATTCGCGGCGGCCAGGGCTGATCGGGCAGGGGCCTTGCCATGAGCCGGCTAGCGGTGGCGCCGACAAGTCCACATGCCGCCGCACAGCGGCGAGCCGGCGTAGGTTGCGATCAGCGCGGCCACCGATGCACGGTCCGCGGCTCAGGGCAGCGGCCCGATTCTGGACAGCAGCGACGGGCGCGCCTGCCACGCGGCAAGAAGCGCGTCGAAGCCAAGGCCGAGCAGCAGCAGCGCGGCCAGCATCGCCTTCCAGTCCGACAGCGGAAAGAGGGCCAGGATGAGCGCCGCGCAGCCGAGAAAGAGCGCGCCGAGGATGCCCGCGGCCCAGCGTTGGGCGGGGGATCTGGCGCTGTCGGGGCGGGCTTGATGCATGCCGGTTCAGCGCGACTTCATGTAGGCCGCATACAGCACCGGCTGCAGGTCGCGCAGGTTGCGGCGCTGCGCCAGCAGATCGCGCTGCCGGCCCTGGCTCTCCAGGTGCAGCAGGTCGAGCAGCAGGCGCATCGCGCGTTCCGGCGGGCTCTGCAACCCCGGCTGCGCCTGCCCCAACCCGCCGGCCAGCGCCGGTGTTTCGCACAGCACCCAGGCCGGGAACCACGCGAGATCGGCCACCGTGCCTTCGCCTTCGAACTCGGCATCGAAGTGCCGGCGCAACCGGGTCAGCACCGGGTCGGCGAGCCGCCGCGTCAACGTGTCGAAGTGCTGCGGCGACAGCCAGGCGAGTTCGGCCAGCAGCCCCCAGCTGGTGTCCAGTCCGTCGAGGCGAAAACGCGCCTCGGTCATCCACGTCAGCGGGGCGGGGATGCGGCGCCACGACTCGATCTGGGATACCGAGTCCGCGGCCGCGCCAAAGTCGCCCGCCTTCAGCCACAGTGCGGCGCCATGGGCTTCGGCCTCTTCGGCGCGAAAGTCCAGCCTTGCGGCGCGCTGCGCGAGCTGTCGCCACAGCGGCACCAGCCAGGCCGCGCCTGCCTGCGCGCCCCACAGCCGCTGCGCCGCCGACTCTATGTCGCGCTGCATGTGCCGCAAGGCCTCGGCGGCCTCGGCCGGGCCGGCAAAGGGCGGGCCGTCAGGGCGCTCGAGCGTCGCCACCAGCAGGTCCAGCCGCGGCAATGCGTCGTCATGCGGCAACTCGGCCTGGAGCTTCAGGCAGGCCGCACGGGCCAAGACGGGGTCACGCCGCTCCAACGCATGCAGCACGTCGTTGCGCAACATCAGGTCGCGGTTGTTTTCGAAGATGTCCAGCTGCATGGCACCGAAGCCGTGGGGTTGTGGGCCGGACATTTTGCCGGCCCGTCGCTGCGCCTCGCCATGGCGTATAGACTTATCGCCAAGCGCATGCTTTCTGAAATTCAACCCGAGGTCCCGACCATGCTCGAACGCAACCTGTTCAACGCCGACCACGAAGCCTTCCGCGACAGTTTCCGCCGCTTCATGGACAAGGAGATCGCACCCTTTCACGCTGCCTGGGAAGAGCAGGGCTACGTCGACCGCGAGGTCTGGCGCAAGGCCGGAGCCAACGGCTTCCTGTGCATGACCATGCCCGAGCCCTACGGCGGCGCCGGCGTGGACAAGCTGTATTCGGTGGTGCAGATGGAAGAGCTGTCGGGCGCCGGATTCAGCGGCATCGGCTATGGGCTGCATACCGAGATCGTTGCGCCCTACGTCCTGCACTACGGCACCGAGGCACAGAAGCAGAAGTACCTGCCGAAACTGGCCACGGGCGAGTTGGTCGGCGCCATCGCGATGAGCGAGCCGGCGGCCGGCTCCGACCTGCAGGGCGTGAAGAGCACCGCCCTCCGCCAGGGCGACCATTACCTGCTCAACGGCAGCAAGACCTTCATCACCAACGGCTGGCATGCCGATCTGGTGATCGTCGTCGCCAAGACCACCCCCGCGGCCGGCGCCAAGGGCACCAGCCTGCTGCTGGTGGAGCGTGGCATGCCCGGTTTCGAGACCGGCAAGCGGCTGAAGAAGGTGGGCCTGAAGGCACAGGACACCGCGGAGCTGTTCTTCAGCGACGTCAAGGTGCCGGCGGAGAACCTGCTCGGCGGCGCAGCGCAGGAGAACCGCGGCTTCATCTGCCTGATGGAGCAGTTGCCCTGGGAGCGGCTGCAGATCGCCATCGGCGCGGTGGCCAGCGCGCAGGCCTCGATCGACGGCACCCTGGCCTATGTCAAGGACCGAAAGGTTTTCGGCCAAGCCGTCGCGGCCTACCAGAACACACGCTACAAGCTGGCCGAGATGCAGACCGAGGTGCACATCGCCCGCGTCTTCGTCGACCAGTGCACCAAGGCGCTGCTGGACGGCAAGCTCGATACCGCCACCGCGTCGATGGCCAAGTACTGGTGCAGCGACCTGCAGTGCAAGGTGATCGACGAATGCGTGCAACTGCATGGCGGCTATGGCTACATGTGGGAGTACCCGATCGCCCGCGCCTATGCGGACGCCCGCGTGCAGCGCATCTACGGTGGCACCAACGAGATCATGAAGGAAGTCATCAGCCGCTCGATGGGCCTGGGCGGGCGCTGATGCCGGAGTCGCTGACCGCCGCCGAGCCCCAGCGCCGGCCGCGCGGCCGGCCGCGCAAGGCGCCGGACGCGCTCGACGAAGGCAACCGCCGACAGGAGCTGCTGCGCGGCGCCGCACGGCTGTTCCGCAACAAGGGTTTTGCCGCGACCACCACGCGCGACATTGCGGCAGCCGCCGGCATGCAGTCGGGCTCGCCCTTCTATCACTTCGAGAGCAAGGCGGCGCTGCTCTTCGCGGTGATGGAGCAGGGCATGCGCGCGGCGCTGCGCAGCCAGGCGCAGGCGCTGCAAGCTGCCGCGGCAGACCGAGCCTCCTCCCAAGACCTGCTGCGCACGCTGGTGCGCGCGCATTTCGACGTGCTGCTCGGCCCGGGCAGCGACTTCATCCCGGTGATGCTGTACGAGTGGCGCTCGCTGACGCCGGCGCAGCGCGCCGACATCGCCCGGCTGCAGCGCGACTACGAAACGGCCTGGGCCGATGCACTGCAGGCGCTGTGCGCTGCCGGTACCATCCGCGCCGATGCGCGCGTGGCCCGGCTGATGGTGCTGGGCGCGCTGAACTGGTCGGTGCAGTGGTACAAGCCGAAGCAGGGCGCATCGCTTGACGAACTGACCGAGCAGGTCATGCAGCTTTTCCTGCCCCGCAACTGATGGAGGCCGCTATGAACGACCGCGCCAGCTTCACTCGCATGGACCAGAGCACGGCCGCCGACTGGCAGCTGATCGTCGGCGAGTTCAAGGACTTCAGCCAGCGCCTGCCCGACCGCATCCTCGCGCACCTGAGGCTGCTCGACGGCGACTACGGCGGCTTCCCGATCGACCGCTACCGCCACTGCCTGCAGACCGCGACGCTGGCGCATCGCGACGGCCGCGACGAGGAG
>Ga0316600_10000092_pt1 | contig 66487 bp, 63 predicted proteins | sample OWC_soil_day5_CT_FD_207652 | JGI IMG/M metagenome (GOLD analysis project Ga0316600, IMG submission 207652) | Wetland soil microbial communities from Old Woman Creek delta, Ohio, United States - OWC_soil_day5_CT | ecosystem: Environmental > Terrestrial > Soil > Wetlands | place: USA: Ohio... | reverse complement strand
AAGGGAAAGGACCCAAAGATTTGGAGGAACTTTGCCTAGTTTTGGGGAGTCAAATGTCCTATTTGGCGGGAAAAGCAACTTCGCTAGAAGCGGCAAAAGCAATGCTACAAGAAGTAATGCTAAATGGAAAAGCGTTGGCAAAGTTCAAAGAATTTATCGTAAATCAAGGTGGCGATCCAGAAGTGGTTGACCATCCAGAACGGTTACCACAGGCAGCTTATCGCATTGAAGTTCCAGCGAAAAAAGATGGTGTAGTCGCTAAAATCGTAGCCGATGCCATCGGAACAGCGGCAATGTTACTCGGAGCAGGGCGGGCTACAAAAGAATCAGAAATTGATTTGGCGGTTGGTTTAGTACTGCATAAAAAAGTTGGTGACAAAGTCCGTAAAGACGAGTCCTTGGTGACGATTCATGCGAATCAAGAAGCGGTAGCTGAGGTTGTAGAAAAAATCTATCAAAATATATATATTGAAGAACAGGCTGATGTGCCGCAGCTAATCCATGATATTATAACGGCATAAAGTCGAAAAAAGACAACAAGAGATAATAAAGTTTTAGCGCGGTTTTAGTAAACTGCGCTTTTTCTATTTGGATTTATCAGTGTGTATTTTTATAGTTTTTAAAAGAGGTCATTTACAAATTTTTAGATATCAAAAACTGTAAAATTAGTTAAAAACATACTAAAGTTCTATAGTAATTTTCTTTTGTAGGATAAAAATCCTATTAAGAAATAGCGGCGTTATCACGAATGTTTAGATATATATAATAAAATTTTTCATTCCTCGCTTGGATCGTACAGCAAATAAATTAGTGTAATTATAGTTATAGTTATACACTTACGAAATAATAGTAGTAGAACTAGTCGGTAAGAGTAATATGGATAAGCATAAATGATAAATCGTTAGGCGGTGTTTTTGGTTTATGGATAAGATAGTCTTGGCGACTAAGGATGGTCGGTATCAGATAAATGTCACTGAAAAGGAAGTTTTTCTCAGTGTTTGGCCATCCATAAGCGGTGGAGTACCGGTATCAAAGGCTGAGGTTATTAGAGATTTATTAACCAGAAAGCTGGTTGATTTTGATAGAAATTTTGTTTTCCAAATCATTAGGGAAGCTATGGGAACACCTACGCTGATTAGTAAGCTCTTGGAAAAGAAAGACGGTCGGTATCAGATTGCGGTGAGAGATACTGATGTTTTTCTTAGTGTGTGGCCACCGATGAATGGTGGAAAACCCGTAGCAAAATCTACAGTGATGAAAGATTTGACGGATAGAAAATTGCAGGATTTTGATGAAGCGTTTGTTCTTACTATCATTAAAGAAGCGAGCGGTACACCTGCACTGGTTATCAACTCAACCGCCATTGGTCAACTTAAGAATATTAGTGTGAGTGTCAGAATCAATCGCCTAGAAGCGACAATGGATATTTATATAGCAGAAGATACGCCTACGGCTACACTTCCAGAACTTTTAAAAAAATTAAAAGATTCGGGCGTAATGTATGGCATTGATGAGGCTATTCTTGAAACCTTGACACAAACTCGTATGGCAAGAGGTGTCATCTGTGCGCGTGGAGTCGAGCCGATTAGTGGCGAGGATGCTTCTTTGAAATATTACTTCGACGTTGACAGCCAAGGGCGTCCAGCAGAACAAGAAGATGGACGAGTTGATTTTAAAGATACAAATCATTTTCTTTGTGTAGATAAAGGAGCACTTTTAGTGGAAAAGATTCCGGCAACTGCAGGTGTTTCAGGAATCGACGTATATGGGAAGTCAATTACGCCAAAGCGCGGAAAAGATATTGCTATGCCTACTGGTAAAAATGTAATGGTTGTGGACAAATCTCGTCTTTTTGCCAATATTGATGGACATTTGAATGTATGTGGGGAAAAGCGGATTGATATTATCCCGGTGATTACGATTGAAGGTGATGTTGACTATCATACTGGAAATATTGATTTTAAAGGTAGTGTTATTGTGCGAGGAACCATACAGCCTGACTTTTGTGTGAAAGCGGGCGGGAATGTTGAAGTTGGTGGCAACGTTTATGGTGGTACGGTAGAAGCGAATAATATTATCGTTCGTAAGGGCATCCAAGGGATGAATCGTGGCGTTGTCAAAGCGCATGAACGTGTTGTAGCTGGATTTATCGAAAATGCGGATGTGTATTGTGATGGGGATATCATTGTCAGTGATTTCATTATGAATAGTTCCGTATGTGCAGGCAGTAGGGTTATGATCGAGGGACGACGAGGCATCATCCGTGGTGGTAGAATCGTAGCAGGTGAAGGAATTCGCGCTGTTACGATCGGCAATAAATCTGGCATTGTTACGGAAATTGAAGTTTCGATTAATCCATTTTTTAGAGATGAACTGCTAAGCCTGCGCGCTGAGATCAAAAAAGATGCAAATTTATATGAAGAATTGCAAAAATCAATCACATACGTTCGAAGTCATGGAATTGATCAGCTTTCTGTTACAAAGCTAGAAGTTTATAAAAAGAATGAAACGGAGTTTGAAGCGATACCAGAACGGATAGAAGAAATGCGGCAACGTTGCACCAATCTTGAAAATCTTCTTCGTTCGATGAAACCAGGACGAATTCGCGTTTCTGATTTTATCTACCCAGGTACAAAACTATCGATAGGACCATCTGTAATAGTTTTGAAAGATCCAATCCAATATGCCTCTCTGTATGTTAATGAAGGTCAGATTAAAGTGGGTTCATTGAGCTGATGATAAAATAAATATTGTTAAGATATAAAAAAGGTGATTGCCATTTTAAAACGGTAAAGTAGCAATCACCTTTTTGGGTATTTAGTTTTTTAGTAAAATTTTTGTTTTTATAAACCATTCAAATAATTCAGCAGAGGTGGTCTGCGCAATTGGAAGTAAGTTTTGCGCAGCGTGCCTATATTGATCTTCAGTTGCTGATTCGTTCACGAGCGACATGAATTCTTTAGCGATTGCTGCACTATGGAAAAGCAAATCTAGTGGCTTTTTCATTGGCTTCATTTGGTTTGTTGCACAGGGAATTTCATCAAGATGGCATTGCACCCAGTTTTCGAACTTTTTATGTCCGTTGAATAAATGACCACATACGTGGTGGGGAACAGACATGTCTTGTAATAAGTGGGTAGCAGCACCTAGATAAAAGAAGCTACTGGAAATATCTTGTTTATTTGCAAGGCGACATGCTTTGGCTAGATAAACGGAGAAATCATAGACACTAGGGGAAAAACGCCATAATCCTTTACGAGTAATTGGATCAAAAAAATGATTGATATTTTTAAACTCTAAATCTGCCCATTTCACACCTTCTTGTAATTGCGGTAGATTGTTTTCAAGGACTGTAGCAATCTCCATATTACCGTTCGCCTTAATTAGTTTTAAGGCTTCTAGGTTACAGGCTTTGTGTGTGATGCACAAATATTTAGGATCGTGAGGATATTCCAAGAGATATTGTATCGGGGCGGAAAATGTGCCGAGCATAGATAAACCAAAATTTAAATAGCGAGCTGAAGTTTTTATCATAATGCCACCTTGCGATCCAGATCGGCAATTAGATAATTTACGATGCTATTTGTAGCTTGAGAGTTTTGGAGTGTTAGCATTCGTTGCGACATAAGTAGCCCTTCTTTAGGAGATTGCAAGAGTCCGGTGAGTCGTTCGTTTAGCTGATTTTTATTTCTAGCCCAATAGCCTAAATGGTTCGTTTCTAAAAAACGGGCATTATCTTCCTCAATGCCTGGGATTGGGGAGAATACTAGTAATGGTGTGGCGGTTGCTAACGCTTCGGTTACAGTTAATCCTCCAGGTTTTGTGATCAGCAGGTCAGATCTTTTCATCAATGTAGCTACTTGGTTGGTAAAGCCGATAACTTTGAAATTAGTATTGTTCTTCGTCAGTTGCTCTAACTGTTTTTTGCGTTCGGTATCGTTTCCTGTAACAAATGTAATTTCGATATGATGGGGCAATGTTTGGAGTACAGCGATCATATCGAGTAAACTCTGGTCAGTTTGCCCACTTGTCATGACCAAAATTTTGTTTATAGCTGTTGATCTAATCGTTGGGGTAAAGTCTAAACCGCTAGGAATACCGCTGGGGATAATTGTATCTAAAGAATCAGTAGAATGTTTAAATTGTTTCACTAAAGAAGGATGTGCAATAAAATACTGGTCAACATGTGCAACTTCCCAAATGGGATGAACAATATAGTCCGTTACAATGCCAACCAGTTTAAAAGAGGAACAATATTTTTTTTTGTATTCTGCAACAGCCGCTAAAGGGTAAAAATGGGTGCAAACGATGATGTCAGGTTGGTACTCTGTAACCAATCTGTCGATCATGTGCTGATTCATTTTTGCCAGCATATGTTTCACATTATCAAATGTGTCAATTTCGCTTATTTTGCAAAGATGACGAAAGAGTTCTGGTTTGTATTCAATCAGTTTTTGGTAAGCTTTACTTAAAAAGGTATTGAAACCATAGGGCTCTGTTTGCAGTAGGTCAATTGTTTTTACGTCATAGCCAGCGGAGTCGAGTTTTTGATGGATGTTGAAGGCTGCCTGATTATGACCGTTGCCAATTGAAACAGTTAAAATCAATACGGTATGCATTCTAAACACCTCGCAAATTCATTTACTTTAATTTCATTATAATTGAAAGCCCAGTCAGAATGTATTAAGTAAATATTATAATTTTGTTAATTTTTTAAATTGAAATAACGCAAAAAATTTAAAAGTCCCATAAAAATGCACGTCATAACTGCTTATTAGTTATAACGTGCATTTTTTGTAGCATTTATTTCTGTATGATTAAATAGTCAATGAGGATTCTTGATAATACATACAAAGGAAAACGGGAAGTTACATCCACCGTTGTGATAGATGTATGTTTATGCTTATAGCCCCAGAGAGGAATGTTTGCCATTTTCGCTAGTGGAGAATCAGCAACACAGGTGCAAGTAATCAATTTTGCTCCGACTGATTTTACATTTTCTGCTGAGATTATCAATTCATCTGTCGTTCCAGAGATTGAGAAAATAATCATCAATTCATCAGGTTTTATATCGGCGGAAACTTTTTTCATAATTGCAGCATCAGAAATTTGAAAAATATTATACCCCAATAATTGCAATTTTAAAGAAAATTCCTGTGCAACCAAGATCGTTAAGCCTCGAGATAAAATATAAATGCGAGGTGCTTTTTTTATCAGTTCGACTGATTTTAGAATTTGATCGATTGATATATGTTCAATCGTATTGGTTACTTCCATTAATGATTTTTTTAAGATTTCATTTACCTGAATGGAATTTTCCGATTCAGAATTTTTTTTAGATAGCATATATCGTAGCTCAGCAAAACCATCAATTCCACACTTTTTGATAGTTCTAGATACGGTCGCTGGCGAAGAAAATGTCTGCTCCGCTACCGCGCCGATAGACATATTAGCAATCTTATCGGTATTTGCATTAATAAAGGTAATAACCTGCTTTTCAGTCGCAGTGAGATTGTCGTAGAAGGAATGATTTATTTTGATTAACATAAATACAAATACCCCCTGTTTCGTGGAGATAAGTAATATAAGAATAGAAGTCCCCTACTTATTCTAAGAAGAAATAAGTACTTTGTCAATAAAAAGCTTCTATTTCTTGAGATGAAAACTGTTCCAAACGCAGAAAACAAAACTGATTTTAAATAAAATATAATAAAGTCAGGGTTAATAAATAAAACTTAACAAAGCAATTAATGAATTTTATAGGAGTGAGGTCTTAGTGATGAAAATAGCGATTGCTGCCAATGAAAAAGGCACGGTATTAAAAGAAAAAGTAAAAGCGTTTTTAACCAAGCATCATTATGAAATGATGGATCATTCTTCTTCTGATATTTTTGAAGCTACAATGAATATTGTTGAAGCAATAAGAAATAAAACAGCCGCTAAAGGGATTGTTATTGATGAATATGGTGTTGCGCCCTTTATGATTGCGAATAAACATCATGGCATCATCTGTGCACCTGTTTATGAGGATTATACTTCTAAAATGACAAGAGCACATAACTCTACACAAATCATCACATTAGGTTCAGCTATTACAGCAGAGTCGCTTACTTGTGAATTAGCGCTGAACTTTGCTGAATCCGAATATGACGGTGGCAGACATCAAGTTCGGATTGATATGTTGAATAAAATAGTATAAAGATGGGAGAGAAAAAATGAAAATTGCAGTTGGTTGTGATCATATCGTTACAGATATAAAAGATAAAGCCGTAAAATATTTAAGAGGACAAGGACATGAAGTTATTGATTGTGGAACCTATGATTCTGTTCGGACACACTATCCGATTTTTGGTAGAAAAGTTGGCGTAGCTGTTGTTAAAGGCGAAGCAGATCTCGGTGTATGTATTTGCGGTACGGGGGTAGGTATCAATATGGCAGCTGAAAAAATCAAGGGTATACGTGGTGCATTAGTCGCAGATGTGCAAACTGCTGTTTATGCCAAAGAAGAACTGAATGCAAACGTGATTGGTGTAGGTGGAAGAGTAGTAGGCGAAGGTACAATTGAGTATATATTGGATGCCTTTATTGCTGCAAAATATAAACCAACTGTTGAAAATCAAGTATTGATTCAGAAAATTGATGGATTAATCAGTAAAAATGATGCCATTGAAAATGATGCAATTTTTGATGAAATCCAGAAAAAATGGGACGAAGGATTTTACCACGATTAATTTATAAATAAAAGGGAAGTGAAATAACAAATGAATTTAAGCAATACAAAAGGAATGATTTTAGATGCACAAAAAAATGGCTATGCTGTTCCAGCATTTAATATTCATAACCTTGAAACAATTCAAACAGTATTAGAAACTTGTGAAAAACTAAAATCACCAGTTATTTTGGCAGCAACGCCATCAACGGTTGATTATGCAAATAAAGAATATTTGATTGCGATTGCACAAAAAGCAATGGAGAAAGTAACGATTCCGTTTACGTTCCATCTAGATCATTTTGAAAATGTAAAAAGCATCAAAACGATTATTTCCGAAGGATGCCGTTCCGTCATGATTGATGCATCAAAACATTCTTTAGAAGAAAATATTGCCATCGTAAAAGATATCGTTGATTTTGCGCATGCTTGTGGGGCTACAGTAGAGGCAGAACTTGGTAAACTTGGTGGGCAAGAAGATGATCTAACGGTTGATGAAAAAGATGCTTTCTTCACTGATCCAGATGAAGCCGTTGAATTTGTAAAGCGGACGGGTATTGATACCTTGGCTGTAGCAATTGGTACTGCTCATGGTTTATATAAAAAAGAACCAAAACTTGATTTTGAACGTTTAGCTAAAATTCGTAAAGTGATTGATATTCCATTGGTGTTGCATGGTGCTTCTGGTGTTCCTTTTGAAGCAGTACAAAAAGCGATTGATTTAGGTATCTGTAAAGTGAATATTGCTACAGAATTGAAAATTCCATTTTCATCAGCAATAAAAGGTTACTTCACAGAACATCCAGATGCTTCTGATCCAAGAAAATATCTAATCCCAGCGAAAGAAGCAATGGCAAAAGTAGTCGAAGAAAAAGTGAAAATGTGCAAGAGTGCGCAGCGAGGTTAACTATGATTACGGTACTTACAATGAATCCATCTATCGACCGTTCTTACGTCTTGGATGACTTCATCACTGGAAAAGTGCAGCGTGCAAAAAGTGTGATTGCCACAGCAGGTGGAAAAGGACTCAATGTTTCTAGAGTTGCACATTTTCTTGGCGGCAAAGTTTGTTGTCTAGGTTTTCTGGGTGACTTTACTGGTGGCTTTATTGAAAAAGAAATTAAAGTAGAGGGTTTAATCAATCGCTTTACTCCAATTCAAGGAACGACTAGAATTTGTATGAATTTTAAAGACAAGAATGGCGTATTTACCGAAGTCCTTGAAGGCGGACCAGAAATTATGCCGGGAGAAATCAACCAGTTTGAAGAGGAACTACATAAGGTACTAAAAGATACAAAAATTTTAGTTGCTTCCGGAAGTTTAGCACAGGGACTTCCTAAAGATTATTATGGCAAAATTGCGAAAATTTGTAGCGAACACAATATAAAATTTATCTTGGATTCTTCGGGGGAAAGTTTACGTTTAGCAATCAAAGAAAAACCTTTTTTGATTAAACCCAATGAGGAAGAGCTTGAAAATCTTACTGGAATTCCAATTAAAACAGATGAGGATGCATTTTTAGCTTCTTTAAAAGTTTTAGAAATGGGTGCTGAAAATGTTTGTGTATCAATGGGAAAGAGAGGTATGATGTTAAATGGCAGTTTAGGGAGATTTATTATTAGTATTCCAACAGTAGAAGCTGTAAATACAGTTGGTTGTGGGGATTCTTTGGTGGCTGGTTTGGCATATGCATTGTATGAAGGTTACAATATCATAGATATGTTGAAATTTGCGAATGGTTGTGGAATTTCCAATGCTTTGCATAAAGGCGTTGGGCAAATTAATCCAAGGGAAGTAGATGAATTTGCCCAACAAGTAACGGTAATTCCCTATACAGACATAAACTGACTGAATTTTTAAGGATGTGTTTATTGTGGCAATGAATAAAGAAGAAACAATGTTATTGGGATTTGAAATTGTAGCTTATGCAGGAGATGCACGTTCTAAGTTTTTACTTGCATTAAAAGAAGCGAAAAAAGGTAATTTTGATCAGGTGAAAAAACTGATGGAAGAAGCAGATGAGTGTTTATCAGATGCACATAATTCACAAACGACTATGTTACAGGCAGAAGCTGCTGGTGATGGTGCAGATATTGGTTTTATCATGGTACACGCACAGGATCATTTGATGACGGCCTTATTATTAAAAGATTTATTGCAAAGTTTTATTGAATTATACAAAAGAACAAATCCATAGAATCTTAAACGATTTTAAATTAAAATTGGGGTGAATTTAATGAGTGATGGTATCATGAATAATCTTGTTGTTCGGATTGAAAAATGCAAACCTTTTTTTGAAAAAATGTCTAATAATTCCTATTTAAGAGCGATTCGTGATGGCTTTATCAGTTTAATACCAGTCATTTTATTTTCAAGTTTATTTCTACTGATTGCCTTTGTTCCAAATATCTTTGGCTTTTTCTGGTCGGATAAAGTGACAGGTACATTGATGAAAGCATATAATTTTTCTATGGGGATTTTTGCCGTATTAATGTCGGCGACAGTATCTAAAAGTCTAGTTGAAAACTTTAATACAAAAATCAAAGATAAAATGAAAAAAATTAATCCAGTATCTGCTATGGTTGCGGCAATCATTGCCTTTTTTCTCTTGAGTGCGGAAGAAATCAATGGCGGAATTGCGATGACCTTCTTTGGTTCAAAAGGCTTAATTACTTCATTTATTGTTGCTTTTATCGTTGCTAATATTTATCGTTTCTGTGTGGTAAATAACATTACGATTAAGATGCCAAAAGAAGTTCCCGGAAACATTGCGCAAACTTTTGCGGATTTGATTCCCATTGCAATATCAATTGTGGTTTTTTGGTTTTTTGATTTTGCTTTTAGAGAGGTTGCTAGAATGGGATTCAGTAACTGGATTTTAGAAATATTTAAACCACTCTTCCAAGCCGCAGATGGATATCTTGGTATTTCGATTATCTTCGGTGCTATGGCATTCTTCTGGTTTATCGGTATTCACGGTCCTTCTATTGTAGAACCTGCCGTGTCAGCTGTATATATTGCCAATGTTGAAGCAAACTTTATGATGTTTCAGGCTGGTGAACATGCAACCAATGTATTATCGCAAGGATCACAGTATTTTGTTGCAACGTTAGGTGGCACTGGAGCTACACTTGTTCCGATGCTCATGTGTTTTTTCTTTGCAAAATCTATGCAATTAAAAGCAATAGGTAAAGCATCTTCTATTCCGGTAATGTTTGGTATCAATGAACCAATATTATTTGGGATGCCGCTTGTACTAAACCCAGTATTTTTTATTCCGTTTATTTTGGCTCCAATTGCCAATGTTTGTTTACTAAGGTTTTTTATTCAGAATTTGCAGATGAATGGCTTTATCTATAATCTACCTTGGACGACGCCGGGGCCTGTCGGTCTTGTTCTTGGTACTGGCTTTGCGCCTCTCGCCTTTTTCCTAGCTGTATTATTACTTGTTGTTGACTTTGTCATTTATTATCCGTTCTTTAAAACATATGATAATTCACTTGTAGAACGTGAAGCAGATCAAACTACAGAAGAAGTGGAAGCGGTAAAAGTTCTAGCAGAAGAAGTAAAAATGGTCAATGTCGATGTTACAAGTGATGAAAAATATTCTGTTCTTGTACTTTGTGCCAATGGAGCAACAAGCGGAATGCTTGCGAATGCCATTGCAAAAGGCGCGAAAGAACGCAGTGTAAATATAGAATCTACAGCGATGGCTTATGGACAACATAAGGAGATTATTTCAGATTTTGATTTAATTATTTTGGCACCACAAATGAGTTCAATGTTGGAAGAATTAGAAGAAGATACAGCACGATATAATGTCAAGGCTGCATCGACTAGTGGTGCAGTGTATGTCAAACTAACACGTGATCCAGTTGGTGCGTTAGAATTTGCCTTGGGGAAAATCAAGGAGGTATCTTAGATGCCAAGAGCTTTTCCAGCAAAGTTTGTTTTTGGAGCGGCGACAGCCGCTTTCCAGTGCGAGGGAGCAACCCAAATAGATGGGAGAGGCCCGTGCTATTGGGATGAGTATTTTTCTAGACCGACAAGCACCTTTAACGCTGATATAGCAAGTGATTTTTATCATAAATACAAAGAGGATGTATCGCTTTGCAGGGAATTTGGTATTAATGGAATACGAATTTCCCTTGCTTGGACTAGAGTTATGCCAAATGGTAAAGGTTTGGTGAATCAAAAAGGAATTGACTATTATCATCGTTTAATTGACGAGTGTATTGAAAATGGTGTGGAGCCTTTTGTAACGCTACATCATTTTGACACGCCCTTGCCGTTATTTAAAAAGGGTGATTGGCTTAATAACGAAAATATCGATCATTTTGCCGCCTATGCAAAAATTTGCTTTGAACATTTTGGTGATAAGGTAAAAAAATGGATTACGATTAATGAACCGTATTCTGTTGTTGCAGGACAGTATATTATTGGGCATTTTCCGCCCAATATAAAATATGATATTCCAAAAGCGGTGCAGGCTATGCACAATATGATGGTAGCGCATAGTAAAGTAGTTAATTTGTATAAAACAATGAATCTTCTAGGTGAAATTGGCATTGTGCATATTTTAGAAGGAAAATATCCAATTACGGATACGCCAGCCAACCGGCGAGCAGCAGAATTCGATGATACGATTGCTAATAGTTTTATGCTGGATGCGTGCTTAGGTGGGGAATATCGTCAAAGAACACTGGGAAATATTCAGTCGATTTTATCAAATTATCATGCTAAGCTTGAAGTCAAAGATGACGACATGAATGAAATCAATAGTGCCAGTAAACAGCTTGATTTTCTTGGAATTAATTATTATGCCAGTCATTTTGTTGAACATCATGACGGCGAAAGTGGTATTGTGCATAATGGCACAGGGAAAAAAGGCTCAAGTATCTTTTGTCTAAAGGATATTGGTAAACGTGTGAAAAATCCTGCAGTGCCAACGACAGATTGGGACTGGGCAATCTATCCGCAGGGATTATATGAAATGCTTGTTCGTGTAAAGCGAGAATATCCCAATTATCATAAAATATATATAACGGAAAACGGTATGGGGGCTAAAGAAATCCTTGAACATGATACTGTACTCGATGATGCAAGAATTGATTACATTGCAGAGCATTTAAATGCAATTTTGGATGCTGTTGATGCAGGGGTAAACGTGGAAGGCTATTTTTTATGGTCACTTATGGATGTATTTTCTTGGACAAATGGGTTTACTAAAAGATATGGATTATTCTATGTAGACTTTGAAACGCAAAAACGTTATGCGAAAAAAAGTGCCTCTTGGTTCAAAGCACTTTCTGCCCAAAAAGAACTGTAATGTAATTTAATAGATTTGAAAAGATTGTTCAAATCTATAGTTTTTCCTCTTTAATTAAAGCTGTTATAGTAGAGCAAATTTCAGTGTAAGTGCAATTTGTACGATTACATTTTGCGATGATTTTCATTAGTTTTATCTGTAGTGTTTGCATTTTCAATATAAAACAAATAGTTCTTTTTTGTACTGCGTGTTTTTGTAAAGTATGTTTCAGAAGCATTGCTAACTGTATTATTTATTTTCCCTTTATTTAAGAAAGAAGCCTAGCACAAAGAAAGTTTAATCTTTCTCGTGATAGGCTTTTTTTTTGATTACAATATGAATATATGCAAATTACAGATAAATATATATTGCATTGATAAAGTGTGAAAAAAATGATGTGTGTGTTGGCGGCGGTATTTATTCGGTCCTCGCCAATTTGAAATAACTTACAAATGACGATAAATTGGCAAGTGTGATTACCAATCCCATGGGGATTGCTGTTGTTCCGTCACCTAAACCAACAAGTGGAGAAGCGATAGCGCCAAATATAAATGTTACGACACCAATTAATCCAGCCGCACTACCAGCTGAATTTGGTTGACGTTGAATAGCTAGGGAAAAGCTGGCTGTGGTTGTGATGCCGATACACGATACGATGATAAATAGCTGAAGCAAGATGAAAATGATAGATGTCTGTAGTATACTCATAGCAAGTAACAGTATACTACAGAATAGGGCTAGATTTAGCCCAAAGACGAGTAGTTGTTTTTCATTAAACTTGCCTGTGAAATGTCCTGTTAGTTGAGCAAATAGCATAATACCGATTCCGTTAGTCGCAAAACATAGACTAAATTTTTCTGCTGATAAACCGTAAATTGTCTGTAGTACGAATGGTGAACCAGCAATGTAGGCAAATAAACCAGCAATGATAAAGCCTTGCACTAAAACATAGCCAACAAAACTCCTATCAGATAAGAGTTGTCGAAAAGTAACAAAGGTTGCTTTCAAGCCGCCGACCTTACGTTGCTCCAATGGTAAAGTTTCTTTCATACCCAAAATAACAGCTAAAGTTAATACAATACTAAATAGACCGAGTATAAAAAAAATTCCCGTCCAGTCACTCAATACAAGAATTTGCCCGCCAATAACCGGTGAGAAAATAGGTGCGATTCCGTTAATTAACATTAATAACGAGAAAAACTTTGTTAATTCTGCTCCGGAATAAAGATCACAAGCAATTGCCCGTGATAATACGATACCTCCTGATCCTGCAAGACCTTGAATAAAGCGAAAAGCAATTAGTTCTCCAATCGAAGTCGCGAAAGAGCACATAAAGGATGAAATAATGAAAATAATTAATGATAGGATCAAGGGTTTCTTTCGACCGTGAATATCACTGTTAGGGCCAATAAAAATCTGTCCTAGGGCTACACCAAGTAGTGTAGCTGTTAAACTAAATTGTACTAACGATGCACTCGTGTTCAAATTAGTTGCAATTTGAGGTAATGCAGGTAAATATAAATCTGTACAAAGTGGACCCATACCGGCTAAGCAGCCTAATATAATCGCCATCCATAAACGATTATGTGGTACCGAGTTGTGAGTTGTGTAATTCATAGAATACGCCTCCGTAGAATCAAATATGTCGTGTGATTATCATAACATAATTTATTTAGTTAGGAAACTAAATAAATTTTCAGAATATTTTATTGCAAGGTTTGTTTAATTGATTTCAAAATTCGGATAAGATCTTGATGTTCACTTTCGGAAATAGTTTTCAATAAATTTACTTCTGTATTTTCTTTGATGCTACATAATATTTCTTCTTTTTTCTTACCTTCATCGGTTAAATAAATTCTCTTAATTCGTGCATCTTCATTAGAAGCTTCTCTTTTAACCAAACCTTTTTTTTCTAATACATCAATTAATTTTGTAATAGAAGATGGTTTAATCAGCAAATCTTGCTGAAGTTCTGATTGTGTCATACCATCATTTTTATATAACAGATAAATTAACCTTGCATGTGAAAAAGATAAATCTTCATTTGCTAGATTTTTATTAAATAATTGCTCTAATAAATGTGAAATTTGTTGTATTAAATAGCCCACATGATTTTCGACGTTAGTTTTCATTTTATGACCTCCTTTGAATCTTTATTTTAGTTTATTTACAATGAAAATTCAACTTTTTTTCCTAACTATATAAGTTTGAGGTGCTGCATAGTATAAATATAGAGTATGAAAGATGGCAGTAGGGATGTTGAAAGGCATTTTTACAGTACGGTGAATGAAATAAATTGCGCTCGTAAAGAGGAAGAGTATCTATTAACTTAAATTCGCTTAAGCTAGTGACGAATTTAATCTTAATATGGTAGTATAATAAGATAGTGAAGAAGATGGGAGCTATAAAATGAATTTTAATATTTCGGATAAATTATCGCAAGAATCCATAGGGGAGTATGCCTATAGATTATTGAGTAGCAATATTCTCAGCTTGAACCTAGTGCCAGGAACGGCATTGTCGGAAAAAGATATTGCTGAATTACTGCAAATTAGTCGTACGCCAGTTAGAGAAGCCTTTATTCGATTAGCTCAAGAAAATTTATTGGATGTTCTACCGCAAAAGGGCACCTATGTGTCAAAGATAGATTTAGAACAGGTTGCTGAATCACGATTTTTACGGGCAACGATGGAAGATGCTATAATCAAACTTGTTTGTTATGAGTTTCCTAGGGAATCATTATTACAAGTGCAAGCTTGTTTAGATTTACAAGAATTATGTGTAAATAAAGAAGATTATATGAAGTTTTTTGAGCTAGATGATACAATGCATGGTCTTATATTTAAAGCTTGTAATAAGGAGCGCATCTGGAAAATGATTAAACAGATGAGTTTAAATTATAATCGCGTGCGAATGCTCACCTTAACGAAAGGCTATTATGAACTGCCAAAATTATTTGATCAGCATCAGCAGATTATAGAAGCGATTATTCAAAAAGATCAAGTATTATGTAAAAAAATAATTGAGTCGCATATTAATAAAGTAATTACTGATATTGAGGAATTAAAGCAAACATATAAAGGTTATTTTAAGTGAAATATTTTACTATGAAAATTTATCGGTGTATTAAATTTTGAACATGAAAAATAAACACATAAAAGGAAGTGCTTTGACAAGGTGATTAAAGTGCTTTTTTTTATGTGTTTATTTAAATATCAAATAATTTAAAAATCTCAGAATAAGAAGAAAAAGGCTGAAAATTAAAGAATTAATGAGAAAAAAGCATAAAATATACTCTTTTCCCACTATAAATAGAATTTGATTACTGATATACTAGTATGGTAGTATATCAGTAAAGAACTTGAGTACTAATAAAGGATATGGGGGAATTTGAAAATGAAGATGACATTTCGATGGTATGGAAAAGATGAAGATAAAATTACTCTTCAAGATATTCAGCAAATCCCAGGAATGCAAGGGGTTGTAGGAGCTTTATTTGATGTGCCGGTTGGTGAAGCATGGCCACTGGAAAAAATAATGCAGTTAAAAAAAGAAATTGAAGGTTATGGTTTGTCTTTTGAAACAGTTGAAAGTGTAAATGTACATGAGGATATTAAACTAGGTTTACCAAGTCGTGACCGCTATATAGAAAATTATATTACTTCGTTGAAAAATCTTAGTAAGGCTGGAGTAAATGTTGTCTGTTATAATTTTATGCCAGTATTTGATTGGACGAGAACGGACTTAGCTAAGGTATTATTTGATGGTTCTACAGCACTTGCTTATGATTATCATGTGATTGCTGGAAAAGATCCGCAAGTAATGGTTGAAGAAATGCAAAAGAATGCCAATGGATTTTCACTGCCGGGCTGGGAGCCTGAGCGATTAAAAGAATTAACCCATTTGTTTGATTTATATAAAGATATTGATGAAGAAAAGTTATTTGAAAACTTGGAATACTTTTTGAAAGCAGTTGTACCCGTTGCAGAAGAAGTCGGCATAAAAATGGCAATTCATCCAGACGATCCACCTTGCAAGGTATTTGGTTTACCTCGTATTGTTATTTCAAAAAGTAATTTGGAACGGATCGTGGGTATGGTTAATAGCCCAAGTAATGGTTTGACAATTTGTAGTGGTTCTTTGGGAGCAAATTTAAATAATGATATTCCCGATATTATTCGGCATTTCGGACAAATGGGACGCGTCGCTTTTGCTCATATTAGAAATGTTCAGGTACATGAACCATGGGTATTCAATGAAGTTGCTCATAAGTCTCAATATGGCTCTTTAGATATTTATGCGATAATGAAGGCTTTACATGATATTGACTTTACTGGGCCAATTCGACCAGATCATGGGAGAATGATCTGGAATGAAAAGGGACGTCCTGGTTATGGATTATATGACAGAGCTTTAGGGGCAAATTATTTGTGCGGTTTATGGGATGCAATTTGCCGTGAGTCAGAAATAAAGTAATACTGAGGTCATGTAAAAAAGGGGTGCTTATGTTGTTGAGCTTGGAAAGAAAAAGTTTAAAAAATACTGTACTGTGGCAGCAAGCTGGAATTGAAATTTTTACTTTTCATGATGAAGAAATGATTGCTGAAACGACAAAAAGACCGCAATGGATTCATTTTGGACCTGGAAATATTTTTAGAGCATTTATCGCATCATTGCAACAAACTTTGCTAAATAAAGGGAAAGTCAATACCGGAATTATTGCCGTAGCACCATATGATAATGAAGTAATCGAAAATATATACAGACCGCATGATAATCTAAGTTTATTGGTAACGATGAATGTGGATGATTCTATAGAAAAGCAAGTCATTGGCAGTATCAGTGAAAGTTTAGTTTGTCATAGTAAGTATGCTGATGATTGGGCAAGACTAAAAGTAGTTATGCAAGAACCATCTTTGCAAATTGCTAGTTTTACGATTACCGAAAAAGGGTATAAGATAAAAGATTTTTCTGGGGTTTATAGCCAAGATGTGCAATACGATGTGCAGCATGGCTTGAAAGCACCGAAAAGTTTTATGGGAAGAATAGCTGCATTACTTTATTTGCGCTATCAGACAGGGCAGTATCCCCTTGCATTACTTAGTTTGGATAATTGTTCTAATAATGGGCAAAAGCTCAAGGATGCTTTAATTGATATCGTAAAACTATGGATAAGTAATGGCTTTGTAGAGAAAGGTTTTTATGATTATTTAAATTGTCATGAAAAGGTTGCATTTCCGTGCAGTATGATTGATAAAATCACACCACGTCCTTCGGTAAAAGTAAAAAATTTATTAGAAGAAAGTGGTTTTAAAAGTACAGAGTTTCTTTGCACAAAAAGGAATAGTTACTATGCACCTTTTGTCAACGCGGAGAAGACAGAGTATTTGGTGATTGAAGATGATTTTCCTAATGGTAGAATGCCACTGGAAGAAGCTGGGGTAATATTCACCGATCTTGAGACTGTTGACAAAGTGGAAAAAATGAAGGTTTGTACTTGCTTGAATCCATTACATACTGCTCTGGCGATTTTTGGCTGCTTACTAGGGTATACCTTGATTTCCGATGAAATGAAAAATCCGTTGTTAAGAAAGCTAGTAGAACAAATTGGCTATGTTGAGGGGATGCCAGTTGTAATAAATCCAGGGGTTTTAGAGCCTGAAAAATTCATGAAAGAAGTGATTGAGGTTCGTTTCCCTAATCCAAATATTTTAGATACGCCACAACGTATTGCCAGTGATACTTCACAAAAAATCGGTATTCGTTTTGGTGAAACCATAAAAGCTTATGTACAAAATAAAGAATTGGATGCAAGTTGTTTGAATTATATACCATTGGTTATTGCTGGTTGGTGTCGGTATCTTATTGGTCTTGATGATAGAGGAAAGCAGTTTGTATTAAGTCCTGATCCATTGCTTACTCAATTGCAAGATCAGTTAAAAGAGGTTGAATTTGGGCAACCAAAGTCACTAAAAGAGCAGTTGAAGCCGATCCTTTCGAATCAAGAATTGTTTGGTTCAGATTTATATCAAGTTGGATTAGGGGTTAAAATAGAAAACTACGTTAAAGAAATGCTGAATGGAGTGGGGGCCGTAGAGCAAACCTTAGAAAAATATGTACATAAAAATAATTTAGAAAAGTGAGGAGAATGAAGATGAAAGCTGTAGAAATTACGAAGCCAAGAGAAATTGTGATTGTAGACCGTGAAATTCCAGAGATAAGAGAGAATGAGGTTTTAATTCGTGTCAAAGCAGCGGGAATTTGTGGCTCTGATATACATATTTATCATGGTAAAAATGCTTTTGCAACTTATCCAAGAGTAGTTGGACACGAGTTCGTTGGCGAAATTGTTAAGGTTGGTGCAAAAGTAGATAAATTTAAAATTGCTGACAGGGTAACTGTTGATCCAGTAGTATCTTGTGGAACCTGCTATCCGTGTCGTATTGGACGGCATAATGTTTGCAAGAGTTTAAATGTTATGGGAGTACATCGTGATGGCGGTTATCAAGAATATGTTGCGGTTGATTGTGATCAAGTATATCTATTGCCAGAAGGGCTTAGTTGGGAGTGTGCTGCGACGATAGAACCATACACAATTGCTGCACAGGTTATTGAGCGTGGACGCTTAAAGAAAGAAGATCAGGTATTAATTTGTGGTGCAGGTCCGATTGGTTTAATTATTTTGCAGGCTGTAAAAATGGTAGGGGCTAAAGTTGCTATAGTAGATATTGTTGAAAGTCGCTTGGCTAAAGCTAAAGAGCTTGGTGCAGACTTAATTATTAACAGTAAAATCACAGATATGACGAAAGAAGTAATGAAATTTACGAAGGATGATGGCGCAAGTCTAATTTTTGAAGCAACAGGAAATATACATCTTTTAGAAACATGTATTCATGAAATTGCTTCACCGGCAGGAAGAGTTGTCGTTTTAGGTTTTAGTAAAGAAGAAGTTAAAATTTCGCAGGTAGATATAATGAGTAAGGAATTAGAGATTATTGGGACAAGATTAAACAATAAAAAGTTCGATCAGGTTATTATGTGGTTTAGTAAAGGCTTAGTAAATCCAGAAAAAATCATTAGTCATACTTTTGAATTTAAACAAATAAAACAGGCCTTTGAATTAAGTGAATCATCACCAGAAAAAGTATGCAAAATTATCATAAAATTTTAATTTTTTAAAATTTAGAGAAGATTCAATATAAATAAATAGAAAGTTTGGGAGGGGTTTCCATGTTTCGTACACGTAGATGGAAAATCGCGTTTTTAATTTTTTTAGCTAGTTTAATTAATTATATGGATAGAACAGCTTTTTCTGTAGCAGCCCCATTTTTTGTTCAGGATTTTGAACTTACGCCCTCACAGTTAGGTATGTTGTTTAGTAGTTTTTTCCTTGGTTATGCGATTTTTAATTTTGTTGGTGGGTATCTTTCGGATATTCATGGACCGAGAAAAATTCTTAGTGTTTTTATGGTGATTTGGTCAATTTTTTGTGGCTTAACAGGTGCGGCTTTTAATTTCGTTTCATTATTTATTATTCGTATCTGTTTTGGTATCGGGGAAGGACCGATTTCTGCTACGACTAGTAAAATGGTTAATAATTGGTTTCCATCAAAAGAAAGATCTAGTGCAATGGGATTTGCAAGTTCTGGTACGCCTTTAGGGGCAGCAATTGCAGGCCCTATTGTTGGTATTATGGTCTTGTATTTTAGTTGGAAAATTGCCTTTGTTGTTATGGCATTAATCGGTGTTATTTGGGCAGCTTATTGGTGGAAAGTTGCTAGAAATTTACCAGAAGAAGATTTGAATATTTCACAAGAAGAAATTGATGAAATTAAACTAGGACAACTAAAAAGCATCGACAATGTAAGCGGCAAAAAATTACCATTAAGTTATTTTCTAAAACAGCCAACGATACTTTTAACAGCTTTAGCTTTTTTTGCTTACAATTATAATTTGTTCTTTTTCTTAACCTGGTTTCCTAGTTACCTTACAATGGAAAAAGGTCTTAGTCTTACTACCATGAGCATTGTAACGGTACTTCCTTGGACTGCTGGTTTTATCGGGTTAGCTGTGGGTGGCTTCATATCTGACTATATATTTCGTAAAACGGGTAAACTTATGTTTTCTCGTAAAGTTATTTTAGTCGTTGGTCTTGGCGCAACAGCTGTATTTATTGCATTAACTGGTTTTGTGGAATCAGCGACTTGGGCGGTTATTTTAATGGCTATAGCAATTTTCACCTTATACTTAACAGGATCTACTTATTGGGCTCTGATTCAAGATACAGTAACGGGAGAAAATGTTGGTGGTGTTAGTGGATTTGTACATTTCCTTGCAAATTTATCGGGAGTTATTGGTCCTACGGTTACAGGGTTTATTGTACAGTCAACTGGCGCGTTTACCAGTGCATTCGTTTTAGCCGCAGTATTAGCACTAATGGGATCTTTAGCAGTAGCATTTTTTGTTAAGCCGATACATGTAGAGAAAAGCAGCAATGTATTTCAGACAAATGCTATCGCTAAATAAAGAAAAGCGTAATGGAATTTTATTGGAATACATGTAGTAATGTTTTTTGATTTTCTACTATGTATTTAAATGCCTCCTGTTGTTAGCAAAATAAAAATTTTATATAAAAAATTGGTTCGCAGTTTTAGCTAGCGAGCCAATTTTTATTTTTGAAAGGTATTTTTATACAATATAGCGAATCAAATAGAATGCACGCATAAGGTATAGCCTATTGGCATTTTGAGGGCAAGAGTAAATTTTGGAGGTTTCTATATGGTAGAGAAAATCAGTTTGTTTTGTAAGGCTTTGGTAGCGAAATTTATCTCGAGTAGCAAACGCTTCGCAAGAGGTTTTTATGGAAGACAAACAAGAGATTAGCAGTATTATTGCTTATTTTAATCGTTATAAAAAGCTGAGTGCACTGAAAGCACTACCACCAGATTTTACAATGGAGCAAATGCAAACCGTATTTGGCTTTTCAAAAACTGGTCAATTTCAAACGTATTTTAATCATAAAATAAAAGAGCAAAATAATGTACTAGACATCAGTGGCTTTGACTATTATATTGAGGTAGTGTCAAAGGATGCTACGATACAAAAAGATGAAATGCCGATTTCTGTTTCTTATACGGGCAATAGTGGTGAAGTTCAAATCATGAAGATGGGGCAAGTCATTTATGCAGGGAATATCAGTGATGTTGCGATGAAAATACATCAAGATCATAAAGGAAATAGCTTCTTAAAGAATGAAGATATGATGGTAACAGACCAGAATGAAAATGTCAAAGTAGTGTATGTGATTAAAAATATTTCTGTGATGAATGAACCTGAAACTGGTACGATTAAATCAGTTGCGTTTTCTTTATTGATTAAATTAAAGTAAAAGGGTAGTATTTTGAATCTAACGGCGAATATAGCAATAAAGGAACATTATTTTGGCAGAGTTACAAAGAAATGCCGTAATAATGTTCTTTTTTTATTGAATAAAAAAGCGAGTCATGGTACTCTAAAAAAAAGAGACAATCAATAGTTCATAAGAGAGAGGGATACTTAGATGAAAGAATATAAAGTTGCAGTGATTGCTGGAGATGGAATTGGCCCTGAAGTATTGGCTGAAGGTGTAAAAATTTTAAATAAAGTATCTGAATTATCTGGAGATTTTAAATTTCAATTTACTTATTTTCCTTGGGGTTGTCAGTATTATCTGAAAAATGGAAAAATGATGGATGATGATGGATTAGAAAAGCTAAAAGCTTTTGATGCGATATATTTAGGAGCAGTGGGGTATCCAGGTGTTCCTGATCACATTTCTCTTTGTGATTTATTACTTAAAATTAGAAAAGGCTTTGATCAGTATGTGAACATACGACCAGTGCAATTATTGGATGGCGCACCTTGTCCGCTAAAAGATATCACACGTGATCAGATTGATATGCTTGTTATCAGAGAAAACAGCGAAGGTGAATATGCTGGTGCTGGTGATTGGTTATATAAAGGTAAACCAGAGGAAGTTGTTTTGCAAACAGGTGTCTTTTCTCGTAAAGGTACAGAGCGCATTATCCGTTATGCTTATGAAGAGGCGCGTAAGACTGGTAAGACATTAACTAGTATTAGTAAAGGAAATGCTTTGATTTATTCGATGGTTTTCTGGGATCAAGTATTTGCGGAAGTAGGCAAGGAATATCCTGATGTAAAAACGTATTCTTACTTGGTAGATGCTGCGAGTATGTTCTTTGTGAAAGATCCAGGGCGTTTCCAAGTTGTCGTAACATCAAATTTATTTGGTGATATTCTTACGGATTTAGGCGCTGCGATCTCAGGTGGCATGGGACTTGCCGCTGGGGCCAATGTAAATCCAGAAAGAAAATATCCATCCATGTTTGAACCTATTCATGGCTCGGCACCTGATATCGCTGGACAGGGCATTGCCGATCCGTTAGCTTCGATTTGGTCCGTTAGCCAGATGCTTGATTTCTTTGGTCATGAAGAGTGGGGCGGTAAAGTTTTAAAAGCGATTGAGCAAGTGATGGTAGAAAAAAAAGCGCTTACGCCAGATATGGGGGGGCAAGCAAAAACGAATGAAGTTGGCGACGAGGTCGTTGCTGTACTTTCTAAAATGTATAACGCTAAATAAGAAAAATTTCTTTGATGAAGCTAAATTTAAGCCGTTGACTACTGAAAAAGTGGGCAATGGCTTAATTTTAGTATTTGATGTAAAAATTAGCAGGAGATAGTTATAATTTGCAGAATATTATAACTATAATCATAAGTGTTTTTTTATGGATATTTACATGGACGAATTTTAAATAAAAGAGGCGGTTCTAGCAGTCCATGATATACTGAGTTATTATTAGGTGGTAGAAAAACCGATTAAATAATTTTATAGTTAAGGGAGCGTTTGTAGAATGTTTAAAACAATATTGGCAACAAATATTTTTACAAAAAGTATTAAAACAAAGCTAATTATTTTTTCATGTCTTATATTAACCATTTCTATAGGGATTGCAAGCTTTTTAAATTTACGAAGTAGTCAGAGTGCCCTAAGTGAAAAAATAGAGGAGAATATGATCGCAAATGCAGAAGCTGCGGCAGAGGGGATTGGTAAAGAAGTTTCGGCAATGAAAGCAATCGTAGAATTCATTGCGAAAGATGATAAACTCAAAACTGGTGATGTAAATAGTATCGGTGTGCGATTGAAAGAGCTAAAAAAATCTATGTCCCAAGTGGAGACTTTGTTTTTTGTTGATTTAAACGGAAAATATATTGATTCTTCTGGAATATCAGGAACAGTTGCAGAAAGAGAATACTTTAAAGAAATTTTGCAGAAGAAAGAAACGGTAGTATCTGGTGATCCGGTTGAGTCAAAAGCATCCGGTAAACTTGTGTCGGTAGTGATAACCCCAATTAAAGGGAATCAGAATCAAATTGTCGGATATTCGGCGGCATCAATGCAGATCAATGCGATTACAAGTTATGTCCTAAATCGTAAATTTGGTAATGGCGGGTATACTTACGCATTTGGAAAATCAGGTGATTTTTTTATCCATCCAGATGAAAAAGTTGCGCTGAAGGATAACATTTTAAGTGATGATAAGAGTCCAGAACTTGTAGCATTAGCAAAAACAGCTCTTGGGGGGAAAAAAGCGGTGAGTTCTTATGAATTCAAGGGCAATACGAAATATGCTGGCTGTGCACCTGTTCCCGGTACATCTTGGGTGGTTGGGACATCTATTTCTAAAGATGAGGCCTTGGCGAAAATCAATGACATTCGCAATCAGGCTATCCTAATTGCCGTTATCGCGGTAGTATTAGGTGGAGCATTGATGTACTTTATTGCTGCTCGGATGATTAATCCAATTATCAGTTTGGTGGGAGTAGCGCACAAAATGGCTGATGGTGACCTAACCCAGAGTGTGAAGGTAGCTTCAGAAGATGAAGTCGGGCAACTGGCTGTAGCGTTTAATGAAATGGGAGGAAGTCTAAAAATTTTGATCCAGCAGGTGCAGAAAAACGCCGAGCAGGTTGCGGCGTCCTCAGAAGAATTGACGGCAAGTGCCGAACAATCGGCAGAAGCGATTAGCCATGTTGCAATGACGATTGGTGATGTCGCGGCAGATGCGGGAAATCAAGCCCAAGAAGTTGAATCTACGTCGTCAGTAGTAGAGCAAATGTCCGCGGGCATTCAACAGATTGCGACAAATTCTAGTAAAGTATCCGATGCTTCTAATAAAACTGCCAACGCAGCACAAGATGGCAAGAAAGCAGTTAGTGCGGCCATTAGCCAGATGGGTAGCATAGAAAAATCAGTTGCCAGTTCCGCCGCAGTTGTCATGAAACTCGGGGAACGTTCCAATGAAATTGGTCAGATTGTGGATACGATTTCAGGTATAGCGAGCCAAACAAATTTGCTTGCGTTGAATGCGGCGATTGAAGCTGCTCGGGCGGGTGAACAAGGCAGAGGTTTTGCGGTGGTTGCAGAAGAAGTAAGAAAACTCGCGGAACAATCTCAAGACGCTGCCAAGAAAATAGCTTCACTGATTGGTGAAATTCAAAGTGATACAGGAAGTGCCGTTACTGTAATGAACAATGGCACAAATGAAGTAAAAGTAGGGATTGAAGTTGTCAATAATGCTGGACAAGCGTTCGAAGAAATTGTTGTTATGATCAGTCAGATGGGAATGCAGATTCAAGAAATATTGGAGGCAATCCAGCAAATGGCTTCTGGTAGTGAGCAAATAGTAACTTCGGTGAGAAGTATTGATCAGATTAGTAAAGATATTGCTGGCAAGACACAGACGGTATCGGCAGCGTCAGAAGAGCAATCCGCATCGATGGAAGAAATCGCTACCTCCAGTCAAGCATTATCTAAACTTGCCGAACAATTGCAGTCAGCAGCAACAAAATTTAGAGTTTAGGGATAAATGGGGCTAATAGCCTAGTGAATTGAGATTCTAAATTGAAAAATTTATTTAAGTCATTATTAAGCACTGAAGCCCTTAGTATATACGACTCAGTGCTTTTACTTTATTTTATCGCATGAATGATAAAATAACAGGTGCTGATAATAAAGAGTACTATACAACCTGAATATAAACCAGGTAGTTGGTCTGGATATAAAGGGATTGAGAGAATTGCGATAAGTACACAGCCAAAGCATAACCAAGAAAGATAAGGATATCCTGGTGCTTTATATTTTAGTTTTTCCGGCGATTTTGTAAGTATTTTTTTTCGATAATAGTAATGGGTTGCTGATACGCTGAGCCAATTTACTAATGCCAAAAAACCGCTTGCGCTGATCGTGTATATAAAGATTTGCTCAGGTAAAATATAAGACAACATCACGGTAAGAAGAAGAACAGCTCCACTAATTGTGATTGCGATCACAGGTATTTTTTTTTGATTCTGGTATCCGACGATTTTGGGTGCTTGGGCGTGATTCGCGAGAGAAAAAAGCATACGAGAGGCAGAATAAATTTGTGAGTTTAATGCGGATAATCCAGATGTCAGTAGAATAAAATTCATGATATCGCCAGCATATGGCATTTGAAATATCGTAAACAATTGCACAAATGGGCTAACTGTTGAATCAACAAGTTTAGCTGGGAGTAAAGTGACGATGAAAAAAGTGGCTAGCGTATATAAGGTAACTATTGTTAGCGTGATAATTCTAGCTGCTGGTGGTACTGTCTTTTCGGGATTTTCGGTTTCGGCTGCTGCCATTGCAATAATGCCTGTACCAGTATAAGCGTAAAAAATTAGCAGCATGGAACCCAAAAGGCCCATTATGCTTGGCGGATGATCTTGGTTAATTAATGGTAAGAGACTCGTAGTTTCATTTACATGTCCAATCGGAACTCCAATAGCCAGTAAAATTCCAATGAAAATAAATAGTATGAGTGTAAGTATCTTTGTCAGTGATAATCCAAGTTCAATTTTACTTAGACCTTTTAAATCGTTAAAATTTATTATCGTAATTGTTACTGAAAATAGAAGGCTGAGAATCCATAGTGGGACACTAGGAAACCAAAAACGGGCGAAAATTGCACAGGCAGTAACTTCGCTGGCCATGCCAAGAACGCCGCTGGCCCAAAACATCCAGCCATTGACGAATCCCCACCAATCGCCGAATACTTCCTGAGCGCATACTTTAAATGAACCCGCTACTGGGTTCGCAATTGCCATCTCAATAATGAAGGAAACTTCCATTATCATGACAAGCCCGCCCAGTAAATAGGCTAGTGGTGCTAAAGTTCCCGCAATGGTAATTACAAGACTACTGGCCAAAAAAATACCAGATCCAATAATGTTTCCGAACGCCATGACAATAAAGTCTGTTTTACTAAATGAGCTCAACTGATAATCAGCTCCTATTTACAACGTTTTTCAATCAAACAGTAACATAGTATTTGTTTAATCCTGTTAAAATATGTTCCATTTTTCCAGAGTTTTTAGGAGCGTCATGCTATTGAACAATAGGAAATGCGGAGGCGTATAAAAAATAAGCCATTGACTACTAAAAAGTTGTCAATGGCTTATTTAACGTAATGATGTTACCCGTATTTTATTACATTTGGAATTTGGCAACTGCTTCTCTAAGTTTCATCGCTAAATTGGCGAGTGCTTGGCTGGAGGAAGCGATTTCTTCCATTGAGGCTGATTGTTCTTCGGTTGCGGCTGATACTGTTTGTGTTTCACCCGAAGCTTGTTTACTGAATTCATCAATTTGATTTACTGATGCAACGATTTGCTGACTTCCGGCAGCAACTTGATCTATTTCATCGGATATTTTTCTTATTTGTTCGGATACTTCCTTAATTTCAATTGATATTTCTTGGAAAGCTTTCCCTGATGAATTTACAACTTCAGTGCCGAGTTTAACCTCTCTAGTACCATCACTCATAGCGATGACTGCTTTATCGGTATCTTGTTGAATTTCACTAATTAATTCAGCGATTTGTTTGGCGGCATCTTGGGATTGTTCAGCAAGTTTTCTTACCTCTTCGGCGACTACAGCAAAACCGCGTCCTTGTTCACCAGCGCGCGCAGCTTCAATTGCGGCATTTAACGCTAATAAATTTGTTTGTCCGGCAATACCGGAAATCGTATCGACAATTTGACCGATTTCTTTGGAACGCTCTCCTAATTTCGCTACTACTACGGCGGAGGAAGTAACCGTTTGTTCGATAGATGTCATTTGGTTTACTGCATTATTTACGGATTGATTGCCTTCGGTGGCTTTTTCGGCTGTTTGTGAAGATTGTGCAACAATTTTAGTAGCATTAGAAGAAATTCGTTGGATTGTCGTTGAGATTTGTTCCACAACATTGGCTGTAGAATGTGCTGCAGCCAATTGTTTTTCTGTGCCATGGGCTACATCAGTGATGGATTCAGCAATTTGGTTTGAAGCTAACGCTGACTGTTCGGCACTGGCAGTCAGTTCTTCAGAGGAGGCTGCGACTTGTTCTGCTGATTCATTTACACTTGTCATTAATGCACGAATGCTCGTACGCATAGTTATCAAAGCATCAGCTAGATGACCAAATTCATCCTTACGAATAAGTTCGTTTGGTCGATTGCGAAAATCGCCAGCGGATAATTTTTCGCAAAATAGTACCATAGTGTGTAAAGGAGAGGTTATCCCTTTGGCAATGTACCAGCCAATGAAAGCTAGAACAAGGAAGGAAATAAATAAAATACCAAGCGTGATTTTCATCGCAAGTTCAAATTGTTGGTGGTTATCAATATTCATTTTTTCTGATAGATCGGTGTAATAATCCATTAAAATACGTAAATTACCAGTAAGTTTTTTAGTTAGCGGTTCAACGTCTGTAATATAGAGTGCATAGGCTTCTATATTTTTATTTTCCTTAGCTAATTGGACAACTTTATTGCGTGCTTGTGATTGTTTTTCAAAAGCTGTTTGTACGTTAGCGATCAATTCTTTTCCTTGAGGTTCCGAAGTGACCTCTTCAATATCAGCAAGTGCTTTTTTTATGAGTGCTGAGCGTTTATCAATGTCTTTCTGTAGCTGTTCTGTTTTTTTCTCGTCTTTTGTGACCATTAACTCCATGATGGAGCCTAATGAACCCCTAACGTTTGTAGCGCATTCATTTACGATTTTTACAGGAATCAATCGTTCTTTATACATCAAATTCATATTTGTATCTGATTGTGCAAGATAGTGATAACCTGTGTAGCCGATAATCCCCATAAAAAAAATGCTAATAAACAATAAGGTGCCTAATTTAAAACTTACTTTCATATTTTCTACAAATTTCATTTTTTTTCTCCTTTTATAATAAAAAATATATAATAAATGATACTATTTGAGTATAATTCTAACATTATTAACTTAGATTAACAATAAATTGACTTGTAGTAAATGTTAAATAATTGTTAAGTAAAAATTAAAAACGGCCAGAAATATTCTGACCGTTTTCATGTGCTTACTTAGCGGCCTGGCAATCATGGTCAATCAATGACGGTAGATCCATAGCTTTGCGTCACTGTTTTTCAACAGTTTTGCTAATCAATATAGAGTTCTTTTTGAAGTTATATGATAAAAAATAAAAAGATACTGGTAATGGTGGCGGCGATAAGACAGGTTGGCACTGCGTGGAGTAATAATTGAGAGAATAAAGTATCGCGGTCTTCCTCTTTATTACAAGAACCTAATACCAGACTGCCACCAGAAGAAAATGGTGATATCGCTGTTGCTTGCGCGCCGATTACAACGCAAGTAAAGAGCAGCATTGGATTGAGACCTGTTGTCTCTACAAGAGATGGAATAATCGGGAAGAGGGCTGGACACACAACACCCAAAGTACTACTAAAAAATGACATGATCCCACCAACGATGCATAATGCAATTGGCACTAAGAAAGCTGGTATGTTTGCACCAATCCAACCCGCTAAAATATTGATTGTACCTGCTTTGATTGCCACGGAAATGAGCATACCAACGCCACAAATCATAATCAGAGTATTCCAAGGGACTTTTGCAATTACTTGTTTTTCGTCAGCAAGTTTTAACATAAGTGCCACAACCGAAAGAGAAATTGCAATGAGTCCGATATCCATTTTTGAATTGATAAAAGTCACCATTTTACTGTGCGGTAATATCATATGTAAAAGTGGTGCTGCCAGAACCATGAACATCATGAAAAAAATAAGATACAAAGTTGTTTTTTGCTTAGAATCAAAAGTGGTTGGTTTTTCTATGGTTATTATTTTATTAAATGATTTTCCGTTTTTAGTAAATAGTAAGAAGCCAGAAATTACAAAAAGTGGAATTGATAGTGTAGTGATGAAAATCGTTGTGGTATAAGCGAAAGCAGTATCAGGGAACCCCGATGATTCAATTAAGCTTTTGAAAACGATACCACTTTGGCTCGTCATAAAATTTGCTCCCGCAAGAGCGCCATAGTTTGCAGAAACTGCGCCGATTGTTTTACTAAGACCTGTTTTTTCACAAAGGAGAAGGGTAATCGGAGCCATGAATGCCATTACGGTAAAAAAACCTGCGCCTAATCCGGCAATCAGTGTAGCGACAAAGAAAATAGCAAAAGGCAGTAATTGGGGAAAACTGCGGCAAGCGTATAAAAGGTGAGCGGATAATTTTTCTAAAGTTCCATTTACCAAGGCGAAGTTATAAAAGAGTGAAACTGCAAAAATAACAAAGAAAATACTAATTGGCCACATTTTAATAACATCTGCTGATTTTAAATCTAAAAAGAAACAACCAATCAGGTAAGCAAAGAAAATAGCAAAAAAGCCAGTATTGATTTTGGTTCGGTACCCAAGAAAAATAGAAATGGCGATTGAAAGTACGACAATAAAACTAATCATAATAAGCCTCCTATTGCTTGTAGTGTTACCTTGCTTTTAATTTAAATTTATTCCACTAATCCTAATAATTTAGCTGGGTTTTTTTTCGTCATTACATCAATTTGTTCTTCTGTAATACCATGATCAGCAAGATATTGCATATAAGTTTCTAAAGCAATTTCCCAATGAGGATTTTCTACTTGCCCACCATCAGTATCGACAATGATGTTTTTATAACCGACTTTGTTTATGATTGCCAAATTGTCTTCAAGGTTGCTCTGATAAACACCGCCGCCCATAGGTTGTGCATAACATCTTTCGAGATAGACGTCATAGTCTCTGGTTATTTTTATTTGGTCATCATGCGACATTCCCACAACCCAAAATTCTGGATGCGTAACCACGATTTTTTCTAAACCCATAGTTTTTGCCTGGTCTACTATGGGGAATATTTCTTCTGGTGCTAGATGCCCTGTGCCTAAAACAGCATCGTAATCTTTCACCAGTTTAAAGATTTCTTTCAATGGTTCGACGATTTTTCCGTTGGTTAGGCAAGCAATACCGCCCGTTTTACCGTATTTTTTTAAATGATTTTCAGCACTGGTTGTTGGCAACCAGACAATCTTTGCGCCCATTTTTAGCCCAGTTTCTACGGCAATAGGATTTAAACCACCAATGGCAGCATTTAATGTGATACTGCCAAACATCGTAAAATTATTATCATTTTGATGCAAAATTTTATTATGTTCATTGACTAAGTAAGCGCGGTTCATTGTTGTTCCATGATGCGATTTTATTACAATTGCCCTTGCACCTATTTTGATTCCAGCCTCCATTAATTCAAAATCGCTGTAAGCACGTTCACGGATATCTGGTGCTGAATGAACATGCATATCAATAACGCCACGTAATGAAACTTTTCCCATATCAATCATCCTCATTTCCTCATTTAGTTTAAATATCATTTCTAGCAACATGAACACCAGTATCATAGATATTGACCATTAAAGTACTTCTTTTTTGGAGTAGGAGTATCAAAATTCCATGTATAAATTTTCGTAATATTTAAATAAATATTATTTTTTATAATTAATTTTATTATATAATTGAGGTAAGATATAATCAAATTCTTAATGTTTTATATCCCCTATAGATTTTTTCTATATCAGGTAAATATTAAAATTTAATTAGATAAAAAAGAGGCGTAATAGAATATGACAGAACGGGAACTATTATATGTAAAAACGATTGCGGATGAACGTAGTATTTCAAAAGCGGCAAAAAAATTATTTTTGACACAGCCATCGCTTAGTAATTGTATTCAAAAGATAGAAACAAATCTTGCTACGAAATTATTCACACGAACAAGTATTGGCTTGACTTTAACTTTTGCGGGAGAAAGATATTATCAAATTGCTACCAATATTTTAAAGATATACAGTGATTTTGAGATTGAAATTAGCGATATCAATAATCTAAAAAAAGGTAGGGTTACGATTGGAATTACCGTATATTTAGCAACGTATATTTTACCGGTTATACTGCCTGTATTTAAACAAAAATGCCCTCATATAGAAATATATATTGTTGAAAAAAACTCAACAGAATTGGATACGGCATTGGCCGTGGGAGAAATTGATTTTGCAATTATGCATGCATTGCCTTTTTTGCAAGACTCTAACAACTTAAAATTTCTTTTTTATCCCCTATTTAAAGATCCCTTACTTTTAGCAACATGTAAAGATCATCCGTTAAAGAAATTTTCTGTACCAGTTAGAAATATTGAGTATCCGCAAATAGATCTTGCATTGTTTGCTGAAGAACCCTTTATTTTACTAAATAAAGGACAGAAAATTAGAGAAGTTTCTGACTTGATTTTACATAAGGCCAATATCAATCCTCATATTGTTTTGACAAGTAAAAGCTATGAAACAGCTAGGCGTCTAGCTAGCGCAGGACTCGGTGTAACTTTTGTTCCAATGCAATATTTAAAAATCTTTCACGGAGAATATTTTCCCGAGTATTACTATATTGACAAGAAATATGCCGCATATTGGACAATGGGAATCTTAGTTCCTAAGAATGCCTATGTTTCAAAAGCGGCCTGTTTGTTCATTGAAATGGTTACAGAACAATTTAAAGTAGGCAATGCAAATTTCGAATAAAACTCCAAAGGAATATCTTAATGACTTAAAAGTTAAATAGTCGTATATATTTTTGCTTATTGAAACTAGAGGCTAAGTTGTCAATTCTATATAGCGTTGATTAACTTAGCCTTTTGTTGTAGAATCATAAATTTTAGCGAGAAATATGTAAGATAAAAAGTATAGACCTCTATTGGTTAATTTTGTATAATTTAAATGCGTTAGTATAAAATAGTAAGATCGGTATATTTTTTCATGGGAAAAGTCTTCAGTTTTATACTGTTGTAATTGTAGCAAATGTTTTAGTTATAATTCATAAGTTTGTATAGTTTATTAAAATAAATCATAATTATAGAAACAATGGTATAATATAAACATCGGTAGTTCAATTCCTATCATCGAAAGACAATCGCCAAAATTATTTAATGGAAACGGGAATCCGTTTTGGGGATGAATCTTGTGCGAACGGGGCAGGCTTTTTGCCTGAAACCGTGAGCTACATCGTAGGCGTTGAAAGAGAAGGGGTTTTGTTCTGCCAAACATTCAAGAACCAGTTGAGCGGTTATTGAATAATGTTCCTTCTCGAAGACTGATTTTGTAAGGTTTCCCATCTTCATGCAGAGTGAGGGTAACAAGGAGCTAGCAAATTACAGTTTGAAGGAGGTTTATCTTTTATAATGGGAAAAATTAAAGTTGGGTTTTTGGGCTTTGGCAAAACAGGTAAAGTTGTTGTCAATGAATTTTTAGGTAATAGTTTATTTGTGTTAAGTTGGGTAGTGCGTAGAGGAAACGAGGATCATCATAAATATGCTAGTCGGATGCTCGGACATGAATTTGATGCAGGAAAAATTTTTTCTGGCGAAGACATCGACGATACCTTTTTCTTAGAAAATCCAGTAGATATTATTGTAGATTTTTCTAATTCTACAGGCGTTCGCTTGTACGAAAAAGCAGCAAAAATAGGAATTCCTGTTATATCGGCAATTTCAAAATATGAACAGGAAGACTTAAAGCTATTAGAATCATTTGCCGAGTCTACGGCAGTGCTTTATTCTCCCAATATCACCTTGGGGATTAATGTCCTCATGGTAGCGGCGCAGATTTTGCAGAAAATAACGCCTCACGCGGATATTGAAGTTGTCGAGGAGCATTTCAAAGGAAAAACAGAAATATCGGGCACTGCTCAGAAAATTGCAAAAGTGCTAGACCTTGAAGCAGAGCACATAAACTCAATTCGGGTTGGTGGAATCGTCGGGCATCATGAAATCATTTTTGGATTGCCTAATCAGATCATACGATTATCACATCAAAGTATCAACAGGGCGGCCTTTGGGCAGGGAGCGATTTTCGCAGCAAAATTTCTTGTAGGAAAACCCCCAGGAAGTTATACGATGGAAACGATCATCGCTGAGATGTTCAGAAAAAATATTCCGGTGTATTAACTGAAATGTTTTAAAGCGCTCTATTAATGGATGCCTTTGCGGATGGTGTGTTCCTATGCTATAGTATAAATAATGATATGTATTTAGTAATGAAGAAAACAGTTTTATTGGATTTTTTTGTTTACTTGTCACGATTCGAATAGAGCGGTTTAAAGATATGAATTAGAAAGGATGCTTTGTTATGACAGTAGTTGCGCCCACTCCGCCAACAAAACCAACACCGCCTGTGCTTACGCCGACGGGTTCTCATCTGGGAATGGATAGTTCTACGACAACCGCTCCTGCTAATTCAACGCAAAGCTCGAATAATTCAGCAAGTTCAGAAGTGGCGGGGGCAGCTAAGAAAGTTGGCGAAATAGGTAAGGCGTTGCAAGGGAATCAAGCGCAATCTAAAGATGGTGCAAAGGAAGCTTCTGATACAGCAGCCAAAGCAAGCAGTAAGCAAGCCATTCCCGTTGCATCAACAGATTCTCAGGATGCTATTACCACCCAAACGACTACTGCTGTGAAATCACCAGTAATAAATAGCAAGCCAACCAGCTTGAGTTATGCACCGTTTGTGGGGATTGTTGTAGTGGTTGCTGTAGTTTTAGTTGGATTACGTTTATTTAAAGATAAAGCAAAAGAGCCGAGGACACTGATTGACTATTCAGCGAGAACCAGTACCGTAATGAGTAAAGAAGGAATAGACATCGCTGTGTCCACGCAAACAACAAACAATAAAGTGAAAAATAATTTTGAAGTCCGAATATAGCAAGATACCCCCAGTCGTAAGAAAAACTACGAATGGGGGTATTGTTTTACTATAATGAAAATAGCTATAGAATTTTATAAATTGCAGATAAAATATCAATCGATGAATTTGGCGGCGTAAGTATATGCGAGAAATTTTTATGAACGGCTTGGTTTTGAAGCACAAGGCGAAGTTTATTTAGAGGCTGGAATTGAACATATTGATATGTTCAAAAATATTTAAAAGATATAGTAAGTCGTAAGATATTTATGAATGCAGAGCTGTTTTTATTAGTTGGCTTTTATAACCATGATTCGGTATAATGTTTTTAGTTACAATAGTATTTAGGAGACTGATGATGAATCAATTACAGTTTTATCGAGATGAGCAAATTCCTTACTATGAAATCAAAAAGGGACAATATAATATTCCGGCATCTAAAGAGCATTGTCATAATGAAGTTTCAATTGGAGTCGTTGAAAGTGGTATGAGTCTAGTCAATTGTCAGGGAATTAATTTTGATGTTGGGCATAACCATTTGGTTGTTTTTCCGCCTAGGGTTATGCATCAATGTGCGCCTAAAGATATTAATACATGGAAATTTAAAATGCTCTATATTGATAACAATTGGTTAGAATCTGTATTTAGTGAAGATTCCATAATTTCTATAGCGATTAAAAATTTGAATGCTGCAAGCATCAATCAAATAAAATCATTCTTTTCTTTTCTTGAATCAAAGGCATCGCCGCTTGAAAAGGAAACAATGTTGATTACTACTTTGACAGATATTTTTTCTTTTACGAATACTGCCCTGTATCCTACGATTAACAGCAATTGTAATGATACTGTATATTCCTTGCACAATTATTTAGAGAAACATTATCTTGAAAATATAACCTTAGATGAAATGACAGATTTATCGGGGATTACAAAATATCACTTAATTCGTTTATTTCAGAAAAGTTATGCCATGACGCCACATGCTTATTTAATGCAATTACGGATAAATCACGCCCAAATGATGCTCAAAAAAGGTAAAGATATTGCGTATGTAGCTTATGAAGTAGGATTTTATGATCAAAGTCATTTTTCTAAATCATTTAAAGAGTATTGTGGAGTGACCCCGTACCTCTATCAAAAGCTAAATTAAATAGAGCAATTTTTTACAATATATCTTTTCTCGTAACTGCTATACTGGGTGAAACATCAACAGAAGGAGGGTATATTACATGGATTCTTCGAAAAAATGTGTAGCAGTGATTGATCAAGATTTACCGATAGGGATCATCGCCAATACAGCGGCGATTTTAGGTTGTACACTTGGAAAACAGATACAGGAAATTGTCGGTGAGGATGTGGTCGATCAAGATAAGCGTCAGCATCTTGGTATTATTAATACGCCACTACCTATTTTAGCTGCTAGCAAAGATCAAATTAAAGAGATTTATCAAACAGCTAATGAAGAATATGAAGAAAGTATGATGCTAGTAGGCTTTAGTGATTTGGCACAACGCTCTAAATCGTATGAAGATTATACAAAGAAAATGGCAGGTACTTTGGCAGACAACCTTAACTATCTTGGTATTTGCCTTTATGGCGATAAAAAAGAAATCAATCATTTAACAGGTAGTTTACCTACATTGAAATAAGACTTTTTTATTCAAATGAAATGTACAATTGTTATAAAAAAATAAAAATAAGCCTAAAAATCTACAATACAAGTAGCTTTTTAGGCTTATTTTCATTAGAATATTTGTAATCATTTGCTATTGAGAAAAGCAATAGTTGTTCATTTTTACTTTGTAATATGTGTTAACCTTAAAAAAGATTCATTAACAAAGATGATCTATAAAGTGAACGGCAATGCTGCCGAATATTGGAGGATAAGTAAATGAAAAGACGTGTTGTTATTACTGGAATGGGAGCAGTTACATCGTTAGGATTAGATATAGATACATTTTGGCAGTCAATCAAAAATGCTAAATCAGGAATTGATTTTATTGAAAGAATCAATGTAAGTGATTTACCGACTAAAGTTGCAGCTGAAATAAAGAATTTTAATCCTAATGATTTTATTGAAAAAAAAGAAATAAAAAGAATGGATAGATTTTCACAATATGCGATGGCGGCAACGCAAATGGCAGTTGAAAATGCACGATTAGATTCTAAAATACTGCAAAGTGGCAGAACTGGTATCATTGTAGGTTCAGGGATTGGTGGGCTTGAAACACTAGAAACTCAGCATAATACTCTTTTGCAAAAAGGAACAAATCGTGTGAGTCCCTTTCTTATTCCCATGATGTTACCGAATATGGCAGCTGGTACGCTGGCGATTAAATTTGGGGTGAAAGGTTTTGTGGAATGTGTAGTTTCGGCATGTGCTTCATCTACCAATGCTATTGGCGATGCTTTTAAAATAATTCAAAGAAATGCGGCGGATGTGATGATTGCAGGAGGAACAGAGGCCCCAATCACTAGATTGGCGATGGCTGGTTTTTGTGCTAATAAAACAATGACAACAAACTTAGATGTAAATACAGCTTGTAGACCTTTTGATTTAGCACGGGATGGATTCGTTATGGGAGAAGGAGCTGGTATAGTGATTGTAGAAGAACTTAACCATGCTTTAAATCGCGGCGCAAATATTATTGCTGAAATTGTTGGGTATGGTTGTACAAATGATGCATATCATATTACAGCAATTGATCCAAATGGAGAAGGTGGCGCTGCCTGCATGAAACTAGCTTTAGAAGATGCAAATGTAACCCAAAATGACATTCAATATATCAATGCACATGGGACTTCGACTAAGTTGAATGATGAGACCGAGACGGCAGCGATAAAAATTGTTTTTGGTGAGCAGGCATATAAACTTGCCGTAAGCTCTACGAAATCTATGACCGGTCATTTGCTGGGAGCTGCTGGGGCCATTGAAGCAATTATTAGTTCTCTAGTTGTAAAAGAAGGTTTTGTTCCACCGACCATTCATTATAAAAATTCAGATCCAGTATGTGATTTGGATGTTGTTCCGAATCACGGGCGACAAACTAAGATTATGCATGCCTTGAGTAATTCCTTTGGTTTTGGTGGGCATAATGCTACGTTGATTTTCAAAGCATATTCGCTATAATGAGCGTGGAATGGACAAAAAAATTCTACTTCGACAGTAATTTTGAGCATCAACAAAGAAATTAAGGAGGGCTGTATCATCATGGATTTAAAAGAAACGATTGCAATATGTCTTCGATATATAGAAGCTAATCTCTATAAAAAATTTAGTTTAGATGATATAGCCCTGCAGTGTGGTATGTCAAAATATCACTTGCATAGAATGTTTAAATCCTTAACTGGTGAATCGTTAATGGAATATGTTCAATCACGCAAACTTTCATCAAGTATTTCAGAAATAAAAGATACAAGTAGACGTATTATTGATATTGCAATGGACTATGGATTTGATTATGAACAATCTTATATTAGAGCTTTTCGAAAAAAGTTTGGATTTACACCATTAAAAATAAGATCTGAACCAATGTCATTTGTCATACAGGAAAAGTTAAATATAGATGATATTATGTCTGTTAACAATTCGGTGATTTATAAGCCGTCTTTTATGTTTAAACAAAAATTTTTTTTGGCGGGTGTAAAGCATAAAATTATTAGCAAATCAGGCGATCGAATTGCAAATGCTTATGGTAGAGGATTTTTTTATCAGCAAAGTCAGCAAATTAAAAATCCAGTGGATTCACAAGTTTATTTTGGTTATACAGACTGGAGTGATAGCGAGAATGGATGCATATATTATATGCCGTCTTTACAAGTCCATGATCTCAAAGATGTACCAACCAATATGGAAGGTGTAGTCATCCCGGCGCATAATTATGTTGTTTTTCATTTTGTGGGATTTTTTCGTCCCGATGATATCAATGGAAGACAAATAGGGCGGCTACTTGTTCATATGTATTCCAAATGGATTTTTAATTCAGGTTATAAATTTGCAGATACTTTTAGATTTGAATATATCAATAATCACTTATGTAAAGATAATTATTGTGAGTTAGATATTTATCAACCGATTGTAGATGTTAACAAGATATAAATCGTAATGCAGCCAAAGTTATGATTCCCGTTAAGACAGTGAATAGTAAATTGTCTTTCTTTATAGCGACAAACAATGTTGGGAGTGTAGCGAATAGTCTTATTGCATTTTCAAAAAATGCTACGTGATTATCAACGATCAATAGTTCTGCCGCAATTAAGGCAGATAATATGGAGATCGGTAAATAAGTTAGAAAATTAGCGAGTTTTTCGTTTAATGTTACTCTAGATAATAAAGCAATCGGTAAAACCCTTGGGATGATTGTCACGAGACATCCACCTAAAATAACAGTCCATAAATAGGTATTCATTTTTTCATCACCGTCCCAATGAAGGCTCCACCTATTGCTGCCAAAAGTACGCCTGTATTAGAGGATACGAAAGGTGTGCTTGCCAATAAAATGAGAATGGCAGAAAAAATAATCATTAAACTTTTTCTTAAAGCAATATTAGCCTTTGTCGAAGAAACTAATAATCCAATGAACATAGCCGTTAAGGCAAAATCTAAACCGAAGACTTCATAATTTGGTATCAAATTTCCGAATAAAACGCCAATTCCCGTTGCCAAAATCCAATTAAGATAGGCAGTGAGATTTAAACCAGTCATCCAAGCATAACTTAGATGACTTTTTTTTATGCCCATTGAAGATGCGACCACAAAGGTCTCATCAGTTAATAGTGTTCCTATAGAAAAATTTTGCCAAAATGAATTTCTTTGAAAATAAGGTGCTAAAGCTGCACTCATAAATAAATGTCGTAAATTTACTAAAAAAATAGCAAAAATGATGCTTGGTGCTGATAGTGCAGATAAAATCATGCTAGCGGCAATAAATTGCGAAGAACCTGCATAGATGAAGGTACTCATGCCGATTGTTTCCCAGAAGGTTAGGCCGCAAGACTTACTGACTACACCACAGGTAAATCCAATACTTAAATAGCCAAATATGGTTGGGATGCAATCTTTTACGCCTTGAAAGAAATGAGCATAAGTTGATTTGTTTTGTATTTGTTTAGAAAGTATATATTGCCTTGGTAGTTCCATAAATTCGCCCCCTTGCTAAGTCATAAGTAACATTGTAAAATGAAATCGTACTTTATACTATAAAATCAAAACATAATAAAGTACGGTTGTGAGTTATATTTTACGTTTGTACTTTATAATTGTCAAGGAGATTTTTATGAATTTAAATACAATTATTGCGGCTAATTTAAAAAGACTGAGAACGGACCGAAAGCTAAGTTTGGGAAAACTCTCAGACCTATGCGGTGTCAGCAAAGTGATGCTAGGTCAAATTGAGCGAGGGGAATCCAATCCTACAATCAATACAATTTGGAAAATAGCTTCAGGTTTAAAAGTTCCTTATACAGCACTGATTGATGAACCGATGGAAAGCAGTATTTGCGTTAGAAGAGAAAATGCAAAATTCCAAAGTGCAGTAGAGGGAAAATACAGACTTTATTGCTACTTTACCAATCATACTGATAGAAATTTTGAACTTTTCAGTGCAGAGTTAGATCCTCATACGATTTATGAATCCTTTCCCCATGGGGAAAAAGCTCAAGAATATATTCTTATCGATCATGGAGAATTGACTCTAACTGTTGGCGAGGCGCAATACATCTTAAATGCAGGCGATTCTATCGTATTTGATTCTACGCAAAAGCATAGTTATTTTAATCAACAGGATACTTTATTAAAGATGACGATAATGAATTATTACTTGATTTAATTTTAGATCGGTTTAAATGTTTTAGAAAGTTGGGTTGTTTATGCGGTTTTTACATAAATTTACGTTTTTATTTAGCGGATTGGTTATTATTAGCAGTGTTATTCAATTTATTGTGTTTGATCGATTCCTTTTTGCTGCTACCGATTCACTATTGCTGGAGACGAATGAAAGAGCTGCAAATAATCTTAGTGAACAGTTTTTAGTGTATTTTCAAGAGATTGAAAATGTACTAAAAACAGTTGCAACAGATGAAACAATTAGAGAAAATCAACATCTTCTTAACAAGATTAATGAAATTACGCCTGAAATAGATGTGATTGTGGTTTTGGACAGGCAAGGCAATGTTTTTCGTGTTAGTGGAGTCGAAGTTGAAGGTGATGTTTCAACAGTTAATTTATCTCAAAGAGAGTATTTTCAACAGGCGATGGAAGGACAAACCTATATTAGTGATGTTTATAAAGGCAAGTCTGGCAATCAGGTTATTTCAGTTGCGGTGCCAATCATTGAAAATGGCAATGTTTCTGGTGCAGTTGTTGGAACAATTCGGCTGCATGGAGATATTTTAGCCTCGATGTTTGATAATAAATCTTTTGGTCGTAATGGGATTATCGCAATTACTGATAAACATGGGAATATCGTTTATCATCCCAATAAAGAATTTATTGGTCAAAAATCGGTAATCGTGAATGATTTACAAGCGTTAGCTGGCTCTAAAATAATGAAAAATCGCGTTGGTGAAGAACAGTATATTGGTTATAGCAGAGTACCTGGATTAAATTGGTTTGTTAGTGTGAATACACCTACTGCTGAGGTAGTCAAGTTTCGGCGGATGATGATATATGAGATGATCGCGATATCGCTTGTTTCCATCTTTTTGATTATATCTCTAGGGGCGTATATGGTTCGGCAATTTATGAAACCGATAGATCAATTAATTGATGCCTTTAGTTCCGTGAAAAAAGGAAAATATAAGCGGATTTCTGCTTGTGATTATACGGATGAGTTCTATGGAATCGTTCAAGTATACAATGACAGCATTAAAAAGCTTGAAGAAGTTCATATTATGTTAGAAGGAGCAGCCGATCGGGATGGATTGACTGGTTGTTATAATCGCAGGGCTTTTGATAAAAAGGTGGACTTGCTTCATACTAAAGTGGAGTCAAATTCACTTCAACAGGTAGGAATGCTGTTTTTAGATCTTGATAGTTTCAAGTCGCTGAATGATACACAGGGGCATTTAATTGGTGATGATGTCTTGAAAGAATTTGCTTCCATCCTTATCTCCGTTGCAGGTGCTCAGTCGGTATTTCGCTTTGGTGGCGATGAATTTGCCGTTATCCTGCAAGATATTCCTGCTGAAACGATTGTTTCTATGGGAGAAGAAATTCGTTGGCGATCAGAAACCTCCTTAAGTGGTTGCACTACAAGTATAGGTATTGCGATTTATCCAAATCATACGGATTCGATAGACGAGTTACTAAGCCTTGCCGATAAAGCACTTTATGCCAGCAAGGAGAGTAAAAATAAAGTAACGCCGCGCCACGTATAAAATTTTATACTAACAATACCTAAATTTCTGATATTGCTAGAAGTTTTAGGGGTGGTTATGGCGGCTTAATGAGCCTCTTTTTCTATGTTTAGAAGAATACTATAATAATAATAAATTGGCTGCCCATATTTTAATTGTAAAATATGGGCAGGATAATGTAATTTTCAGTAGAATAAACAAATATTATACGATATATGAAAACTTTTATGGGGATTATATTTGAATTGTGTATAAAAAAATATTGGCAAACTTATTGAAAGATAGGGACGCAAAGCCATGGGTCTAAAAGCTTTATAGAATAAGTTTATGACTGCCAGGTTGCACGGGAATGAAATGTTATTCGTGCAATCTGGCAGCTTTTATTTTTATTCAAATAAATTCGAACGAAAGATTGAAATATGATTTTAGTATAAGAGGGTGCGAGTATGCCGAAACGGTATTTGATTCTTGGGAGTGTTTCTATTGGGCTGATTGCTGAGCTTTCAGATCTTTCGGGGAAATATGATCAAAAACTAGGAGAAATCTTATCAATGGATATGGTATTTACACCACTAGTTATTATTACGATTATAACTATCGAAGGTTGCTATCAGCTTTTTAAATGGGGATGTAAAAAATCATAAATGATTAGATTTTTTATTGCTAAAGCTCTATCTACCAGAAAAATTTGGCAAGTGGAACTTTTTTAGTGTAAAATATAATTTATTAATAGGTACTGATTTGTTATGGAGTGATTTCTGATGTTTGTAGTGGATGATAAGACGGTAAAAATGGAGAAGTTGGAAAATCTGGAGGCTACGCAAAGAAATCCAGAGCTCGATGCTTTTATGAAAAAAGAGCGAAGTAAAGAATTGCAGATAAAATCGAAGAAGAAACTCATGGCGATGATGGGCGGTGCGTTTGTCGTTGCTTTATTCATTGGCTATTTTACCATGTCCTATTATCATGATAAACAAGATATTGCTGAAAATGAACGAATGTATAAGAAGCAGATGGTAGTGCAGCAAAAGGAAACTGCTAATACGGATTTATCACAACTAGGTGAGGTGAAAAACAAAACAGAAAATTATCTAAAGGACGTAACAGCCAATAAAGAAGCTGTTACACAATCATTGAATAATGTAGAAAAAGAAGTAAAAAAAGTTGCTTCAACTACGGAAAATATGAAAGCGGCAGGGGAAAGTAAATTACAAACGATACTTATTGAAAATGCACCAATCATTAATAGTGTTACGCAATTTATTCAGGTGCAAAAAAATCGTTTCATGCAATTTATCTCTGAACAAACGGCAAAATCTAATACAGATAAGAAACGTTAGGATGAATGAAACGTACTATAAAATTAAAGAATGAAGATGATTTAATATGAAAAAAGTAGAAGAATTAATTCTTTTGTATCATTTTACCGATGAAGAAAAAGAAAATAAAATAAAAGTAGTCTTAAAGCGTATGCAGTTAAAAACTAAAAATATTTCCGGGGAAATGATGTCGCAAAAGGTCGGTTATTTAGTAGGAATGCCTAGTTTTAAAGAATCGGTAAGTGAAGAACCTGCTCCAACGTTTGATCAAGAAGTGATGGTGATGCATGGATTTAACAATAAGCGCATAAATGAAATACTATTAGAATTTAAAGCAGAGGGGATTGAAAAAATTGCTTTAAAAGCGATTGTGACCCCGTATAATATTTTTTGGACATTTTCACGTCTGTGCAAAACAATCCAAAAAGATCATCTTGTGATAAAGGAACAGAAGGATTAAAATAAAGTAAAAATCTGATGATTAGGTTTATAATTGCACAATGCTTCAAAGTCAAGAATACTAACATTTATTGAGCAAAACAGTATGGATATAAAAAATCTCTAATATCGGAAGTTAGAACACTTCCGATATTAGAGATTTTTTTGTGCACATCTTTACAAGAACGTGTGTTCTGAAATATAATAAGAACAGAGTAAGGGGAGTTGATTAAAGTGGATGTTTTTGAAAAGTTGAAAATCTTAACGGACGCGGCGAAATATGATGTGGCTTGCACTTCTAGTGGTGTAAATAAAAAGACGCCAATCGGGGGAATCGGCAGTGCAGCAGCTTGTGGGATTTGTCATAGTTTTGCAGCCGACGGACGGTGTATTTCTTTATTAAAGGTACTCATGACCAATATATGTGCCTATGATTGCAAATACTGTGTAAATCGCCACTCTAATGACACGCCACGCGCTGCTTTTACTCCACGTGAATTGGCTGATTTGACGATCAATTTTTACCGGCGAAATTATATTGAAGGGCTATTTTTAAGTTCTGGCGTCTTGAAAAGTCCTGATTATACCTGTGAACAAATGATTGAAACGCTGCGTATTTTGCGAGAAGAGTATCGATTTTTTGGTTATATTCATGCAAAAGCCATTCCTGGAGCGGATAGTGCACTTGTATCAAGATTGGGAATGCTCGCCGACCGTATGAGCGTAAATATTGAACTGCCATCGCAAGATAGCTTAAAACTACTGGCTCCCGATAAGTCAAAACATTCGATTTTGGCACCAATGGGCTATATCCAAAATCGTATCCAAGAAAACTCCGTTGATCTCGTAAAGTACAAGCATACGCCTAAATTTGTTCCGGCGGGACAAAGTACGCAAATGATTATCGGCGCAACACCAGATACAGATTTGCAAATTTTAAACTTAACAGAAGGACTCTATAAGAAATATAAACTGAAGCGTGTTTTCTTTTCTGCTTATATGCCAGTGATAGAAAATTCTTTTTTGCCGACGATTGATACTGAGCCGCCGCTTTGGCGTGAACATCGACTGTATCAGGCGGACTGGTTACTGAGGTTTTATGGTTTTGCGGCAAACGAATTATTGGATGAACAGAATCAAAGTTTTAACCCCTATGTAGATCCTAAATGTAACTGGGCACTTCACCATTTGGAATTTTTCCCGATGGATGTAAATAGGGCACCTTACAGTGATTTACTACGGGTTCCAGGAATCGGTGTAAATAGTGCCAAGCGAATTGTCACTGCTAGGCGTATGACTACACTCAACTTTGAAAGTCTCAAAAAACTCGGGGTTGTTCTTAAGCGGGCGCAATATTTTATTACTTGTAAAGGTAAAAAAAGCGAATCCTTCAAAATAACGGAAAAGGCAATTCTGCACTCGTTAATGTCAGAGAAAACGCGCAAAGAGTATCAAATGAAGTTTTCCCCGAGGGAAGCAATAGATCAACTATCCCTGTTTGACATGCCTTTTAAAGTAGAACCGAATTTGCTAATGGAGGATATCGTGAAATGCCTACAACAACAAATGTAGTTTATCAGTATGATGGAAGTTTCGATGGTCTCCTTTGCTGTGTATTTGAAAGTTATGATAAAAAAGAAGTTCCGATTGATATTGTTTTGCCAGATGCTACGCAGATGATGCTAGTACCAATAAAAAATATTCCCACTGATTTAGATAAAGTGAGACGCGTGCTGGCGTCTATTCCTGCAAAAATTGGCTATTCGGCTTTAGACTTTGTCCGGCGCGCCTTTTTGACTTGCTTTGCGCAAAAGGAACTGTATATTTTGCTTTTTTTGCGCCTTGGGTATCGTCATGGCTCTTCTGTGATGGAGATGTTGTCGGATGATGTAGTGCATACCATGGTGAAAGCTGTTCGGCATTTAGATAGAGAAAGTCATTTGTTTAAAGGCTTTATTCGCTTTTCTATTTTTAATCATATCTTAGTAACGGAGATAGAACCTAAAAATTATGTACTTCCTCTGCTTTTACAACATTTTTGTGAGCGCTATCCAGAGGAACGTTTTCTTATCTATGATAAAACACATGGAATGGCACTCGTGTATCAACCTTACCAATCTGCGATTATTCCAATTGACGAACTGCAATTGCCAGAGCCAGACTTGGAAGAGCAAAAGTTTCGCGATCTTTGGCAAGTTTTTTATGATACGATTGAAATAAAAGGTCGTCATAATCCTAAGTGTCGGATGAATCTGATGCCAAAGCGTTATTGGAAATACATGACGGAGTTTGCTAACATGCAAAAATATCCTGAAAAAATAGCATATACGATATCAAGAAAAATAGGTGTTGGGTCTACAAAGAAGAAAATAAGCTGTCAATCTAATGACAACTTAAGTTGATTTTATGAGAAATAATTAAACAAATGAATGATTTTTGTTAAAAAACAAATGAATTTGAAAAACATTGCAGAATAAAAAAATAATGCTATTATAGTAAACAATAAAGACTGATCAGAAATCTGAAGGTCAAAGTTACTCTGTAGTGGGGTGGGCTTTGACCTTTATTTTTTAATTGAAAGTACATAGTAAGCAGTCTAAAATAGGGAGGGTTTAGTTTGTTGAGAAAAATAGTGAACATCGTACTGATATCCTTGGGGGTTTTGTTGTTGGTGAAAGGCTGTGGAAAGCAGGAAGCGGCTACTCAAACTTTGAAGGTTGGCACAGATGCAACGTATGCTCCTTTTGGTTTCCAAGATGAAAAAACGAAAGAATATGTTGGTTTTGATATTGATCTGATTAAAGCGGTTGCAAAACAAGCTGGATTTGCCGTTGAATTAACAATTTAAATTTTGATGGTCTGGTTCCAGCACTGCAATCTGGTAATATTGATATTGCGATTTCTGATATGACGATAAATGATGAACGTGCCCAGAAAGTTAATTTTTCTAAAACCTATTATAAAGCAGTTCTGGGGATTGTAGTCAAAGCAGATAATACGACGATAAAGTCCTTTAAAGATTTGGAAGGGAAACAAGTCGCGGTATCAATTGGTTCTACAGGAGCTGAAGCAGCAAGAAAAATAAAAGATGCGAAAATACGTGAGTTTAATAGTATCGCAGATGCATTTGGTGAATTAAAAGCTGGTGGGGTAGAGGCTGTTATTAATGATATACCAGTCAATGAATACTATATTCTTCATGAAACGAATAAATATGCCAAGACGGTAGATGATCCGATAAATTCTGAAGATCTGGGGATTGCGGTTTCGAAGAAAAATAAAGAACTTATTACTAAAATTGATAAAGCTTTAGATGAAATAAAGCAAAATGGTGAGTATGAAAAAATATATGTGAAATGGTTTGGTAAACAGCCACCAAAAGAATGATCGTATAGAAGTTATTATCAATGATGCTAAGAATACAATGGAGGTTGTTTTAATGAATCCAGTGGAGAATATTTTACGAGAATTTCCGATGATTATTTTGGATGGTGCATTTTCTACAGAACTTGAGCGACGGGGCTGTGATATTAAAGATGAGTTATGGTCAGCAAAAACTTTGATCGAGCAGCCAGAATTAATCGGTCAGGTGCATGTTGATTATTTTGCGGCTGGTGCAGATGTTGCTATTACGGCTAGTTATCAAGCTACGGTACAAGGTTTCATGAGTAAAGGCATTAGCGAAGCAGAAGCGTTACGGTTGATTCAATTGTCCGTGAAAATTGCTGTCGATGAACGGGATAAATTTTGGGCAAATCCGAAACATCAGTTCAACAGACCAAAACCTATTGTCGCGGCTTCGGTTGGACCTTACGGTGCCTCTTTAGCTGATGGTTCTGAATATCGCGATGATTATAAGATAACAGAAGAAGGATTAAGAGAGTTCCATCGCTTTCGTTAAAAACATTAATTGAGGCAAATCCAGATATTTAGCTTGCGAAACTATACCGTGTCTAATGGAAGCAAAAGCGATTGTTCATTTCTAGAAGAGTGTCAAGATGTGTCGAACAAAAATACATAAAAATACATAAAAATAGGAAGGAATTTCCTTGGATAATATATAATTATTAAAGCATTAACTTTGTTAATTAATTTAAACAAGTTGATGTTTTTTAAAAACTTTTGATTATAAAGGAGGGGGTTATTAAGATTTTGCTTGTAAATACTTAAAGTATTTACAGGAGCTATAATCAAATTAGAAGAAATTGAAAGATATCATTATAGGAGGGGATGTCAAGAGTATAGTAACAGCCAAAAAAAGTAAATTTGTATGTTCGTGGTAGTATTGTGAAATTTATTAAAGGGGATGGCAAAAAAAATATTTTCTTTTTTAATTTATTTAAAAAAGAAAATAAAAATAATTGAAAAGAGTCAACTTTGCCATTGGAAACCGTAACATTAAGTGCGTGTGAATGTTAGATACATAAAAAGATGGCAATTATAAGTTTTTTGCAAAATATCAGAATTTTTCATTTAATATGAATATTGTAAAATTAAAAAATAATTATTTGTAATTTATAATTTTTTATTAAGAAAAGGGGTTAAAAAATGAAAAAAAACCTAAAGAAAAACCTTATTATGGGTTTAGCTGTTTCATTTGTATTTAGTATGCAAAATGCTGCTTGTGCAGCTTCTGATAATCCTTTTGGTACAGTTCCATCTACACATTGGGGGTATCAAGCTATTGAAAAACTTGTACATGCTGGATTAATTGATGGATATGCTGATGGCGATTTTCGCACTGACAAACCAGCAACGCGCTATGAGCTGGCAGTGTTAACGGCGAAAGCAATGTTTAATATGGATAAAGCGGATCAAGCAAGCAAAGTAGAAATTGAACAATTGGAAAAGGAATTTAAAGAAGAATTGGTGCAACTCAATGTTCGGGTACCAGGTGTTAGTGTTCCAGCACCAGCAGTAGTTGTACCGGCAGCAACTGCCCCCGTACCACCTAAAACGGATGGGATCAAATGGAGTGGAAATATCAGAGTACGTTATGACCATAAAACAGATAGTAATTCTAAGGGAGATACGACTGCCACTGGAGTAAAAGATTCATCGTATTATTATGAATTAACAGGGACGTCACCGATTGGCGGTGGTTGGAATAGTTTGATTCGTTTCGTAGGTGCTAGAGATCGTGACGGACAGGATAGAGGCGGCCAGGAAAATACAAACGGGCAATTTGATATGTCCAGATTATATTTCTATGGACCAGTCGGCAACGGAACCTTAAAAGTTGGTCGCGATAAAGCTGGAGCCATCAATGGGATGGTTATGAATGAATATTATACAGGTGCCGTTTACAGCTTTGGTAATAAAGCAAAATTCAATTTTACTTATGCTAAACCGGATTATAACTCGACAACGCGTAATACAACAGGCGAGATAATATCAAAAGATGATCGTGGCATCAATGAAAGCTATATCAATCCCAAAAATGTTGGTATTAATTATGTACAGTTAGATGTGAAATATCCATTGGATGAAAAAACAAATCTCTATGCAGGTTTGTGGCGTACGATGGCTGAGAGTAGCAATTACACAGATCCAAAAGGGAACACAGTTGCTAGTTATGAAGATACTACTATTTGGGAACTTGCCTTTGATCGCGAAATTGCCAAAAATCTGAATTTTGGTGCAGACTATGCAAGATCGGATCGGGATGACAATAATGTAGCTTATAATTTCTCGTTAGCGTATCGAGAAGCGAATAAAGTAATTCCACATTCTTGGTCGACAGAACTTGATTATGTACATTTAGAAGATGCTGCTTATATCAAATCGACTTTTGATATTAAAAATAATAAAGCGGGCAGTAGAGGCTGGCAGTTCATTTACAAATACGTTCCAACTAAAAATGTAGTCTGGACAACCCGTTGGTTGCAGAGCAAAGATCTTACTGGAACGGACCCCAAAAGTGAAAAATGGTTGCGTTCACAAGTTGAACTTTTCTTCTGATTGAATAGCTTGCGGATAGGTTGACAGGCGATATTGAAGGAGCGAAAATAACAATGAAAAAATATGCAATACAACTCTTTTTGGTTATGGTCTTAGGCTTACTGATGAGTTCAATGGCACTGGCTGAGACGATACCAGCACCACAGCACTTGAAGGTTCCAGCGTTGGCTGTAGATGAGCAGAGCATGACCCTAGTTTGGGAAAAAACGGACAACCAGACTGGAATAGTAGATTATCATATTTATATGAATGGTAAACTACTTGGCAATGTTCAATCAGATAAAGTATCTGCTGCAAAACCAAGTGTAGATAAATTTTATGCGAAAAATCCAAAAGCGCAAATTACAATTAAACATTCTTATATTGTAACGGGCCTAGCGCCTTCATCAAAATATAAATTTACCGTACGTGCTGTCGATACAAAGGGTAACGAATCGCTTGATAGTAATATTATTGAGCAAAAAACGATGGCGATCCCTAAAATATTTAACATCCAATCTTACGGAGCTGTTGGTGATGGCACGACACTGAATACCAAAGCAATTCAAAAAGCAATCGATGCTTGTACGCCTGGTGATAAAGTTTTGGTTCCAGCCGGTGTGTTCAAAACAGGTCAAATTTGGCTCAAGAGCAATATGACTTTGGAAGTAGCAAAAGGTGCAACTTTGCTTGGTTCAGAAAATGCTAAAGATTATTCTTATCACTTTAAAATGTATCCTTATTCTAGTGATGAGCGCTTTTTTGCCTTAATCAATGCTGGACCTACTGAAAAAGAACCGGTAGTTGAAAAAATTCGTATTGTCGGTGAAGGAACGATCGATGGCAATGGGTGGCAGAAAAATACCGAGCAAACGGCTTATTTATATGCACATAATACGATAGATAAAGCTGGAGTGATGGATCAAAACCATGTGTTAAATATTGGAATATTGGCAAAAGCACAGGTTGAAAATTTAATGCAGGCTGGTCAAACTTTTAAATCATCCTATCCAAGACGGTCCAATCTCATAACCTTACGAGGTGTCAAGGAAGTTTATTATGGTGGTATAACAGTGATTAACCCAGCGAATCATACAATCGTGAATATTAAATGTGATGATGTAACGGTGAATGATGTTGCATTCCATACGTTTGACTGCAATAATGGGGATGGCATCGAATTTATCCATGGAAATGGATTGACTGTAATCAATAATTATTTTGATACAGGAGATGACTGTGTAAACTTTGCTGCGGGATTAGGCGCTCTAGGTCAAAAAGATCCTTCAACTAAAAATATCTGGATCTTTAATAATTATTTTTATCACGGACATGGTGCTGTGGTAACAGGTAGCCATACCGCGGCTTGGATTGAAAATATCTTAGCTGAAGATAATGTAATTGAAAATACCGACGTTGGTTTTCGGGCAAAAACTGCACCGCAAATCGGTGGCGGAGCAAGAAATATTATTTTCCGTGATAATGCACTAAAAAACATTAAAAATCAAGCGTTTATCTTTACTTCAGGATATTCTGATCCTAATGCCGTGGTTGAATATGAAAAATCTAAAATTTCAGGTATATTCAAAAATATTAGGATTGAAAATTGTACTGTAGATACTACTGGTGGCGCGGCTATTGAAATACAAGGGGCGCAAAATGGATTCCACGAAAATTTATATTTCTCTAATATTATGTTCTACAATACCAAGCCAATGAAAATTAATTATTTGAAAAATGGTTCCTTTGAAAACCTTACTTTTCAAAATGATAAAGCAAAAGATAAGAAATAATAACATTGTTTGAACGATAGCATTTCCTTTCCTATAGGTTTAACTGCTGGTTTTGCTGATAAATAAGGCAAACCAGCAGTTTTTTATTGAAAAATTTTTATAAATTTTAAATGATGGGACGTCCCGTCGTATAAAAAGCTATGCTAGGAACAAAAGAAATATCAGCAACTTTAATTATATTAAATTAAATATTTACAATTTTATCCGTGTAAGTTAATATAAATAACAAAACTGTAATGTAAAAGAAGTTGAGGAGTGGACGAATGATGCCAATTAGTTTTGCAAGACGAATGAATTTATTACGTAGATCAGAAATACGCGAGATATTAAAGCTGACGCAAAAAAAAGAAATGATATCTTTTGCCGGCGGTTTACCAGCACCAGAACTGTTTCCCGTAGAAAAGATGAAGAAAATTGCCGTCAGTGTTTTAGAAGAGCAAGGCACTGAAGCATTGCAATACTCAACAACGGAAGGCTATGAGCCACTAAGGGGAAAAATTGCGCAGCGTATGAATCAAAAATTTCAAACAGCGGTCAGTAAGGAACATATTTTAATTACCTGCGGTTCCCAGCAGGCTTTAGATTTTTCAGGTAAACTTTTTTTAGATGACGATGATATTGTTCTTTGTGAAAGTCCCACGTATTTAGCAGCAATCAGTGCCTTTAATGCGTATGCACCAAAGTTCATTGCGATAAAAACGGATGATGAGGGCATGATCCTCGAAGAGTTAGAAAAAGTAGTATCTAGCCAAAAGAGAATAAAACTGATTTATGTCATACCTGATTTTCAAAATCCAACCGGCAAAACATGGTCACTAAAACGTCGGGTAGCTTTTATGGAGTTAATGAATAAATATGAAATTCCAATTATTGAAGATAATCCTTATGGTGAATTGCGGTTTGAAAAGCAAATACTTCCTTCCTTAAAATCTATGGATACAAGAGGCCTAGTGATTTTCACTAGTACTTTTTCAAAAACGTTCTGTCCAGGGCTCCGCATTGGCTGGATTGCGGCTGAGCCTGCACTTCTGGAACGATATGTGCGAATCAAGCAAGGGGCGGATTTGTGTACCTCGATCAGGAATCAGATGGAGATTGCTAAATTTATGGAGGTATACGATTTTGAAGCGCATATCGGGAAGTTGGTAGCGTTATACAGATCACGACGCGACGTGATGATTGAGATGCTACAAGCAACATTGCCTGAGGACGTGAGCTTTACCCATCCCGAAGGAGGTTTATTTCTTTGGCTAGAACTTCCTGATCATGTTAAAGCTATGCAATTATTAGAGACTTGCTTACAAAATAATGTGGCGTTTATTCCTGGTGATTCATTTTTCCCTAATGGTGGAGTTACAAACACCTTGCGGTTAAATTATTCTAATATGCCAGAAGAAAAAATCCGTGAAGGCATCAGACGACTATCAAAGGCAATTAAGGAATATAGCGCACGGGAATCATAAACTGATGCTTTGCTTCATTAAGTAAGGTAACAATCATTAGAAGATTGTTGCTGATAAAATTAAAATCCGTACCGAAATCTGCTGCAGCATGTAATGCATGATAGCAGATGGGTACGGATTTTCTTATTCTTAAAATTAACTTTATTTTACAAATAATATTGACAGATATTTAAAACGAATGTATTATTTGTGTATAACTTAACAAAAGGTGGTTATCTTGTGTGGATAGTAACGATTTGAAAGTTGTTAAACATCTTATGGAAAAAGCTCGTACAAGTTGGGCAGAATTAGGAGCAATTCTCGGACTATCAGCACCTGCTGCGGCTGATCGAGTTCACAAGATGGAAGAAATGGGGATTATCAAAGGGTATTCAGCATTAATCAATCCAGACGAAGTTGGCTGTGGATTAGCTGCTTTAATTTCTGTAACATTAGAACGAACCGAGCAGAGAAAAGAGTTTTTAACTATGGTAAATAACCTGCCAGAAATATTAGAGTGTCATCACATAGCAGGGGAAGAAGACTATATTCTTAAAGTGCGTTGTTCAGGAACTCGTGATCTTGAATTTCTAATAAGTGAAAAAATAAAATCTTTATCAGGGATGAAGACTCGTACTACGATCATTTTATCTACGGTTAAGGAAACTCCAATCTTACCGATCAAAGTCGAAAGAGGGTAGACGTAAGATGGAATTGATTTTTTTTATAAAAGGAATAATTCTAGGATTTTCTATTGCAGCTCCAGTAGGACCAATTGGCGTGCTCTGTATTCGGCGTACTTTGGCAAAGGGGATGTTCACTGGTGTGCTTTCTGGGCTAGGAACAGCAACTGCTGATGCGATGTATGGCTGTATCGCTGCGTTTGGAGTGAAAATTATTTCTGAATTTCTAATCGAGCAGCAATTCTATTTGCGGTTCATTGGTGGTTTGTTTTTACTTTATTTGGGCTATACCACATATCGGTCGATTCCTGCAGAAACAGCGGCGAAAGCGAGTGGTAAAGGTCTTTTCGGTGCATATACTTCCGCTTTTTTCCTAACATTGACGAACTCGATGACGATCATCTCATTTGCGGCGGTTTTTGCTGGAATGGGGATAGGGACAAGTGGGAAAAACTATACACTCGCTGGATTATTGGTTTTTGGCGTTTTTCTTGGTTCGATGTTTTGGTGGCTCATCTTAAGTGGAATGGTAAATGCACTTCGGGCAACCTTTGATACAAAAAGGCTTAACTATGTGAATCGGTTTTCTGGTGTTATTATCGCAGGATTTGGGGTAATAAGTTTAATCACGATGTAGCAACTGGATACGACGTGTGCTTTTGTTTTTAGTGTAGGGGAGGAATCGTTAGTGAATGGATATGTTTGGGTCATCGCACTTTATGCGTTGTTTTTGATCGCTGTTGGGGTGGTTATGAGAAAACATGTGAAAGGTGTGGATGATTTTTTTGTCGGGGGCAGAAAGTTTGGCCCGATGCTTTTATTTATTACTTTGGTTGCACCGAATATTGGAGCTGGTTCTACCGTCGGTGTAGCGGGGCTAGGCTATCAAGTCGGAATATCAGCAATTTGGTGGATTATTGCATCAGCAATAGGGACCTTTATATTGGCTATTTTTGTTGGCCCAGCCATTTGGCGTTTGGCGAAAAAACATAATTTTTATACCTTAGGTGATTATCTGGATTATCGATATAATCGAAATTTTCGTGGGCTGATTTCTTTGATGATGGCCGTTGGTACAATTGCGATTTTTGCTGGGCAGTTGATGGGAATTGCTTGGATTTTATCCGTTGTTGCTGGCGTAACAAAACCTGTTGGAATTTTGATTGGTGCAGTTGTCGTGGTATTATATTTTTGTGCTGGTGGTCTGTTATCAGCAGCGTATGTCAATGTTATTGAAGCGACCGTAAAATTGGCCGGCTTTTTTATTGCTGTGCCGTTTGTCTTGAATTTTGTTGGTGGTTGGAGTGGTTTGGAAGCGCAGGTTGCCATAAATCTAGAGGATGCGGTCAAAACCACGAGCTATTTTAGTGCCGATGGTGTGGGGCTAACGACGATTATGGGGTTCTTTTTAATGTTGACACCATCTTTTTTTATTTCTCCAGGTCTTATCGGCAAGGTGTATGGTGCCCAAAATGAGAAAACTGTTTTGATTAGCACGCTGCTTTGTGGTTTAGTTATGCTGATTTTTTCCGTGATTCCAGTGCTTTTGGGAATGGCGGCTTCCGTAGTCGTGCCTAATTTGACAGAGCGCGATCTGGCATTGCCAATCGTTATGAAAGAGTGTATGCCTTTTTGGGCTTCGGCGCTGGCTTTAGCGGCTATTTTTTCGGCTGAAATTAGTGCGGCAGATGCTGTATTGTACATGATTACGTCTTCTTTTACCAAAGATCTGTATAAATCTTTTATCAAGCCGGATATTTCAGATGAACAACTTTTGAAAAGTAGTCGAATCGTTACTGTTGTGGCTGGAATCATCGGGGTGGGTATGGCAATTATACTGCCGAATGTAATTTCGGCGCTGTCTATTTTTTATTCTTTAATGTCGGTTTCATTGACAGCACCCATGTTATTTGGACTTTTTTCTAAAAGACCTAGTACAACCGCGGCATTTCTTTGTGCTATCGTTGGCATTGTCACCACGGTAGCGTTGCAGTTTGGTAATGCTGGTAAAGGATTGGGGATTCTTAATGCGCAATCAACAGCGATTTTATTCACGATCATTCTTATGATTTTTATGATGTATGTATTTCCGGCAAAAAGTAAAGAGTAGGATACTTGAATTTGTAAAAACAATATAAATTTCTAGTAGCTCTATTTGTAATGAATTTACAGATAGAGCTATTTATTTTGGTAAAAAGTCTGGACTATTCTATAAATTAGTATTACAATTTAATCAATCGATTAATTAAAAATAAAATGAGAGGAGAATTGAATTGGAAAAAGATTCTCGGATAAAATTAATTGAAGCAGCTATACCTTTGTTTGCTGAAAAAGGATTAGCAGGTGTTTCGATTCGGGAGCTAGCCGAAGCCGCAAAGGTTAATAGTGCATTGATTTCCTATCACTTCGGGGGAAAAGATGGCTTATATTTAGGAGCATTAGAAGAACTTTTTTCACCTGCTAATACGTTAGTAGAGGCTTTTGAAACATTAGAAGCAACGCCACCCGAACGAATCCAGTATTATGCCAAAGCTGTATTGTCAGTTCATAAAAAGAGCCCGTATTTAATGCGATTTTTGCATAGTGAATTGACGAATTCTACGTTTGCTTTAAAAATTATTGCTGAAAAATATATTTCGCGGTTTTTTAAGTTTATTCATCAAGCATTTGTCGATGGAGTGAAAGAGGGATATTTTAATGCTGATCTTGATCCGACCTATGCAGCTATTTCTTTAGCGGGAATTATGAATTTTTATTTTATCATGGGGCCAATTCCAAAAGCGTTTTTAGCGAAGAATATCGATCATAACGAACATGACGAAAAATACGTTATGCAAGCAGTGAATATCTATTTAAATGGTGTGAGGAGGATTAATTATGAATAAATCTAAAATCATTGCATTGATCGTTGTTTTGGTAATCACGATTGGTGCGGCGGGATATAAACTATATGGTCGTCAATCGGCAGGGATAACAGCTACAGGAACAATCGAAGTAACACGCGCAGATATTACTTCTAAAGTAAGTGGCTATATTACACAGCTAAAGCTGAAAGAGGGCGATATGCTGCAAGTCGGGCAGGTTGTTTTACACATTGCTCGCCCAGATTTAACGGCACAATTACTTCGTGATGAAGCTGCTTTGACGAAAGCGCAGGTACAACTTAAAGATTTAGAGAAAGGCGCGCGTAGTCAGGAAGTAGGCCAAGCAAGTGCTGCGGTCGGTTCGGCACAATCAGTTTTTGAAAAAGCAAAGGCGGATTTAGCACGTTATCAAACTTTATATGAGCAAGGGGCAATTGCCACGCAGCAACTGGATACTGCTCGCTCTAGTTATGATGTAGCGTATCAGTCATTGCGTTCGGCGCAGGAACAATTGGCCTTAGTGGTAGAGGGAAATCGTTCAGATACGATTGAAGCACAAAGATTGGAAGTAGAGCGCAATAAAGCAATTGTTGAGGCCAGTCAGACTCAAATGAATGATACTGTGATTGCTAGTCCATTAGATGGTTTGGTGTTAACAAAAAATTTTGAAGACGGTGAGTATGTAAATGCCGGGGCGCCCATTGCTACCGTCGGCAATATGCAAGATTGTTGGGTTAAGATATATGTAGCATCGACCCAACTTGGACAAATCAAGGTGGGGCAGAAAACTGACGTAATCGTAGATTCCTTCCCTAATAAGGTGTTTAGCGGCACAATAAAAGAGATTAGCCAGAATGCGGAATTTACACCGCGTCAGAGCATCACCCAGCGTGAACGAGCGAACCAAGTGTTTGCTGTTAAAGTGCAAATTGATAATACAGATGATAGCTTGAAACCAGGGATGCCCGCGGATGTGGTAATAAAATGATTGAGCTTAAAGATGTAAGCAAACAGTTTGGTCATAGGGTTGCAGTGGACAATATTTCTTTGACTGTAAATGAGGGAGAAATCTTTGGTTTGGTAGGACCAGATGGCGCAGGAAAAACGACGGTGATTCGTATGATTACTGGTATTTTGGCGGCAAATTCGGGGCATATCACTGTAATGGGCAATCAATCCTTAGAAACAATCAAGCAGTATATTGGTTATGTACCGCAAAGATTTAGTCTGTATGGAGATCTTACGGTGATTGAAAACATACGTCTAATGGGTGCTTTATATGGATCAGTACCAAACCAAGTGGAAAAGCTAGCAAATGAAATTTTAACTTTTACAAGTTTATTGCCATTTAAAGATCGTTTGGCAGATAATTTGTCCGGGGGGATGAAACAAAAATTAGCCTTGGCAGCAGGTTTGATGCACCGACCTAAATTATTTTTTCTTGATGAACCGACAACGGGGGTAGATCCAGTATCTCGGCGTGAGTTTTGGCAGATGCTCTATAGTTTAAATAAAGAAGGAATGACGGTATTTGTTTCAACCCCTTATATGGATGAAGCAGAGTTATGCAATAAAATTGCGTTTATGCATAATGGAAAAATTGTGTCGTGCCAGTCGCCACAGGGGTTGCGTGATCAGTATCCATATAAAGTTTTGGAACTAGAAACCAATCGTAAAGACATAAAAAAATATTTGCAAAACTGTAATTTGCGAGATATCAATGCATTTGGTGATAAATATCACTTGATTGTGGATGATCCACAAGAAGGTATTTCAGCAGTAAGAAGTGCGCTGGCTGCACAGCAGATTAAAGTTTTTGCATTAGAAGAAATTCCCCCAACGCTGGAAGATGCTTTTGTGGCAATGGCGAATGAGGAGGACTGAAAATGTACGCAGTGGAAACGAAAAATTTGACGAGAAAGTTTGGTTCCTTTATTGCTGTTAACAACGTTAGTTTAGCCATTAAACCTGGTAGTATCTACGGCTTCCTTGGACCGAATGGTTCTGGTAAATCCACAACGATTAAGATGCTGTGCGGCATTTTGGAAATGACCTCTGGTAGTGGCAGTATTTTGGGACTTGATTTAGCCCGAGAAGGTGAAGCGATTAAAAGAAAGATTGGCTATATGTCGCAAAAATTTAGTTTATACGATGATTTGACGGTGCAGGAAAATTTAGAGTTTTACGCGGGAATGTATGAGCTGAATCAACAAGAGAAAAAAATCCGTATGGAAGAAATGCTCGAAATGGCAGGCTTGCAAAACAGGCGTAATGAACTAACAGTTAATTTGTCCGGTGGTTGGAAGCAACGCTTGGCATTAGGGTGCTCTATTTTGCATAAACCACCAATTTTGTTTCTTGATGAACCAACTGGTGGTGTTGATCCTAAATCACGGCGACTGTTTTGGGATATCATTTATCAGCTTGCAGTAGCAGGAACAACGGTAATGGTAACCACGCATTTTATGGATGAGGCTGAACATTGTGACGAGATTGGGTTTATTTATAATGGTAATCTGATTGCCAATGATACTCCCGCCAACTTAAAAAAGAAGATCGCAGGAGTTTTATTGGAAATTCCCGCTGACAATCCGATGGAAATGCTCCAGAACTTTATGGAAAAAAAGATACCTGTATTAGATAGCTATCCTTATGGTACCAGTATTCATGTATTGATTCTTCCTGAACAGTTAGAAAAATTTGCTCAGTATAACTATAAAATTATTCCTCCATCTCTAGAAGATGTCTTTGTTCATTATGTGAAATCCAAGCGAGAGGAGCCAAGCAAATGAGACGACTTAGAGCACTTTTAATTAAAGAGTTCATTCAAATGAAACGAGATCGTATGACTTTCGGGATGATGGTAATATTGCCGATTATTCAACTTTTGGTGTTTGGTTTTGCAATTAATACCGATGTGAAGCACTTGCCCACCGTTGTCTTTGATCAATCATTACAGCAGGAAAGCAGAGAGTTATTAGATTCATTTACAGCGAGTGGCTATTTTGATGTAAAAAATGTTGCCCAAAACTACAGGGAAGTAACCGAGGCGATTGAAAGCGGCAAAAGTAAAGTAGGAATTGTCATTCCGCCGGATTTTACTGAAAATATTAAGCATGGACGTAGTGCTACAGTGCAGGTGATTGTCGATGCTTCAGATTCACTAGCAGCTTCCTCCGCGATTAGTACTGCCCAAATGATCGGACAGATTAAATCGCAGGAAATTATCATCAAAAAAATGCAAAACAGTGGCGTACAGTCGGTTGCCACTCCGTATGATATTCGCATTCGACCGTGGTATAACCCAGACTTCGTATCTGCTTTTTATATGGTTCCAGGAATCTTGGGCATTGTATTGACTATGACGATGGTCATGATTACCTCCATGGCGATTGTACGAGAACGTGAGCGAGGCACTTTGGAACAATTGATTGTTACACCAATGAAATCATATGAGCTAATGTTAGGAAAAATCATCCCTTATATTTTTGTTGGCTACGTACAAGCTACTTTAGCACTAATTGTTGGAATTCTAGTTTTTGATTTGCCCATACAGGGAAGTATTGCTCTGCTTTATGGTTTGACCTCTTTGTTTATTGTCGCTTCACTGACACTAGGGGTACTGATTTCTACGATTTCCCAAACGCAAATGCAGGCGATGCAACTTTCTTTCTTTATCTTTATGCCAAGTGTCCTCCTATCTGGGTTCATGTTTCCGCGCGAAGCCATGCCGACCTTCTTTTATTTGCTAGGCGATTTATTGCCGTTGACTTTTTATCTTGAAATTATGCGGGGGATTGTCTTAAAAGGAATCGGTATCAATTTCTTATGGTCACAGACGTTTGCACTGCTTGCATTTATTATCGCTACTTTAACAATCAGTGTAATTAAATTTCAGAAGAAAATCGTATAATTTTTATTTATGTGGTATAATAAATTCTGCCACTTTATTAAAAATAGGAAAAAAGTCCTAATGGTTTTCCGATAAATTTCAAAGAATAGTTGTATACTATAATTTTTGCAGGGCACATACTATACTGCAGTAAATAGCGGTCTTAAATATGACTTGGTCATTATTCCCATTGTATAAAAATAATATTTGGTATAGTATTATTTTTGTATAATTGATCAACTTTATATTCTATAATGGAAAGTTGATTGATTAGTCATAGAATAAAAACTACTTAGGAGGATTTCATTTTGAAAAAAAGTATTGTAACATTAGCTACTATTTTAACGCTTACTACAGGGGCTGCTTCAGCTGCACCGATCAATAATTTAGCAAGTGGAGAGACTGCAATCGGTGTTGGTACCAATGAAAATTACATAGAACATCAAGTTTCCAATGACGTCACTCTAGGATATCAAAAAGCTGATCGTGATGAATATGGCAATCAAGATGATATCTATGGACAAATTCGTCTAGTTGATCATGTACGTGCAATTGTTGGTCACAGAGATTTAAATTACAAATCCAATTATTATGCAGGTATTGCTGCAAACGTACCTTTACTACCTAATGCAACTGGTTACGCTTCCTTTGTCACTGGTAGTGATTTTAAAGAAACTCAAATTGGTACGAATGTTTCGTTGATATCCAATGTTGAATTAAACCTAAACTATCATTCCTTTAGTCCAGATGGTGGACGTAACGAAAATGGCTTTGGTGTTGGTGCTACTGTTAAATTCTAATTAGAAAATTTAATTTTAAGCATGAGTTGAGTTGTATCCTATAAGTTAGATTAAAAACCCTAGTATTGTTAACCTATGAATGGTTTAGCAATACTAGGGTTTTTGTTATATTATACAGCGTCGATAATTGGCAATTTTATTGTTTTGGTGTAAAATTAATAATTAGGGTGAATTTTTCGTGAAATACTTAATAAATAACGGAGGATATAGCGTATGAAAAAAATGATAGCAATCGTACTGCTGGGGTTGATGCTGCTTGCTTTAGGCGGTTGCGGTGAAAAAAGCGAATCGAAAACAGAAAAATTGCAAGAATTGACGATCGGCACTATGCCTGATGTCGATTCCATTCCATTTATTATTGCCCAAGAAAAGGGCTATTTTAAAGAAGAAAAAGTGAAGGTTACGTTAAAGCCGTTCAAGAGCGCTATGGATCGTGATAGCGCATTGCAGAGTGGTAATTTAGATGGTGCGATTTCGGATATGCTAGCAGTGGCATTTGCCAAAGAGGGTGGTTTTGATGTCAAAATTACTTCTTTGACGAGTGGGAGCTATAAATTGGTCGCTGGTAAGGATGAACCAGCAAATAGTATTGCAGAGTTAAAAGGGAAAGATGTTGCCATTTCAAAAAATACAATTATTGAGTATGTAACTGATAAAATTTTAACTGAGGCGAGTATGAGTGGGACAGATATTAACAAGGTTGTGATTCCGCAAATTCCAACGCGGTTAGAAATGCTGCAAAGTGGTAAAATTGCTGCTGTGACTTTACCGGAACCAATGGCGAGTATCGCGATTAGTAATGGCGCAAAACTCATTAATAGTTCTGATCAATTGGGTATCAATCCTGGCGTTATGATGTTTACAAAGCAAGCGACAACGGATAAAGAGAAAGAATTACAGGCGATGTATAGAGCCTATAATAAGGCAATTGCTTATTTAGAAACAGAGCCACAAGAAAATTATATTGATTTATTGATTGAAAAGGGGGGATTCCCACCAGCAGTCAAAGGTTCTTTGGTATTACCTAAGTACCAAAAAGCGACGCTTCCAACTGAGAAAGATGTCAATGATTGCATCAGTTGGTTAAAAGAAAAAAATCTGATCAAAAAGCTATATTCTTATCAAGATTTGGTCATGGATCAATTTATTAAGTGATGTATGATGATTGAAATAAAAGATTTATCTGTAATTTATCAATCATCCGATGAAACCTATACAGCATTAAAAAATATTCAATTGGCGCTTCCGACAGGTGGAACTTGTGCGATTATTGGACCATCTGGTTGTGGTAAGTCAACCTTGTTAAAGGTTATGGCTGGCATTATTACCGATTTTACTGGAACAATTGAAATCGAGGGGCAGGCAGTTTCACCCAAACGCCAAAAAATTGGATTTATTCCGCAAAATTATGGTTTGTTACCTTGGAAAAACGTCTATGAAAATATTTGTTTAGGGGTAAAGATCAAGCACAAACATGCGAAGTTAGAGAGAAACACGGTAGAGTTTATTATGCAACAGCTCGGCATTGATGGCTTGGGCAATCGCTATCCAGGAGAACTTAGCGGTGGACAGCAGCAACGCGTTAGTTTAGCACGCGCTTTTTTGTTGAAACCAGATGTACTATTAATGGACGAACCATTTTCGGCATTGGATGCGATTACACGAGAAGAAATTCAAGATTTATTTTTGCAGGTTTGGAAAAAACATGCAGTGTCTACCGTTTTAGTGACGCATTATGTTGAGGAAGCGGTTTATTTAGGTCAGAAAATCGTTATTTTATCTACGAAGCCGGGGCGTGTTAGCAAAATAATTGATAATCCGCTTTTTGGTGAACCTGATATCCGTACGAAACGAGAATTTTTTGAATTGAGCTTGCAGCTACGAAATTTTATTAAAGAGGATTGGTCAATTTGCTAGAAAAACGAACGTTTCTATGGTATATTTTAGGATTTGGTATATTTTTATTTGCTTGGTATTTTATCGCTAAAATCGTGCATTTACCAATTATTCCATCCCCGTTTTTGGTTATGGATAACTTAGGCGATATTTTTATGAAGTATATTGCGGTTCATGGCTTTTATAGTTTAGGGCGTATGATTGCTGGACTGGTTTTGGCAGTGATTGTTGGGGTGCCGGTTGGTATGAGCATGGGCTATTTTCCAAGCTTAGATCGCATTCTAGCACCCTTAGTATACTTAACATATCCAATTCCAAAGATCGCTTTATTGCCGATTCTCATGTTGCTTTGCGGATTGGGTGAGGTGTCAAAAATATTGATGATTTTTTTGATTATCGTATTTCAAGTAATCATATCGGTACGTGATGGTGTAAAAAGTATACCGAAAGAAACGTATTACCCGTTATATTCACTGGGAGCAAGTTTTTGGGATGTCTTTCGTGAAATACTGCTCGCAGCTTCGATGCCAAAGTTCCTTACTTCCATTCGTGTGGCAATGGCAACTTCGATTTCGGTATTGTTTTTCACTGAAACTTTTGGTACACAATATGGGATGGGCTATTTTATTATGGATGCATGGCTCAGGGTCAATTATTTAGAAATGTATTCAGGCATCGTTGTTCTTAGCGTCATTGGCTTAATCTTATTTGGTATCATTGATATTTTGGACAAGAAAATTTGCCATTGGCAGTATAAATAAAAATAGATATATGACAAAAATAGGCTGAATAAAGATACTAGATGGATGAGAAAAAGCTCTTACCTTGATAGTATCTTTTTTTATACAAATTGGAATGTTAGTTTGATGTTTTTTTATAGAATTATTATAAAGTGAATGCTAGAGGTTTATTTTAGAACGTATAAAGTGCCTTCGAGTTAGGAAATATACAGAATTTATGGACAACTTCCACAAGCTGTGGAAGTTAAATGTCTAGGTGAAGCCGTATGAGGCAGTTATAATGAAATTGTAGCAAGCGAGGTGTAAGGTATTGGAGATTCAGAACAAAAGGATTTTAAAAATACTGGAACTGTTGGATTTTGAAAAAAAAGTACTTGATGGTGCGAGTATGGCCGCCCTAATTGGCGTAAGTTCAAGGACGATTCGCAATGACATTAAAGAATGTAATATCTTGATTCAGAAGCATGGTGCGGAAATTCAAGCAGAAACTGGTGTCGGGTACATGCTGAAAATTTATGATGAGAATCGTTATGGGGCATTCAAAGACACACAGAGCAATGAAGGCCGGAAGGATTGGTTGAAAAAACATATTATTCCTTCAGACCACAATGATAGAATTTCCTTTATTATTGCTGAGCTTTTGCTAAATTCTTTACACAAAAAAGTCGTTACAGAGTCGGAATTGGCGGATGAACTTTTTATTAGTCTTTCAACCTTGAAAAAATATATGAAAGACATCAAGAAAAGTTTGAACCGCTTTGGTGTTGAGATCACAGCTGACAGAATGAATGGTATTGGCATTAAAGGTGATGAAGCACAAATTCGCTATTGCATTTCAGAATATATTTTTAATAGCAATGATTTGGTAGATTTGGCTCAAAATGAATTTTATCAACAACTTTTCTCACTTGAAGAAATCGAAAAAGTAAAACAAATCATATTGAAAGTTATCTTGAATTATAATCTGCATCTAACGGATATTGCCTTTAAAAACTTATTGGTGCATGTGATTATTACGCTGAAACGAGCTGATGGGAAAAATACGACTGAATATAGTAAAGAAGAAATGATGATTTTAGAAAAATCTATATATTTTTCAGTAGCACAAGAAATTATAGATATTATCTTAAAACAGTTGCATGTTGACATTACGAATGAAGTTTATTATTTAACACAGCATTTTGTCTCTAGCAAAAAGCTGATGGGCAATGAAGAAAACAGCCAGGTAAAAGAGGAATGCCGGAGTTTGGTTGATAGTATTTTATCAAAAATTCAAATAGATATTGGGATCAATTTATCTGGCGATGAAGAATTGATTTCTGGGTTAATGATTCATTTAGGAGCAGCCATTAACCGGTTAAAATTTAATATGAATATTCGTAATGAAATTTTAGCTCCGATAAAAAAAAATTATCCGTTGGCATTCGAAATGGCGGTTATCGCTAGTAAAGTGTTGACGAACCAAGAAAAATTGCGAACCAATGAAAATGAAATGGGTTTTTTAGCCATTCATTTTGGGGCAGCCTTAGAAAGGCGAAAATGCAATACGAAGACGGCATTGACAGCGTTGATTGCCTGTGGAACTGGTCTTTCAACCGCAATGTTTGTAAAAAGTAAGCTGCAAAGAAAGTTTGGTAAACAACTACAGATTTTGAAGGTAAGCCCGCTTTATGAAATCACAGAAGAAACGATAAAAAGTGTTGATTTCGTTTTTACGACCGTGCCGATTCAAGGCATTCATTCGGAAAAGATTATTCAAGTAGAGCCAATTTTAACCGAAGAAGATTTAGGAAGAATAGAAATGATTATCCATGGGGACGAAGCAGCATCAAAGGAGCATTTTTTTAGAGAAGATTTATTTTTTGCAGGATTAAAAGCAAATTCTAAAATGGATGTTTTAGAGAAAATGACAGATCTCATGTTAAAAAAAGGATATATTGATCAAGCGGGAAAAAAATCAGTATTTGCCAGAGAAAAGATGGCATCAACGGAATTGGGCGGTTTAATTGCAATTCCACATGCTTTAGAAAATCAAGGCAAAGAAGCAGCGATTGCTGTAGCTGTTTTAGAGAAGCCTATTCTTTGGGATAAAGAGAAAGTGCAAGTTGTGTTTTTACTCAGTATTCCGAAAAGTAAATGCCGGGTATGGGAACCTGTTTTTGAAAGATTGTATCGTTACTTTATCAGTGATTTTGGTGTAAATACATTAATTAAAAATGCCAAATTTGAAGTTTTAATAGAAAAACTTGGAGAGTAGTAGAAAGAGGGGCTAGGGTAGAATGTTAAAGGATTTAACTAGTGAAGGGCTTGTTCGTTTAAATATTGATGCGAAGGATTGGGAAGATGCAATCCGCCAAGCCGCAGATGCGCTATTGCAAAATGGAAAGATAAAGCCCTCTTATATCGAGGCAATTATAAATACAGTGAAAGAAATTGGTCCATATATCGTCATAACGAAGCACGTTGCCTTACCTCATGCTCGGTCTGAGGCTGGAGCAATTGAAAGTGCCATTGGCATTGCAACCTTGAAACAGCCGGTTGTATTTGGAAATAAAGAAAATGATCCAGTGAAGTATTTATTCTGCTTAAGTGCCAAGGATAGTGAAAGTCATATCAATGCTTTATCAGATTTGACAGGGCTGTTAGAATGTGAAGATTTCTATAAGCTTTTGGATCAAGCTAAAGATGCGTCTGAAGTAATACAATATATAAAAAATTTATAAAAGAAGGATGATTAAAATGGAATTTAAAGGACTAGTTGCCTGCCGTGCAGGTGTAGGATCAAGTTTGATGCTCAAAATCAAATTAAACCAAGTAATTAAAGAAAACAATCTGCCAATCAAGATTGAACATGGTTCACTAGATTCGATTGTTGGATACAATGGTGCTTTAATTATTACGTTGAGTGATGTTGCAAAAGAATTGGCAGCAAAAAAATTGCCGCAAAAAATCATTGGTATTGACAATATCATGGATAAAGCTGAAATCCTGACGAAGTTAAATGCTTTTATCTCTGAAGCTTAATTAAAAAGAGCAAAAATTTCTAGTGTCAATAGATAAAAAAACCTCCTATAATCAAGCGGTATTGGTGTTGCAAACCAATATCATTATAGAAGGCGTGTAAAATATACAAATTAAGTCTAGCATAGACAAGAT
>Ga0316600_10000089_pt1 | contig 68366 bp, 58 predicted proteins | sample OWC_soil_day5_CT_FD_207652 | JGI IMG/M metagenome (GOLD analysis project Ga0316600, IMG submission 207652) | Wetland soil microbial communities from Old Woman Creek delta, Ohio, United States - OWC_soil_day5_CT | ecosystem: Environmental > Terrestrial > Soil > Wetlands | place: USA: Ohio... | reverse complement strand
TTCCTTCTTCCTGGGCAATCAAAAATTTTGTGCGTAGATATTTTCAAGGCTCAACTTGCAGTTTTTCTCTGCTAGTTGAGCCTTTTATCGCACAAAACTTCCGATTGAACCCTAAACGAACCGTCCCATTGCTTCTGAATTTGGCTATATTGAAACGAAAGCCTACTTAGAACTCATTCGCTTAGAAGAAAAAGAATTTGAAAATGGCAGATTAGCTGTAAAGTCAAATTTAAAAAGAGTCCTGTCAGAAGAAGCCGTGAATAGTGGACGATGGAAAAAATGGGTGATTGGTGATGATGTACATTTGTCTGTGGAAGCAATTCTAGGGGAGGCAGAATTGACAGCAACAATATGTGAAATTTGTGGTCACTACACCTATGAACATGAAGAAGTAAAGCGTGAAATGAAAGTGCTGTATGAGAATATGAAGACATTAGGGATTGACGGTAACCGTTATGTGTTGGATAAAATCAAAAATTCCATTGATCGATATGTACAATGTTTTAACCTGGAAGGGCTAACTAGCAAGCTGCTGCATTAAGGAATATACGCATGTTTTCTCTATGTTTTAAAGATCGGAGAGAGTGAGGATATGAAGAAAAAGCCAGCCGTGTTTTTTGATCGGGATGGGGTACTAAATGTAGATCGAGGGTATATCTGTCGTCGAGAAGATTTGGAATGGATGCCAGGGGCAATTGCCACTCTTCAAATGCTATATGAATTAGATTATTTGGTATTTGTCGTTACCAACCAGAGCGGGATTGCCAGAGGTTTTTATCAGGAAGAGGACGTATATGACTTTCATAGCTGCATGGCGGAAGAGGTAGAAAAACAGGGTGCGGTGATTCATTCTTTTTATTTTTGCCCCCATCATCCAGAAGGGAAAGTTGATCAATACGCTATTGTCTGCAATTGCCGCAAGCCTTTACCCAGCATGATCCAACAAGCTTGCTTAGAATGGCCTGTTGACTTAGAAAAATCCTTTCTCATCGGTGATATGCAGCGGGATATTGATGCGGCCCAAGCTGCTGGGATACCTGGCTATCTATTTTCCTATGGCAATCTGTATGAGTTCATTTTGAACATTTTGCAGAAGTAGAGGAAAGGCTAACTAAAACACATCTTAGTTAGCCTTCTCTGTTGCCAATCGTACTCCCATGTCAAAGGCTTTTTTGCAGTCATGGGGAAATACATTCAAAATAATTCAGTCCTGCAAGAACTCTTTAAAAAAAAACTTGCAGGGTTTTTGTATTTTAATGGTAAATACAGTGGTAGTAGACATTTTATTAAAGTCGGTCTGCAACATGTGCAGCCCCTATGAATGGGATGGAGGATGAATCATGTACAAATATTTAATTTTTGATATTGATGGAACCATTATTGATACGGAAAAAGCGGTTATAGGTTCGTTACAAAAATTATTAAAAGTAGAGACAGGTATGGATTACCCAGCCGATGAATTGTCTTTTGTATTAGGAATTCCGGGATCTGTCGCATTAAAGCAGTTCAACATTGCAGATATTGACAAAGCATGTCTAAAGTGGAATGAATATTTAAAAGAATTTGATAATTCCATACGGGTATTTCCTGATTTAGAGGTAATCATAAAACACCTGCACGATCTAAAAATCAAGACAGGTATTGTTACATCAAAAACGAAACAAGAACTACTTGACGATTTTTATCCATTTGGATTACATGATTATTTTGATTATATCGTTTGTGCTGATGACACTATTAGGCATAAACCTGATCCAGAGCCTATATTAAAGTGTTTGGAACTTGCCCAAGCATCTCCAGCTGAGACGATTTATATCGGTGATACTAGTTATGATATGCAAAGTGCCCATCATGCAGGCGTTGATTTCGCGCTTGCTTTATGGGGGACGAAAGATTCAAATCTAAATGCAAAGATAAAGTTAAGCCATCCAAAAGAATTATTGGATATTGTAAAAACAGAAATAGAACGAGTTGAGGGAACGGTTTAATGACTCGTTATGAAGGTAATATTGTATAAAGGGCGTTGAAATATGAGGCGAGTTTTATTATTGTCATAATAGGCTTCATTTTATCAAAATGAACTGTCTAATTAGAAGTGATTAAACTTATGAATTCGTACTTGGTGGAAGTGATGTCTCGCCTCCATTATTTAAATCCTGAATACTTTATGAAGCCACGAATTTAGTGGCTTTTTTGTTTTGTGCGAATGTTTTAGGCTGCACAAGTCAGATAAATATTTCATACTTAGGGGTTATAGGAATAAATAATCCTGTTAATAGCCATATTAATCTTTATTAAAGATTAATATGGCTTATTTTTAATTAGATATTGATGGTATTACATAGGAAGGAGATACATCATGGACAATGAAACAACGAGTAATTCGGCAAGACTTACAAAGGAAAAGAATTCAACTCTGAGTGGAGATTCACAAGTGGCTGTTGGCGGCGAGCTGCACCAAATTGCTGGTGGACAGCATCCTGTGCTCACTACTAATCAGGGCGTTGCACTTTCCGATAATCAAAACTCACTCAGAGCCAATCCCAGCGGCCCTACTCTGGGGGAGGATTTCATTCTTAGAGAGAAAATTACGCATTTCGATCACGAGCGTATTCCAGAACGTGTTGTTCATGCGAGGGGCACAGGCGTACATGGATTCTTCGAGCTGACCACCTCATTGAAGCAATACACCACTGCCAAGATACTCACAGAGGTGGGTGAAAAGACACCCGTTTTTACTCGTATGTCTACCGTGGCAGGCGGCGCAGGTTCGGTAGACACCCCTCGTGATGTACGTGGATTTGCTGTCAAGTTTTATACGAAGGAAGGCAACTGGGATCTGGTTGGCAACAACATTCCGGTTTTCTTCATTCAGGACGCTATTAAATTCCCCGATCTTATCCATGCCGTAAAAATGGAACCCGATCGCGGCTTTCCCCAATCGGCAACTGCCCACGACACATTCTGGGATTTTATTTCACTCACACCTGAATCCATGCATATGGTAATGTGGATCATGTCTGATCGCACAATACCACGTTCTCTACGGATGATCGAAGGTTTTGGTGTGCATAGTTTTCGGCTGATTAACCATTTAGGCGAATCAACTTTCGTCAAATTCCATTGGCGTCCTAAACTAGGTTTGCAGTCCACCATTTGGGATGAGGCAGTCAAGATTTCTGGTGCGGATCAAGACTTCCACCGTCGCGATATGTTCGACGCCATCACGTCTGGTAATTTCCCCGAGTGGGAATTTGCGGTTCAGCTTTTCACCCAGGAAGATGCGGATAAATTCCCCTTCGATCATCTGGACCCTACCAAGCTGATTCCGGAAGAATTGGTGCCCTTGAAAGTAATCGGACGCATGGTACTGGATCGTTGGCCGAACAATTTCTTCGCCGAGACTGAACAGGTTGCTTACTGTCCTTCTCATATCGTACCAGGCATCGATTTCTCGAATGATCCACTGCTGCAAGGCCGGTTATTCTCCTATCATGATACACAACTTTCCCGGCTGGGTACGCCGAATTTTCACCAGATCCCGATCAACTCTCCCAAGTGCCCCTTCGCTAACCAGCAACGTGACGGACACATGCAGATGACGCAACCTGTGGGGCGGGTTGCATATGAGCCCAATTCCTTGTCTGCCGAATCGCCCCGGGAAACACCGACCTACGGTTTTCATAGTGCTGCGGTAACTGAAACAGGCGAGAAAGGCCGTATCCGTGCTGCAAGTTTTGCTGATCACTACAGTCAAGCGCGAATGTTTTATATTAGCCAAACAGCATATGAGCAAGCGCACATCGCCTCGGCTTTAGTGTTTGAGCTTTCCAAGGTTGAGCATGTTCACGTGCGTGATGCGATAGTCGGTCACCTGCGGCATATCGAAGAAGCTCTTGCCAAACGAGTCGCCATGGGCCTTGGGCTCGATAAACTTCCCGATGCGCCAGTGGCCGCAATGCCCGTACAAGAGATGAAGCCCTCGCCCGCATTGCAGATCATCGGCAAGATGCAAGACACCCTCAAGGGGCGCGCGATTGGTATCCTGATCGCGAATGGCTCAGACGGAGCTGTAATCGAACAGATTAAAAAGGCGGTGACGGATGCGGGGGCTATCGTGAAGATTGTCGCCCCAAATGTGGGAGAGGTGAAGCTTGCAGCTGGTCTTAAATTGACTGTTGACGGGCAACTGGCTGGTTCCCCTTCGGTGTTATTTGATGCAGTCGCTGTCATTCTCTCCGACGAAGGCGCAAAGGCACTGTCAATGGAAAGTGCTGCAATTGATTTTGTGCGCGATGCTTTTGGTCATCTCAAGACAATTGCCGTCGATAAAGGCGGCCAAGCCCTTTTGAGAATAGCGAATGTCGGACAAGATGCGGGCGTCGTGGATGCCAATGACAAAGAAGCATTTGTTGCTGCTGCAAAGACACGCCAATGGAACCGGGAAAAATCCGTTCGAACATTGGCATAACCGACAGCAATAAAAATAAGGAACACCTCAATGCGTTCCTTATAAATAACTATTTTTTAAAAGAAAATAATTTCTTCCCTATATTAACTAGAAGCTGTCTCAAATACAAAAGTATGAGAGGCAGCTTCTTTGATGGTGTCCAGATTTTTATTTATGGTGAACTAGCAGGGAACTATTCTTTACGGTTGGCAATTGCCAGCCGCAGTTTATTAAGATTATTGGTGAATTTATCCTGGTTTTTAAATATCATACCCATATATAAAAGATCTACAATGGCCATATGAATCAGCCGCGATGTCATCGATTCTGAAGAATAATTCACTTCCCGGCTCATGCCGTGCAGAACGAGATCTGCTTTTTTGGTAAGAGGCGATTTTAAGTGGCTGGTAATTGCAATGACTTGGGCCCCGCTTTGTTTTGCAACTTCCACGGAATTCAGCAAATCAGTATTTGATCCAGTGTGTGATATGACGATAACTACATCTTCTGGTTCTAAAATGGATGCTGAAATAAGCTGCATATGCAAATCGGAATAGGCCTTTGTTGGTATGCCAAAACGTATGAAACGATGTTCGATATCAGAGGCAATTACTGCTGAAATACCAAAGCCATAAATATCAATCTTATGGGCATGAGCAAGAATAGCAACAGCCTTTTGCAGTGCATCAAAGTCGAGCAATTTTAATGTATCTTGCAAACCCTCGGAAATACTATTAAATATTTTGGTCCCCATCGTTTCAAATGAATCAGTAGGTTGTACTTCCTGATAGGTAGTTTCAAGAGGACTGAGTATTTCGCTAGCCAAGGCAATTTTTAAGCTTTGTAAGCCATGAAATCCCAATTTACGGCAGAAACGGGAAATTGTTGCTTCAGCAGTCTTTGTAGCTTCCGCCAAATCAGAAATAGTCATATGAATAATATCATGCGGTCGTTCTATAATGAAACTGGCAACCCGCTTTTCAGATTTAGTAAAACTCTGAAAGCTGCTACGCAAAAGAGGCAGACATAGTGTTGGTAGGTTTGTTCCAGGCATAGCATTTCCTCATCATTCAATTTAATTTGTTTCATTGTATTATTGTAACAATAATGCAAAAACTAGGCAAGTTGTATACATAAATGATATGGTGTTATCTAAAATTGAAAATAAAATGATGGAAACATATCATAAAAGTGTTGCAATTTACAAATAAACCGAATAAGATATAAATAACATGAACTTATCAAAAAATATTTAAAAAATGATATTGAATTATCAATTTTGAGAATGATTTGTAAAAAACATAAAGGCTACTTGCCTTGGCAGGTAGCTGCAAATGAAAAGAGGAATTGATTATGAGTAAACAACAAGTGCTTGAAGAAATTTGTAAATCCGGTTTAGTTGCAGTGGTAAGAGCTGAAAACGGGGACCAGGCTAAGCGGATATCAGAGGCTTGCTTGGCTGGCGGCATGAAAGCTATCGAAATGACTTTTACGGTACCAAATGCTCATCATATTATGGAAGAATTGGCTAAAGCCTATTCTCCAGAGGAATTAATTATTGGGGCAGGGACCGTCCTTGATCCTGAAACAGCTCGTATTTCTATTCTCAGCGGGGCGCAATATATAGTTTCGCCATGCCTGAATAAAGAAACTGTGCGTTTGTGTAATCGGTATCAAATTCCGATGATGGCGGGAGCTATGACGATAAAAGAAGTTGTTGAATGTATGGAAGCTGGATGTGACATCGTTAAGCTATTCCCAGGGGAACTCTTTGGCCCGGCTATGGTCAAAGCCATAAAAGGTCCTTTGCCTCAGGCACAGATTATGCCGACTGGTGGAGTTAATGTTAGCAATGTTCAAGAATGGATTAAGGCTGGCTGCGTGGCAGTCGGTGCTGGCAGCAGCTTAACAGCTGGTGCTAAGACCGGAGATTATGCTGCAATTACCGCAACAGCCAAGAAATTTCTAGAAGAGATTGCTAAGGCCCGGTCCTCCAAATAAACAACGAACCAAACTTTTGAATAATTGGCAGAGTTGCAGCACGAATTGCTTTTTACCAATGACATTCAAAGTAAAAAAGCTCGCGAATTTCGCGAGCTTTTTTACTTTGCTCGATTATATATGCCAAAGAATATTTCAAGAAATAACAATTAAGGTTTATATTTCATCTGATTTTAATTAAAGATCTGGCAATAATAATATTGGAGGTGATAAATATGAAAGAAAAAGAATGTAAGCAAGAACAAAATAAAAAACAAAACAAAAATGTTGAATTTGCAAAAGAGATTTTTAATAATGAAAATAAGAAAAATGACAAGCAGAATAAAGAAAAATGCTAAAATAATAGTTGGCTATTGCCATCTTCAAATTGTAGAAAAAAGGTACTTTACACCAGGTGTAAAGTACCTTTTTTTCTATAAAAACCGTTTTAAACGCTAACATAATCCAAAAATAACTGGAAAGTAGGAGGTCGCTTAAACGATAGTTCTCGATCGAATAGTTTATTTGTTAAAATCTTATTCATGAGTAGTCCCCAAATCAAATATATTATAAAAGAATTTGTAATGTGGGGGAGAAGGAAAATGGAGAAACGCTATCTTACCAGCAATCAGGGGACACCTGTTACTAATGATCAACAATCATTAACTGTAGGTGAATGGGGTCCAATATTACTTGAGGATATTGTTTTCCTCGAAAAGATTTCTCATTTTGATAGGGAGAGGATTCCTGAAAGAGTACTACACGCGAAAGGAGCTGGAGCTTTTGGTTTTTTTATACCCTATAAATCAATGGCTTCATTAACTAAAGCAGATTTTTTACAGGACACAGAGAAGAAAACCCCTGTTTTTGTTAGGTTTTCAGTTGCAGGCGGCTCTTTAGGTGGGGCAGATACCGTGAGGGATATCAGAGGATTCTCCGTGAAATTTTATACAGATGAAGGAAATTATGATATTGTTGGCAACCATATTCCGGTGTTTCCCCTCAGAGACCCGATTCAATTTCCAGATTTAGTTCATGTCCTAAAGCCAGATCCAGTTGCGAATGTCCGAGGTGGACCGATAGCTGCCAGCCGTTTCTGGGATTTCATGTCTCTAAGGCCGGAGTCTATGAATTTTCTTACCTATTTGTTTGCGGATAATGGGACTGTCAAAAGCTATAGAACTATTCAAGGGTATGGAGTTAATACCTATAAGTGGGTGAATATACGGGGGGAGGAAGTATATGTTAAGTATCATTGGGAACCCTGCGCAGGTGTTGAATACATAGACAGCAAGACGGCAGTTCAACTTGCCGGTAGTGACCCTGACATAGCGAGCAGGGATTTGTTTGATACCATTGCCGCAGGGCATGCTGTCGAATATGAGATGCGTGTACAAATCCTGAAAGTGGAAGATGAATGCAATCTACCATTTGATCCATTGGATTCTACTAATATTTGGCCAGAGGACTTATTTCCATTGATGCCGGTAGGCAGGATGGTGCTAAATAAAAATCCTGATAATTTTTTTGTTGAAGTTGAACAATCTGCCTTTTCTCCTGCGGCCATTGTACCGGGTATCGATTTCTCAAATGATAAAATACTCCAAGGTCGTATTTTTTCCTATGGAGATACGCAACGATACCGTATGGGGGTTAATTATTTAGCGCTTCCCACTAATATGCCTAGAAGGCCAATTGCTAATAATATGCAGGATGGAACCATGCAAACCATGTACAGTGAAGGTGTTGTTAATTATTTACCCAATACGTTAGGCGGTGGGATGCCCATGCCGGCACCTGAGATCGGGAAATGCCCTCAGGAGTTTGTTTCAGGCAATGTGGCTCGATCAGAAATAACAGGTGATGATTATTATCAAGCCGGCTGCAGATACCGGATGATGTCGGTGCTTGAAAAGAAACACTTGGTCTCAAATATTGTAGAAAATTTAAATCAAGCCTACGAGCCTATTCAAAGGAGAATGATTGAACATTTTATGCAGGTAGATCATGAACTTGGCAGCAGAATTGCACAGGGGATAAATCTGAACATATAAATTTTGACGCTCCCCTGCCTACGAACTATAGGCAGGGGAGCATTCATTATTCAAGGTGTGATTTACAGTGAGGATTTTTTTATTTCATCTAAGTAACTATAAACAGTTACTTTAGAAATATTTAATTTTTCAGCAACTCTTTCAATTGCTCCTTTGATTAGAAAGAGCCCTTTTTTATCCATAAAATAGATTAGCTCAATTTTATCTTTTCGTTTTAAGTGCTCGATTTTTGTATTACCGATGATTTTATCTATTAAATCATCCACAATTTCCATTACATTATCAAAGGGTTCCACCGCTGTTTCTATTTGTTCTTGTTCAGCAGCCATAAATTCATCTAAAAAATTCTTAATATGATTTAGTTTTTCTAAATCATAATTTATACACAACGCTCCGATTACTTTATCTTCCGAATCTCTAATGAGTGCAGTAGAAGATTTTATTTTTCTGCCATCTTCCGTAATGGTAATATAATTTGCATTATAATCATTATCGAATTTTTTAGACAAGAGAACATCTTTCACTAGGTGATCAAAAGATTGTCCAATTTCACGTCCCGTTACGTGATTATTAATCGTATAAATTACTGAGTTTTGAGGAATCGATAAATCATGGATGACTACTTCGCAGTTTTTACCGAAGGTTTTAGCGATTAAATTTGCTATAGGTATATATGTTTCTAATTTTTTATTTGTGTACATCATTGAATCATTCTCCATGTATATAAAAATTTATACAAATATCTTGATTTCATATAAAAAAATATATATTATATAAAATATAAGGGTGATTTATATGTATATTATATAATTTTTTATATGATAGTCAACTAGTCAACAGAAAAATATATAAAGGGGTTGTTATGATGCATTTTTACTGTTCTCGATGTGAAAAGGACTATCCAATTGAGGGGCTTGACTATCAGTGTGAGTGTGGCGGACTTTTTCAATTGTATAAGGAAGAGGACGAAAAAATTACGGCAACCGTATCCTTAGGAGAAGTTAAGACTCCGATCATAAAAAGGAATTTACAGGGAAGGGAAATCTATTTAAAGCTGGATTATATGCAGCCTACAGGTTCTTTTAAAGATCGTGGAGCCTTCGCCGTGATTAATAAATTAAAGGAATTAGGCATTAACGAAGTTGTTGAAGATTCCTCTGGTAATGCAGGGGCTGCATTTGCCGGATATTGTGCTGCGGCAGGAATCAAGTGCAATATTTATTTGCCAGAGAGTACATCCCCAGGAAAAATCAAACAAATTAATGCTTATAAGGCAAACGTAGTGAAGGTTCCAGGGACACGTGATGACACAGCCAAAGCAATTTTGAAGGCTGCTAAAACGACGTATTATGCTTCACATGTATATAATCCCTTGTTTTTTGAAGGTACTAAATCTCTTGCGTATGAGATTTATGAGCAAATAGGCATTCCGGATTATATAGTAGTTCCTGCTGGCAACGGAACAATGTTATTGGGAATTTATAAAGGATTTAAAGAAATGGGACAACTTCCCCGCATTATTGTTGTACAAAGCAGGAATTGTGCGCCGGTATTCAGCAAATTTAAAAATCAGTCAGTTGGTGAAATGAAACCAACTGCAGCGGAAGGCATTGCTATTCAAGAGCCAAAGAGAATCGACGAAATGATAGAGGCTATAATAGACAGCAAAGGCGATATTATTGTAGTGGATGATGTAGAGGTAATCAAGGCTCAGGAAATGCTTGGTGAAATGGGAATTTATATAGAAGTTACTTCAGGAGCTGCAGTCGCCGGAATGCTGCAATATTTTAAAGATGGATATGATAATAAACTCAATATTGTTGTTCCGTTAACTGGTATGGGACTCAAAAAATAATGATATTGAAGTGGACTGCAAAGGATTTAACACCAAACAGATGTTGGAGGTATGTTGCATGAAAATGGTTAGTACGTCCTATTCTCTTCAATCCAAGGGGCATTATTCTCCTGCGGTAATCCATGGCGATCTAGTGTATGTATCAGGTCAATTACCAATTAATTACGCTGTAGGTGAAACGTTACCCGCGGGAGGGATAGAAGAACAAACGCGGGTAGCGTTAAAAAACCTGGATGATATACTAAAACAGTGTGGAAGCTATAAACAGCAGGTGCTTAAGACTACGGTATATATTTCAGATATCACATATTGGTCGGCTGTTAATGAGATATATAGGGAATTCTTTGGAGATCATAAGCCGTCTCGCACCATTGTAGCAACCAATACCCTTCATTTTGGTGCACTGATTGAAATTGATGCGATTGCCGCCTGTTAATGACAAAACCTGCCTAAACATGGTAGTTGGACATATGCTGACTTGTCCGATTAACTAGTAAATAAGTTCAGATTCTGATGGCGGTACCTGATGAGATACGATTGGTAAGCGCAAAAGAATCTCCTGCCAGATTCTATCAGGATCTGGCAGGAGTTACTTGTAATCCAACGATATAATTTGTGCGGTCTTAACAACTACGAAAATTTTTTAGCGCCTTCTAGAGTTGGCGAAGCTTCCTGTTTTCCCATGATGCTAAACAACACCCCGCCGATAATAAGAATTGCCCCCAATACAAAGTTCATACTAATACTTTCACCCAGGAACAGCCAGCCAAGGAAAATTGCTACCATTGGCTGCAATGGATAAAACAGGGAGCAAGCTCCTGCTTCCATCAATGATAAACTTTTGTTCCAAAGCACATGGGCTACTGCTGTACAAACTCCCCCGATATAAAGCATAGAAAGTATTACGCTCCTATCAAATTGAACATCGGGATTTACCGTTAGCTCCCAAATTGAAAATGGCATTGTACATATCGCTGCAATGATAATTCCGTAAGTCGTAATCTGAAGCGAATCATACTTTTGTGTAATTTTCCTAATGATTACGGAAACGTAAGACCATAGAAATACTGAGAATATAGAAACCGAAATCCCCAATATTTGGCTAACGCCGTCTACGCCGCCAACAATAATATAGACACCGACAATTGCCAAAATGCCACAAACAATCTTATTTATCGTTAGTTTTTCTTTCAAAATGAATATGGCAAATAACATAATTACGATTGGATTCATAGAATTAACCAGGGAGGCCAAGGAAGCATTTGACAACTTTGTTCCTAAGAGTTGTGCTCCGATTGCCACGAAGTAACCGAGAAAGCCAATTGAAAATACATACTTATAATCTTGTTTCTCTATTTTTTTTAGCTTTCGCTGTTTCAGAAGAATCAGCAGAATCATTCCCGCAATTACGTAGCGCAGAAAGGAAATCGTGATGATCGGTATTTTGCCCAATACAAATTTACTGACCACATATAAACTACCCCAAGCAAAAAAAGTTATTAATAAATATAAATACGCTTTGTTTTTATTTTTCATTTTCTCTTTAGTGAAGACACTCATGAACACACAAGTTTTTGACTAAAGTTCACCACCATTTCATTTAGTATCGAGATTTCAAATAAATCGCTAGGTATCTCAAGCAGCCGAAGCGACACTTTATTATTATATCACTATATTCGGGCTACATCATAAAAAGTTATTAGATCGATTTAATAACTTTTTATGAACATCATCACACTCGTGAGAATTACCATATTCAAAAATAATTCAAAGATTGTCAATGTACAATCTGTATTATGCATATTCTTATTCAAAGACAGAATGTTTTTGGAGGTAGAGGTATTTCATGTCAGAAGAGATTCTAGAAGTAGAAATTAGCAAAGATGAATTAGAACAATTGATCATGGACCTCCCACGAATTTTGAAAGATCTTGAGCAAATGACAATAGAGAATACAACGAAAGTAAAATAATGTTGATCATACAAAATTTTCAGCAGGACTTAGCATTTAGTAAAGAGAAGCTGTTCCTAATCTACCTTATTGGTAGACTAAGAACAGCTTCTCTTTTGATTAGGAAGAAGTTAAAACCTGTGTTTCAAATGAGACAAATAGCCGTATCCTTTAAGAGAAATGGAGGTAATTGGATTGTATTTAGCACAATATCCTCGGCGACGGTATACAGAAGGTCAGACGCCGATGGAAAAATTGGAACGTCTGACTGCTGCTGTTGGAGGGGCGAATATTTATATAAAGCGTGATGACTTGCTTGGTTTAACCGGTGGCGGAAATAAGACGCGCAAGCTGGAATTCTTAGTTGCCGACGCTCTAAAACAAGGAGCAGATACACTGATCACATGCGGTGGTATACAATCCAACCATTGCCGCTTAACGTTAGCTGCCGCCGTGAAAGAAGGACTGAAATGTCGGCTGATATTATCAGAAATCACTCCAGGGAGCTATTACACAGGAGCAGGCGGTAATGTATTTCTCTACCATATGCTTGGAGCGGAAAATATCAAAGTCATTCCTTGGGGCTCTGATGTAATGGCAGAAATGGAGCAGGCTGCTGATAAAGCCAAAGAAGAAGGGCGCAAGCCATACATTGTCCCAATGGGTGGGTCGAATGCCCTTGGAGCACTAGGTTATGTCGCCTGTGCAGAAGAAATTATGCAGCAAGCATTTTTCTCTGGAGTTCCCATTGACCACATTGTTATCGCTTGTGGCAGTGCTGGAACATATAGCGGTCTTTTGTTTGGATTACTCGGAAATAACTGCCATATACCGATAACCGGAATCAGTGTTTTAAATTCGAAAGAAGTTCTGCAAAGGCGTATAGCAGAAATAATCGAAAAAATAGCAGATTATCTGGGAGTTAACTTCCCGATACCTCAGGAAGCAGTTAGCTTGTTTGATGAGTATTTGGGAGAGGGATACACAGTGCCTACTGCTGGAATGATTGAAGCTGTCAAACTAGTGGCTAGGACCGAAGGGATTTTGCTTGATCCTACCTATACCGGGAAAGCAATGGCTGGGCTAATTGATCTGACTAGAAGAGGTTATTTCAAAAAGGGTGATAACGTACTTTTCCTGCATACTGGTGGTCTACCAGGATTATATGCCAATATGCCATTATTTCTAGGAGAGTAGAATTGTATTAATGGTGCTAGAATATAAATGAAATCATAGTTTAAACATCTGTTAGAGAAAAACTCATTAATTAATCCAGACCTAAATGAGTTAGAGGACAGCATTGTTGTCTCAAAATCATAGTAAAGAAATTCTAGGTGCTGATAAAACAGGAGAATGGGTCATGTTTACTTATGAATCCATCCAAGAAAAGTAGGATATGCTGATGTAATATTACTAACAAAAAAAAGAAGCGCGAACCCTGCGCTTCTTTTTTGTTACCCCTCGATTGGTAAAGCTGCTGCATGATCTTGAACACATAAGACCATTTTGCGCATTCAAACTGGAATGATTTATTGTGGAAACTATGGACCAAGTCCCCATAACATAGAACAAGATACTCCCCGTTTACCTAGTTTCAATGCCCATGCTTCCTCGACACGGGGGTTCCGTCCCTGTGTTTTTGTCTTTTTAATTATCGAGAAATATGCAATGATTTTCCTCATTACTACGGAAATAATCAACATTTAAGTTATCTTAAGTTAAATGTATACTTAAACCATAACATTCAGCTTTTAAGTTTTAAATGAAAGGATTGAACTATTATGAAAAAAGCAGTCATCATCTGCTCCGCAGGTATGTCATCTTCTTTAATGGCAAAAAAAACAACTAATTTTTTTAATGAAAAGGGCTTTGAAATCGAAGTAACTGCTGTTAATTTAAGCGAAGGAAATAAAGTAATCGAAAGTGGAGAATATGAATTATATTTAATCAGCCCTCAAACGAGAATGTATTTTGATGATTTTGCAAAAGTCGTAGCTGCTGTTAATAAAAAAATTGCAATTATTCCACCTCAAGCCTATGTTCCTATGCCTTCTGGAATTACCAAACTTGCTGATTTAATCACACACGAACTTGAAGTTTAATCTTATACAAGGAGTAGAAGTTAACATGAAAAACAATATAGTAACAAAATTCCCTGAAAATTTTCTATGGGGAGCTTCCTCCTCAGCACATCAAATAGAAGGTGCTTATCAAGAAGATGGAAAAGGGCTCTCTGTCCAAGATACTAGAGAAAGACATAATGATGACATTTGTGATTTTAAAGTAGCCTCTGATCATTATCATCATTATGTCGAAGATATTAAATTACTGGGAGAGCTTGGATTAAAAGTTTATCGTTTTTCTATTTCATGGACTAGAATTTACCCCAACGGAACCTCCGAAATCAATCAGAAAGGCGTAGATTTTTACAATCGTTTAATTGATGAAATCATCAAAAATAAAATCGAACCACTTGTAACAATTTATCATTTTGATTTGCCGCAAGCATTAGAAGATCAAGGTGGCTGGTCGAATAGAGCAACTGTAGCTGCTTATGAAAATTATGCCAGAACAGTATTCTCCCTTTTCGGCGATCGAGTAAAACACTGGGTAACGATAAATGAACCCAATATCATGCTTCTCGTAGATGAAAAAGTATTAGGGAAAAAAATTCCCATAACAGAAAAATATCAAGAAAATCATCATATGATGATCGCAGAGAAAAAAGCTTTTAAAGCTTGTCATGAAATTGTTGATAATGGTAAAATCGGTCCAGTTCCTAACATTTCGATCGTATATGCTGCAACCTCAAAACCAAAGGACGTATTGGCGGCACATTATTTTAATTCTTTAAGAAATTGGCTTAACCTAGATATTGCCTGCCTTGGCAGATACAATGCTACTGCTTGGGGTTACTTCAAAGAGAAAGGTATCGAGCCAACAATCACAGAAGAAGATAAAAGACTGATAGAAAGTGAAAAACCAGATTTCATCGCCTTTAATTATTATACTTCTGTCACTGTTGAGTTTCCTGAAAACAACAGTGATGGTAAAGATGGAATTAGCGATCAACAATCTGAGGACATCTTAGAGAAGGGATTTTTCAAAGGATTCACTAATCCATACTTGAAAAAAAATCAATTTGGCTGGACAATAGATCCACTTGGCTTAAGAACAACATTACAGCAAATTTACGATCGGTATCAGCTTCCTCTCATCATTACCGAAAATGGCTTAGGTGCTTATGATAAGCTAGAATCTAATAATGTCGTAAATGATAATTATCGAATTTCTTATCTAAGAGATCACCTAGAGCAATGTCTTATTGCAATAAATGAAGGCGTTGATTTAAGAGGATATAGTCCTTGGTCTGCAATTGATTTAGTAAGTGTGCATGAAGGAATTCGTAAAAGATATGGTTTTATCTATGTTGATCGTGATGAAAAAGAAACAAAAAGTTTAAAGCGAATTAAAAAACAAAGTTTTTATTGGTATCAAAAATTGATTCAGACTAACGGAGTATCTTTGTTTGAAAATAAATGATATGGTACGGTGATCTGATGTGATATTTAGCAATATCGAACGGAAAATAATTTCAATTATCCAAGGTTCAACTGATTATATAACTAGTGAAATTCTTTCTTCTAAACTAGATGTTTCAAGCAGAACTATTCGTAATTGTATAAAGGGAATCAATGAACTATTAGTGCAACATGATGCCAGAATCATATCGAAACCAGGATACGGTTATCAATTATTGATCAATGATGAAATCGAATTTGCAAATTTTTTAAAAGAATTTATTTTGGTTAATAAATCTTCAAAAAATGATTTCTCTTCTACTTCGGAGGGAAGACAATATTATATCTTAGAAAAACTGATTTTTGAGAAGACATCCATGTTATTGGATGATCTTGCGGAAGAATTATTTGTAAGTCGTTCTACATTATCAATAGACTTACGTGAAGCAAGAAAGAAAATAAAGCCGTATCATTTAGAAATTAGCAGTAAACCTTACCAAGGTATCAGTATTGTCGGACAAGAGAAAGACATCCGACATTTTGTTGTAAAATTCTTTTTTGAAAATCAATTCTTTAATTTCAAAGACAGTAAAGAAATCTGGAAATCACTTTTTACTGAATTTGATATTAATTCTATTATTGAAGTTATTTTGGAAGAAACTCGTTCGCATAATATCACAATCAGTGATCTCGTATTACAAAATCTGGTTATTCATGTTGCTTTGGCATTAAAAAGAATCAAAGCTGGCAATAAAGTTTTAAAATTTACAGCCAATGGCTGTGAAAACTTAGAAGCTGAATATATCGCTGCAACTGCTATTATAGACAAGCTGCAGCATAAATTCAGCATCGTCATCCCTGAAGAAGAAAAATTACATATTTCTTTACATTTATCTGCTAAAAAGACCTTCAATATTTCCAAATATTCTTTTTTAGATACAGAAGAAGATGTACATATTGAAAAAACAATTTTATCTGCTTTAAGTGAAATTGATCAAATTTATCATTTAAACTTGTCAGATGACAAATCGTTTATTCAAGCACTAAAAGTACATATAAGACCAATGATCATTCGTCTAAAAAATAACATCATTTTAGACAATCCGCTGCTTGATGAAGTTTTTATGAAATACGAAAATGTCATCTCAATGGTAAAAGATTTTTCAAAATATATTGGTCAAAGTTATCATATCGAAATCCCCCAAGAAGAAATCGGCTATATATCCTTTCATTTTATTGTAGCAGTTGAAAAAGCAAGAAAAAAGGTTTCTTATCCCACGATCATTGTTTGCTCTACGGGTTACGGTAGTGCGATTTTACTAAAACACAAAATCGAAGAAGTTTTCCCAGAGCTCGAAATTGTAAAAGTCTGCTCAGCAAATGAATTAAAAGGAACCACTTTAGACGAAGTCGAGATGGTTATTTCTTCTTTGCCAATTCACGCTTTAGAAACAGAAGTTCCTGCTATTCAAGTCAGTGTATTTTTAAATGATAAAGATATTAAAAGCATCAAAGACTTCATTCAACAAAATAAATGTTCTCACCATCATAGCATTTCTAAAATTGTCGATGCAAAGAAGATAAAAAATAGGCAAACATTACTGCATTACTTCAAAAAACATCTTTATGTTAAAAATGCTGATTTTCAAAACCAAGAACAAGTTATTGCTTATTCTGCAAACTTACTATTTATAGATAAAACAATCAGTAATAAAACTGGATTGATCGAACTCATCCACCAACGTGAAGAATTAAATTCAACTGTATTTAGTGAAAGTTTTGCTGTACCACATCCAATCACAGGGATTGCAACAGAAGGTCGGATCATCTTTATGACTTTGAAAAAAGCCATTCTTTGGGGAGCGGATAAAGCAAATTTTGTAGATACAATTATGTTGATTTCTCCTGCAAAGGAGGAAAATCCAAGATTAATTGATATTATGAATATTTTCGCCAAAAGTGCACTTGATAAAAATTTATTTTATTCTATACGGAATCAAAATGATTTTGAATCTTTTATTCTAACTCTAACAGAATTACTATAGTCAAAGGACGTGATACTATGGATCAAAATACCGAAATGATTGCTTTTAATATTATTTTAAACAGCGGAAATGCCCGTGCTACTATCCATAATGCAATAAAAAAAGGCGCTAGAGTTAATAACTTTGAAGTGTTTGACCGTTTGATAGCAGAAGCAGAAAATGAATTACATGAAGCACACAATGCACAAACACAATTACTACAAGATTTTGCTGGCGGAAATAATTTTACAGTAGATATTTTAATGGTGCATGCACAAGATCATTTAATGACCACAATGGTATTTAAAGAAACTGCAATTGAACTTTGCGAATTATACAAAGTAATCAATTCTTTAAAAAAATAAAACATCTAAAATAAATCTTTTCTCTCTATAAGATAGTTTCTTATCATACTTACCAATAGTACATAGAAGGAGGGAATCATTACAGTGGATAATTTTTTTTACTTATTAGAAAAATATTTAATGGGTCCTATGGGGAAATTAGCAAAGCTAAAATATGTTAGGGTACTTATGAATGCTGGCTTAGCAACAGTTCCCTTTACAATTGTAGGTTCCATATTCATCATCTTAAACAATATTTCTCAAACATTTCCGGCCCTAAAACCCTTTTTTGAAGCAACTTTTTTTAAGTATAGTGCAATATATTCCATAGGAACAACGATGTCACTAGGTGCAATTGCAATTTTTTATTCTTTGGCAATTGGATACTATTTAACAGATTTATATAAAATAGAAAGCAAATTAAATATGAATAGCTTTAATGGTGCAATTCTAGCCATATTCGCATTTTTAATGACCATCGTACAAACTATATTTGTTGATGGTTCAGCACAAACTATAACTACAATCGCCACCAAAGGTTCTATTGTATCTGGCATTGCAGTTTCTGGAGGAATTGTCCGATTCGGTGGAATCGGAATTTTCGTAGCAATTGTAACGGGCTTATTAGCTGTGGAAATTTATCGTTTCTGTGTCGTTAAAAACTTAACGATTAAAATGCCAGAAGGTGTTCCAGAAGGTGTTAGTAGGGCTTTTGCTTCATTGGTTCCGGCCATATTAATTGCATTCACAATGATTTTTATCAACATCATATTCTCAACCTTAGGTACAGATATTCATCAAGTACTTGGAAAACCATTTGGATTCGTTCAAAACTTTGTTGATTCTTGGTTAGGCGCGGTAATCATTATGCTATTGATTCATCTATTATGGTCTGTAGGTATTCATGGTACCAGTATTATTAAAAACAGCTTTGTAAACCCTATTTTACTCGTAGCCTTAACTGAAAACATGGATGGCGGCAATAATATTTTAGCGGGAGATTTCATTAACATGTACATTTTCCTAGGTGGTGCCGGAACAACATTATCACTTGTACTGTTAATGCAATTTTATGCAAAATCAGATCAACTTAAAATGTTAGCAAAAGCTTCTATCATTCCTGGGTTATTTAATATTAATGAACCAGTTGTCTTCGGCGCTCCAATCGTATATAATCCATATTTGGTAATTCCTTATATCATTGTTCCAATTGTAAATATTTCTATTGCCTATTGGGCAGTAAAACTACAGTTGGTATCGAAAGTTATTGCTGCGATCCCTTGGACATCTCCTATTGGTATCGGTGCCTTCTTAGGAACTGGCGGCGACTTTAGAGCCGTATTACTATCATTCACTTGTTTGATTATCTCAGGATTTATCTATTTCCCATTCTTTAGAATATACGATAATAATTTATATGAAGAACAAACAAAAGGTAAATGAAATTTAAAAAAGAAAGACGAAGGGACGTCAGACCAATGTTAAATTTTAAATAACTCAATCCTGACCCTGACAGCTCCAAATTATGCATATCTTGTAATATTAAAGAATATTGACAAAGACTAAAAGTATTTTGATAACACTGGATTCTTTTGAGAAGCGTATTATGTGATCAATTTTTGCATAGATTAATCTTTATATTCTACTATTGGAGTTGGTCTATGCAATGTCATTGTTTTTAGTTTTTATTGGCACATTCTTTTCCATACTGAATTCTAGTATGGTTAATGTAGCCTTACCCACCATAATGACTGAGTTTGGTATTGATATACAGAGTTCTACTTGGCTGTACACCGGGTATATGCTCCCTTATGCAATTGCAATGTCTATTTTCGGCACCCTAGGGGACATTTATAGCTCTAAACGAATATTCTTGTTGGGTGTATTTATTTTTGCCATGGGATCTCTTTCTTGCTCCATAGCGGGTAGTTTTTGGATGCTGCTGGCATCAAGGACGATACAAGCATTAGGTGCTGCTGCCATTATGACGAATTCCATGGTACTTGCCATTGCTCCTTTTGAACAAAATCAACGGAGTGCAGTTCTTGGTTGGTGGGGTATGATTTCCTCCGCAGGAGGTCTTATTGGTCCAACCCTAGGGGGGGTTCTAACGGATCATATTGGATGGCATAGTATCTTTTATATTAATCTTCCTTTTGCTGCAGTTATACTACTGTTAGGCGGTAATTATATACCCTCAATGCCAAAAACCAACTCTACAAAAATTTTCGATTACAGAGGTTCCCTTTATTTGATCATCTCTCTTGTTGCTTTATTGCTGGCGATTATCATTGGGTCAACTAGCGGTTGGCTGACTAAGACAACATTACCACTCATAGGACTCTTTTTGCTTTTTGCTTGGCTGTTATTTCGGCAAGAGAGTAGAATTAGCCAGCCCTTAATCTCTCTTGCACTGCTCCAGAATCCATCCTTTGCAGCGACTGTAATCGTTGGTTTCTTACAAGGCGCTGCACTTTTTGGAAGTATGTTGTTAATACCGATGTACTTGCAGAATGTACATGAATTTTCCCCTACTCATGCAGGTGTGTTAGTACTACCTTTATCCATATCCATGATGATTATGGCACCTATTATGGGTAAATTGGCAACCCCACCCAAAATTAGAATGCTAACTGTTTCTGGCATGGCTATTCTTGCTATCGGTATATGGATTTTTTCCAGATTGAGTCTACAAAGCCCCTATTGGCTGTTAGCTGCTGCTCTTGTCGCCACAGGTATTGGTCTTGGAGTTTCTAGCACTCCCTTAACCTCCAATTTGATAAATGTTGTTTCTCAATCTCAAATGGGTATGGCATCCGGATTATTTAACATGGTCCGTTATTTGGGCGGGGTCATAGGCTCGACCATTTTTGGAGCTTTTATTCAACAGCGTGTCGCAGCTTATATAATCCCATTGACAATAAGCGGCTACACAGCGCCTCTTGCTGAGAAGGTGGCATTAGGAAAAGCATTTCCTGAAGCTTTCCTAATGGGAGCAGCCACGGCAGCAATTGGTATGATCGCAGCTTTTTTTACGGGGGCAACTAGGAAAATTAAGAATCCTTAATGGAGTAAACATGGACAATCTGCTTGCTATTGAAGCAACCTTCCAACTGGAGGGATTTTTTATCTGACTTTGCAATAAATTGACTTAAATTTCGTCATATAAAGTGGATAGATAAAGGAGGGGTTGAACATGATTGATTCGAAAGTTATTGAAGCATTCCATCTTATGTGGGATCATTTTCCCGAACCGGCTACACTGGTTCATAAAACCAGAGAAGTAATCGCTGTAAATCCAGCATGCCAAAGTATTGGTCGAGTGCAGGGGATGAACTGTGCAAAGCATGGTGCGCCCGAAGGTCATAAAGGCTGTCTGGCAAATCAAGCATTGGCAACTCAGGAGTCTGTATTTAAGAAAGGAAAATTTGGCGAGAAAGAAATTATCACTTATTGGCTTCCTATTGATGGATACCCAGAGTATTTTATTCATTTCGGCGTAGGGGTGACGATCGATTACGATACAATTCCTAAAAAGGAATAAAGAAATAGATGCATTTATAGTAACACTTATCATTTCCCCATTTATTTGCCATCTTACCTTCGGGCGCAACTGGATTTATCGCTGACAAACCGTTGTCCAAAATTATCGGCGCATCTCCATCTCATGTCTCGTCCAGAATTTTTATAGATTTCATATTTCGACAAAATTAGCTAATTTATGATGAAGGTGATTAGCTAAATAACGAGAATAAATATCATTAAGGAATATTATTACATTGAATTTCATGAGAATATTTCGATGTGATAGTAAAAAAATGAATGTTGGCAAACCAATTGAAAAATTGGGACGCAAAGCTATGGGTCTAACGATACAATGTATCTATGATTGCCAGGTCGCATCTTGTCGATTGGAGAATAGACTTTGCTTTGGCAAAATCTATTCTTTTTTAGTTTTCTCGATAAATGCCAACTGATAAAGGAGGAAACTTTTGATGAGTTCCAGTTGAAATTTTATTTAGATACCTTTTGAAGGTAGGTTGTATTTTTACTCTATCTTCGATCATTTCTTAAGGGATGGTCAATTTGCGCTAAGGAGGAACGGATGAAAATAACAAATAAGATTTACAGTATTCGCTTTCGTTTAATTAGTATAATCGGTTTTCTTATGGTTAGCATATTATTAGTTGTAGCTGGTACTAGCTATTATTTTGCTGATAAATATCTCCGCGCAAGTCTTAACGAAAATGAACAGGTGGTGGCAGCCGGAGCGACTGCTGAACTAAAAAACGCACTTGATATTGCTTTTGTCCAAATTGGAAATCTAGCGGTTAGTCCACAAGTCCAAAGTGGTGATCTTGCTCAGATTGTACCTTATTTGAAGGAAGAGCAAAAACGTATTGGTACCTTTGGCAATCTCACGTATGCTACCATTGACGGTGCGGCTATCAACCATAATGGTGGTTTAGCAAATCTTTCTGACCGGGAGTATTTTAAAAAAGTACTTCAAACTAAGAAACCCTATGTTTCTGAGGTTTATGTTTCAAAGACTGGCAACATGCAGACTATTTCTCTGATTGTTCCGGTTATGCATAACGGGCAAATGGTCGGTGTGGTTATGGGCGGATACGGTCTTGATAAAATATCAGAGATTGTTCAACATGTAAAGTACAAAAATAGTGGATACGGTGCTCTGCTTGATGGTCAAGGGCTGTATATTGCTCATCCAACACAACCGGAAATTGTAGGCAATGTGAACTTGAATACCGGGGAAATCTCTCCAAAATTAAAGGCAGAATTGGGGGATAAAGCTAGACCAAACTCGAATCTAATGGCCGCTGTTCAAGAGACCATTGCCAAGGATGTTCACACGTATGCAGAATTTAAATCAACGTCAGGCATTGATACAGTTAGCTCCCTTTATACAGTTTCCTTGCCTGGCGGGCAGCGCTGGGTACTCATACTATCTACCACCAAGGCAGATGCAACGAATGAAGTGAATAACTTGTTTCGTATTAGCATGATCCTATCCATTCTTTCGCTGTTTTGCGCGATTGGCATTACTTTTTGGATTAGCGGGTTCTTTACACGACCGATTGTACGTATTAATCAGATCGCTAAGAATATAGCCGCAGGCATGCTTAGTGAGATTGAAAAAAATACTTCTGACAAAAGTGAGATCGGGCAGCTCGATGAAAGTATCTTCATAATGAATCAGAACCTGCGTCAACTAGTACAGCAGGTACAATCTCAATCCGAACAGTTAGCAGCTTCAAGTGAACAATTGACCGCCAGTGCCCAGCAATCGGCACAGGCAGCCAATCAAGTTGCCGATTCAATTACTGCTGTGGCAAAAGGTGCAGATGACCAACTGACGGCAGTCAATGATACGTCGACGGTGGTGGAACAGTTATCTACGAGCATCCAGCAGGTGGCTACCAACGCAAATGAAGTAGCGGGCAACTCCGCTCAGGTTGCTGAAAAGGCTAATGAAGGGAACAAATCCATAGACAAAGCTGTTTCTCAAATGGCTAGTATTGAACAGACCGTGACTACATCTGCCGATGTAGTGGCAAAACTGGGTGATCGATCCAAGGAAATCGGTCAAATTGTGGATACGATCTCCGGCATTGCCGGTCAGACGAATCTCTTGGCATTAAATGCAGCTATTGAGGCAGCTCGTGCTGGTGAGCAGGGGCGTGGCTTTGCCGTAGTGGCAGAAGAAGTGCGTAAATTAGCGGAACAGTCCCAGGAAGCGGCGAAACAGATTGCTTTGCTGATTAGTGAAATTCAAGTTGAAACGGAACGAGCCGTAGTAGCCATGAGTGAGGGTACCCGGGAAACTAGGCTTGGGGCAGAAGTGGTCAATGCTTCTGGACAAGCTTTTCGTGAAATCACGTCTTTGGTAACCACAGTATCCGGTCAAGTAAAGGCAATATCTGCCGATATTGAACAAATGGCTATTGATAGCCAGCAAATTGTCAATTCCGTGAAGAAGATTGATGACGTGAGTAAAATAACCGCAGCCGAATCACAGACTGTATCAGCAGCCACGGAAGAACAATCGGCTTCTCTGGAGGAAATTGCTTCCTCAAGTCAAAGCTTGGCTTCTTTGGCTGGTGATCTGCAGACGGCAGTAGCAAAATTTAAAGTATAATGATAAAAATTTTAATTAGGAGGCTACTATGAAATCAAAAGTTATAATTGTACTCACAGTTTTAGTTCTAGCTTTTTCACTCGTTGCTTATGCAGCAGAACCTTCATTGAAAGTTAAGGATGTTGGAAGTTTTTATATCGGAGGTCATGAGGTTACTTTGTCTGGACTGCCTAAATATGAGACCTCTGTGGTACAGGGGGGACCTGTCCGCACAGTGGATCCAAATGGTAGTTTTGAAACAGGGCAAATGTATGTGCAATATGTTCAACTAGCAAATGCCAAAGCAAAGTACCCTCTTTTACTTTGGCATGGTGGCGGGCTTTCGGGAACTACGTGGGAAACGACACCAGATGGTAGACCAGGGTGGCAAATGTTCTTTTTGAAAGCAGGGCATGACGTTTATGTATCGGATGCAGTTGAACGTGGCAGAGCTTCCTGGTCTCGTTATCCTGAGATTTATAAGTCAGAACCGATTTTTCGGACAAAGAAGGAAGCTTGGGAATCTTTTCTCATTGGCCCTAAATATGCTGATAATCCAGCCGAACGCATAGCATTTCCTGGGGAACAATTTCCGGTTGAAGCATTTGATCAATTTATGAAAGAAGCAATTCCAAGGTGGTCAACAAACAATCTAGCTACGCAAGAGGCTTATGATGAACTTATACAAAAAATGGGATCTTGCGTAATCATTGTACATAGTCAGGGAGGAGCTTTTGCTGAAAAAGCTGCTCTAAATGCCCCAGATAAGGTAAAAGCTCTTGTCTTTATTGAACCATCGGGAGCACCCGATGCAAGTCAAGAGAACTTAGCAGTACTAAAAAATATACCTCATCTCTACATATGGGGAGACAATATGGATAAATATCCTACCTGGCCCAAATATTATGGAAATGTAGCTCGTTATCGGGATGAACTAGTAAAGAATGGAGTGCCTGTTACTTGGATAGAACTTCCTCAAATCGGGATTAAAGGAAATTCACACATGCTAATGATGGACAAGAACTCCGATGAAATTGCCACTATCGTTCAAAAGTGGCTGGAAAGTCAGAAATTAATGAAATAAAGTATTAAGAAGTCATCATTTTTCCCTTATGAGCGCGAAGGAACGCAAAGGGCAGGCCGAGATATTTTGTACTATTGATAGTAGACTCGCAGAAAATACAAGGTTTATCTCTGCCTTATCTCAAGATGTACACGGACAGCAACTAGAGAAGACATTACTATCTTAAGTGCCAGTATAGAGACATTAAACACTTGATTATTTAAGCAAGAAACAGAGTTAGCACTACTGAAAACTGTAAGATAACAATCAATTAATAAAGACTTTTATAGTAACCTGCTGAGAATATCGGCAGGTTACTATTTTTATAGACGCAGCAGCATGTTTTTTCTTAAAAAAATAGTTGACTGAGTCAAATAATATAATTGACCCAGTCAACTATTTATGATAACGTAGTAGTATAAAATCATAAAGCAATTTCTAGGAGGAGCAAAGATGGAAAGTTCGATTCAACAACGAGTGACGGAGATTCGGAAGTTTAACCGCTTCTATACGAATATTATTGGTCTTGTAAACCAAAACGTTTTGGAAAGTCCTTACTCTTTAGCGGAAGCAAGGGTTTTGTTAGAAATTGATGCTGCTACTACATGTACTGCAAGTAACTTGGCGGAAATACTTCAAATTGATCCTGGCTATCTTAGCCGTATTCTCAGGCGGTTTAAAAAAGATGGTCTTATTGAAACCACCAAATCAATGACTGATGGCCGTTCACAAATTCTAAGTATAACAGAAAAAGGTAGAGCAACTTTTGGCCAACTGTCAGATGCTTCATCGAGCCAACTAGTTCAACTTTTAGAGCAGCTTCCTCAGGGGGCTCAACAAACGTTAGTTCATAATATGGCTGCCATACAAAATATGTTATCTGACAAAACAGATACCTCAATTACCATTCGCAGGCATCGGCCTGGTGATGTAGGATATATTGCATATCGCCATGGTGTGCTGTATGAAAAAGAGTATGGGCTGGACCATCACTTTGAAAAGTATGTTTTGCAAAGTTTGGTTACCTATTTAGAAGATCTGTCTAGAGGAGAAATATGGGTAGCCGAATGCTGCGGTGCTATCGTTGGTTTTATTGGGATCGTAGGAATCAGCACAACGACTGCACAGCTGCGCTGGTTTTTAATAGAGCCAGATTTTCGCGGTACTGGGCTTGGACGTAAACTGGTGGCAACTGTGATGGAACACTGTCAACAGCAACATTACAATCATGTCTTTCTGTGGACATTTAAGGGGTTAGATGCAGCCCGGCATTTATACCAGAGTTTTGGATTTACCCTTACTGAAGAAAGAGAAAATGACACTTGGAACAACCAATTGATTGAGCAGCGATGGGATGTTATGCTAGGTGCTGATTAAAAGACCAATTATGACCGCAAGGAATTAAAAACTTCCTAGTAAAAAAAGTCGAGTAGAAACGCGCTTTAAGGCGCATTTCTACTCGACTTCTGTTACTAACAGGATTTCATTAATTAATCCGGAACATAACAGCCTGTGGTGGCAGAATTGGGGGAACAGAACATCGATCAAGGCTGATCCCAAAAAGTACGAGGTGGCCTTCCAAAGGACCTGTTTACAAACAGATAGGTAAAATCAAGGACTGAAAACTTCTCAGGAATACTATGATTGGCGTATGCCAAGAGCTAGGGAATTTTTCAAGACAACATAGGTTCAGTTTGACTTGTTAGATTTTGACTTAATTTACGTAATTCTTTTATTAAGAAAATAGCTGTAATTAACGCTGCTCCTAAATCAGCAAGAGGCGTTGCAATCCACGCACCCATAAGGCCGAATAAATTTGGCATAATTATGATCAGTGGAATAAGTAGTATTATCTGCCTAGACATACTCAAAAATATAGCGTGTTTGGCTTTACCTACAGCCTGAAAATACTGTGAGCTGATTGATTGAAAACCGAGTATAGGCAACATAGCAAGAACTATTTTCATACCTGTGGCACCCATGTTAATCAAGTCAGGATTTGGATTAAACAAGCTTATAATTTTAGAATCAAATAGTTGTATAACAATAAATCCAGCTGTTGACAGACAAGTAGCTGCTATAATGCCGAGCTTTAAAACTTCAATAACACGATCATATTTCTTCGCTCCATAATTAAAACCAATTATCGGCTGCAGCCCCTGGCTTATACCAAGTATCGGCATTAATAATAGCAGTGATACACGTTGGATGATGCCCATCGAAGCGATTGCCATTTCACCTCCGTATTTTAATAAACTAAAGTTAAACAGCACCGCAACAATGCTGGCAGCAAATTGCATTAGAAATGGTGACAAACCATTTTTAATTATTTGCCCGATAATCTGTGGATCTGGATACATATTAGTAATACGCAGCCTTAAAAAACTTTTTTTATTTATAAAATAGAATGTTACCCATATGGCAGAGACTGCTTGTGCAAGTACCGTAGCCCATGCAGAACCACTGATACCCATTTTAAAACCAAAAATAAATAATGGATTAAGTACTAGATTAATTCCAGATGAAATCAGCATGGTCATCATCGCAGTCTTAGGGTCGCCCTGCGCCCTAATGATTGTATTCATCCCAAAACCAATATGCATAAACATACTACCTAGTAAAATGATACTGGTAAAATCTCTGGCATAGGGCAGCACATTTGCTTCGGCACCCAAGCGGATCAATAGCGGATCTAAAAATAACAGCATTAACATGCTAAGGGCTGCCATGACGATGCTTGCTAACATATAAGCATTACCCAATATTTTCTCCGCATCGTGAATCCGTCTTTGCCCCAAGCGGATCGATACCAGTGAACTGGCACCTACACCGATAAGTACCCCGAAGGACATTAAAATGAGCATAATCGGAAAGGCAATTGCCACTGCCGCCAGTCCTATCTCTCCAACACCGTTTCCTACAAAAATACTATCAACAATATTATACAGAGCGTTAATGACCATACTCACAATAGCCGGGACTGAAAATTTCCACAGCAATTTACCGATCTTTTCTTCACCAAGTAATTTAGAATTATCCATAAATCCTCCAACCAATATTTTTCTATTTATGAAGCCTCTATGTAAGAAAATATAAGCTACATCAAATTCATAGTTATATACTTTATTGCATTTTTTATTTATTATACCATATTGATAGGAGCTTCAGTATGGGACAGGGACAGGTCATTTGTCCCATCATAGATCGCCTCCATCAGTTAAATTTCATAATAACTAGAATCCGCAAATACCATGGATTTTTTGTTGTCCATTTAGTATTGAGAATATAAAGAATGCCTCCAACCAGGCTTGCCAGGTATTTAGAATCGCTGATAAAATAGTCATGATAAGAAAGCTGTGTTAAGGATGAAATAGCCACCGTTAGCATCGATAATCTGCCACCCCATGCTCAATCCTTTTTCACATAAGTCAATATTATAATAGGAAGTAGAATAATGTAGGATGATTTGTTTATCGTATTAAACGAAGTAAGGAGATCTGTTTATTCAGATTGCGAACGCATTATTAATTAGGCAAACTTGCCGAAAGGCAAGGACGCAAAGCTCTGGGTCTAAAGGTCGAATTGACTTATGACTGCCAAGCCGCAACGATTTAGGTTTATTTCGTTATGACATGGGTAGTCTTTTTTTTTTTGCCCGAGTACCATCTCTTGACGATAGTCATGACGTAGAAATTTTAGGAGGATCATATGAAAAAAGAGAATCAGCAATCAATTGAAGTTGGATATGGAATGGCTAAAGGCACTTCTTCATTTTCTACTGGTATGAAAGCAGTCAAGCAGGCAGTAGCATCCATCCATGTGCATGCTATTTCAGCGGTGTTGGTATATGCTTCTGTAGCTTATCATTTAGATGAGATGCTGCAAGGCATTCATAGTGTAGTGGGAGAAGTGCCTGTTTTCGGAACTACAACAGCCGGAGAGATTTGCAATGGGGTACATAATGAGTCTGTTTTGGTTGTAGTTTTGGCTTCTCCATTTTTACGAGTGCATTGTGGAATAGGTATAGATGAATCAAAAGACTGGCGTCGCGCTTTAAATGAAGCGGTTAACTCTCCAGCAGTACAACCTTTTTTCTATAATACTTCAGAGTGTAAGCAGAAAATGAGGCGGGAAGGCAAGGATGCCTTTATTATGCTTTTTTCGCCGGGTAACACACGGCATAGCAACGATCATAGCTTTGAAATTTTGGAAATGCTTAAGGAGCGGTCCTTGGGGGAATTTCTCATTGTTGGAGGCTCAGCGGCTGATGATTGGCAGATGGAAGAAAATTATGTACTATATGCACAGCGGGCTTATCCCGACAGCTTGCTGTTGGTTGTTTTTGAGACAGAGCTTCAATTCGGGATTTCGCTAACCCATGGGTTTCGTCCTACTGATATACAGGCAACGGTGACTGCGGTTGATGGCTACGAAATCTTGACGTTGGATGGACTTCCAGCAGCTGATGGTTATAGCAAATTAGTAGGTTTGTCCAGGGATAAATTAGATGGAAGTCATTTGACCTATACAACTGGCGCTACAATTGGAATAGTTGATTCCATGGGACAATACAGTATAAATACCGCCAGTTATTTTACGCAATGCGGTGGAATTCGTGTAACTCAACCGGTTTCTGTAGGAACTGTCGTTACCAGAATGGAGCCTGATCTGGATAGCATGGCAGGCGCTGGTGTGGAAGGCATACGCCGGGCGATCATACGGGGCGGAATCACGGACATAGCTGTTGGTATAGCCTATTATTGTGCTTCGCGTCCCCGCATCATGGGTGATAAGTCCGAACAAGAAGTTGCGGATATGACAAAAGTATTGGCAGGAAAACCGTTGGTCGGTTTTTGCAGTTTCGGTGAACAGGGAGTTGCTGATAATGGAGATAGCCGACATAGTAATTCTGCAATTGCTTGTCTGGTTTTTGGAAGCCAATTATCGCAGGCGGCTCGGATTTCCTTTGAAAATGATGAACTGTTGGCAGAAGTAGAAGCGCAGAAGAAAATGCTGATCAAAACCAATAAGGCGTTGCTAAAGGAAATTTCTGAACGCAAGATAATCGAAACGGCCTTGCGGGAAAGTGAAACAAAGTTAAAGGACTTTGTTCAGGCTGTGCCTGACATTAGTCTGATTATTGATGAGGATGGCCGATATGTCGAAGTATTTGACAGTGGTTATAGGCAGTTAAAGAGACCTAAAGAGGAATTGAATGGATGTACACTTCACCAGAGATTTCTGGCAAATGAGGCTGACGCTATCCTAAGACAAATACGGCAGACTATTTCATCCGGGGTGCCGCAGTGCTTTATCCACGAAGTGGAGGTTGGAGAGGAAAAACGATTTTTTGAAGGAAGGACAGCACCTATGGGCTACTTGGCCAATGGTAAAAGGACGGTAGCTGCTGTAGCGATTGATGTTACAGAGCAGTGGAAAGTACAAAGAATGCTTGAATTTGCCTATGAACTGCGACGCAAAAGTGATTTTCTCAATGATATCATTACCGGAAATATAAAAGTCGATGAGCGAGCTATAGCTACTGCTAAGATCCTTGGGATCAATTTTTCCGTTCCGTTGTTCTGCTGTTTACTAACTGTAAACAAACTTGCGGAGCTAACGGCAAAAACTGTTGGTGATACTACCAATATTCAAATACTTATAAACAATATTATTGAGTTATTAAGCCATGATTCCAGTTATTTAGTGTGGGATTGCCGTGAAGGGATAGGCATTTTATGCCAAACAAAGGACATTGATGATGAGTGGGAAAATGGTATGCGATTCGCTTTTCGCCTTCAGGAAAAGATTATGCGCTACGACCTTGGTCTAGCGGTAAGAATTGGCGTCAGCAATATGCACATCGGGACTCACAGTATAAACAGCGGTTACCAGCAGGCATGGAGCGCTCTTGTTGCGTTGCAATGCCAGAGTGAATGCGGCAGGGGAGTCAATCATTTTCGAGACATCGGTATTACTCAACTGCTGGCAAGCATAGGCGGTACAGAACGGGCAACGGAATTTATTTATGAAAAACTTGGTAAGCTCATCAATTATGATCATAAAAAAAGGACGGACCTTCTGCTTACTCTTGAAAAGATTCTGCAAAGCAATAATATGAAAGAGGCAGCAGAAAAAATGTATATTCATCATAAGACAATTGTTTTTCGTAAACAGCGTATTGAAGAAATATTAGGGACTTCTATTAATGAGTTTGAGACCAAACTTGCACTTTCGGCGGCAGTCAAATTGTATAAATTAAGTAATATTTTCAAAATAGGTTATTAATTAACGCAGGTTATTATCTTTCGAAGATATAACCTGCGCTTTTTTGGGAAAAAAAGATTAGGATTTCAGGATAATGAAATATGAAGTTATATAACTTATAATTAACGTTAGATATTCTTTATAAAATTTGTAGAAAATGCCAGCAGATCTAAAATCATGGTCAGTGGCATGCGAATCACCGGTCAGAATCTATATAGCGATGATAAGCTGCTGCCCTAACCAATGGTACAAACATAAATATAGCATCTCTTCATTGATTTATGAAGAGATGCGTTGTAAAGGAGAAGCTATTAGTGCTAATGATACTAAGAGTTTACAACATAAAAATATAGATAGGAGAGAAATAAATGAACTTTATTAACAATATGAAAGTAAGTCTTAAATTAAGTATACTAATTCTTATTGCATTGTTATCTATGGGTGTAATAGGGTATACGGGATATTATTATCTTCAACAATCAAATATCAATATGAAATCGATGTATGCGGATCGACTGATTCCACTTAAGGTTATTAATGTAATTCGTACTGATGTGGCAAGGGCGAATGCTGCAACAATGGAGTTGATGCTTGCAAAGGATAATAAAAAGAATCAAGAGTTAAGAAATACTATTAATGACGTAGCAAAACAATCAAATGATTCTTTTGCAGAACTTGAAAAATCTCATTTAGATCTCAAAGAAAAAGATTTACTGGCTAAAATTCAAACATCTAAAGAAAAGTATCGTGATGCCAGGAAGGCTGCTATTGATCTAGCCTTGCAAAATAAAAATGCGGAAGCCTATGCACTATATGTTGTATCCGTAGATCCATTAGCCACTGAATTCATGAAAAATTTAAGCGATTTTAGTGAGTATTCTGCTGTATTAGCAGAAAAAACAAGTATTGATACCCAGGCAGCATTTGAAAAAGCTATGCAATTTACAGTGGGTATACTGGTGATATCTTTCATCGTGCTGGGGATCAGTGGGTGGTACATAACCAAAATCATAGCAGCTCCCCTAAATGCAATGGTATTGCTTTGTAAAGAATTGGCAGCAGGTGATTTTCGTGATAAGCCTCGGAAAGTCGTTAGGAAAGATGAAATCGGTCAAGTGGACGATGCCTTGGCAGATATGCGGGATGCACTTCGTATACTGATGAAACATATTAATGAGTCGGCTGAGCAATTAGCGGCATCTTCTGAGGAGTTGACGGCTAGTGCCGATCAGTCAGCTCAGGCTGCGAATCAAGTTGCCGAGTCTATTACTGGTGTAGCAAATGGCGCAGAAAAACAACTAAACGTAGCCAGTGACACATCTGCGGTGATGCAGCAGATGTCAGCAAGCATTCAGCAGGTTGCTGCAAATGCCAATGAGGTAGCTGGGCAAACAGCCCAGGCAACTGACAGGGCAAAGGAAGGTAATAAGTCTGTGGACAAAGCCGTAAATCAGATGGCTGCTATTGAACAGACTGTCACTAACTCGGCTCAGGTAGTGACTAAATTGGGAGAACGGTCTAAAGAAATTGGTCAAATTGTAGATACGATCTCCGGTATTGCCGGTCAAACCAACTTGCTAGCTTTAAATGCTGCTATTGAAGCTGCCCGTGCCGGAGAACAAGGACGTGGTTTTGCCGTGGTTGCAGAAGAGGTTCGTAAACTTGCGGAACAATCACAAGATGCAGCCAAACAAATTGCTGTACTGATTAGTGAAATTCAGAGTGATACTGACAGAGCCGTAGTTGCTATGGAGGATGGTACTCGTGAAGTTATGTTAGGAGCGGAAGTAGTTAATGATTCTGGAAAAGCTTTTCAGGAAATTGCAGATATGGTAACCAACGTATCTAGCCAAATAAGAGAAATATCTGTGTCCATCGAGCAGATGGCTGTTGGCAGTCAGCAAATTGTTGAATCAGTGAAAGAAATGGATGAACTAAGCAAAAAATCATCTGGAGAAGCACAGACCGTATCGGCTGCAACGGAAGAACAATCGGCATCCATGGAAGAAATCGCCTCATCTAGCCAAGCACTGGCTCATTTGGCGATGAATCTCCGGGAAGCTGTAAGCAAGTTTCAAATTTAAATAATTATGGATTAGACAGGATTAAAAATAATGAATCTGTAAAACAACTCGACCCTGTGGTTCCTGCTAACAGATATCCTTCATACCTAAAACTCTGGCAGGCACTGACAATGTCCAAGACAGTACCAAGTGCCAAGGTTGCAAAGCTTATTCTTGATGACCTCATTGAAGCCAACAAAGACTACTGGCCGGAAATCAAATAAAATAGAAAGAATAGACGAAGGGTGTACCTCGCAAATGGGGCACGCCCTTCATGTATTTGTAGAGATTAGAACCTTTAACAAATATTTATTTTTTTTGATAAAAATAATAAAATCTACCCGAAATGTTATAGAGTATGTTTATACTCAGCTTTGGTATGGTTAAGATTTGCGAAATTGAGGTAGGTATTCGGCGTTGACTTCCAATATTTCATCAAGGAGTTGTTTGGCTATTTTGCCGTGAGGTACCAGAGGATTAGCGGCCAGAGCCCGGAGTGCGGTGGTATAGTCACCAGTGACGCCCGCTTCAATGGTCAGTATTTCAAAGGATTTTAACTGTTGTAGTAATCCTCGTGCCTGAGGAGGCATATGTCCAACACTAAGTGGGATTGCTCCATGGCTACCTACGATACAATTGAGTTCCACTGCGACATCATCTGGCAGGTCCGGGATGGCGCCGTTGTTACGGATGTTCACTACATGGAGGTTCTGTTTATTGTTGACGATAGCGGCCATAAGATTGACTGCCGCATCGGAGTAATGGGTGCCACCTCGCTGCGTTAACTGCGGTGGTTTGATTGCCAAATTAGGATCTTTGTAGAGCTCAAAGAGTTCTGTTTCTACCCCTTTTACTACTTCACCACGAACTCCCTTGCCGCCAGGAGCGGCGTCGGTCAATTCTTCTTCGAACATTTTGTCGGTCATATAATAGTACCGGTGGTAGGGGCAGGGTGCCATACCTATTTGGTCCAATAATTCTTTGCCCCAAGCTATAGGTCTAATATTTCGAACTGCGAAGTTGGTACTGTCTGCCAGTCCATCCAGAACTTCTTGGGTAACATCTTTCCCATCCAGGAAGACCTTTCGCCCCCAGATGAGATGATTGATGCCGGCAAATTCGATAAATAGCCGATCAGGCTCTACATCCAATAGCTTAGCGATATTCATCTTTACATTAATCGGAACGTTACAAAGACCGATTACGTTTACTTTGCTGTGTTTCAACACGGTTTCGGTAATCATGCCAGAGGGATTAGTGAAGTTCAGAAGCCAAGCAGTGGGAGCTAGTTCCTCAATGTCTCGGCAAATGTCAAGGATGACTGGAATGGTACGTAACGCCTTGGCGAATCCCCCTGCACCGTTAGTTTCTTGACCGATTAAACCATATTTTAAGGGAATGCGTTCATCTCGAATTCGGGCGTCCAAAAGACCAACTCGAAATTGGGTGGTGACGAAATCCGCTCCAGAAATGGCTGCTCGTCGATCTTCCGTCAGTATAACCTTGAAGGGGTTCCCAGCCTTGGCGACCATGCGGCTGGCTAGATTTCCGACGATATCCATTTTTTCTCGACCAGCAGGTATGTCCACTAGCCACAACTCTTTAATCAGCAATTCTTCGTTTACGGCTTTGTTGATGAAGCCTTCCACAATTTCTGGGGTATAGCTAGAGCCACCGCCAATAGTTGCAATTTTAAGTTCTTTAGACATTTGTAATACGCCTCCAATTTTTTATTTGTTTTCTAGCTGGGATGCATATAATTCGATAAACTCCTCGGCAATCTCTTTCATAGTTATAGCATTCATTAGATGGTCCTGGGCATGGATGAGGAGTAGGTTAAGTTCTATATGATTGCCAGTAGCCTCTTCTTGGATCAAATCAGTTTGAATATGATGGGTCGAGAGTAGGGATTCACTGGCTGATTGGAGGAGTTCGCGGGCGGCAGTTAAGTTACCTGACCGGGCTAACCGTATTGCTTCTCTAGCATCGCTTCTTGCAGTGCCAGCACCGACAATTAGACCCATAGCAATTTCTTCAGTACGCATGATCTATTTCACCTCGCTTTCTTCTGTGGTGGCTGTTAGTTCTTCTGCTAGTAGCTGTCGTTCGTAGGTCTTGAAAAAAGGAAACCATAGGATTCCTGATAATATGATCAGCGCAAAGACAAGAATTGCGGCACCCATATCCTGGGTTGTATAAAAAGCATTTAGCGGTCCAGGAGCGGTCCAGGGAGCTTCGATGAAGGCGGCACCTACAAAGCCAAATTTAGTTATGTAGTAGGCGATAACGCCAAGAATGCCCTGAATGAAAACAAAGGGGAAGAATAAAATGGGATTAAACACGATAGGCGTACCGAAAATAACGGGTTCATTAATGTTAAAGATGGCTGGTAAGATAGCAACACGACCGACGCTGCGTAGGTGAGTACTCTTAGAGCGAAGGTAAAACAATACAAGGGCAAGGGTGGCGCCGGAACCGCCAATTACCATGTAGTAGGCCCAAAACATCTTAGTAAATATGTGAGGTAAAGGTTGATTTTCAATCATAGCAGCGGCATTAGCGGCCAAGTTTTGTTCGAAAAAAGCACCGAGTATGGCAGTGCTCACAATCGTAGCACCATGGATTCCGGCAAACCAGAAGAGGTTCGCCATAACTGCAGCGAAGAATACCATACCTGGTGAGTCTACGGCGGTAACTGCAGGAGCGAGAATCTTCATTACCCAGGCGGGCAACAATAGACCACTGGTGTTTTGAAGAAATAGGCTGATGCTGTAAAAGATAATAATGTTGGCAAAAAGCGGAACCATATTGTCAAATGCACCAACGACTGCCGGTGGTACTCCTTCCGGCAAGCGGATAGTATAGTTACGCTGCTTTAAGAAATGAGTAATCTCTACTGACAAGATTCCGATCAGCAGTGAAGTGAAAAGTCCTTTGCCACCTAAAAGATCGATGGGCATAGCAGCAATCTTTGCATTGCCTAGCAATACTGTCTCTGCTGGTGAAGCGACTAGTAGGAAGGTAGATCCAGCGACAATTACCGCTGATAGTTCACTCATCTTATAATGGCGGGCTAGATTGTAGGCAATAGCCATAGCACCAAAGAGGGCCATTAGAGAAAAAGTCATTTTGTATGGTAGCAAGACCATATCTTTAATTCCTGGTGTTGCCAGCCAGTTGTACCAATTGACAATTAGTCCACTAAAAAAACCATTAGCGATTTTAGGGTCGGGAAAAAAGGGATAGGCTACTAATAATGGTAAGGAACCAACAATGGTTAGAGGCATGATGGCAATCAGACCATCACGAATAGCTTTTAAGTGGCGTTGATTTGCTAGGCGTCCAAGCCAGGGGATCATGGTGTTTTCCATCCATACAAAAAAGGCTTTCACGGTGAACACCTCCGTTTTTTTTATTTCAGCAGAGCGAGGGCTGCATCCAATATTTTTTTACCATTAAGCATACCGTAGTCCATCTGGTTGATCATGGCCACGGGCACACCATGCTCTTTGCCTTGACTTTGGAAATCAGACAGCTTGAAGCGTACTTGCGGGCCAAGTAACATTACAGAAGCATCGACCACGTGTCGATCAAAGTCTTCCAATGGAATAGCAATGATCTCAGCACTTAAACCTTGGGAATTTACCTCTTTTTTCATCCTCTCTACGACGAGGGAAGTCGACATTCCAGCAGCACAAATCAATACGATTTTCATACAAATTCCTCCTCTTTTTTATGTAGTAATAGTTGAGTGAACAGTGAATCGATTAAATTATTTGAACATTCAATCAAGACGGATATCTAACCTTAAATATATGCAAAGACCATGCCAACTTCATAAAGAGATTGGTAAGCCAGCTAATGGCTAGGTTTTTATGGTATAAGACAGTGTCTTATTTCTAGTAAAAAGAATCCTGTCTATGTGTCTTATTTGAAAAGACACATAGACAGGATTTCTTGAATTCGTTTCAGATCTCCCGCTGTAAAGCGGATATAAAACTGCTCTGCCAGGGAAAGGAAATAAGGCGTTGATGCAAAGGCTGGAGGAGTTTCTTCTCTAAGATGCGGTTTGACAAGTTGGTCGCGTAGCCTTCGTTCTATTAAGCAGGCTACATGCATCAGAAGTCCAAGCCGCAATTCGTCGTCAAGTTGATGACCTGTTTCAGTTGTATAGGCGGCCAATGTTTCTGCAATTGCTGGTACTGTTGTACGGGGATTGGTAAAAGTCATATTGCGGGAGAGGGAAGCGGCAATTAATTCGTCTAGATTGCTCTCCTCGGAGGTTGGTGGTGCAATCATTTGGCTGCAGCCATTTACCAGTTGCACAAGACGTTGAATTCCGGAACCTACTACAAATTCTTCTGTTGAGATATAAGGAATTCCTGTTAGTTGTGGATTGATAGGTCCTACTACTGCGAGTAGCCGTTTGTCTTTTAGATGAGAAGAGAGAAGTCGATCCCAGCGGGAGCCAAATCCAATACTAGCGGAAATCACTTCTATCTGCGTTGTTTTTTCACCTAGCGCTTCTCGCACGACATTTGCTAGGGTGAGGGCGCTCCCTTCTCCGGTGAAGCAACAGGTAAGAATGACTCCACACTGTTGAAATCGACGTTCTTCCCTGACTAACGCCCGATATCTAGCATCCAATACCGCACGATAGACTAGTTCTAAAGTACAGCCAGGCATGGAGGCTTGGTGAACAGCTTCCACGACTAGTGGCGAACTGATCATGCCTACAGTGCGTGTTGATAGCCCGGTACGGGTCATAAGTATTTGTCCCATGTTTTCAAGGGAGCCCATGTCAGCCAAAAGCAATAAACCACCCTCATAGCGATGGGAGGAAGCGAGCTCAATTAACTGTTCCTGCACTTGGTTGGGGTCGTCATCGAGGCTCATATCAATGGCAATGGCAGTCTGCATTCCAGTGAGGGAATGGGCTACTTCGACCATACCAGTAGCTACACCTCGACCATGAGCCATAACTACAATGCCAATTCGCTCCGTTTCTGAGGAGGCTTCTTCCTCTGGATGAAGTAGGAGGGTGATAAAATTTACATCAGTTTGTGGGAGTGTGATACTTAGCTCTTTGGAGAGTAGGCAAATGATTTCGGTAGCTACTTGGTATTCTAATGAGTCCTGATAGGTGGCAGGGAATAGGCGAGCTGTGTTTAAGGGGTGTCCCTGGTGTAGTCGTTCTAGGTTTGAATTGACATGAAGAACAAGGGCATAGAGGGTTCGCTCTGGAATTGTGCGTCTAAGACGTCCTTCCGCCCAGACTATTGCTTTATCCACTGCTCGTAATACAGCAGGGTCTACCAGCTTACTCAATTCTTGACGCTGCATTCCATACCTTCGTCGTACTATTTCTACAAAGTCGTGAAAATGGCTTTCGATATCTAAAGCAATTAGACGTTCGGCTGCTTCAGGCTCTAATCCCTGTTCTTGGTAAATGTGCACCTGTTGTTCTAGTAAATCGTAGAAAGTACTAAGCTCATCTTCCTCCTCAGCAGGTAAAAACTTTTCTGAAGAATTATGAAAGTAAAGTCCTTGCCTATTCTGACGTGTTAGTTCTTCCATTTCGGGACTATGATTGCGAGCTCTGGGGAGAGTACGGTGTACGTGTTCTGGTAAATGCTCAAGTTCAATGTTTACTGGCGTTTGGCGGTAGGTCAGATAACGTAGAAATCCCCTGGCGCAAGCCAGCTGCACATCACTGCGTAGTTGACCTATATTTCCCAGGCACTCGTACGATAGCAGTGCCTTCAAAGCTGGTGAACTTAGACGGATATCAGTATTTATTTTTGTTGCTTCTTGTTTGAAAAATCTCCGGATAATCCGCAGTCGTTCTTTCAATGTCCAATTAGCCAGTGATGGTAGTGAAATAACCATTGGGATGCGCCGGGTAAAGGTATGAAGAAGGGCAGAGTCAATCCATTCTGTGGTTGCGGCGATTAACATGACTTGAGCCTGCCGTTCTTTTCCTGTTTCCCCTAGGCGGCGGTATAAACCCTTATCCAATAGGCGAAACAGTGTTTCTTGCCCCTCGGCTGATAGACGGTGAACCTCATCAAGGAAAAGTATGCCACCGTCAGCTCGTTCCACTAATCCCGCTTTGTCCTTGTCGGCACCTGTAAAACTTCCTTGGGCTGCCCCAAATAAATGAGCTAAGAGCAGCTGAGGATTGTTGGCATAATCGGCACAGTTTAGAGTAACCAGAGGAGCATTAGGAGGTAGCCTGCCATTTTTCAGACCGAAACGGTACATTAGCTCAGCAAAAAGAGATTTACCTACGCCAGTTGGTCCGACTAGTAGTGTGTGTAACCCTAGAGGAGGGTAGAGAATTGCAGCTTTTGCCTGCTCTACTTGGTTATGTAGGCTCTCCTTATAACCAACCAATTTAGCAAAGGGATCATTTTTTGAAGAATCGCTAAGCTGATTGGGGCATGAAATCGGCAATGTCTTCTCCCCCAGCATAGTGGTTGTTAGTTTAGTTACTTTTTCGTAGATTATTTTATCCCAAAAGACGACAGGTTTAGCACCTGTCTTAACTAAAATACCCTCTCGCCAAAGACGGTTTAAGTCACTACTAACATTTTGTCGGCTAGCTTTAATTCGTTTGGCAACCTCCGAGGTAGTACTCCCTCGACCCTCATTATTGCAAAATTGGCGTACTATTTCATGAACCTGTTCGATTCGCTTCATGATTCAACCACGTCACTTTCTTTTTTATGTAGATATGATTCATTAAGCTCTCATATTACTATTTTATTAAATTGATTATTCGGAATTTAATACATAAATAATATCTCGATATAATTATTAATTCTCTAGGAGGGACAGGTTCCTTGTCCCCAAATAATTAGAGTCCTCGAATATCGCGGATTTTTTACTTTGTGTGCATTTATCATGATGCCTGGTGCTGATTTTACGCTGATTATGAAAGCAACGTTAACAAATGGGCGTAAAGCAGGGCAGATCACTGCTTGTGGAATAGCAGCAGGATTGGTTTTTCACACGGCTGCGGCTATATTTGGTTTATCGGCGATTATTGCCAAATCAGCATTTTTATTTGATTTGGTTAAATATGTCGGAGCGGTATATTTATTCTATTTAGGGATTACATCATTTAAAAAGATTGATGTTAAAGAAGAGCACAGTTTCTTGTTCCCTCGAGGCCTATTATGCCTCAACTCATTGTATTAGGAGTTATATTGGTGTTTTTGTCGATTACATGGTTTGTTTTCCTGGCTTATTCATTAGGATGCGTTCGTAAATATTTCGATAACCCCATCTTTAAGAGCAGATTACAGAAGGTAACAGGGGCGTTGCTGATTTCATTTGGAGTGAAATTGGCAATAAGTAATAATCATTAGATGTAAATAACAAAGTCAGAAGCTTTGCTTAAAAGCTTCAATAAATTCCATATATAAATTTCTATGATCCGCTCTCTTTACCTCCGGTTCACTCAACTTGATGATATCTCCGTTTATACACAGCATTTTAATGCTGTAAGTACAAACTATTTCTTTATGAGTGCATTTATCTTCAAGTACATTCAATACTGTTTCGATTTTTATAATATCCTTTTTGAAATACTCAATCATATTGATTTGATCAAAGGTTAAGCAAAGGTTAATCAGACTGGTGGTTGTCAAATACCATGCTTTGAACAAACAGTTGTCATAGTTGTTATGATCGATGAATTCTTCAAGATACCAATTGCAAATATAACTATGTTTATGGTTCAGTGCTAGATTCACTCTGGCTTTTACCCATTCAGGAAAGGAACTTAGACATTTGTCCTTTTTCTCCATAGGAAGCCCTCCTTTTCTATAAAATTTTTGAAGGTAGTAATTATATGTTTTTTAGCATAAAAAAAGCACCTCAGAAGAATAGCAAGCAAACCAAGGTGCCATAACCTACGGGTATGCGAATTTTAATAATACGATTATGTATGGAACGGTTTGTGTTCTATTATCCTGGTACAAGTCATTAAATCCTTAGGTAATTTTTTATACAAAGTGTTAAAATAGCAGAAGCTTGGTACATCCTTTATAAACAATCCATACACAATGCATGAAAGCTTGTATATAGATTGTTCGTCTGCCTGGAATGAAATATAGGATTTGATCGGCGATTACTGTGTAGTATATTTATTTCAATATAGAGTCAGATAAATGGATTGTGAAAGTATTTTTATTAATGTATAATGTATAATTATACGTTAAGGGAGTGGTATAAGTGCTTTATCGTAAAGCTACATTCAAAGATGTAGAAACCATGTACACATTAATCAACGCTTATGCTGAACAAGGATTGATGTTGGGACGTTCCCGGAATATGCTGTATGAATGCCTGCGAGATTTTGTTTTGGCAGAAGATAGTGGAGAAGTTGTTGGCATGGGGGCGCTGCATTTAGTGTGGGATGCGCTGGCGGAAATTAGAGCAATGGCAATCGCACCTCATGTCACGAAATCAGGCATTGGTCGCAGCATTGTACAGGCACTAATTGAAGAAGCAAAAGCCTTAGAGATAAAGACAATCTTTACCTTGACCTATCAGCCTGGTTTTTTTATAAAACAGGGTTTCACCGAATTATCGAAAGATCAATTGCCTCATAAGGTTTGGAAAGAATGCATTAACTGTACTAAATTTCCGAACTGTGATGAAATTGCTCTGAACATAGAAATATAATAAAGAATGGGCATTACTTGTAAAAGAGTGATGCTCATTTTTTAAAACAATAATATTTAGTAAATGTTTACTAAATATTATTGACATTTTTTTACTGTTCTGCTATATTTAATTAACAGAATAATCTGCTATATTCTTTAATACTCATTCTCAAATTAGATGCAGGCAATAAAGGCATTCAGGGAGGGTGATTTTTGGCAGGTTTTTCACCAGTCTATGAGTCTATGATTGAAACTACAATGAATTGGGGGGAGATTGTATTGAGTAAAAAATTTGTTGCCCTGATTACAGCGCTGTTTTTAACGGTATTGCTTGTCTCCGGCTGTGGAGGCGGTTCTTCTTCTACTGCAAGCAAGAATGATAATTCCGGAGTGGTAACCATTAAAGTGGCGGCCTGGAATGATGCGGCAGATTCGTTGAAGGCCGAAATCGAAGGATTTCAAAAGAAATATCCCAATATTAAAGTGGAAGTACAATATGTAGACAATGACTATACCAAAATTATGCCACGTCTGGCATCAGGCAGTGAGGTGCCGGATATTATTCAAACCCAGGCCCGTGACTTTCCTGCGTTTATGAAAAAATTTCCTGGGCAGTTTGTAGATGTTACAGATAAGGCATCGCCATTAAAAGATAAATTTTTAGCGTCCTCTTGGGATTCGGTAACTGTTGAAGGCAAGATCTATGCAATGCCTTGGGATTTGGGACCTATGGCCCTATATTACCGGACGGACATGTTTAAGGAAGCCGGTATTGATCCAGTCCAAATAGAAACCTGGGATGACTACATAACAGCAGGGCAAAAACTCAAGGAACACTTTGGCGGCAATGTTGTCATGACGGGCTATGCCCCGGACTTTGATTTCTTCGAAATTTTCTTTAACCAGTTAGGCGGAAATTATGCCACCCCGGATGGAAAGATTGCATTAAAATCGGAACAGGCAATTCAATCATTAACTCTATGGAGAAGGATGGTTGATTCAGGTGTTGCGATTGATATCAAAGACTGGAACGGTCGTATTACTGCGGTGAAAAACAATAAAATCGCCTCAGTTCCTTATGCGGTATGGTATGCCGGCACTTTGATGAATAGTGTGGCGGATCAAAGAGGAAAATGGGGTATTATCCCGCTGCCATCTTTCACCAAAGGTGGCAACAAGCAGGCTAATTTGGGCGGTTCTGTCCTGACAATTGCTAAAAAATCTCAGAATCCGGATGCTGCCTGGAAGTTTATTGAATATTGTTTGGCAACGGATGAAGGACAGACTATAATGCTCAAATACGGTTTATTCCCATCGTATATACCTTTTTATGATAATATTGCTTTTAAAGCCAATAATGATTACTTTGGCTTGCCGATGTATCAGTTCTTTGCTAAACAATCGGACAAAATTATACCATTGCATCGCGGTCCTATTATGTTGGATGCGGTAAAACCATTGAAGGACATGGGATCAGCCGTTCTTTCCGGAAAAAATATAGAGGAATCAATTGACACTGCTGCGCAGGAAATAGGTAAAAAAACGGGCTTGCCAGTGCAATAGACAATTTTTATAGGCGCTATTATGCTAATAGCGCCTGAATTCTAGCTATCGTAGGGAGGTGCCGTGTGAAGCCAGCAGTATCGAAAAGATTTACCCCTTATCTATTTATTCTGCCTTTTTTGCTCTTGTTTCTAGCTTTCATGATCTATCCTATTTTAGAATCTTTTTACCTGTCTTTTACAGCTGCCGAAGGAAGCACATCATCCTGGATCGGCTTGGATAATTTTCGGCAACTATTTGGGGATCGTTTATACTGGAAATCGATGCTGAATATCACTATCATTTTGCTGGTACAAGTTCCGGTTATGTTGTTTCTGGCATTTTTACTGGCAGTAGCGGTAAATAACGACAATATCAGAGGAAGAAGTATTTTTCGGTTGGCGATTTTTATGCCAGTGCTGATTGATTTAGTTACTTATTCCATTGTTTTTTCTATCTTATTTAATGATCAGTATGGTGTCTTAAATTATTTTCTTCAACTATTTCATCTTCCCGGCATCCACTGGGTGCAAGATGCTTTTTGGGCTAAAGTCACTATTATTATAGCCATAACTTGGCGCTGGACGGGTTATAATGCCATTATTCTGCTGGCGGGGCTGCAAGCCATTCCGGAAAATATCTACGAATCGGCTGCCATTGACGGTGCAAGTGAAATAAGGAAATTTTTCCAAATCACCATGCCGATGCTTAAACCCATATTTTTATTTTGTGCCATTATGTCCATTATCGGAACTCTGCAGTTATTTACGGAACCATTTTTACTGACCAATGGTGGGCAGCCGGACAACTCGACAGAAACACCGGTGTTATTTATTTATCAGTACGCTTTCCAAAGTTTCCATTTTGGGTATGCATCTGCGGCGGCGTATGTGTTGACGGCAATTGTAGCCATATTCAGTTATTTGCAAATTCGTGTTTCTAAGGGAGGGGAAATATAATGCCAGTAACTGTGGCGAATAAAACCGAGCCTTTATCTTCAGTAAAAAGCAGGAGGACGGGGCGTAAAAAAGGCAATTGGTTTATATACCTATTATTAACTGGTGGCTTGATCGTATCTGTATATCCATTTTATTGGCTTTTTATCGCAGCGACTCTGAATGATTCGCAAATATTTCAGTTGCCGCCTCATTTCATGCCAAGCAGCAATTTTCTGGCTAATATCAGCGGTCTGGAGGAGAAAGGACCGCTCTGGACGACTTTTGGCAACAGCCTGTTTGTGGCGGCAACCTTTACCGCTTTGACGGTATATATATCAGCTTTGACAGGGTATGCCTTCGCTAAATTTCAATTTAAGCATAAAGAAGGTCTGTTTTTTCTCATCCTGATTACAATGATGCTGCCGCAGCAAGTGATCATGATCCCGTTGTTTAAGATGATAACAGCCATTGGTTGGCAAAATGAGCTGAAGGCCGTTATTATTCCAGCATTGGCTAATTCCTTCGGGGTATTTTTCATGCGGCAGAATATGATGAATGTTCCCAATGAGTTATTGGAAGCGGCCCGGATTGACGGTTGCCGGGAATTGGGCATCTTTCATCGGATAGTGCTGCCAACTATATATCCGTCAATGGCGGCTTTGGCGATTTTGAGTTTCATTCAGCAATGGGGCAATTTTATGTGGCCGTTGATTATTTTACAGGATCAGAGCCAAATGACGCTGCCGTTATTTTTATCTATGCTGGTACAGCCTGGTCAGGTTATTCAGTACGGAGAGATATTGGCAGGAGCAGCTATTGGGGTACTGCCGGTATTGTTTATTTTTCTGTTTTTTCAAAAATATTTTATTTCAGGTGTGTATGGTGGTGCAGTAAAAGGGTAATCGTTTTGAGAAAAGAAGTTCACTATTATTTCTGAAGGAGATGCAAGCCAGTGAGAGAAGTGCTGAATTTTAATACCGATTGGCTGTTTAAGGCAGGCGATATGAAAGGTGGCGAAGCCCGGGATTTGGATGTGAGGGATTTTAGCGAAGTACATTTGCCGCACACTACGATTGAGCTGCCACATCATTATTTTAGTGAAACGGCGTATCAGTTTGTTTCCTGGTATCGGCGCTCTTTTGTTGCTGAAGAAAGCTGGTGGGGCAAAAGGGTGTGGGTGGATTTCGGTGCTGCGATGAGTGTGGCAGAGGTTTATATCAATGGACATTGTTTGGGGGAGAATAAGGGGGGCTATGTACCGTTTTCTTTTGACCTTACCGAATATGTATCTTTCAACAGCGAAAATGTACTAGCGGTCAGGCTGGACTCGACAAGAAGAAACGATATTCCGCCAGAAGGGAATATCGTGGACTATATGCTTTTTGGTGGCATTTACCGCGATGTACGGTTGCGCCTGGTTCATCCGGTGCATCTGGAAAAAACGCGTATTACTACGCCTAGGGCAGAAGTAAATTTGGCTAGGGTGGATTTGATCACCAGTGTGCGTAACCAGACACAAGTTCCGGTTGCAGTCAACGTTGCAACGGAAATCTTTTATGATGGGCAAAGCGTCGCCGCCTTAAGCTCGGAGTTGATTACAGCCGCTGCGGGTGAAGTCGCAGCAATCAGTATTCGGCAGGTGGAACTGGAAACCCCGAAATTATGGGATATTGATAACCCAAATTTATATAAAGCAGTGCTGACTTTGGTCATTGACGGGCAAACAGTGGATCGGATGGAACAGGTCTTTGGCATACGGAGCATTGCATTTAATGTAGCAGGTCAATTTTGTCTCAACGAAAAACCGCTCAAATTGCGCGGTCTTAACCGCCATCAGATGTTTCCTTACGTGGGGCAGGCCATGGGCAGTCGTATGCAGCGTAAAGATGCGGAAATCTTAAAATATGATCTGGGACTCAATTATGTTCGCGCCTCTCATTATCCCCAAGATCCTTCCTTTTTAGATCGCTGCGATGAGCTAGGCATTCTGGTGCTGGAAGAATTACCCGGCTGGCAGTTTATTGGCGATGAGAACTGGAAAGAAATTGCCATAGAACATTTGACGAAAATGATCGAAAGAGATGTCAACCATCCCTCCATTTTCGTATGGGGGGTGCGTATCAATGAGTCCCAGGACGACCATGATTTTTACATTAAAACCAATGCATTGGCAAAGAAACTGGACCCTACCCGTCCGACTATCGGTACGCGTTTCTTGGAGCAAAGCGAGTTTTTGGAAGATGTTTATGGGTTTAATGATTTCCGGCATAATGTGGCAGGTAAATTATCACTGCCCAGATATAAGCCAAGTATCATTACGGAATATATGGGGCATATGTTTCCTACCCGGCGGTTTGATCATGACGCTCGGTTAATGCAGCATGCTGAGAATCATGCCTCGATACAAAACATATCCTATGGTTTGCCAGAACTGGCCGGTGCTTCAGGCTGGTGCGCTTTTGATTACAACACCCATTATAACTTTGGTTCAGGCGATCATATCTGTTACCATGGTGTAATGGATATTTTCCGCATCCCCAAATATGCCGCTTATTTTTACCAAAGTCAACGGGATGTCCGGGATGGGATTACTTTATTTATTGCCAGAAGGGTTGTGGCATCCATCTATGAAGACGGAGGCGACAATATCACGGTATATAGCAACTGTCAGCAAGTAGAATTATTTATTAATGATGAACGAATTGGACGGCAAAATCCTGACCGGGTCCAATTCCCTAATTTGCCGCATCCGCCGTTTCTATTTCATAAGGGCAGTCAGTGGCCTAATGGATATGGCCCCTATGACCGCAATTCGAAAGTACGTGCGGTGGGATATATCGACGGAAAACCAGTCGTCGAGCAGGTTTTATTTTTTGAAGGTGAACCAGATCGCCTGCATTTGGCAGCCGACCATAATGAGCTGACGGCCGATGGCGCCGATATGACCCGGATTCTCATTCAGGCGGTAGATGAGCATAACCAACCGTTGTCCCTGGCTAACGGGATTGTTACATTAACGATACAGGGCGCGGGGCAGCTGGTCGGGGGAAATCCGCTGGTTTTGGAAGCCGGACAACTGGCGGTATACGTCAGGACTTCCCGGACGGCGGGAGATATCTTTATACAGGCTCATAGCAAATTCTGCCGTTCTGGTGCAGTCAGTCTGAAAAGTCAACCTTTGAGAGAAAAAATAGTTCCTCATGGCATATGATCAGGTTTACATTTTGCTGCTTTTTGCTGTTACAATACTATTAAACAAATGTGTAGAGAGGTTAGAAGTATATGGCTACAATTCGAGATATAGCAGAAAAGGCAGGAGTATCCTCTGCAACGGTTTCCAGGGTGTTAAATTATGATTCGACTTTGTCGGTCAGTGATGAAACCAGGAAACGAGTTTTTGAGATAGCGGAAGAGCTTTCTTATGAAAAGCGCACTATGCGCCGTGGAGAAAGTGGCAGGATTGCGCTGATTAGCTGGCGCACCACGGAAGAGGAATTGAATGACCTGTATTATATGTCCATCCGCTTAGGAATTGAGCAGCGTTGTGAGCAGCTCAATTTAGGGTTAGTCAAGTTCTTTAAAAACAGCATTGACGAGCTTTGCAAAGATAATTTTCAGGGGATGATTTTGCTGGGAATCTACAGCAAGGAAGAGATTGCAAGTTTTAAGGATGTTACGCCTCATATGGTTTTTGTAGACTGTTTATTGTCGGATGAAGATAGTTTTGATTATGTAGTAATTGACCATCAGTTGGCTACTAGAAAAGTGATTGATTATTTTATTGATAAAGGACATAAAGACATAGGCTATATCGGCGGTAACGCTGCTTCGCCCTATGACAGCCGCAGATCGACTTTTAAAGCGTATTTGCAGGAGAAAGGGATGCTGAGAGAAGATTATGTGTATATCGGCAGATTTATCGTTACAGATGGATATGAGCTAATGAAAAAGGCGATCACCGATCATGGAGACCAATTGCCGACGGCCTTTTTCGTTGGAAATGATTCGATGGCTATCGGTTGTCTGCGGGCCCTGCATGAAGCCAAAATTGATGTGCCGGGCAGAGTAAATATCATAGGGCTTAATGATATCAGCATTTCCCGCTACGTATCCCCGCCGCTCAGTACGGTGAAGGTGTACACCGAACTGATGGGGGAGACGGCTGTAGACCTGCTAATGGAAAGCTTAAATGGCAGAACCGTTGCCAAAAAGGTCGTTGTTGCAACTAAATTGGAAATAAGGCAAAGTAGTTTTTAAGGATTCAGGCAGAAGGGAGACATTGTATTCCGAACTGTGATGAATTTACTCTGAACATAGAAACATAAGAAAGAATGGGCATTACTCGCAAAAGAGTAATGCTCATTCTTTCTTTGCATTATTTAGTATAGTTCAGAAGAAGATCGTCGTTATAGTACCTGGCACTTCATGAAAGTTAAGTCTGCCGTTTGTTGTTCTACCGCCAACATGGGAACCAAAATGCAGACCCCATGGATATCCTGACATAAAAGCTTCAGGAAATAGTACTAGCTTGGCACCTTGCGAACCTACTTTACGAATAAGTTCAACTGCCTTCTGTGTTGTTTTTTCCAAATCCATCATGATGGATGCTGCTTGGATCACTGCTACACGTACTGATTTTGGATACAACTAAAATTCATCTCCTTTATAGAATTGTTGTATAAACCATCTGTACACTTGATGGAGAACTTCTCTTTATATTGATATCAGATTCAGTAAAATTTATGTCTCTAAGTTGGTATCTGGTATACCAGATCATATTATTATTTCTTGGAAATTTTGTCAAGGTGAGACTTGTAATCGATAGGCAAATGGACTCTGTATCAGGGTGCTGATCCTTTTATATAAAGTGATATAAGATTGCTAATTAATAACTCAAAATAACTGATTGGTATAGCATATTTTTGAAACAATAGCCTTGAGTCTCTTTTGAAGATTAAAATAATATATTTGCAAAATTTAGATGATTATGTCAGAATAGGAAATAAAGCTTGACTGGTAAATAGGCTGAGCAATCGGAGTAATGAATTATCCAATAGTTTTTTTATAAAGACTTGATGCAGATAGAGTTTTAACTCCACCTGAATCTTAGTCGCACTTATCCTTAGTACTTAGCCGCTCTTAACTCCCATTTAGAAGAGGGGAGTCTTAGAGCGGTTTATTCATCGGATAAAGTCAATATACAATAGAATACTTTGCCTGAGGCCTTGTCTCTTTTCAAGGATGTGATTTGTTTTTTTTCGCAAAACCATTACACCAGAAAGGATGGCAGGTCCTCAATTTTCATTTAGCGTTACAAAAAGAAAAATATGAAGCAGGAGTATGTTAGTTAATGAAAATAAAACGAAATGAGGATTTGATACTAGAATATCTGATTAAAGTATCAGATAGCAATGAAGTCAGGGTCAGAGGAGGATGTTGTACCGAAGAGATAGCAAAAAGACTTGGGATGAAACGAACCAATGTTAGTACGATATTGAATAGTTTGCATGAGGCAGGCAAAATAATAAAGGTCAAAGGACGGCCCGTATTATATGCTGTAAATTCGGATAAGATCACGTCTGTCCAGCCAAGTTATGAACAAGGTGGCAGAACAAAATTCGATATGCTGGTCGGCGGCAATAAAAGTCTGGCAAAATGTATACAGCGTGCAAAAGCAGCTATGTTATATCCACCTCATGGATTGCATACCATTATTCTTGGTCCGACTGGCGTAGGCAAGACCATGTTTGCAGAAATGATGTACAATTTTGCCTTGGAAAAAGGAATATATTCGTCAAATGCTCCTTTTATCTCTTTTAACTGTGCGGATTATGCCAATAATCCCCAATTATTGTTGGCGCAATTATTCGGCTGCAAAAAAGGCGCTTTTACTGGCGCGGACCGCGACCGTCCAGGTATTGTCGATAAGGCTAACGGCGGCGTGTTATTTTTAGATGAGGTACACAGATTGCCGCCGGAAGGGCAGGAGATGCTGTTTTATCTAATTGATAAAGGATTATATAGTCCACTGGGGGACGTTGATAATAAAAAGAGTAGTGAAGTATTGATCATTTGTTCTACAACGGAGGATATTGACAACGTTTTATTGACGACCTTTACGCGTCGCATTCCGATGAATGTGTTTATCCCAGCGTTAAAAGACAGGACAATTGATGAACGGCTGGACTTAGTCTGTGAATTTTTCAAAATTGAGTCGCGCCGGATCGGAATGGAGATTGTCGTATCAGCAAATGCGCTGCGTGCACTGCTTTTATATCATTGCAAGGGAAATGTTGGTCAACTGAAAAGCGATATTCAATTTGGTTGTGCTAACGCGTTTTTAAAATTCATATCCAAGGGAAAAAAAAGCCTGCAAGTTGAAAGTACTGATTTTGCCAACTATGTAAGGCAAGGAATGATATTGTACAAGAAACAGGCAGTTGAGGTGGACAAACTCATTCACAATAATACAAGACTTTGTTTTAAACCAAATAAGGTAAAAACGCTGGTGAAGGGAGAAGATGATCTGCCGAAAAATTTTTATGAGGATATTGAAAAAAGAATTCAGGAGTTGCAAGAGCGAGGAATCGATGAAGAAGAAATAAATTTTACTATGTCTTTTGATATTGAAAGTTATTTTAAAAAGTATATCCGAAACTTTGAGGTGGACGTCAATAAGGATGAACTATCTCGGATTGTTCATCATGATATTATTACCGTTGTAGAAGAGTTATTAAAAAATTCAGGAGAAAAATTGCGGAGAGCATTTTCTTCCAAGGTTTTTTATGGGCTATGTTTGCATCTACAATCCAGTATTGAGCGCATTAAACAAAAGAAACCAATTATCAATCATAATATTAAGGGCATTATTGATAAATACCCCAATGAGTATGCTGTTGCCCTTCACTTTACTAAGACTCTTGAAAAAAAATATAATCTTCACATTCCAGTTGACGAAGTTGGCTTTATTGCTATGTTTTTAGCTGTTGATGGAACAACTGATAATGCAGAGAGAAATAAGCCTATTGTGGTGGTGGCTACTCATGGCAAAAGTATGGCTACTTCTATGGTAGAAGTAGCAGAAAAGCTTGCTGGTGCGGATAATCTTTATGCCTATGACATGCCACTGGACAAAAATCCTAAGACAGCATACGAGGAAATAAAGGATCTAATTGTCAAAAATCATCAAGGAGCGGGCGTGATCTTGCTTGTTGATATGGGAGCTTTAACGATGTTTGGTGAATTAATAAGCGAGGAAACGGGAATTGAAATACAGATGTTAGATATGGCTTCAACCCTCTTAGTTATTGAATGTGCGCGAAAATCGTTGATCGGTACAAACGTGGTAGAGATCTGTGCGGATATAAAAAAGAATAACCTCTTGTTTGCAAATTATACGCATAGCATTGCGTATACGCTTATGCCAAAAAAAGATAATATCATTATAACCTTATGCACAACAGGGGAAGGCAGTGCCATAAAAATAAAAACACTATTGGAAGATAAACTGGCGTTGGTCGGGAAAAATATCCAAGTTCTTCCTATGTCGATAAACGACAGAAAACAACTGGCTGGGAAGATTAACAACCTTTCCAAAGAGAAAAAAATAATCGCTGTTGTTGGGACCTTCAATCCTGGTCTTTATAATATCCCATTTGTGCCAGTATCCGCTATATTTGGTGATGAAAATTTGTGTGGTCTTAAAACAATGGTTGATAAAATTTATATAGATGAGCTATATAATCAAGTCTTTTTCGCTATGCAAGATGAAATGCAAGAAATTGATATGGAAGACTATAAGCGAATTTTCTTTGAATTGTTAAGTAAACTAGAGGAAAAATTACACAAAACCTTCGAGGCGGAAGTAGTGGTAGGATTGATTATGCATCTAGCCTGCGCTATTAGCCGAATGCGCCGGGACGAACTTGCTCCCGTTTGTTTAAACAAAGAGCATCTAAAAGTAATTTATTCCTTTGAATTTGAATGTATCAAGGAAAATATAAGAGACATGGAACAATTTTATAATTTCTCTTTTGGAGAAGATGAGATTTGGTTTATATTTCAAATTCTTATGAGTATATGATATGTGTATAACAAACAGGTAATTGTGTATAAGGTAAATTGGCTAAATTAAGCTATCAGATGTTTGTGTATGATTAAGTGTATATAGATTTCTTTATCTGACAGGTCAAATGACAAACTTGACCTGTTTTTTTTTGCGATTGTATAGTAAGAAAACAAAAAAATCTCGCTAAAATCAACCAGTTATCCTGAATTTGTAATGTTTTCTGAAAATTTGGCATAAAAGTTGCAATTGTTCATATAGTAGACATCTATTATCGTTATGGTGGCAATAAGAATAGAACCGGAGAGGACAGGCGCCGTTTCTGGCCGGTAGGTTTTTGTCTACATAGCAATCTGTGTGAGGGGGCTGCAGTGGTTAGCTTCTGTAAGGGAAACATGGATACCTGGAAGCTTCTGTTATGCGTCTCGGTTAGACAGAATTAGTAATAGATGTAAATAATATGATTTTTATTTAAGGAGAGAAAAAAGTGAAGAAAAATCTAATTATTATTCTAGCTATCATTTTTGTATTTAGCTTTTCTTATTCTGCTATGGCTGCGGATAGTACATTTGCTGATGTTCCAGCCAAGCATTGGGCGTATGAATCGATAGCCAAGCTGGCGAAAGCTGGTATTATTGAGGGGTATGATAATAAGACTTTTCATGGCGAAAGAACCCTTACTCGCTATGAAATGGCTACCATTGTGGCTAATGCCATGACCAAGGAAGACAAGGCTGATGCGGCAACAAAAGCTGAGATTGACAAGCTGCAGACAGAGTTTAGTAATGAACTTGCACAACTGGGTGCCCGCGTGAGCGTCGTAGAAAAAAAGGTAAATGATATCGGCAATATTAAGTTTAACTTCTGGGGCCGAGTTCTTATGAATTCATATAAAAATCCAATTGCCACAACTACTGGAACTGGTAATATGGATACTCAGATTCGTTACAAAATGAGAATGAGCAGTCAGCTTGACGACAATGTATGGGTTAATGCTGTTCTAGGGTATGACCAGGGATATAATACGAGTAATACTTCAAACTGGAACAGTGGCGTGCAATTACAGAAGATGTATACAAAGGTTAAAACAGGCAATTGGTATTTCAACTTTGGACGTCAATCAAGTAATGAATCTGATGTAGTTGGTCGGCTGGCCACTGGTATGACCATGGCTTGTAGTACGTTTTTTGATGGTCTGTCAACATACTATGTAGATCCCAAGAATGCCAATAATAAGTTCTATGTTGGTGAATTTTATAGGGCTTATGGTGGTACGGTGCGCAATGTCAACATCATAAACTTTAATTACGATTTGTTTCCTAATTTTAATTTAACCGGATCTCATTTTAAAGATGGGGATAAAGAAGGCGTAGCTAATAGTGGGTACGCTGACATTAACACAATTGGTTTTGATTATAAATTTGGTAAAGACAAGAAATTAAGATTGATCTCAGAATACGGTAAAAATAATCGCGCAAAAGCAGCAGCAAGTTATGAAGGTAATACTTACACTGGTTCAAACACTGGTTGGGATGTGCTCTTGCAGTACGGACAGACCAATATTAAAAAACCTGGCACATGGGATATTAGTGCTGATCTTAGAAGAATGCAGCCAGGGTTCCAACCATACGCAGGCACGGAATGGGTAGGCGGCGTATATACTCCCGCTAAGGTAGGCGCGACCAGTAACGTTGATAATGTAAAAGGCGTTGGTGTATATTTTGGTTACGTACCTTATAAAAATATCTATACCCAATTAAGCTGGTATCATTTTGCTCCAGTTGTGAAAAGTGCTGGTGGTGATGGAAAATATAGACAGTCTGTACGTCTAATGGTTGATTTTATGTACTAAGATTATTACAAACCGCCACTTTTGGTGGCGGTTTGTGCCTTATAAAATCAGCGACAAGTCACTTTCTTTATAATATCCTTTTTGAGAACTGGCATGAAATTTGCATTTACTTATAACAGACTTTAAATGAGAGTCCAGATGGGGAAGAGCAGGCACCGTTGTCGCAAAACAATAAAGAATTGGGGGCGTTTATCGTGCAAAAGTTTATGGAACGACTAGAAGAGTTTCTAAACAAATATTTAATACCATTTTCTGATATGGTGAATAGAAATCAAGTAATAACAGCTGTTAAAGAAGGTATGATTTCTACTTTGCCAATACTTCTCTTATCTTCAACAGTTTTCATTTTTGCCTTTTTCCCTTATATGAATCAATTTGCGCCAGGTGTGGATGCGTGGTTAAAACAAATGTTAAGACCGCTAATTCCTATTACTTTAGGAATCTTAGCGTTGTTCGTAATTTTTGGAACAGCTAACAGTTATTCCAGACTGCGTAAAATTGATTCAATCTTTGGTGTGTTTGTAGCATTTGCTTCTTTTATGCTGATAACACCTTTTTCCACAACTACAGAGGTTGTTGTAAATGGTCAAAAAATACAAAATGCACTGGTTACGGGTGTTATCCCAACAGCGAACCTTGGTGCCACAGGTATTTTTACAGCATTAATTGTAACGATTCTATCTATAAAAATATATTCAGTTATTCAGCATAAAAACTTAGTTATAAAAATGCCGGAATCGGTACCTCCAGTTGTGGCGAAGCCATTCTTATCTATTATACCGATAGGAATTACTTTACTATGTTTTTTAGTTATACGTCAGGTAATGGAATTAACGCCATTCGGTACAGTACAAAATGCTATCTATGCAATACTCACCAAACCGCTGTTAGGATTGGGCGGCAATATCTGGGTAGTATTATTTCTCTTTCTTATCTCTCAAATATTATGGTTTTTTGGTATTCATGGAACAAGCGTTGCGATAGTTGCTATTTGGAAGCCGGTTGCAACTGTACTGATGGTCGCAAATTTAGATGCCTTTAACGCCGGACAGCCATTGCCGTATTTGCTGACATATGCTTTTATGGCTTTGGTAGCTCACTGCAGACTTTCGCCAATTGTTGCTTTAATGGTTTTAGGCAAATCCGCGCAGGCAAAATCCATTGGAAAGATTGCCATAGTACCGGCGCTATTTAATATTCATGAGCCTTTTATCTTTGGCTTGCCGATAGTCTTAAACGCAACATTGTTGATTCCCTGGTTATTTGTTGAACCATTGCAGATCGGTCTAGCCTATGTGCTGATGGTTTTGACCGGAGCAATACCCGTTTTGCAAATGCCATTTACATTGCCTCTATTTCTCCAGGGACTACTCGCTACAAATTTTAATCTTTGGTCACTCTTTATAACTGCAGCAGTATTTGTCTTTGGTTTCGTTTGTTGGTGGCCGTTTATTAAAATATTAGACAAGCAAATGTTAGCGGCTGAAGCAAAAGCTGGAGCTGAGAATCAGATTGAATAAAGTAGAAAATCTGTTTTACTAAAAAGTTTTAGTGTGATTGCAGCAGCTGGTCCTGCTGCAAAGCATCTAAATCAAAATAAGGAGATGGGTGTATGATGTCTATTGCAGGAATAACTTCGAAAGCGACGGAAGTTGGCCTGCCGCGACCCGTCGTGCCAAAGAAAATGCTAACCCCTATTATGGATGTAAGCTGCATTAAAAGAAAATGGCTGGATATAGCCTATGCCACTCAAACCAATAGCCAGAAGTTGGATGTTTATTTACCGGATGATGGGGAAGGCCCTTTTCCAGTGGTAGTACTGATTCATGGCGGTGGCTGGATTGTAGGGGATAAGCGTTCGGATATGCTTAGTGGAATGTTGAAAATATATTCTGCCGGTTATGCGGTAGTAAGCGTCAACTATCGTTTAAGCGGAGAAGGGAAATGGCCTGCGCAGATATATGATGTTAAAGCGGCAGTAAGGTTTATAAGAGCTAACGCCCCAAAGTATAAACTCAATCCTGATAAAATTGCGGTTATGGGTGAATCGGCGGGAGGACACCTGGCAATGCTGCTTGGAACTACCGATGGAGTAAAGGAATTAGAAGATTTAAACATGGGTAATATGGACCAATCCAGTCGTGTTCAGGCAGTAATCGACTGGTATGGTGTTGTCAACATAGGAACATTGGCTGATGATCGAAAACTGGTAGGCTATAACTCGGACAACGGTTTAACTGGTATGGAAGACTATTTGTTTGGCAGCGTTATTTCTGAAATTCCCGATATTGTGGAAAAGGCGAATCCAGAAACTTATATATCGCCGAATATGCCGCCTTTCTTTATACAGCATGGCACGGCAGATCAGGTTGTGCCTTATATGCAATCCATTCGTTTTGCTGACAAGGCCAAAAAAGTTGGCCCAGGAGCTAATACGGTGATATTGGAGCTTTTGGAAGGTGCCAAGCATGGGGACAGAAGGGCTTTCATTTGTAATAGCAACATACAAAAAGTTTTAGATTTTCTTGATAGAGAATTACTGGGATTGGAAAAACGGAGAATACTCACACTGTTACCAGAATTTAGAATTATTGGTTCTGCGTAATGGTCAAGGTGAGGAGAAGATGATCAGGCTATTACTAAATGCCGATGATTTTGGTTTTACTGAGGCTGTTACATATGGAATTATTAAAGCACATGTGGATGGTGTGCTTCATTCTACAACTCTGATGCCCAATATGCCGGCAGCCAAATTAGCGGCTAAACTAATGAAAAACTATCCTGATTTATATGTTGGACAACATACCAACATTGTTATCGGTACACCATGCAGTGATCCGGCAACAATTCCATCCTTAGTCGACGAAAACGGAAACTTTATTCGGTCCCAAGAATATCGTACTGCCAAGAGAACAATATCCTATGAAGAAGTTAAAAAAGAAGTCATTGCTCAGGTAGAGAAATTTAAAGCATTAACTGGTCATATACCAACGCACCTGGAAGGCCATGCGGTACTGGGGTATAAAGAATTTGACAGAGCAATAAGGGATGTAGCCCGGATATACGGTATACATTCCTTCGAGGATATTTCTGATACTGAGAAATATGCAAAGATTGTTGAACTAACGAAGATAAAGGCTCCAAGTCGATTTTATGCAGAGGGCGTCTGTATTGAGTATTTTTTGGAAGATCGAGCAGGAATTTTACAGCTCGGAAACAAGGTGGGGCATCTGCGATGTCATCCAGGGTACATTGATCAGGAATTAATGGAATGGTCCAGCTATAATCTTCCCAGATGCAAGGAAGTCGCAGTTTTATGCGATGAACGCCTGAAAAAATGGATTAAGGATCATAATATAGAGCTTATTGGCTTTGATGATTTATTATGAAAAATAGAATTTCAAATCATGTATATGATACTTTACAGAATTAAACAAGAAAAGCAGCATTGTGTAAAAAACAAATATAATTATGAACAAATAGAGAATGGGGAGGAAATAGCAATGAAAATATTATTAGTTTGTGCTGCCGGGATGTCTACCAGTCTGGTGGTGGCAAAAATGAAAAAATCTTTGAAGCCTGAGGAAGCGCACTGGGTTATTGAGGCTATTCCAGCCGAAAGTTTTGAAACGGAAATTGACAAATATGACGTGGTTTTATTGGGTCCCCAATTGAAGTTTAAAAAGAATCAGCTTGAAGAAGTCGCTAAGCCAAAAGGTATACCACTGGAAGTAATCAATATGGCTGACTATGGTACTGTCCGTGGCGACAAGATACTGGAATTCGCACGGCAGCTTTATCAAAATAAGTAGCGCAGAAACAATCAGGAATGGAGACTAATTATATGGAAATAACGGAAGAAACAATATTTAAGCTTATAACATATTCAGGTGCGGCTAAAAGTGACATCTTTGAGGCGTTTCGTCTTTGCCAGGACGGGAAATATGAGGATGCCGAAAATTTGATGGAATCGGCTAAGCACAATCTACTCGAAGCTCATAATACTCAGACCAGCTTAATCCAGCAGGAAGCAGGCGGTGAGCAAATTATAGTGAGACTGTTAATGGTACATGCCCAAGACCATTTGATGACTTGTATTCTTGCGAAAGAACTAATGAGCAATATGATGAATATGCAAAAAGAAATAAACGAAATTAAGTCTAAAATAAAATAACTGATAAGCTTTAAATTTAAAAATACCTTGTCTATCATAGGTGACGTGCTTTTTAAAGGTTTGTAGAAATAAATTTAAGAATTTGTTTGCGAGGAGATCATACATGAAGGCAAAACGGTTCCCACGAGGTTTCTTATGGGGTGGTGCTATTGCCGCCAATCAGGCCGAAGGCGCTTATTTGGAAGACGGAAAAGGTTTGTCTACGGCGGATGTGTTGATAGGGGGATTGGAAAGAAAAAAGGTGCTTAGAGATCCTGTGGCAATTTCTCAAGCAGTGAATAATATGGAAGGATATTATCCGTCCCACGAAGCCATTGATTTTTATCATCGATATAAAGAGGATGTAGCGTTATTTGCTGAGATGGGCTTTACATGTTTGCGTACCTCTGTTGCCTGGTCAAGAATTTTCCCTAATGGTGATGAAGAAATACCAAATCAAGACGGTTTGCAGTTTTATGATCATTTATTTGACGAGCTGTTAAAATACAATATTCAGCCTGTAATTACTATTTCTCATTTTGAAACGCCTCTAGGCCTTGTGAAAAAATATGGCGGCTGGCGGAGCCGTGAGCTAATAAAATTTTATGAACGGTATGCCAAAACGCTTTTTGCCAGATATAAGGATAAAGTGAAATATTGGATGACTTTCAATGAAATAAATATGACGAATCATCTGCCGTTTTTAGGCGGCGGAGTTATTTTAAAACAAGGCGAGAATGAAAAACAAATAAAATACCAGGCCATACACCACAAATTTGTTGCCAGTGCATTAGCGGTAAAAGCCTGCCATGTGATGATCCCCGATGCTAAGATCGGTTGTATGATAGCTGGAACTGTTAGTTATCCATATAGCTGCAATCCTGATGATGTATTTGCTGCAATGCAAAGGGAACGTATGACCTTATTCTGCTCCGATGTTCAGGTCCGAGGTTACTACCCGACCTATAGCAAGAGACTATTTAAAGAAAATAACGTAGTGATTGAAATGGCAGAAGGCGATGAAGAAATCCTAAGACAAAATCCGGTTGATTACATAGGCTTTAGTTATTATTCCAGTGTGGCGGAAAGTGTTTCTGATGAAATTAAAAAAAACGCGGCAGGCAATGTATTTGGCGGCGTAAAAAACCCCTATTTGAAAGTTTCCGAATGGGGGTGGTCAATTGATCCCAAAGGAATACGGTATCTTTTAAACCAGTTATATGACCGATACCAAAAGCCGTTATTTATTGTGGAAAATGGTCTAGGTGCCGCGGATATTCTTGAAGCGGGAAATGTTATCAATGATGATTATAGAATTGATTACATAAAAATTCATCTTAAAGAAGTAGCCGAAGCCATAGCCGACGGGGTAGATTTACTAGGCTATACGAGTTGGGGGCCTATAGACATTGTGAGTGCTGGTACAGGCGAAATGAAAAAACGTTACGGTTTTATTTATGTTGATAAAGACAATGAAGGCAGGGGGACCCTGCGGAGAATTCCTAAGAAGAGTTTTTATTGGTATAAAAACGTGATAGAGAGTAATGGGGAAGACTTATGAATTGATAAGTCAGGTGATATGTGTGGGCATGTGAGGATGCTGAGAAGCTAATGAGAAACGCGGGTAGTTGCTATATTGGCTTCTTATCTGGTAATTTCGAAAAAAGGAAGCGATACTATGAGTTGGCTAAAAAATATGAAAGTTGCCAGTAAGTTGTTAATGCTAACTATGGTGGCGGTATTCTCTTTGGTCGCAGTAGGGTATACAGGGTACTATTATGCAGCAGATGCTAACAAAATGGTGGACATGTATACTCATAATGATCAACAAGATATTGGTATGAACAGCCCAAAGCAAGAAAATTTCAAAATGGCAGAAATGCTATTCATAAGTATCGTTTTGGTTGCAGTTGTGCTGGTAATTGGTTTGGGGTGGATTATAAAAAAATCTATTATTTTTCCCCTAAATGATGCCATTGACCAGCTGGGAGAAATGGCCGGAGGAAATTTCTCCGGTGATGTACGCACAGAACATCTCCAAATAAAGGATGAGTTTGGCATATTAATAAAAGCAGCTGATACATTGAATAACAATATTAGGAAGTTAATAGGGCAATTGGCAAATAATGCCGAACATCTTGCAGCTTCATCGGAAGAACTGACGGCCAGTGCAGAGCAGTCATCCCAGGCATCAAATCAAGTTTCTGCTTCGATTATGGAGATGGTACAAGGCACAGAAACCCAGCTAAATCTAGTAAATTGTACATCGGAAGTTGTTGCGAAAATGACAATAGACATGGGGAAAGTTGTCGAAAGTGCTAAAGTAGTATCTGCTTCAGCAGAGAAAACAGCCCAAACGGCAAATGATGGTGAGCAAGCTATTGAAAAAGCAGTCAATCAAATGACGGTAATTAGGCAAAGAACAATTGATACTGCCCAAGTGATTGGGGAGTTAGAAAATACGTCGAAAGAGATTGGGCAAATTGTTGAAACCATATCAAATATTGCAGGACAAACGAATTTGTTAGCCTTGAATGCGGCAATTGAAGCAGCAAGAGCAGGGGAACAAGGGCGTGGTTTTGCTGTGGTTGCCGACGAAGTAAGAAAATTAGCCGAACAATCACAAGGGGCGGCAAAACAAATTGCAAATTTAATTGGTGAAGTCCAACAAAAAACTGACAATGCAGTTGCTTTTATGAATGAGGGTAAAAAAGAAGTGAATACAGGTACAGACGTTGTCAATGTGGCCGGACAACGTTTTCGTGAAATTTTTAAAATGATTATAGAAATAGCAGACCAAATACATGAAATGTCTGCTGCCATTGATCAGGTAACGAGGGGAAGTCAGAATGTAGTAACCTCAGTGCAGGAAATGGATACAGAAATTTTAAATAATTTCGACCGAAATGTAATTGTATCAGCAGCAACTGAAGAACAGGCAGCAACTATAGAAGAAGTGGCCGCATCCAGTCAGGCGTTATCGAAGATGGCCGAAGAATTACAAATGACAATACGCAATTTTAAAATATAACGAGGAGTTTAATAAAAAGCAAATGAAAGGGTGGTTTATGTGAAAGAACGGATTAAACTGGGATATGCCCCTACACGACGATTTGTTTTTAGCAAAGAAGATGCTCATAAGTTTAAACAACTGACTTTAGATGCTATCAAACAATTTCCCATAGATATTGTTGATCTGGAAGGAATTAATGAAGAAGGACTGCTATTTGATAATGATCAAGATGTCAAAAAAATTATCAAGCGTTTTAGAGATGCTGATGTGGATGCAGTCTTTTTTCCTCATTGTAATTTTGGTACAGAAGATACTGTTGCCAGAGTGGCAAAGGAACTTAATAAGCCAGTACTTCTCTGGGGACCGCGTGATGAGGCTCCATTAGCTGACGGCAGTCGTTTGCGGGATACGCAATGTGGCTTGTTTGCTACCGGCAAAGTATTAAGAAGGTTTAATGTGCCTTATACCTATATTGTAAATAGTGCTGTGAACGATCCTGTTTTCCAAAGAGGGTTTAAGAACTTTATTGCAGCCGCTAATGTTGTTAAAAAAATCAGAGAGTTAAGAATACTGCAAGTATCCACAAGACCGGCGGGCTTTTGGACGATGATTTGCAATGAAGGTGAACTGTTAGAAAAATTCGGCATTGAAGTGTATCCGGTGACCTTGCAGGATATTAAGGAAGCAACAGAAAAGGCGGAAGCTGCCGGTGGCAGCGAGCTTACCAATACAATTGCTAAGATAAAGACAGTATTGGATTGCAGTGAAGTAAATGAAGGTGCCATTAAGCGAGTGGCTGCCTTGAAAGTTGCTATGAAGCAAATGGTAGAAGAACATGGCTGCAGCGCGGTGGCTATACAATGCTGGACGGCTTTACAAAATAGCATCGGCATTATGCCATGCCTGGCAAACTCCCTCTTAACTGATGAAGGCATTCCTGCAGTGTGCGAAACCGATATTCACGGCGCGATAACAGCCGTTATGGCGCAAGCGGCAGCTATGTATACCAGCGCCCCTTTCTTTGCAGATTTGACAGTACGCAGTACTGACAATGAAAATGGCGAGTTGTTGTTTCATTGCGGAAACTTCCCGCTGTCCTTGGTGGCAGATGGTTGTAAGCCTAAATTTAGACATCATTTTCTTTTTGATTCTCACTCACCAGGTACGCAGGAAAGTGAAATTCGGGGTGGGGATGTATCAATTGTCAGGTTTGACGGGGATCATGGTGAATACTCATTGTTCTTAGGGAAAGCCAAGGGCATCAAAGGATCCTATACACGAGGAACATATTTATGGATAGAAGTAAATGACTGGCCTTTGTGGGAGGACAAACTGGTAAAAGGACCCTATGTGCATCACTGTGTAGGCATACATCAAGATGTTATACCAGTACTTTATGAGGCGTGCAATTATATACCCGGTTTACAGCCAGATCCAGTTGATCCAACAAAAGAAGAAATTGAAGCTTTTCTACGAGGCAAATAACAATAGACGTAAAGGAGGAATGTCAATTGCTTACCGCAATTAATTTACAAGTAAAAGCTGCTCAAATACGCAGAGATCTTATTACCATGGTCTATGGGGCCAAAACTGGACATACAGGCTCGTCCTTATCGAATACCGATATATTGACAACGTTATATTATGCCATCATGAAAGTTGATGCGCGAAATCCGTTATGGGCTGACCGGGATCGATTTGTCCTTAGCAAGGGGCATGCAGTTGAATCTTATTACGCTATTCTTGCAGATAAAGGTTTTTTCCCAAAAGAGGAATTAAAAACATTCTCTCAGTTCGGTGCAAGATTGATTGGGCATCCCAATAATAAAGTGCCGGGTGTGGAAATGAACACTGGGGCGTTAGGACATGGTTTGCCAGTAGCTGTTGGCATGGCTTTGGCCGCCAAGCTGAATCAAAAATCCTATCGGGTATTTACCCTGATGGGGGATGGCGAGCAGGCGGAAGGTTCAGTTTGGGAAGGTGCCATGTCGGCAGCTCATTACAAACTGGATAATTTAGTGGCCATTATTGATCGTAACAAACTGCAGATCACTGGTTCCACCGAATCTGTTATGGGACTTGAGCCATTAGAAGATAAATGGAAAAGTTTCGGCTGGGAAGTTGTTGCAATAGATGGACATGATGTCGCTAAACTGAAGCAAGTACTATCAGCAGCACCAATTGCAGCAGGAAAGCCTACTTTGATTATGGCCTATACTACTAAGGGCAAAGGCGTGTCCTATATGGAAGATGTACCGCACTGGCATCATGGTGTGCCTACCGCTGAAGAATATGGGCAGGCAATGGCGGAATTGTCTGGAGTTGGAGGAGCAGATCATGAATAAAATACCAAACAGACAAGTTATTTGTGACACCTTAATTGAATACGGCAAACTGGATAGGGATATTGTGGTACTTACTAGTGATTCTCGGGGATCGGCTTCCATGGTAGCTTTTGCTAAAGAACTGCCTCAGCAGCTCATTGAAGTGGGGATAGCAGAACAAAATCTGGTAGGAATGGCTGCAGGATTAGCGGCTTCAGGTAAGAAACCTTATGTAACTTCACCAGCTTGTTTTTTGTCCATGCGTAGCGCTGAGCAGGTCAAAGTGGATGTGGCTTATTCTAAAACCAATGTGAAATTAATTGGTATAAGCGGCGGTGTAAGTTATGGAGCTCTGGGCATGTCACACCATTCTCTGCAGGATATTGCTGTTATGCGGGCTATACCAGGGATTGCAATACTGCTGCCTGCTGATCGATTTGAGACCAGGCAAGCTATTAAAGCACTGCTGAACTATGAAGGCGCGGTCTATGTAAGAATCGGCCGAAATGCAGTACCTGATGTATATGAATCCGAGGAATTTGATTTTCAATTAGGTAAAGCTGTAACCATGTCGGAAGGAAATGATATAACGATCATTGCCACAGGAGAGACTGTGAAAGTAGCGGTGGATAGTGCTGCAGAATTAAAGACCATGGGCATTGGCTGCCGGGTTTTAAATATGCATACGATAAAGCCGCTGGATGAAGAAGCTATCATTAAAGCCGCTAAAGAGACAGGCAGAATTATCACTATAGAAGAACACAGTATTTTTGGCGGTTTAGGATCGGCAGTTGCTGAAGTTGTAACGCAGAACCATCCTGTACCTTTAAAGATTATTGGTATCCTTGATGAACCAGCGATACCGGGAAAATCTCAGGAAGTTTTTGAGCATTATGGTCTATGTACAGCTAACATCAAAAAAATAGCTTTACAATTATTGAAGTAAAGCGAGGAGAAAAAAATGGGAGACGGTTATATACTTTCCCTTGATCAGAGTACATCAGGCTCCAAAGCCTTACTTGTTGATAGAGCGGGTGTGATTATTGCTCAAGTAGCTATGGAACATATCCAATATTACCCCAAACCAGGCTGGGTAGAGCATGATGCCTTGGAAATTTATAACAATGCAAAAACTATACTAATCAAGGTTGTAGAAAAGGCTCAACTTAAGCCTGAGGCAATTGATGTATTAGCTATTACCAATCAGCGTGAGACGGTTGTAGTATGGGACAAAGATACCGGGCTTCCCATACACAATGCTATTGTATGGCAGTGTAGAAGAACGAGTGAACTTTGCTTACAATTAAAAGATCAAGGGATGGAAAGTATTGTTAAAGAGCGAACTGGACTTTTATTGGATCCTTATTTCTCTGCAACGAAAGTGAAATGGATTTTAGAGAATGCTGCAGATCATGCTATGGATAAGGCCCGAGAAGGAAAACTTCTCATGGGTACGATGGATACATGGTTGCTATGGAAACTAACCGGGGGAAAGGTTCATGCTACCGATTATACCAATGCTAGCCGAACCCTTTTGTTTAATATAAAGTCCTTGGAATGGGATGATAAACTTCTTGAAATATTCAATATTCCCAAATGTATGGTAGCTGATATAAAGTCATCAAATGCCATCTTGGGGTATACAGAAAGTGGTGAACTATTTAATAATAGTATTCCCATATCTGGGGTAATGGGTGATTCTCAAGCCGCTTTATTTGGGCAAAATTGTTTTGAACCTGGTATGGTAAAAGCTACCTACGGTACTGGTTCATCTGTAATGATGAATATTGGGGATCGCTATACAAAGGCAGGCGGCGGGTTAGTAACATCACTTGGCTGGGCAATAAATGGAAAAGTGGAATATGTACTGGAAGGGATTGTGCATTGTTCAGGAGATTCACTGAAATGGCTGAAAGATAACCTAGGAATGTTTGATGATTTTGATCATGTTCAGGGGCTGGCAGAAAGTGTTGAGAGTAATGAAGGAGTCTATATGGTGCCTGCCTTTGTTGGACTAGGAATACCCTACTGGGATACGAATGCTAGGGCGGGTATTATTGGAATGTCCCGGAGGACACAGAAAGAACATATAATTAGGGCTGCACTGGAAGCAATTGTGTATCAAATAAAAGATGCTATTGAAACAATGGAATCCGAATCAGGTATATGTATAAAGGAATTAAGAGTAGACGGAGGAGCAACCAAGAACTCCTTTTTGATGCAATTCCAAGCTGATATGCTACAGGTTAAGGTGACTAGAACGGAAGCGGCAGAACTATCGGCAATGGGTTCCGTGTATATGGCGGGACTGGGTATTGGATTGTGGGATATGGCGGAAATACAGAAACTAAGAAAAGTAGGGCAGGCATATATTCCTGCCATGCAAGATGCTGTAAAGGAACAGTATTATCGAGGCTGGAAAGAAGCTGTTGAAAGAGTTTTGTCCAAAGACTAAATAGGCGGAGGAGGGTTTTTATGGTTAAGCTTACTATTTCGAAAGATAAGAAATACTTTAAAAATGGCGATAAAAAGTTCTTTTATTTAGCAGATACGGTCTGGAGTGCTTTTACCAACATATCATGTGAAGAGTGGGAAGAGTATCTTGCTTATCGAAAAATGCAAGGTTTTAATGCCCTTCAAATCAATATTCTTGCACAATGGGATGCCAGCGGATCTGACATAAATATAAAGCCTTTTGCCTTCAATGAGGATGGCACATTTAACTTCTATGATATCAATGAGGAATATTTTGATCGAGCTGAAAAAATGGTGGAAGCAGCGGTAAAAAAGGGATTTGTTCCTGTGTTGGTGCTGCTATGGTGTAATTATATTCCGGATACCTGGGCTACTAAATTGGTACAAGCAAATAAAATGCCGCTGGATGTAGTTGATAAGTATGTAGAATACGCAGCAAAAACTTTTTCGAAATTTAATCCCATCTATGCAGTAAGCGGTGATACTGATTTCCCAACCGAACTTGCCATGAGTTATTACACGAAGGCGCTTAAAACAATAAAAAAAGTCAGTCCTGAATGTCTGATTACTATGCATATTCAAGGTCGATTAACGGAGCTGCCTCCAGAATATATAAACGATCCAAACTTGGATTTTTACATGTACCAGTCAGGTCATAATACAGAGTATCGTCATATGGCTTATGCCATGGCACAAGAGTTTTACCATAAGCCAGTTAAAAGACCAACTATAAATGCGGAACCTTGTTATGATCAAATGGGATTTAGTAGACGTGTGTATGGAAGATTTACAACTTTTGATGTTAGAAAAGCTGCTTGGCAGAGCTTGTTATCTGGTGCTAGTGCTGGTATCACCTATGGTGCACATGGAATTTGGAGCTGGCATAAAAAAGGGAAGAAGTTTGGAATTACTGGAGAAGGGTTTGATAAACCCTATGCTTGGAGAGAGGCTCTGCATTTTGCCGGGGCCTGGGATTATTCTTTTATAAAATGGATATTTGAAATATATGATTTATATGATGTGGAACCAATGAAGAATATTCTTAATAAAACAGAAGAAATTAGAATGGCCGGAAAACTTGATTTAAGTAAAATTGCAATTTATGTACCGTCTAATACAACGATAATCATAGATAGGGAGTTTGTCGATTATCATTTCATCATGATTGATTTGGAAAACCGACATATTGCTAAACCGATAGTTGAAGTTAGCAACGGACAATCCATTGTTCAGATGCATGATTTTACTTCAGATGTACTGATTATTGGAATAAAAGACTAAAATGTATAAGAATTAAACAAATTATATTAGCTCTATAAATATCCCGGATAGTCAGCGGTATTTACGCTTTTGCGTAGATAGCGACGACCGTCCGGGATATTTGAGACTGTAGTGAATTATAGCATACGTGGCGTGGCTAAAGAATTTGTGCATACACAGTTTCCTGCTAATGTGATGCAACAGGAGCACTTTTTTTCTGCAGCGTGTTGCTTGGCATGAATAGGGCAACAACAGCTAGAACCACCAATATAATGGCAACGAAGTTATAAGCATCTCTGTAAGCGAGAATATTGGCTTGCTGGATAAGCTCCTGATAGATTTTGGCTATTGCCATGGTGGA